>Ga0209985_10004888_pt1 | contig 10611 bp, 8 predicted proteins | sample NOAtaG_FD_187305 | JGI IMG/M metagenome (GOLD analysis project Ga0209985, IMG submission 187305) | Freshwater lake microbial communities from Lake Erie, under a cyanobacterial bloom - NOAA_Erie_Diel6S_1000h metaG (SPAdes) (version 2) | ecosystem: Environmental > Aquatic > Freshwater > Lake ... | reverse complement strand
GCGCAGCCGCCCGGGTCCGGGCTGCGGCCTGCGCCGCGCCCTGTCCGGTCGGCCTAGCCGACGATCCTCCCCGCATGGCCGCGGGCATGGGCGTCCTCCGTCATCCAGAGCACCAGTTGGTCGAACGTCACACCCATCGCGGCGGCCTGCTCGGGGACGAGTGAGGTCGGCGTCATACCGGGCTGCGTGTTCACCTCAAGGAGAACCAGAATGTCGTTAACGTCGTCATAACGAAGATCGGAACGGGTCACGCCCGCACACCCCAGGGCGGCGTGCGCAGCCTCGGCCATCCGCAAGGCGCGCTCGGTCGCCTCAGCGGGAATCCGGGCCGGCAGAATATGAAGCGATCCGCCCTCCGCGTACTTGGCCGCGTAGTCGTAGAACCCGGTCGCCGGGACGATCTCGGTGACCATCATGGCGCGGCCGTCCATCACCCCGACAGCGAGCTCCAGGCCGGGAATGTAGGGTTCGACCAGGACCTGGTCGCCCAGCGACCACGCCTCGGAGGCAATCGCTTCGGGCGGCGAATTGGCGCCGGCCTCGACGATGAAGACGCCGACCGAGGAGCCCTCGGCGTTGGGCTTGATCACGTAGGGCAGCGGCAGGACATGGCCCGCGGCGGCTTCATGCCGGTCATACAGACCGCCTCCGGGCACGGTGACGCCGGCCGCCGCCAGCACGGCCTTGGCCCGGGTCTTGTCCATGGCGAGAGCCGAGGCCAGGACGCCGGAATGGGTGTAGGGCAGGCCCAGGGTCTCCAGCACGCCCTGGACGCAGCCGTCCTCGCCCCAGACGCCATGCAGGGCGTTGAAGCAGACGTCGGGCTTCAGCCGGGAGAGAACCTGCGCCAGGTCGCGGCCGGCGTCGACGCGGCTGACCTGCGCGCCCAGCCGCTCCAGGGCGTCAGCACAGGCGGCGCCGGAGACCAGGCTCACCTCCCGTTCCGTCGACAGGCCGCCCAGCAGGACGGCGACATGGCGCCCGGCCAGGGGGCGGCTGTCAGGGTCCGACATGAGTGAATTCCTTTCGAACGACGGGACCCGAGCGACCGATCCGGCGGATCTCCCAGTCGAGGCGAATTCCTGTCCGGGCCTCGACCTCCGCCCTCACCTTCTCGCCCAACCCCTCCAGGTCCGCCGCCGTCGCCTCGCCGGTATTGATCAGGAAGTTGGCGTGCTGGGGCGAGAACATGGCCCCGCCGAAAGACCGCCCCCGCCAGCCGGCCTCGTCCACGAGTCGCCAGGCGGAGTGACCCTCTGGGTTCTTGAAGGTGGAGCCGCCGGTCTTCTCGCGGATCGGCTGGCTGGCCTCGCGCCGGGCGGTGATTTCATCCATCCGGGCGGTGATGGCCGCCGGGTCGTCGGGCCGACCCTCGAACAGGCCCGCCGTGAAGATCAGGTCGCCGTCGGCGGCCCGGGCGCAGCGGCGGTAGCTGAAGCCCATCTCAGACGCCGGGATGGTGAGGATCCGTCCGTCGCGGCAGACCGCCCGGGCCTCGACCAGAACATCCGCCGTCTCCGCGCCGTAGCAGCCTGCGTTCATGACCAGGGCCCCGCCCACCGAGCCCGGTACGCCCCGGTAGAACTCAAGGCCCGCCAGCCCCGCAGCGGCGGCCTCCCGGGCCAGCTGAGCGTCGAGGGCGCCGGCGCCGGCCAGGATGCGCCGCTCCCCGATCCTTTCGATCCGGGCGAAGGGGCGGCCGGCCAGGCGGATCACCACCCCTTCCACCCCGCCGTCGCGGACGAGGGTGTTGGACCCCACGCCCAGCGGCGTGACGGGCACTGCCGGGTCGAGGGCCGCCAGAAATCCGGCGAGGTCCGCCTCGTCCGCCGGCAGAAAGAGAACGTCCGCGGGGCCGCCCACCCGTAGCCAGGTGAAGGGCGCCAGGGGCTCGTCCTGAAGCAGACGTCCGCGCACGGCGGGAAGGCGCTCCCGCCAGTTCACCTGGAGAGCGCCTCAAGCTGGCCCGGCAGGGCATAGGCCCAGGCGGTGATGTCCCCGGCGCCCAGGCAGACCACCAGGTCGCCGGACGTGGTCTCCGCCTTCACCAGCGCGGCCAGGGCGTCCGGACCGGAAAGGGGCAGGACCCGCCGGTGCCCGTGCCGCTTCAGGCCCTCCACCAGGTCGTCCCGGCTCGCGCCCGGCAGGGGCGCCTCGCCGGCGGCGTAGACGTCCGAGACGATCACCGTGTCCGCGTCGTTGAAGCAGGAGCAGAAGTCCTGGAAGAGATCCCTCAGCCGCGAATAGCGGTGCGGCTGGACCACCGCCACGACCCGGCCTGGGGTGACGGCCCGGGCCGCCTTCAGGACGGCGGCGATCTCCACGGGATGATGCCCGTAGTCGTCGATGATGCGAACGCCGCCGGCAACGCCCGTGGTGGTGAACCGCCGGCGGACGCCGCCAAAGCCGGCGAGACCCTTGCGCACCTCGGCCTCGCCCACCCCCAGCTCCCGCGCCACGGCGATGGCCGCCAGGGCGTTGAGGACATTGTGGTGACCCGCCATAGGCAGGTGCAGGCCCTCCCACCGGTGGGCCGGGCCGCCATGGGGCCGGATCACGGCATCGAAGCGCGAGCCATCTGCTCCCATCTCGATCCGCTCGGCGCGGACCTCGGCCTGGGGGTTCACACCGTAGGTGACCAGGCGCCGGTTTTCGACCCGCGCGGCCATGGCCTGGACCTCGGGATGGTCGGTGCAGACCGCGGCGAAGCCGTAGAAGGGCGTGCTCTCGACGAACTCCCGGAAGGCGCGCCGGACGGCGTCAAAGGAGCCATAGTGGTCCAGGTGTTCCGGGTCGATGTTGGTGACCACGGCGCAGGTGGCGCGCAGCTTGAGGAAGGTGCCGTCGGACTCGTCGGCCTCCACCACCATCCAGTCGCCCTGGCCCACCTTGGCGTTGGCGCCGTAGGCGTTGATGATCCCCCCGTTGATCACCGTCGGATCCAGGCCGCCCGCATCGAGCAGGGCGGCGATCATGGAGGTGGTGGTCGTCTTTCCGTGCGTGCCGCCGACGGCCACCGAGAACTGCAGGCGCATCAGCTCGGCCAGCATTTCGGCCCGCCGGACGAGGGGCAGGCGCCGGGCGCGCGCCTCCACCAGCTCGGGATTCTCGGGCCGGATGGCCGTGGAGTAGACCACCGCGGAGGCCCCCTCGACGTTCCGCGGGTCCTGCCCGATGAAGATGCGGGCCCCCAGCTTTTCCAGCCGCTCGGTATTGGCGCTGGCGCGGGCGTCGGACCCCTGCACCGTATAGCCGACCCGCAGCATGATCTCGGCGATGCCGCTCATGCCGATGCCGCCAATACCCACGAAGTGGACCGGCCCCAGATCGAAGGGGGTGGGCCTGCGCCGGTTCATCGCCCGCGTCCCTCCGCAGCCACCGCTTCAACAAGGTCGGCGAGGCGCTCCGCAGCGTCCGGCCGGGCCAGGCTGGCGGCGCCGGCCGCCATGCGGGCCAGCCGGTCGGGGTTTCCCAGCAACTTGACGAGGGCGGCGGACATGGTCTCGACCGTCAGCTGGTCCTCCCGCGCGACCACCGCGCCCCCGGCCTCGGCCATCACCCGGGCGTTCTGGCCCTGGTCGTCGTCGAGGGCGACGGCGAGAGGGACCAGTATGGCGGGGCGACCGGCAATGGCGAACTCGCAGACCGATCCGGCCCCCGAGCGGCCGATCACCAGGTGGGCGGCCTTCAGCCGGCTCGCCATGTCCCGGAAGAAGGGTGCGATCTCGGCCTTCACATTGGCGTCGGCGTAAGTCCGGCGGGCGAGGTCGAGGCTCTCCTGGCGGGTTTGCTGCTGAACCTCCAGCCGGAGACGCAGCGCCTCCGGCAGGGCCGCGATGGCCGCCGGCATGAGCTCGGACAGGAGGCGGGCGCCCTGGCTTCCGCCGGTGATCAGCAGGCGGATGGGGCCCGTCTCGCCAGGCGGCGAATAGGGCGTCCCGGCGATGGCGCGGATCTCGGCCCGGACGGGGTTGCCGACCACGACAGCGCGCTCGGCCACGCCGGGCGGCGCCTTCTGCAGGATCGGAAAGGCGCAGGCCACCGCGCGGACCCGCCCGGCAAGCCGCCGGTTGGCCCGGCCCATGACCGCGTTCTGTTCGTGCAGCACGGTCGGGCGGTGCTGGGTCAGGGCGGCCAGGAGTCCCGGCGCCGAGGGGTAGCCGCCGAACCCGACCACCACGTCCGGCCGGATCTTGCGGAAGGCGGCCCGGGCCTGCAGCACCCCGGCGAAGATGGCCAGGCCGGCGCGGGCCATGCCGATCAGGTCGCCGGGGCGGTAGCTGCGGGCCGACAGGCCGATCCTCTGCTCTGCAGGAAAGGACTCCGCCAGGGCGGCCACCCGCTCGTCGCTGGCCAGGACGATCCGCCAGCCGCGGGCGATCAGCGCCTCGGCGAGGGCCTGGGCCGGAAACAGGTGGCCCCCGGTTCCCCCGGCGGCGACAACGGCGATCTTCTGCATGGGCGGGGTTTACGGGAGTCCCTGGCGATTGGGTAGGGGGCGGGACCGGGGTCCGGGGGCGGTCTCAAGCCTGGGCGTAGGCCCCGGGTCGGCGGCGGGTCAGGGCGAGGGCGAAGCCGAGGGTCAGACAGATGGCCAGCATGGACGAGCCCCCGTAGGAGATGAACGGGAGGGTCATGCCCTTGGTCGGGATGAGGTTGAGGTTGACCGCGATGTTGATCAGGACCTGCTCGCCGACCAGGACGAAAAGCCCCGCCGCCGCCACCTGCTGGAAGGGATCCGACAGCTTCAGCGCTCTGTAGAGCCCGCGGATCACCAGGAAGGCGAAGAGGGTGATCAGGGCGAGGGAGAAGATCAGCCCGTACTCCTCCGCCGCCACCGAATAGATGAAGTCGGTGTGGAGGTCCGGGACATGGCGCTTCATGACGCCCTCGCCCGGCCCCCGGCCGAGCAGACCCCCGGCGGCGATGGCCTCCGCAGCGCGGTCCACCTGGTGGGTGTCGGCGGCCTCCGGGTTGATGAAGCGATCCACGCGGCTCGCCACGTGCGGGAAGAGAAAGTAGGTCGAGGCCAGGCCGGAAATCGACAGGACCCCCAGCCCCATGACCCAGGAGATGGGCACCCCCGCCATCCAGAAGGCGGCGCCGAAGGCGATGGAGATGAGGATGGTCTGTCCAACATCCGGCTGGATCAACAGGAGGGCGACGGAAATCCCGAACAGCACGAAGGCGATAGTGACCCCTGGAACGCCCTGCCCCTTCTGCGCCTCGGCGAACATCCAGGCGACCAGCACGATCAGGGCGGGCTTCATGAACTCGGACGGCTGCAGGGTGAAGCCGCCGAGGTCGAGCCAGCGTGTCGCGCCCTTGGCGCTGTGCCCGATGAAGGGCAGGGCCGCCATGATCAGAATGGCGGCGAGATAGACGAAAAAGGCGGTGCGGCGGACCCCTCGGTCGTCGAGAAGAGACGCCCCGAGGAGAATGGCGGCGCCCGCAGCGGCGAAGACGCACTGTCGCAGGGCGAAGTGAAAGGGATCCCCCAGATCCATCCGCGCCGCCGCCGCCGGGCTCGCCGCGAAAGACATCAGGACTCCCAGAACCAGCAGCGCCGCCACGGCGCCGAGGAGCCAACGGTCCATGGTCCACCACCAGACGCCGAACGGCGACCGGTCCGAGCGGGCGAAGGCCTGGTGCGCCGGGTTCTGGCTCATGCGGTCAGGCCCCCGCCGCCACAGTATCGGCCAGCGCAACGACTGCGCTCCGGAAGGCCTCGCCCCGCGCCTCAAAGTCTTCGAACTGGTCGAAGGAGGCGCAGGCTGGAGAGAGAAGGACGACCCCGCCCTGCCCTGAGGCCTGCGCATCGGCGAAGGCCTGGGCCACGGCGGCCCGGAGATCAAGGCATTTGACGTAGGGCGCCCGTCCTTCGAGGGTTTTGGCGAACTCACCTGCGGCCTCGCCGATCAGGTAGGCGCGCTCGATCCGTGGAAACAGGTCCGAAAGGGCGTCGATCCCCCCATCCTTGGCCCGGCCGCCGGCGATCCAGTACACCTTCGGATAGCTGGACAGGGCCTGGCGGGCGGCGTCGCTGTTGGTGGCCTTGGAGTCATTGACGAACCGGACGCCGCGGATATGGCCCACCGTCTCCATCCGGTGCGCCAGGCCAGGGAAGCTGAGCAGGCCTTCAGCGATCTCTGACGCCGGCGCGCCCAGGCCCCGGACCGCGGCGTAGGCGGCGGCGGCGTTCTGCCAGTTGTGGCGCCCGGGAAGGGAGCGGGCCCGGTTGAGGTCGGCCACCTGGACGGCGCGGTCGCCGGTGGCGTCGTACAGCACCCCCTGCAAGGCGTAGACCCCCCGGCCGATGGCCTTGGAGGCGGATACAGGAACAATTGTCCGGCGGTTCGAGGCCGTGACCTCAGTGCACAGTCTCTGTCCCCAGGGGTCATCGACGCCGATCACGGCGGTGTCGCCATGGTCCTGGTTCATCAGGATGCGGCGCTTGGCGGCGACATACCCCTCCATCCCCCCATGCCGGTCGAGATGGTCCGGAGAGATGTTCAGAAGGATCGCTACGTCCGGCTTGAGGCTGGAGGTCAGGTCCAGCTGGTAGGACGACAGCTCCAGGACATAGACCGCCCCGCCATGCATGTCCGGCAGGTCGAGGACGCCGACCCCGATATTGCCGCCGACCCGGGTGTCCCGCCCGGCCTGGGCGCAGAGGTGCCCGACCAGGGCCGTGGTGGTGGACTTGCCGTTGGTGCCGGTGATGGCGACGATGCGTGGCCGCTTGTGCGCAGGCGCCAGGTTCACCGTGCGTGCGAAGAGTTCGATATCGCCGAGAATCTCGACGCCGGCCTGCCGCGCCTTCCGGACCGTCCAGTGGGGCTCGGGATGGGTGAGGGGAACGCCCGGCGAGAGCATGAGAGCGTCAAACCGGGACCATTCGGCGACCGAGAGGTCCACGATCTCCAGCCCCTCAGCCTGGGCGGCGGCCAGGCCCTGAGCCCTTTCGTCCCAGACGGCGACCTCCGCGCCCCCGGCGAGGAGAGCGCGCGCGGCCGCAAGTCCGGTCCGGGCGAGCCCGAAGACGGCGACCGTCTTGCCTTCGAAGCCGCGAACCGGGATCAAGCGCCCTCCCCTATCTCAGCTTCAGGGTGGCGAGGCCCAGGATGGCCAGCATCACCGAGATGATCCAGAAGCGGATGACGATGGTCGATTCCGACCAGCCGAGCTTCTCGAAATGGTGGTGGATGGGCGCCATCAGGAAGATCCGCTTCCCGGTGCGCTTGAAGTAGGCGACCTGGATCATCACCGAGAGGGTTTCGGCGACGAACAAGCCCCCAATGATGGCCAGGACGATCTCGTGCTTGGTGGCGACGGCGGTGGCGCCCAGGGCGCCGCCCAGGGCCAGCGAGCCGGTGTCGCCCATGAAGATCCGAGCCGGCGGGGCGTTGTACCAGAGAAAGCCCAGTCCGGCCCCGATCACCGCCCCGCAGAAGACGGCCACCTCGCCCACGCCAGGGACCACATGCACTTGCAGATAGGTGGCGAAAACGGCGTTGCCGACCAGGTAGGCGATCAGGCCGAAGGCTGCGGCCGCGATCATCACAGGCACCGTCGCCAGGCCGTCGAGGCCGTCGGTGAAGTTCACCGCATTGGCCGCGCCGACGATCACGAAGGCGCCGAAGGCCAGGTAGAACCAGCCGAGGTTGATCAGGACGTCCTTGAACACGGGCACGGCGACGCTGGTGTAGAGGCCGGCGTCGTGGGCGCCGTGCCGACCCCAGAGCACCATCATCAGGACCGCGGCGCCCGCCAGGAGGGCCTCGACCACCAGGCGCAGGCGCCCGGATACCCCCGCCGAGCTCTGGCGGGTGACCTTGGCGTAGTCGTCCAGGAAGCCGAGCAGACCGAAGCCGGCGGTCACCAGCAGAACGGCCCAGACATAGACATTCGAGAGGTCGCACCAGAGCAGAGCCCCGGTGAACAGGCCGGCCAGGATCATCACCCCGCCCATGGTCGGCGTACCCGCCTTCTCGATCACGTGGCGCTCGATGCCGTCACTGCGGATCGGCTGGCCCTTCCCCTGCCGGGCCTGCATCCAGCGGATGAACCTCGACCCCATCAGAACCACGACGAGCTGGGCCGTGAAGAGCGCCATCCCGGTCCGGAAGGTGAGGTATTTCATGAGGTTGAGCAGGGGGGCATGAACCCCCGCCGCCATTGCCTGTTCGTACAGCCAATACAGCATCAGCCCTTCCCCCCAGCCCGGGAGTCCAGCGCACGAAGCGCCTGGGCGACCTGCCCCGCCCGCGACCCGTTGGACCCCTTGACCATGACCAGATCCCCAGGCTCCACCGCCCCGGCGATCATCGGCGCCAACTCCGACGCCTCAAGGGCGTAGCCGCCGCGCCGAGTCGAAGGAAGAGCGTCCCAGAGGGATTTCATCAGCGGTCCGGCGCAGAAGACCCGGTCGATCCCGGCATCGGCGATCGGACGGGTCAGGTCTGCGTGGAACCGAGGGGCCTCGTCGCCGAGCTCCAGCATGTCGGTCAGGGCCAGGAACCGGCGCCCCCCGGCCTTGCGGGCGCCAAGGGAGGCGATGGTCGCCGCCATGGAAAGCGGGTTGGCGTTGTAGCTCTCGTCGATGAGGGTGAAGACGCCGCCGCCCGGCAGATGGACCTGGCTCTCCGCCCCGCGCCCGGGCAGGGCGGCGAAGGCGGACAGGGCGTCAACGCCGACCTCGCGCGAAACCTCCAGAGCCTCGAGCAGGAGAAGGACGCACATGGCGTTGAGACCCCAGTGCGCGCCGGTCTGCGGCATGGTGAAATCCAGCGACCGACCGCCGATCTCGGCCCGGATCAAGCCGCGACCGGCATCCACCCCAAAGTCCAGGAGGCGGGCGTCGGCCCCTTCCGCCCTGCCGAAGCTGCGGATCGCCAGCCCCCGGGCCCGGGCCCGGGCGGCAAGACAGCCGAACCAACGGTTATCGGCGTTGAGGACGGCGACGGCGCCGGGCGCCGCCCCGTCGAAGATCTCGGCCTTGGCCCGCGCCACGCCGGACTCTCCATCGGGGAAATTCTCCACATGCACCGGCCCGACGGTGGTGATGGCTGTGGCGTGGGGGCGGACCATGCCGGACAGGGGGGTGATCTCGTCGGCATGGTTCATGCCGATCTCGAAGACCGCCCGCTCGGTGTTCTCGGGCATCCGCGCCAGGGTCAGAGGGACGCCGATATGGTTGTTGTAGCTCTTGATCGAGGCGTGGGAGCGGCCGGCCAGGGCCAGCCCCGCCGCCACCGCCTGGGTGACGCTGGTCTTGCCGACAGAGCCGGTGACGGCGCCCCGGCGGGCGTCCACCGCCCGCTCCCGCGCGGCCAGAGCCAGGGCCTGCAGGGCCAGGAAGGTGTCGCCGACCAGGACGTGTGGCGCCTCGACCGGGCGCGAGGCCAGCACGCCGGCGGCGCCGGCCGCCATGGCCTGTTCCACGAAGTCGTGGCCGTCGCGCACCCCTCCCAGGGCGACGAAGAGGTCCCCCGGCTCCAGGGTCCGGGTGTCGATCGAGAGCCCGCGCACCTGAAAGGCGCGGGAGACCCTGCCGTGCGTCGCCCGGGCGATGGCTGCGGCCGTCCAGAGGGAGCGGCGGGTCATGACCGGCCCTCCAGGGCCGCTCGGGTCTCGGACACGTCGTCGAAGGGGTGCACGACCCCCGCAAGGGTCTGGCCCTGCTCGTGCCCCTTGCCGGCCACGACCAGAATGTCGCCCTCCCGCAATTCTGAGACAGCGGTGCGGATCGCCTCCCGACGATCGCCGATGTCCGCAAGGCCGGCGCCCCCGGCCCTCACCTCGGCCCGGATGGCGGCGGGATCCTCGCTGCGGGGGTTGTCGTCGGTCACGATGGCCAGGTCCGCCAGCCGCGCGGCCAGCTCGCCCATGAGGGGGCGCTTGGTCCGGTCCCGGTCGCCTCCCGCCCCGAACACCAGGATCAGCCGCCCCGAGGCGTGGGGCCGCAGGGCCTTCAGCACGGTTTCCAGGCCGTCCGGCGTGTGAGCGTAATCCACATAGGCCTCTCCGCCACGGGGGCCGGAACCCACATGCTGGAGACGCCCCGGCGCGCCCTTCAGTTGCTCCAGGGCGGCGAATATCTCCTCAGGAGTCTCCCCGATCGCGAGACCAAGACCGGCGGCGGCGAGGGCGTTCATGGCCTGGAAGGCGCCGGCCAGGGGCAGGTCGACGCGCCAGGTCCGACCGGCGTGTTCCAGGGTCAGCACCTGGCCGCCCGGCCTCGGCGCCCGCCCGGCAAGCTTAAGGTCCCGTCCCGCCTCGCCGAAGGTGATGAGGTCGGCCCCAGCCAGGGTCGCGGCGGCGGCGAAGGCCGGAAAGGCGGGCGAGTCCGCATTCAGGACCGCCGGAGCGCCCCGGGGCAGAAGAGTGTCGAACAGGCGCAGTTTGGCGGCCTGATAACTGGCCATGTCGCCATGGTAGTCCAGGTGATCCTGGGTCAGGTTCAGGAAGGCGGCCGCGGAGAGGCGCACGCCGTCCAGCCGCCTCTGGTCGATGCCATGGGACGAGGCCTCCAACGCCAGGTCCGTCACCCCCCGGTCCGCAAGGTCGGCGAGAAGAGCGGCGACATCGCCGGCATCCGGCGTCGTCAGG
>Ga0209985_10004887_pt1 | contig 10612 bp, 4 predicted proteins | sample NOAtaG_FD_187305 | JGI IMG/M metagenome (GOLD analysis project Ga0209985, IMG submission 187305) | Freshwater lake microbial communities from Lake Erie, under a cyanobacterial bloom - NOAA_Erie_Diel6S_1000h metaG (SPAdes) (version 2) | ecosystem: Environmental > Aquatic > Freshwater > Lake ... | reverse complement strand
ATCTCGATATCGACCTGCGCAAGGTCCGTCTCGAGGTCGAGAAGCTCGTCAAGAGCGGCCCCGAGATGGTGACGATGGGCAAGCTTCCGCAGACTCCGCGCGCGAAGAAGGTGATCGAGTACGCGATCGAGGAAGCCCGAAACCTGAACCACAACTACGTCGGCACCGAGCACCTGCTGCTTGGGCTCCTTCGCGAGCACGACGGCGTCGCAGCGCAGGTGCTGATGAACCTCGGGCTTAAGCTCGAGGAAGTCCGCGAGGAGGTCCTCAATCTCCTCGGCGCCGGCGTCGAGAGCGAAGAGACTCCCCCGCCGAGCGAGCCCCAGGAGCCCCCGATGGGGAGCGGCCCACCGCAGGGCGGCGAGACCGGTCGCAGCCGCGCCGGCGCCAAGAGCAAGACCCCCGCGCTCGACAGCTTCGGCCGCGATCTGACCGAACTCGCCCGCAACGGCGAGCTCGACCCGGTCATCGGCCGCGTGAACGAGATCGAGCGCGTCGTGCAGATCCTCTGCCGCCGCACGAAGAACAACCCCGTCCTCCTCGGCGAGGCCGGCGTCGGCAAGACCGCGATCGTCGAGGGCCTCGCACAGCGCATCGTCGACCAGGAGGTCCCCGACATCCTGTTCGACCGGCGTCTCGTGGTCCTTGACCTCGCTGCGATGGTGGCGGGCACCAAGTACCGCGGTCAGTTCGAGGAGCGCATCAAGGCGGTCATGAACGAGGTCCGCCGCGCGAAGAACATCATCCTCTTCATCGACGAGCTCCACACCCTTGTGGGCGCCGGCGGCGCGGAAGGCGCGATCGACGCGTCGAACGTGCTCAAGCCCGCGCTCGCCCGCGGCGAGATCCAGTGCATTGGCGCGACGACCTTCGACGAGTACCGCAAGTACATCGAGAAGGATGCCGCGCTCGAGCGCCGGTTCCAGTCGATCTCGGTCGAGCCTCCGAACGCCGAGCAGACGTTCGAGATCCTGAAGGGCATTCGCCCGAAGTACGAGGCGCACCACCGCGTCAAGATCACCGACGCGGCGCTTCGCGGCGCGATCGAGTTCTCGGGGCGCTACATCCCGGGGCGCGTCCAGCCCGACAAGTCGATCGATGTGATCGATGAGGCCGGCGCCCGCCTGCGCCTCCGCTCGATGGCGAAGCCGCCGAACCTCGCTGAGATCGAGGAGAAGATCGAGCGCCTCGCGATCGAGAAGGACGAAGCCGTCAAGAACGCCGACTACGAGCGCGCCGCGCAGATCCGCGACCAAATGGACAAGCACCGCCGCGAGCGGGAGCGGCTGCAGGCCGAGTGGAAGGAGCGGATGAGCGAGACCGTCGGCACCGTCGACGAGGAAGTGGTCGCGGAAGTCGTCAGCAAGATGACGGGTGTTCCGCTCACGCGGCTCGAGAAGGCCGAAAGCGAGCGCCTCCTCGCGCTCGAGGGCGAGCTGCACAAGACCGTCGTCAGCCAGGACGACGCCGTCAAGGCGGTCGCGCGCTCGATCCGCAAGGCGCGCTCGGGCCTCAAGGACCCGAAGCGTCCGATGGGTTCGTTCATCTTCGTCGGCCCGTCCGGCGTCGGCAAGACGCTGCTTGCGAAGGCGCTGGCCGAGTTCATGTTCGGCGACCCCGATGCGCTCATCTACCTCGACATGTCGGAGTACATGGAGAAGCACAACGTCAGCCGTCTGGTCGGCGCTCCTCCGGGCTACGTCGGATACGAAGAGGGCGGCCAGCTCACCGAGCGCATCCGTCGTCGTCCGTATGCGGTCGTCCTCCTCGACGAAGTCGAGAAGGCGCACCCGGATGTGTTCAACATGCTCCTTCAGATCATGGAGGAAGGTCGACTCACCGACAGCTTCGGCCGTCACGTCGACTTCAAGAACATCATCCTCATCATGACCTCGAACCTCGGCGCCGACATCATCAAGGGCGGCGCGTCGTTCGGCTTCGGCAAGCGTTCCGAGGTGCAGGACTACGAGAAGATGCGCAAGGCGCTGATGGGCGAGGTCGAGAAGTTCTTCCGGCCTGAGTTCATCAACCGTCTCGACGACGTCGTCGTGTTCCGTCCGCTGATGAAGGACGACCTCGTCACCATCATCGAGTACGAACTGTCGAAGGTCCGCAAGCGTCTGACCGAGAAGGGCATGAAGCTCGAGCTCGATACGGCCGCGAAGGAATTCCTCATCGACAAGGGATACAACCCCGACTTCGGCGCACGTCCGCTGCGTCGCGCGCTTGGCCAGTACATCGAGGATCCGCTTGCGGAGAACCTCCTGATGGGCGAGTTCAAGTCGGGCGACGAGATCCACGTGACGCGCGTCGAGGGCCAGGATCACCTGACCTTCAAGGCGTCGCGCACGGGCGGCGAGGGAGGCGACGACGGCGGGCATGGCCCGACCGAACCGAGCCCGACCCCAACGGCCGGCGCCGGCAAGTCGTAAGACACGCCCACGTTTCTGAACCCACAGCGGGCCGCGCATCATGCGCGGCCCGCTTGTTCATTCCGTGTCCACAGCCGCCGCGCCGCGCCTACCGAATGCCCGCGAGTTTCAGTGTGTTTCCGCCCTCGGGCGTGGGGGCGAACGCGATCTCGACGTACTTCAGCTTGAAATCGCCAGACACCTGCGGCGGAAGCGACAGGCGCGTCATGCCGCCATCGAGCCGGCGCATGACGACTCCGTTGGTCGTGAACCCATGGCTCATGCGATTCAGCAGCATCAAGGCGTCCTTCCGCGATTTCGCGCACCACTCGATGAAGCGCTGCCGCGCCACCTCCGGCCCGTACTCGCTCTCGGCGCGCTCGCGCACGCTCTCTGCGACCATCTGGTCCCAGAGATCGCCGTAGCGCTCCTCGCGGAACGCGCGCATCGTGATGAAGATCACATGCACCGGTTCCTCGGCCAGCATCGTGACCGAGCCATCCTCCGCCTCCATCCACGGTTCGGCGGCGGGCGCCGCCTCGCCAGTCGGCGCCGCGGGCCGCTCGAAGGTCCGGCCCTGCGCGCGGGCGCGCTTGCGAGCCGCGAACTCCGCCACGGAGATGTAGCGAACGACCGTGCCGTCGTCGAGGACCACCTCGTCGGGAATGTCGGCCGCCCCGGCGAAATCCGGCCGGACCCGATACTCGATGCGCGGTCCGCACGCCGTCAGTCCGAGGCCAAGCAGCGCGGCGCACGCCACGAGCAGGCTGGCTGATTTCCGGAGGGCGGTTGGGCGCGCTGGTGCCGGCATCGTCTTCCCTTCCCTACGCACGAACCGGCGCAGGCGCAGCGCGGCCGGTTCCGACGAGTCTGGCCGGGCGACGCACGTCGTAGACGCGGTGGCCCGCCTCGGACGGGCGCGACGCCGGAAAGTCGCTGCGAGAGTGGGTGCCGCGCGACTCCTGCCGCGCCAGCGCCGCGGTCGCGACGAGCGTGGCGCACGACAGCATGTTCTGGATCTCCCAACCCGCCGGATCGTCGAAGATCTTGTCGAGCGAGTAGCGGCACCAGAACTGGATCATGTCGATCGCATCGGCGAGGCGGTTACCCGTGCGGACGATGCCGACGTTGCGCCACATCGCGCTCCGGAGGCTCGAGCGAACGTCGACGAGATCGAGCTCGCCCTTCTCGCTTGGCCGGATGTCGCTGACCACGCGGATGTCGCCGCGCGCAGCACCCTCCGAGCACGCCGCCGCGTGGCCGGCGCGGCGTCCGTACACGAGGCCCTCGAGGAGCGAATTCGACGCCAGCCGGTTCGCGCCGTGGAGTCCGTTGCACGCGGCCTCGCCGCACGCGAAGAGGCCAGGCACGCTGCTGCGGCCGTCGAGGTCGGTCCAGATGCCGCCGATCGTGTAGTGGGCGGCCGGCATGACGGGAATGGGCGTTTCGCCAGGGTCGATCCCGAACCCGGCGAGCAGCTTCGAGAGCCCGGGGAATCGCGCTGCGAATCCGGCGCTGCCAAGCGCACGCGCGTCAAGAAAGACGTTCGGATCCTGCGTGGTCGAGAGGTGTTCGACGATGCCTCGGCTCACGACGTCGCGCGGCGCGAGTTCGCCGAGCGGGTGACGGTCCTGCATGAAGCGTCGACCGGCGCGGTCAACGAGGTGCGCACCCTCGCCGCGCACGGCCTCGGAGATGAGCAAGCGCGCCGCGCCGGCGACGTAGAGCGCCGTCGGATGGAACTGCTCGAACTCGAGGTCGGCGACCGCGGCGCCCGCGCGCCACGCCATGGCGACGCCGTCGCCGGTGGCGATGCGGGAATTCGTCGTCTCGCGCCAGAGCTGCCCCATGCCGCCCGAGGCGATGATCGTCGAGCGCGCCCAGATCAGCTGCAGTCCGTGCTTCGGGTGATGCGTGATCGCGCCGAGCACGCGGTCCTCGCCCCGCTGCGACGTTCCCGACGTCACGAGATCGAGCGCGAAGCAGCGCTCGAAGAGCCGGATGTGCTGGTGCGCGCGGCACGCCGTCGTGAGGACGCGCGAGAGTTCGCGCCCGGTCGCGTCGCCATCGGTGTGGACGATGCGGCGGAAGCCGTGTCCGCCTTCGCGGGTGAGTTGAAGCGCGCCGTTCGCGTCTCGGTCGAAGCGCATGCCGAGTTCGATGAGTTTCGCAACCTCCGCCGGGCCCTCCTCGACGAGGATGCGAACCGTCTCGGGGTCGCAGAGGCCGGCGCCCGCCTCGAGCGTGTCGCCGACGTGCGCGTCGACGCTGTCTTCTGCTGCGATGGTGGCTGCGATGCCCCCTTGCGCCCACGACGTGTTCGAGACGTCGAGCGTCTCCTTCGCGACCACGATCACCTCGCCATGCTCCGCCGCCGCGAGCGCCGCGCGCAACCCGGCCACTCCGGAACCGATCACGAGCGTGTCGGTGAAGATCGCAGGGAGAAGCTGCGACCGGAAGGGAATCAGGTAGCGCCGCTCCGAGATCGACGAGAGCATCGGGTCGCTCACTTGGGCGGGCCTTGCTGCGCGAACTGGTCGCGGTAGCGACCGATGTAGAGCTGGCTCGAGCGGCCTTCGTGCCGCTGGCCGGTCCAGAGCAGCCACTTCCCATCCGGGCAGAAGACCGGCAGCACGTCGGCGCCGTCGGCTTCGGTCACGCGACGGCGCACCGGGGTGGCGCCGGCACCATCGGGAATCGTGACTTCGAACACCTCGTAGTTGCGATGGCCCATCTCGCTCGAGGCGTAGACGAGCGTCTTGCCATCGGGACGGAAGAATGGACACCAGTTCACGTGATCATTCGCGGTGAGTTGCAGCTCGTTCGCGATTCCCGTGATCGAGCCGCTGGCGTCGAACACGAGGTCGGCGACGAACACCTGCAGCAGGTTGTCGCGGTTCCGGTCGGAGCGGTAGCAGATGCGCTTCCCATCTGGCGAGAAGAACGGGCCGCCGTCGTAGCCGGGCGCCGTCACGATGGCGCGGCGCGCGCCGGTCTTGGTGTCGCGGATGTAGAGGTCGCCATCGCCCGACTCGAGCGAGCAGAAGAGGATGAATCGGCCGTCGGGTGACCAACTGCCCTCGGCCATGTAGGCCTTTCCATCGCCTTCGAGCGGCTTGAGCGACGCGACGCTGCCATCGGCGGTGCGCAGGTCGACCTCGACGATGCGCGTCTCCGGCGGGAACGCCCATCGATAGCGCGAGGTCCCGCGCTGGTAGCCTGGCGCGTTCTCGGAGGTCGGTGCGCCGACGGTCGAGGCGAAGAGAAGCCGATTCGGATCGGTCGGGTGGAACCAACCGCATGTGTTGGCGCTGCCCTTCGGCGAGACGCGGCGGATGTTCGCGACGCCCGTGATGTCGCCGGCCGCGTCGCGCACCACGTCGCAGACGAACATTGCATAGAACTCAGCCGGGTCATCCTCGCTTGGCGGCACCTCGATCGCCTGGAACACGATGCGCTTCATGTCGGGCGAGAAGTAGGCCTCGCCGGCCTTGATGAAGCGATCGGGGAACGTGAGCTGGAGGGCGCCGCTGACGCCGGGCTCGCGGGAGGGGTTCACGACAACTGGGCGCGCCTCCGCCGCGGGCGGGGTCGAGGCCGCGGGCGGGGTCGAGGCCGCGGGCGGGGTCGAGGCCGCGGGCGGGGTCGAGGCCGCGGGCGGGGTCGAGGCCGCAGCAGGCGCGGCGGCGGCTGGCGGCGTCGCGGGCGATTCGGCTGGCTTCGGGGTGCACCCCGAGCACGCTGCGAGAAGAGAGACGGCAAACAGGTTCCGGAGTGCCATGGGGCGGTTAGTGTAGCCCGTCCGGTGACGCCGCTTGGCTACTTGGTTCTCTTCTCGGATCCCTCGATTGTCGTCTGCGACAAGGCGTCGGGGCTCCTTTCGGTGCCGGGAATCGGCCCCGAGAAGGCCGATTGCCTCGTGGCGCGGCTGCAGCGCGAGTTCCCAGGCGCCCGGATCGTGCACCGCCTCGACCGCGACACCTCGGGCGTGATCGTGCTGGCCCGCGATGCCGACACGCACCGCACGCTCTCGATGTCCTTCGAGGCGCGCGCGGTTGACAAGACCTACGAGGCGCTGGTGTCCGGACATCTCGCGGCCGATCGCGGCACGGTCGACCTTCCCTTGCGGAAGGAAGCCCTCGGGAGCGCGCGGCAGATCGTGCACATGACCGAGGGCAAGCCAAGCCGCACCGACTACGAGGTGCTCGGGCGCGGGCATGACCCATGCGGGCGTGGCGACGAATTCGCGTGGACTCGCGTCAAGCTGACGCCGTTCACGGGTCGCAGTCATCAACTGCGCGTCCATATGCTCGCCCTCGGCCACCCGATCCTTGGCGACGACCTGTACGCAGAGGGCGCGGTGCGCTCCGCGCGCGCGCGGCTCTGCCTCCATGCGCGCACGCTCTCCTTCACGCATCCGAAGAGCGGCGCGCGACTCACCTTCGAAGCCCCCTGCCCGTTCTGACGGCGCTCACCGTCCGCAGAGAAGCGCTGCGGCCTCGACCGCGAGGCGCGCCGTGCGCGCGTCCCGGTCGGCGGTCGGGTTGACCTCGACGATCTCTACCGCGACCACGCCGGGAGCCGCGCCAATCAGGGAGAGGATCGCCGACGCGCACTCCCACGAGAGGCCGCCCTCGACGTGGCAGTCGACGCCGGGCGCGATGCTCGGATCGAGGCTGTCGAGATCGAAACTCACGCTGCATGTGCCATCGTCGCCACCGGCGGTCGCAAGCGCCTCGCGGGCGACGGCCTCAGGACCGAGATGCGCGATCTCGTCGGGCGAGATCACTCGGCATCCGAGCCGCGCGACGATCTCGCGCTCCTCCGGGTCGATGTCGCGGGCCCCGAGATACACCGTGCGCCGCGGATCGCGCAGCCCGCCCTCGACGACCCGCCGGAACGGCGGCACGTCGAGTCCGTGGAGCGCCGCGAGCATCATGCCATGCAGGTTGCCGGACGGCGTCGACTCCATCGTGTTCGCGTCGGTGTGCGCGTCGATCCAGATGATGCCTGGCGCGGGCCGGCCTTCGGCGCGCGCGGCGCGTCCGACGGCGGCCTGTGTCGCCGCGCCGAGCGAGTGGTCGCCGCCGAGGACGCAGGGAAGCGCCCGCGCCGCGAGCGAACGCTCGACTGCCGCACGCAACTCGAGCGCGGCGCGCTCGAACTCGCCCACGAGCGCAGCACCGGGGTCGCGCCCGGGGACGCGCGTCACCGGCCGGGCCGTCACATCGCCGCAATCGCGTGCAACGCCAAGCCGCGACAGAAGCCCAGCGGCGCGAATCGCAGCGGGCCCATCCGCCGTGCCGGTGCAGCGACCGCCGAGGCCGAAGCGCGCGCCGATCACGTGCACCGGCCGGACGTCGCTCACCCCGGCCTCCGCCCCCCGCGCGCCGCGGGACGATCGCGTACTTCGCCTGAACCCGTCACGACGAAGGCGATGTCGTCGGGTGTGCCGATCGTCGAGTCGGGACCAGCGGAAATGATCTGCGCCACGCCGCCCGAGCCGACCTCCGCGCCATCGAGCACGACGAATGCGAGGCCCCAGCCGTCCTTCGCGGGATCGGTGCCGATCAAACTGCCCGCGCTGCGGCCGGCGCGGACGGCGTCGGCCACACGTGTCGCCAACTTCTCGGCGGCCACGCGGGTCTCCGCGAACTTCGCGGCGTCGCGCGCCTCGCGCATCGGGTTCGGCCCTCGGTCGCGCGGCTCGACCGCGAACCACTCGCGGCGGATCTCCTGCGGGAACGCGTTGTCGCTCGGATCGCGGTCGGCCGTCTGCCGACGGCGATCAAGCTCGATGCGCGCGATCTCCTTCTCGGTCACGAACAGCTTCGACGTGCGGGCTCCGCCCACGAAGCGCCAGATCTCCGCCGGAAGCGTGACGTCTTCGGTCGATCCGTCGGCGAAGGTGATCGTGAGCGGAAGCGGCGTGGGAATGCCGCCCTTGTTCTCGAAGCGCGCGATCGTGAAGGAGAGCGTCGTCTCGAGGAGCGCTGCGTCGCCGGCGCCGAGCCTCGCGACGAGATCGCGGAAGCGTCGGCGGTCACCCTCGGTCACGTCGAGGTCGTCGAACGTCGAGTAGAAGTCGAGCAGTTCCGGATAGCGGTCCGAGCGAAGCGCAAGGCTCTCGTTGCGTTCCTCCGAAAGCGTCTTCGGGCGCGCGTCGCGCGCTGCCTTCTTCGCGCCCTTGACGCGCTCGGGGTCCCCCGTCTCGATCGTGTGTCGCGTGACCGAGGTGATGCCCACGTCGACTGCGCGCGTCGAGTAGAACCAGCCGCGCCAGAACCAGTCGAGGTCGACGCCCGAGGCATCCTCCATCGACCGGAAGAAGTCGGCCGGCTCGGGCCGCTTGAACGCCCAGCGGCGGCTGTACTCGCGCAGCGCGAAGTCGAAGAGATCGCGCCCAAGGACGGTCTCGCGCAGGACGTTGAGCGCCGTCGCCGGCTTCGCGTACGCGTTCGGTCCGAGTCGCCGAATGCTCTCGGAGTTCATCATGATCGGCTCCTGCTCGGAGCCGGTCATGTACTCGATGATCTTCTCGGGTTCGCCTCGGCCGGAGGGATACTTCTCCTCCCACTCCTGCTCGGCGAGGTACTGGCAGAACGTCGTCAGACCCTCGTCCATCCAGGTCCACTGGCGCTCGTCGGAGTTGATGATCATGGGGAACCAGAAGTGGATCACCTCGTGGATGATCACGCTGACCAGCCCCCACTTCGCGCCAGGCGTGTAGGTTCCATCGCGCTCGGGCCGCGGGCCGTTGAAGGTGATCATGGGGTACTCCATGCCGCCCACCGGACCGTTCACGCTGATCGCGACTGGGTAGGGATACGGGATGGCGTACCGCGAGACGCAGTCGATGGTGTGCGCCACAGCGTGCGTCGAGTAGCGGCTCCACAAGGGCTCCGCCTCGGCGGGGTAGTAGCTCATCGCGAGCGCCGCGCGGTCGGTGCCGGGAATCGGCGCCTTCGCCGCGTCCCAGATGAAGCTTGCGCTCGCCCCGAAGGCGACGTCGCGGACGTCCTTTGCGTGAAACCGCCAGGTCTTCGTGCCCGTGGGCTTCGCGGCGCGGCGCGCGGCGGCCTCCTCGGGCGTTGTGATGAAGCGCGGCTTCTCGTCGGTCCGGGCCGCCTCGAGTCGCGTGCGCTGCTCGGGAGTGAGTACTTCGTCGATGTTCTGCAGGTCGCCCGTCGCCGCGACGGTCCACGTGTCGGGAACGGTGACGGCCAGCGTGTAGTTGCCGAACTCGAGCGCGAACTCGCCTTGGCCGAGGAACGGCTTGTGCTGCCAGCCGCGGACGTCGTTGTACGGCGCTGCGCGCGGGAAGAACTGCGCCATCACGTAGAGCGGCGCGAGGTCTGCATCGGCGCCGTCCGGGTTGTTCTCGCCGAGGAGCTCGTAGTTCGAGCGGGCGCGGGCGGTCGTGTTCTTCACGACGAGGAATCGCCACGACATGTCGCACGCGAAGCGCCCGCCCGGCGGGAGCGGCGCGGGCAGATCGACGCGCATCATGGTGTCGACGATCGTCACACGAAGCGCCTTGCCATCCGTGTCGGTGACGGTGATGTCGCGATAGCCACCCTCCCACTCGTGCTGCTCGATCCACTGGCGAAGCGAACCGATCGGCGTCGGCTTCGAAAGGTCGGGCGCGGGCTGCGCGCGGGCGCCGAGGGAGTCGTCGCGGAAGCGGTTCTGCTCAAGCTGGAACCAGAGGTAGCGCAACTCATCGGGCGAGTTGTTGTGGTAGGTGACGCGAGCGCGACCGATGAGCTCGGTCGTCACCGGGTCAAGCGTGACGGCGATGTCGTGGTCGACCCGCTGCTGCCAGTAGCCCTTGCCCGGCGCGCCCGAAGCCGTGCGCTGGTCGTTCGGCGTGGGCAGCACTTCCTCGAGTTGCCGGAACGGGTCGCCTTCCTGCAAGACCGATGGCGGCACGACGAGCGCTGCGTCGCGGCCGGGAAGCGAGTCGTCAGGCGGGCCGGCGAGCGCAGATGAAACGAGGGCGGAGGAGGCGAGCGCGGCGAGAAGGAAACGCTGCATCCGGGCACTGTACGCGACCGGCGCGGGTGTTCCATGCCGGTCGAATCTCACGCGGACACGCCAGACGGAACCTAGGTTCTGTCTGACGGATCGCCGAAGGCCCGAAATCCGCATCGGCGCCCGGTTGGCAAGGAGGGGAAGCGAAGCTGTATCCCCAATGATCC
>Ga0209985_10004883_pt1 | contig 10620 bp, 10 predicted proteins | sample NOAtaG_FD_187305 | JGI IMG/M metagenome (GOLD analysis project Ga0209985, IMG submission 187305) | Freshwater lake microbial communities from Lake Erie, under a cyanobacterial bloom - NOAA_Erie_Diel6S_1000h metaG (SPAdes) (version 2) | ecosystem: Environmental > Aquatic > Freshwater > Lake ... | reverse complement strand
TAGGCTTCCTCGATCTTCCACTCGATGGGAAGACCGTGGCTATCCCATCCTGGCACGTAAGGCGCGTCGAACCCTTGCATCTGTTTATACCGCACCACTACGTCCTTAAAAATACCTGTAAAGGCATGCCCAATATGAAGGTGGCCGTTGGCGTAGGGTGGGCCCGCATGCAAGATAAAGGTCGGGCGCCCCTTGGACGTTTTACGCAGCTCTTGGTAAAGATTAAGCCTTTGCCAATGCTCAAGGATGCGCGGCTCCATCTGGGGCAAATTTCCCCGCATGGGAAAAGAAGTGCTGGGTAAAAAGACAGTATCTTTGTAGTCGGTCATGAGCGGGGGACCATCCATATGTCGTGGTTCAAACATCAAAAAGACTCTAGTCATCCTCGCCCCAGAAAGCAAGGAGGTCCTTAGGTTGAGCGATCAAAGATTCAGATTGGTGCGCGCGCCAGGGTATGATAAAAATGAGGGCTTAATCAGTGGAAGTCACACATGCGCACCCTTATTGAAGGATCTTTTTACGGTATCGTGATTTTTACCCTTTTTGTAGGACTTTTTTACGCCTTCAAATTTGAAAATAAACCTTTGGTTTTAAACGTTTTAGCAAGACTCTATTTCGACAAAACCTATTACCTTAAAACCTATCCAGAAGTTGCACAGGCAGGCGTTGATCCTTTTGAGCACTATATGAGCGTGGGGTGGCAAGAAGGTAAAAATCCCAGAGCAGATTTCGATGAACATTTTTATCGTAATTTTCAGTTTAAAGGGGGAGAAAGTCGCTCGGGTCTGAACGCTATTCAATACCACATGCGTGCCCTTTTGCATTTTCGAAAAGAACCCACTTATGTAGGTGATATGAAAAAGGCAATCCCTTTAAAAAATCCAAAGTATTATCTAACCTTGATCGCGATTTTTAGAGACGAAGCCCCGTACCTCAAAGAATGGATTGAATTTTACCGGCTTCAAGGGGTCGAGCATTTTTATCTGCATAACCATCTGAGTCAAGACAATTACAAAGAGGTGCTCGCCCCCTATATCCAAGAAGGCATTGTCGAGCTTTTGGATGTGATAGAAGAACCCAAAACAAAAGAAAAATGGGATAGTTTCCAAGAAGATCTTTATAACGACGTGATTAAGAGAATTGCCCAAAACGTTGAATGGGTGGTGGTGGTTGACACCGACGAGTTCCTTTATCCATTGAAGGCGGATCGCTTGAGTGAGGCGCTTAAGGCATACGATGATTTGGCCTGCTTGAGTGTGCCTTGGCAAATGTTCGGAAGTGGGCAGGTGGAGCGCCACAGACCTGACAAACTTTTGATCGAAGAGTTGACCATGGCAAATCCCAATAAAGATAGTTGCATCAAGAGTATCATGAAACCTCGGTATGTTAAGCGCTTGGGAACGGTGCATTTTCCAAGGCTGCAACCAGGCTTTGCCCAAGCAAACGAGAGACGGCAATATTTTGAAGGATTTAAACATCCCCAAACAAATCAAGAGCCTGAAATCTTTAAACTCAATCATTACTGGGCCAGGGACTGGGCCTTTTTCAAAGAAAGGAAACTTTCAAGAATTCATATTGTGGGTAAAGACCTAAGCGGCGACGAGTTACAAAAGAAGGTCCAAGAACAAGTCGATCGAAACAATGGGTACTCTCTTGAAAAACAAACAGATATTCTAAGATTTGTCCCCGCGCTTAGGAAAAGGATGCAATTGAGCTAATCCCATGAAGCATTTGTTAAAAAGGCGTTCATGGTCTTTGGGGCTTATTGTGCTTGGCGTCGGGCTGTTTTACGCGTTCAAGTGCGAAGATAAGCCTATTGTTTTGAACGTGCTCGCGCGCTTCTATTTTGACAAAGACTATTACCTAAAAACCTATCCCGATATCGTAGCCACTAGCGTTGACCCTTTTGAACATTATATGACGACGGGATGGCGTGAAAGGAGAAACCCAAGAGCTGACTTTGATGAAACTTTTTACAGAAACTTCAATTTTAAAGGAAAAGAGCGCCGTCTTGGACTAACCCCCTTTCAACATCACCTGCGAGCCCTTTTGCATTTGAAAACAGAGCCAACGCACATCGCCGATATTAAAAAAACAGTGCCCCTTGAGAATCCCAAATACTTTTTGACGCTTGTGGCTATTTTTAGAGATGAAGCCCCCTATTTAAAAGAGTGGATTGAATTTTACCGTCTGCAAGGGGTAGAGCATTTATATCTTTATAATCATCTGAGCAAAGATTCTTACAAGGAAGTACTTGCCCCCTATGTCAAAGAAGGTATTGTTGAACTTCATGAAGTAACGCATGAGCCTCAAACTCTTAAAGAGTGGCACAACTTACAAATAAGTGTTTACGATGAAACAGCAAAGAGAGTCGCTCAAGACGCTGAATGGTTGATCGTCGTTGATACCGATGAATTTTTATATCCCACACAAGCACATTCCTTGAAAGAAGCGCTGTCAAACTACCATGACGTTGCGTGCTTGAGTGTGCCGTGGCAGATCTTTGGAAGCAGCAATGTACAGCGCCTTGAGCGGAACCACCTGTTGATTGAAGACTTGATCATGGCAAATCCCCAAGAAGATACGTTTGTAAAAAGTGTCGTCAAACCGCGATGCATCTCAACCTTCACAGATCCTCATTTTCCGGTTCTCAAGCAAGGCTATGCACAAGCAACAGAAGATAAAACTTATTTTCACGGGGCTCATGCGCCAAAAGTCACACATGGTTCCTTTAAACTCAACCATTATTGGGCAAGGGATTGGACCTTTTTTGAGGAAAGGAAATTATCCCGGGTGCATATGGTGAAAAAGGATCTATCCTTTGAAGAGCGTGAAAAGGCCGTTCATTCAAAAATAAATGAAAATGTGTCAAACTCTCTTAAACCAGAAACTGACATCTTGCGCTTTGTGCCCGCTTTGAAAAAACGTATGGGTTTTGCGCCCTCGGCATAAGAGTGTGACTAAAGAAGTGCTTTAGTCGGCCCCTTTAAGGGTGCGTTCTTTTTGACGTTGCCAGTCGCGTTCTTTCATGGTTTGGCGCTTGTCGGCCATTTTTTTACCTTTGGCGATCCCAAGCTTGAGCTTCACAAGACCGCGGCCGTTAAAATAAAGGGCGATGGGAATCAAGGTATACCCTTTGCGTTGTACGGCGCTGATGAGGCGTTTGATTTCACGGCGCCGGATCAGCAGTTGCCGGGGGCGCTTGGGTTCGTGATTGAAGCGGTTGGCGCCAAGATACTCGGCAATATTAGCGTTAAAAAGATAGAAAATGCCTGCCTTTTCAGCGGCGTGCGCTTCGACAATGCTGGCTTTACCTTCACGCAGCGACTTCACTTCACTTCCCACCAGCATGAGGCCGACCTCGAGGGTTTCCTCGATAAAATAATCGAAGGTGCCGCGTCTGTTCTCTGCAATGGTATCGCCGTTCTTACGTAACATCTTGTCCTTCTTATGCGTCCAAAAGCTCTGCTGTGATGAGCGCGTCTTTAATGAGGCGTGCCTCCTTGGGGGTTGGTGGCACAAGGGGCAGGCGCATCTCGTCTCTACAATGCCCTAAAAGGGATACTGCATATTTAACAGGAATAGGATTTGTTGTACAGAAAAGCGCTTTTGTGAGGGGAAAAAGACGATCCCGGATGCGCGCGACCTTTGCAAGGTCCTGGGCGTACCACGCGTCGTGAAGGGCGGCGTAAAGTTTGGGCGCAACGTTGGCGGTCACAGACACAGTTCCGTCACCCCCTTGGGCAAGAAACGCCACAAAAGTCGGATCTTCCCCTGAAAGAAGCGCAAAGCGGTCTCCAAAACGCAAGCGCAAGGAAAGGGGCCACGACAGCGTATCTGTCGAATCCTTGAGGGCCGCGATCCGGGGCAAATCCGCAAGTCTGGCGAGTGTGTCATCATGCAGAGCCCCGCCCGTGCGCCCAGGATTATGATAAATCATAAGAGGGAGCGCCGCGGCGTCGTGGACGGCCTTCATGTGTAAGAAAAGACCTTCTTGATTGGGTTTGAGGCATGGAGGGGTCAGGACCATGAGAGCGTCTGCGCCTTCTTTCTCGGCCTGGCGTGCTAAAAAAACGGCGTCCTTGGTAGTAAAAGTGCTGGCGGCGGCAATGAGGGGCAGGCGCCCGCCTGTGCTCGCGCGGGCGCGCCGGATCAAAACGCGGTGCTCCTCATGGGAAAGGCTTGGGCCTTCGCCCGTACATCCGCCCACCACAAGCGCGCTTGTTCCCTGGGCCAAATGCCAGGCCACAAGCGCCTCAACGGCGCCTTCATCTATTTGATCTTTAAGAAAAGGTGTAATAAGTGCCACAATTGATTTTTTGAACATGGAAATTGGGACTGATAACGGCTAAAATCACTTCACCATAGCGTTGTAAGGGATAGGCAGCAAGGTGTTTATAAGCCAAGTAACCAAGTGTTTGGTCGCGGTAGTAAGTGTGATTGGGCTGACCGCACAAGGCGCCGGCGCCCAGGGATGCGCTGAAAAACTTAAAGAAGCGTTCGAGCATAAGAACCTACGTTCCGCCCTCACGCTTTTTGAAGGGGGTAGGTGCCCGTTGGAAAAACAAGTCATTCGGTGGCACTATATGAGGGACGGCTCAAGCGAGCTTTCTTTTTCAGACTATACGCAGTTTATAAAAGCCCATGCCAATTGGCCCTGGATTTTTAAGCTTAAAAGGGGGGCTGAGTCCCGAATAAAAGACGACCACGACCCGCGGGAACTGTTGGCGTGGTTTGACGAGCATTCGGTCAGAACCTTGCAAGGGGCAGACGCTTATCTGAGGGGGATCAAAGCCCATCACCCTGAAAAATTCAAAGAAAAAGTACTGGAATTGTGGAAGGAAATTTCCTTAACCCGCGAGGAAACGGCTGATTTTATCCGTCAGTATGGGAAGTATTTAACGCCAAAAGATTATGTTGCGCGCGCGCGCGCCTTTTTGGCAAAGTCGGACGTCGCTCCCGCTACGATCCTGAGCCAGTACCTAGAGGGCAAAGAGCGTCTTTTATTACAAGCCTGCGCGGCCCTTCAACAGGGCGACAAAAACGCCGAGAAGCTTTATCACAAGGCTAAAGTTTCTTACAAAGACGACTTTGATTTGCGTCTTTCTTTCCTCACGTGGCTTCGTAAAAATAAGGATCTGGACGGCGCCAAATATTTGTTGCGTCATCCAAGACTAACAGCGTATGCACCTGCCTACGTATGGAAAGAAGCGCACATTTTGCTGAGGCGTGCCCTTGAAAAAGGCAATAAAGATCTGGCCCAGCGTCTGTCCTACATGGGAGAGAGCACCTCTGGAGAAGACTATGCTCAGGCGCAGTGGCTAAAGGGATACTTCCTTTTAAAAGCAAATCCGGGCGCTGCATACGAGGTTTTTGAAAAAACCCACCGCACAGTCGTGAGCCCCATTAGCCGCGCGCGCTTTGCCTATTGGTCGGCCGTAGCCATGGAAAAGAAAGATCCCCAAATGGCAGCGCTATGGTACAAGCGCGCCATGCGTTATCCGTCAACCTTCTATGGGCAGCTTGCCGCCACTAAGCGTAAAGAAGATTTGCCTCTTCCCGTGGGGATGAAGGTCGATCAGGCGCTTTTGAAGAAACTGAAGCAGGACGAGCGTTTTCAAGCGGCGAAATCCTTGTTTGCTGCGGGTCGTAACCGAGATGGCAGTGAATTTTTGTTCATGATGATTAAAACCGCTGAGTCCGCTGACGAGCGTTTAGCAATCTTAAAGCTTGCCTCTCAAATTTCTACCACAGAGGTGGTCGGTCTTGCCAAAGAAGCGTCCTTAAAGGGAGAGGTTTATTATCAAGAAGCCTATCCGTGCCTTTCCACGAGCCATGACAAGGCGCTTGCGTCTGTGTGTCCTGCGCTTTTGCACGCGGTGATTCGTAAGGAAAGCAACTTTAAGAGTAACACTACAAGTTCGGCGGGTGCTATGGGCCTTACCCAAATGCTGCCCTCAACGGCCAAGGCACTCGCAAAAGATTTGAACATGCCTTACAGCCATGATCGTCTCTTAAGCGATGATGTCTTCAACGTGCAGGTGGGCGCGGTTTATCTCAAGTCCCGGCTTGATGAGTTCCAAGGAAATGAGGTCCTTGCCCTTGTGTCCTATAACGCGGGTATCAAGTACGCCCTTGAATGGGTCAAGATGTTTGGGGATCCCCGCACAGAAGTGGATCCCATTGAGTGGGTCGAGATGATTCCTTTTGGTGAGACAAGAAATTACATACACCGCGTTTTAGAGAGCAAGTATGTTTATCAAAAACTATTGGAGGCCAGTCCTGATTTGCTCATGGCCGTACGTCAAGACGAGGTAAAACAAGAGAAAGGGCGGTTAAGAAAAGTCAGCAAAACGCAGAAAAAATCACTCAAAAGGAGTGAGTGGGAGAATGAAGACGCCTTAGATGAAATCCCTGAAGAAGTGTTGGAGGGTGAAAAGGGGCAAAAACTAAAGCCTGTCAAAGCCAAAGGACAGTCAAAGACGACACCTAAGAAACTTTCCCATAAAAAAGAGAAAGGTTGTTCCAAGAAGTCTCAAGCCCTTAAGGCGGCATAAAAAAAAGTTTTTTCTGCCTTGAGAGTCCGGAACTGTGAAAAGCGCTGCCCTAAGAGGTTCACAGGCACACTCGTTCCAATAAATCCTCATCTACCCGCACACCATGTCAACGCAGACTAGATTAGTTTTCAAGGCCTGGATGGATGTCCTCGCCTTCCAACCCTAAGGCATAGATAAAACCAGCCTGCATGTCGTGATCTTGGGATACCGACGCAGGTGCAGGGCCTTCGCTAAAAAGATCTTTAATAAAGTCGAGCATTGGTGCATCCCCTGTTTTATTTTTTTGCTATACTTATCTTAGCTTGTTCTAAGGGTTAAAGAAAAATTAATTCACAGGAAACACAGTATAAGGATGTCTTATACTAAGAGGTGACGAACGCCAAAGAGCTCAAGGGGCGTCTCACGAGTGAGAGAGCGGTTTGATGCAAAAATCAGTGGAAAAGGTTACTTGATTTCCCATTGGGTTGGAATCTGGGTGTCGATGGTGCTTGTTACATAAGTTAAATAACCATGGTAGTCGTTCGACCTTGAAAAAGATTTAATTTTTTCAAGCTCATGGTCACTGTATACAGAAATTTCTTTGCTGGGATTTACGCGACTGCTGTTTTCAGTGGCGTCGTTATAAGCCTGTACACAGTTTCGGATGGTGCGGCTACCCTTATAGAGTTTTTTCACGGAAATAGAAAGATTGTGTGGTTTTGCGGGAGTCTGATTCAGTGTTTCTGGCATCACTGAAAATGCAAGAGGTTCTGTTCCGCTGTTGCAGGTCATGGCACACCATTTAGCGATTCCATACCGACCAGAAAGTGAAAAACCACTCAGATCTTCAAGCTTTTTTTTCAACGAGGCCTCTGTAGGATGTTTGATATCCCATTCAGCCGTTGCGCAGGTTTTTCTATTACACAGCACATTACAGTGTAACCCCTTTTGAATGGCACTTCTGGTCAAATAAGTGGCCTTAAGGGTCAACGCCAGAGCAAGGGTGACCGGTTCACAAAAGGCTGAGGTTGAAAGGCATGTGAGGCCGAGTAAAAAAACAGGAATGACTTTTTTATTCATCTTAAATAACTTCCAGCCGGATCATTCCTTTTATAAAAGAAAAACATTAACAGTTGGTTGCGAAAATCTCTAAGGAAAGGCTCATATGGTTAGTTTTAAAGCCTGCCTTTCATGAAGAAGGGTGTCATGAAGACGGATGTGGAAAAAAATCCTTTTTAACGAAAACCAAAAACGAAGCCTTGCATCAGGGAACGAAATATGGTTAATGTAATTTTGCTTTTTGGGGCGTCGCCAAGCGGTAAGGCACCGGTTTTTGGTACCGGCATGCGCAGGTTCGAATCCTGCCGCCCCAGCCATCTTTCTTTATCCCTTATTAAGACGCGGCTTTCCAAACAGGTATCCCTGACCATAGTCGAACTGATAATCAAGAATCTCAAGAAGATCCTTTTCCTCTTCAACTTTTGTTACAATCACATCCATTTTATGATGGGTTGCGCGTTCTTGAAAAGCGCGCAGGCTCAAAGGAGGATTTTCCTCGTTCAGGGCCTCAATCATTAGATGAATGTCAACTTTTAGGAACTGGACCGCGTACCGCTTAAGTTTATCAAAATCAACGCCCGCAAGTGTCGGGACGTGATCGGCTGAAAAATGACATCCTTTTTCGGCAAGCTTTGACAGGGCAGCGAGGGTTGGGGGATCCTCTTTCACAAGATCTTCATATTCAACCTCGAAGATCAAGTTAGGGGCTAGGGTTGCGTTGGACGCCAAAAATTCGATGAAACTCTCTAGGAACATTTTGTCACGCAAGGTTGCCAAAGAAAGATTGCAAAAGAACTTTACCGAAAGGTCTTTCTTGAGGGCCTTACGTACCAACTGAACACAGCGAAAAAGAAGGGTGTTATCAATAATGCGCATAAAATCTCGCTCTTCGGCAATGTCAATGTAATGGTCTGGTACCACAACATCACCGTTCTCATCACGCAGCCTTGAGTAGCACTCGAACCCGCGCATTTTTCTTTGGGGAAGGCTGACAATGGGCTGCATGAGCATCTCAATACGATCTTCGCTCAGCGCGTCCTTGATAATGGTGAGAAGCTGCTCAGGCGTGTGCTTGCGTGCGTCTAATTCTTTGGTATTGTGGGGTGCTTGACGTGTTTGTGAGATAGTCGTGAAGGATGGAGTTTTAGACTCTTCAGGTTCAAGAATAACAGGCCTATGTAACCCTGAAGTTGGCACAGACGAAAACACTTGCTTGTGTTCTTCTTCCACCATGTGATGAATGAGCGTTTGCAGAAGTTTAATTTCACTGATTACCTCTTCAGAGCCGTGCTCTGCTTGATGTTCATCGATGCGATTTAATTTTTGGACGATGCTGGCTTGCAGCTCATAAAATTGATGAAGGGCTTTTGAAAGATGCTCTTGCTGTACGGAGCGTAAGTATGAGTCCAGAAGAAAAATCATCAAAATCATGCAAATGGCGCCAACGGTAAAGGACTCAACGTTGGTAAAATGGGCAAAAAATGACGCTCCTAAAGCTAAAAGTCCCGAAACCAACGCACAGCCCCCCAAAAGGGGTAAACTTAACGAACGCATGAGATCCCTAAGGTTTCTTTTGATGACATCATTTATTGTTGAGGATTAGGGCCGTGACTTCAAGCCAATTTTGAGAATGTATCTCATAATTTTTGCCACAGCTTCGTAGTATTCCATGGGAATTTCTGCGCCTTCTTTGACGCTAGCGTAAAGAGATCTTGCAAGGGGAACATCCTCAACCAAGGGAATACCAGCATCCCTTGCTAATTTCTTCATATGCTGAGCGCGGTGATCAATGCCCTTAGCAACCAAAATCGGGGCATTCATTTTTGAGATTTCATACCGCAGGGCAACGGCGTAGTGGGTGGGGTTTGTCACAATGACCGTAGAAGAGGCCACGTCTTTTGCAAGGTTCTTTTGAGCTTGGTTGTGACGAAGTTGACGCAAACGCTGCTTGATGTGGGGGTCCCCTTCTGATTCTTTCATTTCGTCTTTAATTTCTTGCCGTGACATTTTCATTTTTTGGAAAAATTGGTACTTTTGGTACGCGTAATCAAGAATTGTAAATCCTGCTGTCATACAGGCAACGGACAGAAAAAGTGTATAGGTCAGATGTTGGAGATGTTCCATTTGGGCAGGGATAGATAGATCTAGTAAACGGTCCATCTTGTCGTATTCGCCCTGCAAACTTATGTGGGTGATGATGCATACAAGAGAGAACTTAAGAGCTGTCTTTAGAAACTCCACAAGGCCCTGAAGGCCAAAAAGACGTTTAAAACCCTTGAGAGGGGAAAGCTTGTCGAGCTTTGGTTTTAGGGATTCGGTCGAGATGAGCAGTTTTGATTGGGCAAGGCCTCCTGCAATACTGACGGACATCAAAATGATGCCTGGGATTCCTACAAACCACACAATATCCCAGAGGACGTCTTTGAGGACTTCCATTAAGGCGTGTGCGTCAGCAAAAGCAATGCTTGATCTCTCAAAGTACTTTCCTAGGGCGACCGCAAGATTCTTGCTATAATCAGGAAGACCGCTTGCCACTAAAAAAGTAGCCGTTGCAAGGATCAGGCAGTTACCCCATTCCTTTGAAAGGGCGACTTGTCCTTTTTCTCTTGCTTTTTCAAGGCGTTGATGTGTCGGGTCTTCGGTCTTCTGCGACGGGTCTTCTTGTTCGTCACTCATGACCCCTCCTTAAGGTTGAGGAAAAAACTCCGTCGTTTTTCCCGAGAGGTAGTCACGCGCAAGCCCTGCCCATTCGCGCGCAGCCCGTGACCACGTTTGAAAGTTTTTATTGATGTTAAGCGTAAAGGAGAACGACACAGTTTTGGGTGCCAAATAATCAACGGGATAAGGAATCACCTGCCATCCAGCCGCCCTGAAGTCAGTGACAGCACGGGGCATATGGGCTGCAGACGTGACCAAAAGCCACCTATCTTGGACACTAGGCTTAACGAGTTGATAGGAGAATGAAGCATTTTCTCGAGTGTTGGTAGATTTGTCTTCAACAACAAAGCGCGCCGTGTCAATACCA
>Ga0209985_10004878_pt1 | contig 10623 bp, 9 predicted proteins | sample NOAtaG_FD_187305 | JGI IMG/M metagenome (GOLD analysis project Ga0209985, IMG submission 187305) | Freshwater lake microbial communities from Lake Erie, under a cyanobacterial bloom - NOAA_Erie_Diel6S_1000h metaG (SPAdes) (version 2) | ecosystem: Environmental > Aquatic > Freshwater > Lake ... | reverse complement strand
GCACATCCCGGGGCACATCCCGGGGCACATCCCGGGGCATATCCCGGGGCACAACCGAGGGCACAACCGAGGGCACAACGCGGGCCTCATCGGGGCGCGCCCCGGGCGTGCCGGGCGCACTCGGCGACACCTGCGCCACCTCCGACACCTGCGCCACCTGCGACACCTGCGACACCTGCGCCACCTGCGCCATCTGCGCGCTCGGCGTCGTCGGGACGACCGGCACACGCGGCTGGCACCGCACCGGTCGGTAGACTGCCCAGTCTTTGCCCACTCCCACGTCGTTGCCGTGCTTGCCCAACACAAACAGCAGGTCGCCGACCTGATCCGTCAGGCGCTCGCCGGCATCGGAGCGCCCGCCGCTGCCGTCGAGCTGGAGCGCCCCAAAGTGCAGGCGCACGGCGATCTGGCCTGCAACGTCGCACTGCAGGTGGCCAAGGCCCTCAAGAAGAACCCACGCGAGGTCGCTACCGCGATCGTCGATGCGCTGCGAGTCAACCCCGCGGCCAGCGGGCTGATCGACCGCGCGGAGCTGGCCGGGCCGGGCTTCATCAACCTGCGGCTGGCCGCCGGCGCCAAGCAGGCGGTGGTGCGCCAGGTGCTGCACGAGCGCGACGGCTTCGGCACCGCGACCACGCACGCCGGCCGGCGCGTCATGGTGGAGTTCGTCTCGGCCAATCCGACCGGCCCGCTGCACGTGGGCCACGCGCGCCAGGCAGCGCTCGGCGATGCGCTGGCCAACCTGCTCGCCACCCAGGGCTGGCAGGTGACTCGCGAGTTCTACTACAACGACGCCGGCGTGCAGATCGACACGCTCGCCCGCTCGGTGCAACTGCGCTTGCGCCAGTTGCAGGGCGCGAGCATCGACGAGGAGGCGGTGGGTTACAAGGGCGACTACATCGCCGACATTGCGCGCGAGTTCCTGGCGCGCAAGACGCAGACCGCGCGCGACGGCGCGCCGGTGACTGCCAGCGGCAACGCCGAGGACCTGGAGAACATCCGCCGCTTTGCGGTGGCCTACCTGCGCCACGAGCAGGACCTGGATCTGGCGGCCTTCGGTGTGCGCTTCGACGTGTTCTATCTCGAGTCGTCGCTGTACGCCGAGGGCAAGGTGCAGGCGGCGGTGCAGGCGATGGTCGACTCGGGCCTGACCTACGAGGCCGAGGGCGCGCTGTGGCTGCGGAGCACGGAGATCGGCGGCATTGCGGGCTTTGGCGGCCCGGGCCAGGACGACAAGGACCGCGTGATGCGCAAGTCCGACGGCACCTTCACCTATTTCGTGCCGGACGTGGCCTATCACGTCACCAAGTTCCAGCGCGGCTTTGCCAAGGTCATCAACGTGCAGGGCTCGGATCACTTCGGCACCGTGGCGCGCGTGCGTGCCGGCCTGCAGGCCGCGGGCCAGGCGCTCGGCGTGCCGGTCCCGGCCGGCTTTCCGGACTACCTGCTGCACAAGATGGTGCGGGTCATGAAGGGCGGCGAGGAAGTGAAGATGAGCAAGCGCACCGGCACCTACGTGACGCTGCGCGATCTCATCGACTGGGTGGGCAAGGATGCGACCCGCTTCTTCCTCGCCTCGCGCCGGGCCGACACCGAGTTTGCCTTCGACGTGGACCTTGCGCTGTCGCAGTCGGAGGACAACCCGGTGTACTACCTGCAGTACGCCCACGCGCGCATCTGCTCGGTGCTGGCGCAGGCGGCCGAGCGCGGGCTCGGCCTGGAGGAGGCGCGCGCGGCCGGCATCGACCTGTCGCCGCTCGGCGCGCCCCGTGAACTGGCGCTGCTGCAGCGGCTGGCCGCCTACCCGGAGCTGCTGGCCACGGCCACCGAGGAGCTCGCGCCGCACCAGCTCTGCTTCTACCTGAAGGATCTGGCCGCCGACTTCCATGCCTTCTACAACGCCGAGCGCGTGCTGGTGGACGAGGCGCCGACACGGGAGGCCCGGCTGGCGCTGCTGCTGGCGGCGCGCCAGGTGCTGCGCAACGGGCTGGCGCTCCTGGGTGTGGGCGCTCCCGAGAGGATGTGAGCCAGTCCAGGCCGGACCCTCGGGCGAGGAGCAGCGGGCGACGCCCACCGACGGCGGCACCGCGCTGCGGACGCGCCTGGAGCGACGCCTCGGCACGCCCCTTAAACTCCCGGCCCATGCAAAGCGCAGAGAAACAACGCGGCAGCGCGCTGATCGGCTTCGTGGTCGGGCTGGTGGTGGGGCTGGGCATCGCCGTGGCGGTAGCCATCTACCTGACCAACGCACCGATCCCGTTCGTCAACAAGGTGCAGCGGCCGACCGAAAACATCAAGCCCGGTGCCGACGGCAAGCTGCCCGATCCGAACAAGCCGCTGTACGGCCAGGCTCCCAATCCGCCCCCCCCGCCGGGCGAGGTTGCGCCGAAGATCGAGTCCAATGCCGAGGTGCAGGCGGCCGCCGAGAAGGCCGCGCAGCAGGCCGCCGCCAGCAAGAACGACGGCGGCCGCTTCCTGCTGCAGGCGGGCGCCTTCCGCACGACCGAGGACGCCGACAGCCTGCGCGCGCGGCTGGCGCTGCTGGGCTTCGATGCCAAGATCTCTCCGGTCGAGCAGGGCGGCACCACGCTGTACCGTGTCCGCCTGGGCCCCTACGGCTCGACCGACGACATCAACCGGATCCGCAAGATGCTCGCCGACAACAACATCGATTCGCAACTGGTCCCCGTGAAGTAGGCGGCGGGCCGCCGGCCGGCGCGCAGGCGCCCCACCGGGCCGCAGGCGGCCGGTCCCGGTCAGCGGGCGCCCCTGAACTGCGCCGCCGCTCCACGGTCAACGACTGCAACACGCCAAAGGACAGCACATGACTTCGCACCTGCATCGCCGTCAACTGATCGCGCTGGCCGTCGCAGGCGGCCTGAGCGGCCTTGCCGCTCCGCTGGCCGGCCGGGCCCAGCCCATGGGCCGTATGCCCACCGAGGGCAAGGAGTTCAAGCCGGTGCGCCCGCCGCAGCCGGTGGAAGGGGGCCAGATCGAGGTGCTCGAGTTCTTCTGGTACGGCTGCCCGGCGTGTAACGCGGTCGAGCCGGCACTGGAGACGTGGCGCAAGCGGCTGCCGCCCGACGTGGTGTACCGCCGCCTGCCGGTGGCCTTCGATGCCCAGCGCCAGCCGCACACCCGCATCTACTACACGCTGGAGGCCATCAAGCGCGTGGACGACCTGCACCCGCGCGTGTTCACGGCTTATCACAAGGAAAGACGGCGCCTGCTCGACAGCAACGAGATCGCCGACTTCATGGCCGCTCAGGGCGTCGATCGCAAGGCCTGGCTCGACAACTACAACTCCTTCACGGTGTCCGCGCGCACCAACCGTGCCGCCCAGGTGTGGCAGGCCTACAAGATCGACGGCACGCCGAACGTGGCGGTGGACGGCAAGTGGCTGACCTCGCCGGCCGATGCCGGCGGCCTGGAGGAATTCCTGACGACGCTGAACTTCCTGATCGACCGGGCGCGGCGCGAGCGCGGCGGCGGCGCGGCCAAGAAGTAACGGCCGGCGGCGTGCCGATGGTCAAAGTCAGCGGCACGGCCGTGCGGCTGCGCCCGCACGCCGGCCCGGCCGCATGAACGTCTTCATCACCGGCGCCTCCAGCGGCATTGGCGCAGCACTGGCGGCCGAGTACGCGCGCCGCGGCGCCACGCTCGGCCTGGTGGCGCGGCGTGCGGAAGTGCTCGCGCAACTGGCCGCCACGCTGCCGGGCGCGCACCACCGCTATGCGATCGACGTGACCGACAAGGACGCGCTGATCGCCGCCGCGCACGCCTTCGAGCAGGCCACCGCCGCCAGCGGCGGCGCCGACGTGGTCATCGCCAACGCCGGCATCTCCGCCGGCGTGCTGACCGAGCACTACGAGGATCTTGCCGCGCTCGAACGCATCTACGCGACCAACGTGTTCGCGCTGGCCTACACCTTCCACCCCTTCATCGGCGCGATGCGCGCACGCGGGCGCGGCACGCTGGTGGGCGTGGCCAGCGTGGCCGGCATCCGCGGCCTGCCGGGCACGGAGGCCTACTGCGCCAGCAAGGCCGCCGCCATCACCTACCTGGAAAGCCTGCGCGTCGGGCTGCGCGGCTCCGGGGTGCGGGTGGTGACCCTCGCACCGGGCTTTATCCGCACGCCGCTGACCGCGCGCAACCCGTATCCGATGCCGTTCCTGACCGACCCCGACGTGTTCGCCGCGCGCGCGGTGCGGGTCATTGAGCGGCAGACGAGCTACGCCGTGATCCCGTGGCCCATGGGGGTGGTGGCCAAGCTGCTGCGCCTGCTGCCCAATGCGCTGTTCGACCGCGCCTTCGCCGGCCGCAAGCGCAAGCCGCGCGACGCCGCCACGACGATCACCACAACCGCCACGGCCGCCACGCCCGCCACGCCCGCCACGACCGCCACGACCGCCACGGCCACCACGGCCACCACGGCCACCACGGCCGCCGCGAGCCCGGCGGCCGGCGCGGCGGCAGGCGCCCGGCCGGACGACGCGTCGGACCGCGCCGGTTAGGCCGCGGCCGCCACCGCGCGCCATGCCGCTGCCCGCCACCCCGGACCCGCTGGTCGATGCCCTCGGCACGCGGCACCGGCCCGCCGGCGCCGCCTGCCGCATCGTCTCGCTGGTGCCCAGCATCACCGAATTGCTGTTCGACCTGGGCGTGGCGGACCGGCTGGTCGGCCGCACCGGCTTCTGCGTGCACCCGCGGCCGGCCATCGACGCCGTGCCCAAGGTCGGCGGCACCAAGGACGTGAACCTCGGCCGGCTGCGCGCGCTGGCGCCGACGCACGTGATCGTCAACGTGGACGAGAACGACGCCCCGCTGGTGGCGGCGCTGCGCGAGTTCGTGCCCTGCATCGTCGTCACCCACCCGCAGCGGCCCGAGGACAACCTGCCGCTGTACCGGTTGATGGGTGCGCTGTTTCACGCGACGGCCGCTGCCGAGACCCTGTGCAACGCGCTCGAGCGCGAACTCGTCGCCTGCCGCGCCAGCCCCTGGCGCCCCGAGCGCGTGCTGTACCTGGTGTGGCGCGAGCCCTGGATGACGGTGGCCGGCGACACCTACATCGCCGGCATGCTGGCGCTGGTTGGCTGGGACGTGCCCTACCCGCCCGGCGGCTTTGCCGGCGCCGCGCGCTACCCGACCGTGGATCTGGCGGCCGAGGTCCCGCGCGTCGAGCGCGTGCTGCTGTCGAGCGAGCCGTACCCGTTCGGCGCGGCCGACCGCGCCGAAGTGCAGGCGCGCTTCGCGTCGGTGCCGGTGGAGCTGATCGACGCCGAGATGACGAGCTGGTACGGCTCGCGCGCGATCGCCGGGCTGCGCTACCTGCGCGAACGACGCCGGCAGAGCCTGGCGCACCCGGCGGGCCCGCCATGAAGGTCGCGATCGCGCAAATCGCCATGCGCTGGACGACGGCGGAGAACCTCGCCGCAATTCTGCAGGCCATGGAGCGCGCGCACGGCCATAGCGCGCAACTGTGCTGCTTCGCCGAGCTGGCCATCACCGGCTTTCACCGCCGTATCGGCGACGAGGCGCAGCCGCACCGCGTCGCGGCGGCGCTGGCGGCCGTGCAGGCGCAGGCGCGTGCGCTGCGGCTGGCGGTCAGTGTCGGCGCGCCCACCTTTGGCAGCGCGGGCGAGCGCTTCATCACGCAGGTGCTGATCGACGAGCAGGGCGAGCGGGTGGCCGACATCTCCAAGCAGGGCCTCACCGATCCCGAGGCCACTTTCTTCAACCGCGGCACCGCCCGCCCGACTGGTCTGCTGCAAGGACTGCGCTGCTCGGCGGTGATCTGCCGCGAGGTCGAGGACTGGCCGCAGATCGCCCCGGCGCTGCCGCCGGGCCATGTCGACCTCATCGTCGTGCCGGGCTGGCTGCGCCAGGACCCCGAGAAGCCGCGCACCGACCCGCCGGCCTACGTCCGCAACGTGCAGCAACTGGCTGCGGCCACGCAGGCGCACGTGGTGCACACCAACTGGCCGAACGCGCTGAACCGTCCGGAAGAAAGCGTGGAAGGCGGCGGCAGCACCGTTGCCGGCCCCGACGGCGCGCTACGGCTGCGCCTGCCGATGCGCGAGGCCGGGCTCGGGTTGTTCGAGTTGGGCGAAACGCGGTTGACTTGGGTGCCCGAATAGCCGCCGCCTGCCCGGTCTTTGATCCGCAGGGCGGCCTTTATCGCGTCCCATAAGTCGCGTCTCGCTGAATCGCCGTGCCGGACGCGGCAACGAACGGTTGCATGCGCAGGAACACCGCAGCGGCCATGACTCGCTTTGCACACACTCATCCAGGTGTCTTTGCGCGCGATGATGGCACACGCGCGGTCGTCGCTGACGCTTGGGTAAGAGTTGCGCCGCAGCGCGGGCCGCGCGTTGCAACAGTGGACGCGGTAGCTCGGCGCAGCGGCGGTATCGGCCTCAGTCGTCTTCGTCACGGCGGAGGTCCGGCGGTTGCGCCTGGTGTCTGATGCGACGTGACTGAAGATGGTTGCGCTGACCCGCCACTGTTGGAACGGTCGATCAAGACTCGGTTCTTTCGCTTCGGGCTCAACCGCCTACGCGGAGGGCGGTGTGTCGGCACCTTGGCCGTCAGGTCGGCCAGCACCTTTCGCCCTGGTGGCGGTCGCCAGTGCCAGCTTATCGGCGAGCCAGTTGGCCAAAGGTACGCTGAAGATGCCGACCACGAGACCGCCCCAGAAGTCGTCGACGCGGACGGCGATAGGGGCGCCGATATCGGTCGTGGTGCGCGTCATCACGATCAGGATGATGGCGACTACGGCGCCCTGCACGGCTCGCAGTGTCATCTCGATCGTGGCGAGCACCAAGCGGATTGGAAACCGAAGGAGAAAGCTTGTCGCCTGGGACTTTAGTGCGCTCACGTCACTGGGCACCTCAGGCAGCCATCTAAGGTAGGAGTACGCAGTCGAGAACATCACCAAAAGAATCGACCCGAAAAGCGCACCGTAGACGACGGCAATCTCAGGCGCGTTCAGTTTCACGCTGAGGGGCGACGAGAGCGGATCGCTCAATGAGGCGATCTCGACGTTAGCAATCAGGCGGTACTGGCCCTCTCGGTTTAGGAAGACCCTAAGTGGAACGGGTTTCGCTGGTAGTTCGCAAACGACGCTGGCAGTCTGCGTCGCCGGAACAGTCTTTCCCCGGAAAGTAGCCTTGCACTCGCTTTCATCGTAGACCTTGCCCAAGAGTCCAACGGGCTTCAAAACCGCTTCCCTCAACGTCACTGTTTCGGTGCCAGCATTGCGCACGGAAATGATGAAGAAAACGCTTTCGCCGATTACGGCACGTCCGTCGGGAGTCACGCCGACTTCCAGCTTAACTTCCGCAACTTCCGACGTGGCCGGGTGTCCGACCGTGACCGTCGAAGATCCGGCGGCAGCAGCCGCGGCCGAGAAACACATTGAAGCCAGTGCGAAGCATGAGAGCGCTGAACGGAGCAAGGTTCCCCGCATTGAAGCTTGAACCCCTCCGTACCTCAATTGGGAGGACATGTCTTCACCGCATCCTTCAAGCGACTGTGCAGAGTCCTGACATCGGACCGGTCATCCCAATCTTTCCTGCGTTTGGCGCTCCACTTATCGATGTTTTCCAGTGCTGTTTCCGCTCTGCGCGTGCAGACCGGCTGACATACGCCCTGCCGCAAATCGGAGTCCCTCAAGTTGCCAACCTTAGATATCGCCCGATCCGGACAGCTATATGCCGAACGCAGCCAAGTTTGGATCACCCCCGGCAAGAAGTACTCAACATCTTCCTTGATCAAGAAGTCGTGGATCTCCTGGTCCCTTCCGACCTCGTCCAACGCCTGGATCAAGTACGTGATCTGCCGGATCCGGATGGCCTTTGGCAGCGCCGACCGCAATGACTCGTCGAGAGTCTCGATATCCTCAAGCACCTTCTCTCGCAGCGAAACCTCTCTCCCAAGATAGCGTTTCCGTCCGCCAAAATCGCGGTTATCCTTCAATTTGTCTGCCGCTCGCCGCTGCATGTCGGTCACGTCTTGAAGAAGCTGCTCCGTCCGCGTTGGATGCGCCCGATGAAACTGAGCCAGATTTCCTGCGCGGTAAGTGGCGTCCGCACAATCCGCCACGTCAAGGGGCTCTCTATAACTCTTGACGGCAATGTAGTCGAGCAGCTCAATGAGTCGGCGGCTGTTGTCGGTAGTCCTCGCGACTGGACAAGCTTGTGCGTTGGCGCCCAGTGCAATGAGCATCGCAGCGACGAAGATTGCGAACTTTTTCATATTGGCGCTCACTCCTACCTGACTGAAACCGCTCAAAAGCCTAACGTGCCGCAGCGCTTTGCGCCAGCGGTGTATCGGCATGGTGTGTAGTCACGGGAAGAGCGTTTCCGTTTCCCCTTGCGACTTGGCCACTCACCGCAGGCGGTCGGTTGGCTAACCCCTCCACCCGCAAGGCGCGAGACGCGTCTGGAGAGCGCCCTAGAGCGGTCGGCAGCCGATTTGCAGACGGGCGGGTGCGCCGCTGCGGGTTGCCTCGACGTCAACCTGCCGCTGCGTCCCTGGCAGAACCTAAGGGCCCCGCCCGGTAGCCGGAGCAACGGCGAGGCGCCCGCAGCGCTTGGAGGAAGTCACCGCGACAAAACGCACTGTGCGTGCCGATGCCGGAGGGACCCGGTGCGGCGACGTGGGATTGATTCGCGCGGGTCGTCGTCTACCCTTGACCGACAGGAGAAAATGTGTTGGTCGGTTGAGGACACCGACCACGCTGGCGAATCGGCCGATCCGATCTCAGTAGCGATACAGAGCGCCTCCAAGGAGAAGAAAATGCCACGTCAGGTTCTGATCATTCACGGCTGGAGCGACACGTCAAAGTCGTTCGTCGCGCTGGGCCAGTTTCTCAGTGCCAACGGCTATCAGCCGAAGCTGATCTGGCTCGGTGACTACATTTCCAGGGACGACGACGTCCGCGTGGAGGATGTTGGCATCCGAATGGCCGAGGTCATCGACGACATGCTAGGGCGCGGCGAACTCGACGGGACATTCGATGTGATCGTACACAGCACCGGCGGACTGGTGGCTCGCTCGTGGCTGACGACACGCTACCGCGGACAGGCGGAGCAATGCCCGATGAAGCGGCTGATCATGTTGGCGCCAGCCAATCACGGTTCAAAGCTTGCTGCGACCGGAAAGAGCCTGCTAGGCCGTGTGGTGAAGGGCTACGACAACTGGTTCCAGACCGGGCAATCGATGCTCAATGACCTGGAGCTGTCCAGTCCCTATCAGTGGGAACTGTCCCAGCGTGATGTCCTGGCCGCTCCCGGCGCGCAGGCGGGGCGCTGCTACAGCGCCAACGCGGTTTGGCCGTTCGTCATAGTCGGCAGCCATCCCTACGCAAGCATGCTGCGCCAGATCGTGAACGAGGACGGCAGCGACGGCACCGTGCGCGTGTGCGCCGCCAATCTCAACGCCTGCGGCGTCACGATCGACTTCCGCGAAATTGAGGAGCAGCGCATGATGCGGGTCTGGGAGTCGCGCCTGGATTGCGAAGTGCCGCTTGCGGTGCTACCGACGCGCACACATGGGTCGATTGTCGATCCCGAGCGTACAGTCGGGGCGAATCGCGAAGACATTGCCGAATCCCCCGAGGAACAGGCCGAGCTCGGGCGGCTCGTCCTCGAAGCACTGGCCTGCGAGAGTTTCGAGGACTACCGAAAACTTCAGGGCCGGTGGCGCGACTTGTCGGAGCGCACAGCCGCCCGCCGCGCCGATCCACCGCAGGGGTCAAGCCGTGAGTTCTTCCACCAGTACATGCAGGTGAACACCTACGTGATCGACGATCATGGCGAACCGGTGCCCGACTACTTCCTGGAGTTCTTCTCCAACACGACCAAGGCGCATGACGACGCGAATGTCTATCTTCACCGCAACGTCATTGAGGATGTCAAGAAGAATTCCGTCAACGCGGCGCTTCGCAACCTCTATTTTGATCGCACCGAGCTCGTCGAGGGCTACTACCCGAGACTGCCCGCGGGAACTCCCCCCGAGCTCTACATGTCGATTTCAGCCGCTGCGCCCGGGCGGAACGTCGCCTACTTCGAGCGCGAGAAGGTCGGTGCCGAAGGCAAGGTGCGGGTTCATCTGGAAGGCGACAAGACGAAGCGCTGGCTACAACGCAATACGACGCACTACGTTCAGATCATCATTCCGCGCCGCCCGTCGGCCGAAGTGTTCAAGTTGAGGCGGCTGCCATGATGCGCCGCTCGTGACTGAACAGCGTGACGCCGGAGGGCACGCTGCGGCGGTGCGCCGGATCCGCACCCTCAGCGCCCGGCACGCGCACTTCATCGCGCCGCTCGATCAAGCCGGCCTGCGTGAATTCGCAAGGGACATCTGGAGCAGCCTCCGGCGCGTGGCGCGTTTCGGCGGCGCAGCGGCTCATCACCTCCTCACGAACCGCCGCGCACCGCCCGGACCGCGCCGCCCGTGAGGGCCGGTGTCCGGCGATTGGCGTGTGCGGGCGCGCGCCACCGCCACACACGACTTCGTTGATCTGCGTCGTGCGGGGACCCAGGACCGCATCCGGGCCCCGCCTACCTCTTGATGGGTATCAAACCCGGACCGTCGGGCCGCGCTCACGCTGCGGTCCGT
>Ga0209985_10004877_pt1 | contig 10623 bp, 10 predicted proteins | sample NOAtaG_FD_187305 | JGI IMG/M metagenome (GOLD analysis project Ga0209985, IMG submission 187305) | Freshwater lake microbial communities from Lake Erie, under a cyanobacterial bloom - NOAA_Erie_Diel6S_1000h metaG (SPAdes) (version 2) | ecosystem: Environmental > Aquatic > Freshwater > Lake ... | reverse complement strand
GGGCCATATGGCCCGCCCGGCGCCTGACCGGCGAGAAACCCCGGCCCGACCTGGTCCAAGGTTGGGGGCAAGGTCACCACAAACCGTCCCACGCTGCCGACGACAACAGCCCCAATGGGAAGGGTCCCGGTCCGCTTTCTTCCAGGCGCTAAAACCTGTAGCCCAGCGCAATCCGCCAGGTCACGGGCTCATTCTCCTGGGCGTTGAAAGCCTGGCTTCCTGGCGAGATGTTGAAATAGCTTTCATCGGTAACATTCTTACCGCTGAGAACAAGGCGCCATTGTTCACCTTCAATACCAATGGAAGCGTCAATCAGGCTCACATTGTCCATTCTGTTGGTGTTCTGAGGGTCTTCAAATCCCCCATATTCGCCGCGCCAACTCGCCATCGAGACAAAATCAAGACCGCCCCCGAACGGGAAGCGCCATATCAAGCTTGCTGCACTCGTCCATTCCCGCAAGCGCTGCAGCCTGCGGCCATCGATCGAAATGGTCGTAAGCGTTGTGGCCGGGTTGGACTGTGCATTCGAGAAGATTGAGCCACCGTCGTACTCCCCGTCAGACCATGCGAAACTGAGGCGGGGAGAGAGCACGCCTCCAGCAAAGTTCAGCCGAGCACTCAATTCACCATCCACGCCGAGTTGGACAGAATCCCCAGCACTGGCCAACACACCGACGTTGCGAATGGTATTGGTTGCGACCGTACCGGCGAACACGGAATAATTAACCAGCGTGCCTTCCTTCTGATTACGATAAACGTTAATGTTGTATCTCAATCCGCGCCCGATGCGGCCGCGAACCCCCGCTTCGTACGCGGTGACAAACTCCTCATCATACACCAAAGGAATCGCAAGATTACTCACGCCATCCCCAGGCTCACCGAGGTCATTGTTGAAGCCACCGGCACGAAAACCCGTTGCGATGCGTCCAAACAGATAGTGATTGTCCGACCATTGCCAGTTGATGGAGGCGCTGGGCGTCCAGCGTTCAAAAGTCTCCGAAGCGACGACCGCGCGCGACAGCTGCTCATTCGGCACCGTCGCTGGGTTATCGAGCCTGAACACGTTGCCCAGCTCGAAGTTTTTCTCATCATTACTATACCGGATATCGAAACTCGCCTGCAGATCATCCCTTAAACGCCAATTCAGCGCCGCGTACGCCGCATAAGAGGTATCGTCGATTCCCGAGTCCTCGACCCGATAGGTATTTCGGGCGGCGGTTTGAACTTGCGCCAAGGTGCATGTCGGCGCCACACTGCAGCCAGCCGGCAGCACACCCGGCACGTCGCTCAAGCCCTCGAAGACATTATTCTGGATCGCATCCGCGAACCGTACTGTGCCGAAGTCCGAATCGACCTTGTTGTACTCAACGCCAATTAGCCAATCGATCGCCCCACCATCATTGGAGAGCAATCTCAGGTCCTGCGTGAAGCGCTCAAACTTCTCTGAGCCCAGCGCCACAGTCGGCACGAGGCGCGCAATTTTGTTGTTCCCGAACGCATCAACTTCCGACTGCGTTCGCGCGTCGCGATTACGCTGCGCAGACGTGGACTGCACCGTCATGCCTCCCAAATCCCAGGACATCTCCAGGATGTTGGTTTCCGTGACGCGATCAAAGAAACTAGCTGTATCGACAGGCTTAACGAAACGCCCCACCGAATAACCCGACGGCGACCCCGAAGGATTCACCGGCGGATCATTTTCCGGGAGGATTTGACTGAAGGCGATGACGTTCGGGCCGAACTCATCCGCGCGCTCAAGCAGAAGATTCAGATTGAACTCAGCACTCGGTTGCCAAGACATCTGCGCACGAAAGGCTGAACTCTCTTCTCGATCAAGAACCTTGCCCGTAATGGAACTTGTGTAGAAGCCCTCGGACTGATCGACCGCTAGGGCGCCGAACCTAAACTGCAGACGATCCGACACGGGAACGTTGAGAACAGCCTCGCCACTCACATTTTCGTTCGTACCATACTCGACATCCAACGAACCCTCGAACTGATCCGTCGGCCTTTGCGAAACAATATTGACGGCACCGCCCAGCGCATTGCGACCAAAAAACGAACCCTGCGGACCGCGAAGAACGGTGACCGAGCCTACGTCAAAGAAGTCGACAGGGATGAAATTACGTCCGCCGGCATTGCCTCCGGGCACAAAGACACCGTTGCGATAAAGACCCGATCCGGTTTCAGCGTTGTTCTGTCGCGCCGCGCCTTCGCCACGGATGAGGAACTCATCGTTGAAGCCAGACCCATTGTCGATGACGTAAAGACCGGGCGTAATCCGCGTAAGATCCTTCCCCGAGCCGACATCTAAATCCTGGAGATACTGAGAGTCGAAATAGCTGAGGGAAGCGGGGACATCTTCTAATTGCTCTTCGCGCTTGCGCGCGGTGACGACGATCGCATCCAACTCAACGCTGGCTTGGGCGGATGTGTCCCGGCCTCCAGTTTGCTCCGGGGAGCCCGACTGCGCCCGTGCAGGGCCCGAAAACGCCCCCACCGACGCCAAGCACACTGACATCAAGAGCCCGACACGCGTCACCGACATTACTTCTCTCCGACTCTAGGCACGGTTGACCACTGCACCTTGGTGAACTTTTTGTGATGCGATTTGGTACCATTTGATTTACAGAGTCAAGCGCCTCGCGCGATCAAACGTGCACTGGGGAACCAGATGACACGATCGACATCCCGACAAACGACAAAGGTCACGCATCTTCCGAAGGGCCGCCCGCCGCGCGAAGAGGCGAACGCGCGCCGCCAAGAACGCACCGACGAACTGCTTCGCGCATCTGCGCTGGTTCTCGCGCGAAATGGCGTGCGGTACACATCAATGGAGGCACTCGCTGAGCAGCTCGGCATCCCCAAGACCGTACTTTATCGCTACTTCGGTTCCAAAGATGATATGGTGAGGGCCATTCTCCAGCGCATTCTAGACCAATGGACCGAGCTTCAATCTCAACGCTGGCGAGGCTTAAGTCACAATCTACGCGAAGTCATTGCCTTGGCGCGCGCCAATCAAAGCGAGTTTTTCTTACTCGCCCGGTACAGCGCTACCGACCCCGATTTACGCCCCTTCTTCGAAAGCCTGCACTCCAGCATTGTCGATCGAACCGACAAATTGCTGGAACTTTCGAGTCCCTGGATGGTTAAGGACAAAGTGATCCGGCAACTTTGCTCTCAGTCTGTGACCGGATTCATGATCGATGGTGTTCTTTGGTGGATCGAGAATGGCGACCAGAAGAGGGACCATGAATTTCTTCGCTGGGCGCGACAGTCGCTATGCACTCTCTACCGCCAATGGATGCCAGGCTCGAATTGGCGTCCCAGTCGACGCGAGGTCGAGACGCTTGAGGGTATTCTTCCTTCAAGCGCCTAACTCTCACGCATATTGACACAAAGGCGACGACATGAAGCGTCCCGGGTTTTCCGGAGGCTCCTATCTGTGAGAAGGAGCTATGATGAGCGCTACAAGGAACAAGTTTTCACCTGAGTTTCGCGACCGCGCGGTGCGTATGGTAGAGGCGCACCGGGGGGAATAGCCCTCGGAGTGGGCGGCGATGACCTCGATCGCTGGAAAGGTAGGTTGCACGAACGAGACGCTGCGCCGCTGGCGCCGCGAGGACGCGAGCCGACGAGCTGGGCCAGCGGCGCAGGCGGTCATTGCACGGGATCGGCTCAGGGCGCTGGAGCGCGAGCTCAAGGAACTGCGCCGGGCGAACGAGACCCGGCGCAAAGCCTCGGCATTTTTTTGCTCAGGCGGAGCTCGGCCGCCACGGCAAATGGTGATGTCGTTTATCGACGCGCACAGCGAGGATCTGGGTATCGAGCCGATCTGCCGGGAACTGGCGATCGCCCCATCCTCCTCTCACGAGCATACCACCCGGCTTGCTGATCCCGGCAGGCGTCCGGCCCGTGGCAGCCGCGACAACGAGCTGCGCGAGGCCATCAAGCGCGTCCATGATGCCAGCTACGGTCTCTACGGCACCCGCAAGGTCTGGCATGAGCTGCTGCGCGAAGGGGTGGCGGTCGCCAAGGGCACGGTGGGGCGGCTGATGCGCGCCATGGGGCTTGCGGGCATGCGGCGCGGCAAGAAGAGGGTCACTACCATCAGCAACCCGAAGGCCCCATGCCCGCTCGACAAGGTCAACTGCGAGTTCCGCGTCAGCCGGCCCAACGCGCTGTGGGTGGTCGATCTTACCTGCGTCCACACCTGGGCAGGGTTCATCTACGTTGCCTTTGTGATCGATGCCTCTGCCCGGCGGATCGTGGGCTGGAAGGTCAGCACGAGCGCCACAGCGAACTTCGTGCTGGATGCCCTGGAGCCGGTGATCCATGCACCCAGGCCAGACCCCGAGAACGGGCTGATCCACCACAGTGACCGCGGAACCCAATACCTCGCCATGAACTACGCCCAGCGCCTCGCAGAGGCTAACCTCGTCCCGTCTGTGGGCCGCGTCGGCGACAGCTATGGCAACGCCTTGGCCGAGACGATCAATGGCCTCTGCAAGGCCGAAGTGATCCGGCGCCAGCGATCCTGGCCGAGCGTATCAGCAGTGGAAATGGCAATCCTGCGCTGGGTCGACTGGTTCAACAATCATCGCTTGTTCGGTCCCATCGGGCATATCCCGCCCGCCGAGGCTGACGCCAACTACTATGCAGCCCGAGAGACCCTTGATATGGTCGCATGACTCAAGAAAAATCGCCTCCGGAAAACCCGGGACGCTTCTGTTCGGCCTCTCCAAGATTTACTCGCGACCTAAGCACCCTCGACCGGCGGCAAACGATAATCGCCGAGCACAAGAGCGGGCGCGGGCCTGTATGCGCGCATAACGAGCGCGAACGGGCCGCGAGGACACGGAAGCCAGTTCGCGCGCATGGCCTCTCCGGGATCATCGGGAGCGATGAGAATCTCCAGCGCCCCACTGGAGGAGAAACGTAGCCCCTGGGTGCGGTCGCCAATCGCGAACCTTTGAAGGGGGTTATCGAAGAAAAAGAGTTCACCGCTGGGCAGAGCCTCGTAAAGCGAGAGCGACCAGAATGCCTCGACCGGCGGAGCGGCCTCGGCAGGGAACAAGAGCCTGTAGGCCCTTCGGCCATCAAAGGTCGCATTTGCCTGCATGCCAGACGCACGCATGTACATCGCTTCGGATGCGGGGAGCGCGCCCAGGCCCCAAGTCGCAATCGACGCACGATATAGATAGTCCGTCCCGAAATTGCCGATCGAAGGTCGAGGATATATCCAGCCATCCACCGCTTCAGCACCGTCGACTACGCGTTCGATCGCGACCCTGGCCGCGTTCACTCCCTCTTCCGCCGCACGAGTGAGCACAGTATCCGGCGTCGCGAAGGCTGACCTAGACAAGGCTCTCGACGTCCATGAACTGACAAATGCCCTATCTTCTGGAGTGGGCGAAGCCTCGGTCTCAAGCAAACGCAATATGTCTGCCAATTGAACGTGCGCGGGCAGTTCGCGCCCCACCGCTTGCTGGGTCGACCGACCGCTGGGGCCCGCGATGCTCAAACCATCTTGGACAGCATGAGCGTTTGCGAGGTCGTGGTCATTTAGGACCAATGTTCGCGCTTGAACCCATACCCACCAACTAGGCGCACGCACTTGGCCCGGACCAGGCGTCGCGTCTGGAGGTACCAGTACAAACCTATGCGCCTGACCAAGCGTCGCTTGACCACCAACGATATGAAAATTGTTGGAGAACATGTCGAGCAGCGCCAGAGAGAGGTAGCGACCGTCGGTCGCCGGCACGCTGATCTCGACGGCCCCTTCCCTCAAATCAATCCACGCTGAGGAATAGAGCGTGTCCGCATTCGGCGTCGTTACGAGCCGTGAGGCGGCTGACGCCAGCCGCCTCACGTGGCGAAACACATTGGGCCGCGGGCCCATGGTGCGATCCCTCGCGCGCGCCATCTCCAGAACTGGCAGCCCGAACAGGAACAAGTCCCGGCATGGCGTCACCATAGAAGAGCTGCCCATGTGCGACCGCCCCGAAGCGCAACCTGCCGGCAAACCGACAGCGAGCGCACCGGCCAGGAGATTGCGCCGCCGGATATTCAATCCATTCATGTGCGCCCCACTCGCCACTCTTCGCGTACCTTCTTCGCTCTGAACATCGGCATTTAGGCCAGCGGAATCAACCCTTTCCGAATGAACTCCACCCGATCCAGGAGTCTTTCAGCATTCGCCCGGGTCGGGTCGATCGGGAAGGGATAGCTGTCCGAAAGGTCCCGTCCCGCCAGCACCCCGTTCGCCCAGTCCTGGGCGATGGCGCAGCAGAGTTCCAGGGCCCTGGCCGGCGTGCGCGCCTCATCGGTCTCGAAATGCATCGCAGGAAGGTCGCCGACAACGACCCAGCGCTCGGCGTCCTCAGGCCGTCCCCCCGGCGCAAACCGCATCAGGAAGAGACCGAGGATCGGCGCCACGGCGAAGGCCAGCACGAGTTCTGCCACCGGCGGATCCCAACGCCACCTACTGACGAAGCTCCAGGCTTCGTCAGTCATCGCCGCCAGGCGCCGACGCTCCTCCTCGCCGGCATAGTCGAGGTCCTTCCCCACCGGGAAGCGTGAGGTGTCGATGCGTGCGGTCATGGGGGTCGGCCCGGTTGATCACAGGGTCATAAGACAATGGGATCGCCGGGCTTCCAATGGGTATTGAAGGCCCCCTGCCGCCGCACGATCAGTGAGCGATCGTCAAGCATCGTTTGACATGTAAAGCCATGTTTGACGTATGGGGGCATGGATATCGAGTGCATCACTCACAAGGGTCTGCGCCGGTTCGTCGAGACCGGGAGCGCAAAGGGCCTCGTGGGAGACGCCAACCGGATCCACAAGATGCTGGCCTACATCGATGCCGTAGGCAGCTTTGACGAGCTGGCCGCGCCGCCGAATTACGGGCTGCACGAGCGGGTCGGCGAGAGGGCGGGGCGCTGGGCGATGACCGTGACGAAGACCTGGCGCCTGACCTTCGTCAGGATCGATGAAACGACAATCGCCGACCTGGACCTGGAGGATTATCACTGATGGCCGTGACCCTGCATCCCTCGCTCGCTGTTCACCCAGGCGACTGGCTGAAGAGCGAGATCGTCGAACCTCACGGCGTGAGCATCAACCGCCTCGCCGCCGCCTTCCATGTGACCCGCCAGACCCTCAGCAACCTCTTCAATGGCCACACCGCGCTGTCCGCCGACATGGCGATCCGGTTCGAGAAGGCGTTCGGCGTCAGGGCCGATACCTTGATGCGCATGCAGACCGCCTATGACATGGCGCAGGCCAGGGCCCGGGCCGACGACATCGTCGTCGATCGGGTTTTCATCGACGCCTGAGACGTTCGGGGCGCTTGTGTTTCAGCGCCGGCTCGCATCCCGGCGATCAATATCGAGCCCGAGCCGCCGAAGTGATCGACCAACAGGGCGCTGCGCACCGAGACGTTGAGCAAGACGCGCCACGGGGTGCAGTCGGAGATGGAGTTTGCTTTCCCGGGCGCCGATTGTGGCAGACCTGACGCTCCGGAGGCTGGACAGTCTGCGCGACCAATTCTGAACGCCCCCGGCACTCAGCCGTCAGGGGCTTCGAACTTCACAACCCCCGGCTCATACGACCCACGCGGCGTCCGAAGCCGCCGGCTCCTGGCGATATCCTCGCGCACGAACAACCCGCTACCGTTAACGATCAGCGGCCTGCCGATCACCTCCGGATCGGCGAAGTACTCACGACCGTGGATGAGGGTGTAGTTGTCACCGCACACGGGGCAGGTCTTTGTCCTACCTTCCGTGGCTCGCATTGCAGGGGCGCGGCGCTCCCGGATCGTCGACCATCCGGGAACGACCTCGCCACTCACCCGGAGCACGCCCAGTCCCATGCGGCTTTCGTCGATGAGGTCGCGGATCTCATCCAGCCAACTGTGGGCGAGTAGCCGGATGATGTAGTTGTACGTCCAGCTGACTTCGTCCCGGGCGCTGGGCGGTTCCGAGACCTCCACGTCAATCTGACGAAGGCCTGCGTTGACATGAATGCCGCCATCCGGCGCCCGGCAGACCCATTCGGCCCAAGGAACGATGCGGCCGTCATGGGGCATCTCCCCATAGGCTCGCCGATCCAGCTGGATGCATCTCGGCGTCCGTGTGGAATACCAAAGCCAGCTGCGCATGGACGGGTCTGCAGAGGCCATGGGGGTCTCGACTATCGGGGTGGGGTTGGAGGGGGAGTTTTGCTCTGGGTCATGGCGGCGTCCAGATACTTCGAAATCTTTGTCCCGCGACGCTTGTCGAAGCTACGGGTGACGTCCTGGAGGATCTGCAAGGCCTCATCGCGCTTGCCGATGTTCTTCTCGAAGAAGTCGGCCCAGTCATCGATTCCACCGCCCTTCCCCCCACCCGAGGGAAACCCGCCTTCCTGAGCGCTGCGGAAAGCTCGACGTGGAACTCGCGATGAAGGCTTTGGAATAGGGCCGCAAGTTCCTGCTTGTTGGGACCGCCCATGAATTTGGGGAGGGCGTGGCGCCCTTCGATGATGCCCCGGATGAAATCCGGGCCGATCCTGTATCCCAGACCATTGAGGACTTCGGCGCCTAGGCCACCGCCTTCCAGGAAGGTGAGAGCGCCGGTAGTGATGCCCGCAAGGTCCCGCGCAACACCGTCCCAGTCGAACCTTTGCAGCCAATCATCGACGGCAAAGGGGCCCGTGGTGCGCCAACCCGGGACGGGGTGAAGCTTCCCGTCCTCTCCAGGCTCGAACACCTCCGTCCTCGAGGGATCCAGATCTCCGGGCTGCCGGCCTGCCGCCCAGATCGCGTGATGCGCGGGTTTCAAAGCTGGTGGCGGCTGATGGCTCTCGGTCCCGGTAACAAGGCTCGAGGACAAATTCGAAGATGGGCGTCCGTTTGAGGCATCCGTCCAAGCCCCGCCATTGCCGCGGTCCTGGCGAAGGGGTTCATAGACTTCACGGAGGGACTGTGATGGAAGTTCCGCAGGGCGGGCCCCGCGGTCGCGGATCGCGCCGACAGGGTTCCAGGTCAGGTCGGGATCGTCATTGCGGGCCAGCCAGATGGAAGGTGGGGTTCCGGTCTCCTGATCTCGGTCTAGGAGCGGAGACTCGCGGCGAGATACGGGGTGAGAATCAGGGGAACGCAATCCTCCAAAGAAGGAGCGATGCCGTCGAACCACCTCAGCCTGACGCTGTTGCTCTATCTCCGCGGGGGTCCGCAGATACCAGCGACGTAGGTCCTCACCGGACAGACGCGAGGGATCGACTGGATATCTCGGCATGCGGCCTCCATTTGGGCCTTGACGCGTCGCTCGAAAGCGCCGTCAGGGGCTCGGTTGCAGGAAGGAGTGGCGAGGACGCGGCCTATCTGCGGTCTCCACTCCGACCGAGAACGTAATCCGGAATCCTTGGGGGCGTAGAACAAAACATGAACATTTATGCGCCAACGCGCTACTTGAACGCGTGCCCAGTAGCGCTGGGCCGCCGCCAGCCTGCAGCGGGGGGAGAAGCGCTCCCGCGGCTGCGTTCGACGCGTCCCCGCCGCAGCCCTCGAGGCCTGCGTCGCCGAGACGCTTCAGGCGGCGCTCGACGCAGCGGACCTCGACAGCCTGATCCGGGTTGAGGTGCAGGCGGGGGGCCTTGTCCTTGTCGTGCGGGCCCCGGGCCTTGAAGGCCAGAACACCCCCGCCCTGCCGCCCGGCTGGTCGGTGAGGGAAGCCCCGGACGAGACCCTGCGGATCACCCGGCCCGTCCAGTGGGTCCGCCGCCGGGGCCGGACAGAGGTGCTGCCCCCGCCCGGCCAGGAAGGCGCCCCTGCGCCCCGGCCCGATCCCTACCTGGTCAAGGCGCTACGCAGGGCCCACCAGATGCTGGCGCAACACGGCGGCGGCCCCGTCGGCCGGCCGGAGCAGGCCCTGCCCGGGTCCGCGCCCGATGGACCCTACGAGCGCCGCCTCATCCGGCTCGCCTTCCTCGCCCCCGACCTGCAGGCCAAGATCCTGGAGGGCCGCCAGCCGAGGGACCTCACCCTCAAGGCCCTCCTGCGCTGGGAGACGCCCGCTGACTGGCGCTCACAGAGGATGGAGTTCGAGGCCCTGGGCTGAGTTCCCTGCTACCGGGCCGTTGTCCCTGTTCTTTCGGAAAAGTTCCCTGTTCAGGGCGTTTCGAATTCCCTGCGTCTCTGCGGGGTCGGGACCGGGCCGTGGCAGGAAACCCCTGATCTGGCGAGGAAATCCCGGAGCCGCAGCTGGTTTGAGCTCCGGGTGCGCGCCAAAACTCCCTGCTCATTCCCTGTTCACAGGGAAACCCAACCTTTCAGGCGGCCCCCGGAGACACGCCCCTTCCGGGCCCAATCCGGCTCCTGGAAGCCGCCATCAGGGGCCTTGCCACAGACGGTTCAGGCGCGAATAGGCCCGCAGGTTCCGCGACATGGCGAAACCGCCCTGCTCAGGCAGGGATGTCGGAAGGGTGGGTGGCGGTGGGGCCGAACTCGGCGCACGCTTCTCCTGGGCCGCAGTCAACCACCACGACACCGGTCACGCACACACCCAGGTCACCGCAACCCTCAGGGCGCGGACAAAGGAGCGCCGCCGCCTCGGCCTCGCTCATCAGGTTCGGCGGGGCGTG
>Ga0209985_10004876_pt1 | contig 10624 bp, 6 predicted proteins | sample NOAtaG_FD_187305 | JGI IMG/M metagenome (GOLD analysis project Ga0209985, IMG submission 187305) | Freshwater lake microbial communities from Lake Erie, under a cyanobacterial bloom - NOAA_Erie_Diel6S_1000h metaG (SPAdes) (version 2) | ecosystem: Environmental > Aquatic > Freshwater > Lake ... | reverse complement strand
TCTCGCAGCTGCCGCTCGAGGGGACGCTCGCGTTCCTGCTCGTGACCAGCCTCGCCACGATCATCACCCCGAGCGTGCTCGCGGGCCGACTGCGCGACCGCCTCGAAGACGCCGAGGAGCGGCTCTTCGCCCAGGCCTGGCACCTGCGGCACCTCCTGCCCGAGCGGGCCCGCGAAGGCGCCGCCTCCGACGGGCCCGTGCCCCCGGCCTCGACGCTGTCGCAGCACCCGACAGTTCGGTAGGCTCGACCCATGCCCTCACCGCGCGCCGGCCGTTCCGCTCTCGCCACGCTCACCCTCGCCGGCCTCGTCGCGGCGGGCTGCTCGGACGGCTCGGGCCCCGCGGGCAACACGGCACCGACGGTCTCGTTCCTCGCACCTTCGGCAGGCACCACGCTGACGCCGGGCGCGAGCGTCGCACTCGTCGCGCGCGTCACCGACCGTGAGTCGCCGCTCGATGCGCTGGCGCTCGCGTGGCTCGTGGCCGATGGCAGCCCGCTCGCGGGCGGGATCACGAACGTCGACGGCGACGTCGTCACCCTCGAGTTCGCCACGGGCCTGCCTGCCGGCGTGACGCGCGTCACGCTCACCGCGACCGACCCCGAGGGAGCCAGCGGAGAGGCGACGCTGCGGCTCGCGGGGGATGCGGTCAACGAGGCGCCGTCCATCGCGTGGGCCGCTCCGGCCGATGGCAGCGCGCTGCCGGTCGGGACGCCGGTCGAGGTCCGCGGCGCGGTCGCCGACGAAGACACCCGCGACCTGCGCACGCTCGCGCTCACCTGGTCCGGCTCGGCCGCGCTCGATCTCGGGCGTGCCCCCGCGGCGCCCGGCGCGGACGGGGCGTTCCTCTTCACGCTTCCCGCGCCGCCGCTCGGCGCGTACGCGATCCGGCTCTCGGTGCGGGACGCCGAGGGCGCGACGAGCGCGCTCGACACGGACTTCATGATCGTGACCGCGAGCGACGACGGAGACGGCGACGGCACGCCGGCCAGCGAGGACTGCGACGATGCCGACCCCGCCGTATTCCCCGGGGCCTCCGAGGTCTGCGACGGCCGGGACGGCGACTGCGACACCCGCATCGACGAGGACGTGCTCCTGACCTTCTACCGCGACGCGGACGGAGATGGCTCCGGCACGTTCGGCGACACGCTGCAGGCCTGCACGGCCCCGAGCGGCTACGCGGGGTCGGCCGGCGACTGCGACGACGCGAACCCGGCGGCGCGGCCGGGCGGCCTCGAGGTGATGGCCGACGGCGTCGACTCGAACTGCGACGGCTTCGAGCAGTGCTACGTCGATGCCGACGGCGACGGCTTCGTCGAGGTCGGCTCGATCAGCTTCGTCGGCTCGACCGACGCGGACTGCGACGACCTCGGCGAGGCCTACGCGACGGCCCCGTTCACCGACTGCGCGGACGGCGACGGCGACACCTACCCCGGCGCGCCCGAGCGCTGCGACGGGGTCGACAACGACTGCGACGGCCTCTCGGATCTGGCCGAGCCCGACGCCTTCATCACCGTCGCGGCGGGACCGATCGGCACCAGCACCCTCTGGAGCCGCACCGACCGGGAATACTGCCTCACCGGCACCGTGACCGTGCTCGCCGGGGTCACGCTGCGGGTGAGCGAGGGCGTGCGCATCGGCGGCGTGCGCGCGGCCGACCGCGACCTCGTCGTCGACGGCACGCTCGAGCTCGCGGGCACGGCCGCGCAGCCGATCCAGCTCTCGCGCGTCGGCATCTACGCCGGGGCGGGCGCCGGCGCGGGCAGCGCGGAGCACGTCGAGCTTCGGCGGGCGAGGATGCTCTTCGAGGGTGGCCCGCTCGACGCACGCGCCATCGTCCTCGCGTCCGGCTCCGCGCTCGGCGGCAGCCCGCTCAGCGTCGACGGCCTCGAGGCCGACTGCACGCAGCCGCCCGGGAGCAGCTGCCTCGTACGCGCGTTCGGCGCCTCGGTGATCGACCACGCGACGCTCGCCGCGACGGACATCTATCTCTTCGACGACGGCACCGTGCAGAACTCCTCGATGACGGGCGGGGACCTGATCTTCTGGGAGCCTGCGAGCCGCCGGCCGACGCCGGTGCGCACGCTCCGCGACTCCCGCTTCACCCGCGTGCGCTGGTACAACATCGGCGACCTCGACGACTGGGTCTCGCTCGCCGGCATGGTGGTCGAGCGCAACGTCTTTCAGGAGCTCGACACCAGCGTCTTCCGGCTCGTCATCGACGGGCCCGGCGCCGTCGTCCGGAACAACGTCTTCGGCACGATCGTCGGCGGCCGCCTCTTCCGCGTGAGCACACCGGGCTCGACCGTCGTGCAGTTCAACAGCTTCCTCGACACCTCGGCGCAGATCCTCATCCTCACCGGCTCGGACGCCGGCGCGATGCTCGAGGCGCGCGAGAACTACTGGGGCACCGCGAGCGACGTCGAGATCCAGGCGATGATCTTCGACCGCTCCGACTCGGGCCTCGTCGACCGCTTCGTCTTCGTGCTCCCGACCCTCACCGCGCCGCACCCCGACACGCCGGTCCCTTGAAGTCGCTGGCTGGCGGTGCTCCCGCCGGGCTGAACGGGATCGTGCGTGGGCCCGCGGACCAGGCTTGACGCGATGCGTTGGCTCCCTCAGCTTCCCGAATGAGCGGCCATTCAGCGCCGCGCGCGCCCCGGAAGGACGGAGGGCGCCGAACAGCGAGGACGTCGATGTCGCAGGCCCAGAATCGGTACAAGGCAGATCTCCGCGAGCTCCAGTTCCTGGCCTTCGAGCAGTTCGGGCTCGCCGATCTGCTCGGGCAGGAGCCCTACGGGAACTGGGGCCCGGACGAGGTGAAGATGGTCCTCGACGAGGCCTACCGCTTCGCCACGACGGTCACCGGCCCGCTCAACGCGGTCGGCGACCGCGAGAAGTGCAAGCTGGTCGACGGCAAGGTCCTCACGCCGAGCGGCTTCAAGGACGCCTGGAAGAAGCTCTACGAGACCGGCTTCCGGCAGCTCAGCGGCCCGGCCGAGTACGGCGGGCAGGGCGCGCCGCGCACGCTGCAGGTCCTGGTCGAGGAGCTGCTGAGCGGCAGCAACGTGGCCTTCATGATGTACCCGGGCCTCGCGCTCGGCGCGGCCGAGCTCGTCGAGCACTGCGGCACGCCCGAGCAGAAGAAGCGCTTCGCGGCGAAGGTCTTCACCGGCGAGTGGGGCGGCACGATGTGCCTCACCGAGCCGCACGCCGGCAGCGACGTCGGCTCGGCGCGCACGAGCGCCAAGCTCGGCGCCGACGGGCAGTACCGGATCCAGGGCACGAAGATCTACATCTCCGGCGGCGACCACGACTGCGCCACCAACATCATCCACCTCGTGCTCGCGCGCATCGAGGGCGCGGAGGCCGGCACGAAGGGCCTCTCGCTCTTCATCGTGCCGAAGTACCACGTCGCCGAGGACGGCACGGTGGGCGGCGCCAACGACGTCCAGGTCGCGAGCATCGAGCACAAGATGGGCATCAACGGCTCGGCCACCTGCGTCATGCAGTTCGGCGACAAGGGCGAGTGCATCGGCCACCTCGTCGGCGGCACGCCGCACCAGGGCATGAAGCAGATGTTCCAGATGATGAACTACGCCCGCATCGGCGTGGGCATCCAGGGCCTCGGCATCGGCAGCGCCGCCTACCTGAGCGCGCTCGACTACGCCCGCGACCGCAAGCAGGGCAGCTCGATCGCGCAGTGGAAGGACCCGAGCGCGCCGCGCGTGCCGATCATCGAGCACGCCGACGTGCGGCGCATGCTCCTCGACATGAAGGCGAAGGTGGAGGGCATCCGGGCGCTCATCGTGAAGCTCTCCATGCACCAGGACCGCGCCACCGCGCTCGCCGGCAAGAACGACGAGCTCGCCGCCTACCACCACGGGCAGGTCGAGCTGCTCACCCCGCTGGTGAAGGCCTACGCCTCCGACCAGGCCTTCCGCATCTGCGAGACCGCGGTGCAGGTGCACGGCGGCGCCGGCTACTGCCAGGACTACCCGGTCGAGCAGTACCTCCGCGACAGCAAGATCTTCTCGATCTACGAGGGCACCAACCACATCCAGTCGCTCGACCTCGTCGGCCGCAAGCTCGGTCAGGCCGGAGGCAAGCACGCGCAGGAGTTCTTCGGCGACCTCATGAAGTTCATCGGCGCGAACTCCGAGCACGCGGTGCTCGGCGGCGCGGTGAAGCAGCTCGCCAAGGCGCAGGAGGCGGTCGGCGGCGCGGCCTTCCAGTTCCTCGGCTGGTTCAAGGGCGGCGAGATGGCGAAGGTGCCGCTGAACGCCAACCGCTTCCTCGACATGATGAGCGAGCTCGCGGTCGGCTGGCTGCTCCTCGAAGGCGCGGCCATCGCCCACGACGCGCAGGCCAAGGCGAAGGAAGGCAGCAAGGACTGGTTCTTCTACGAGGGCAAGAAGCAGGCGGCGATCTTCTTCGCCCACAACGTGCTTCCCGACGTGGTGGCCAAGAGCAAGATGCTCGGCTCGGGCGACAAGAGCGCGCTCGAGATCCCGCTCGAGTCCTTCGCCACGGTCTGATGCGGCCCGGAGCCGCGGCGCTGGCCTTCGTCCTGACCTCTGCCTGCGCCGCGGACACCGCGCTCGATGCCGGCCGCGATGCGCCGCGGAATGATGCGCCGCGAGATGCCGGCCGGCCGATCGATCCCGCGCGCTTCGACTGCAGCGGGCCCGCCGACCCGGTCCGCGTGAGCCCGGTGCCGTTCGGCTGCCCGGTCGATGCGGCGTGCGTGATGCGGATGATGAGCGCGCACCGCGGCGCCGGCGCGCCCGGCGTCCTCGCCCCGGAGAACAGCCTCGCCGCGACCCGCGCCGCGATCGTGCTCGGGGCCGACCTCGTCGAGATGGACGTGCGCTTCACCGCGGACGGCGTCGCGGTGCTGATGCACGACGCCGACGTCGATCGCACCACCGACGGCACCGGCCCGGTGGAGGGCTACACGCTCGACGCGCTCTCGGCCCTCGCGCTCGACGCCGGGGAGCTGCCGGGCGATTTCTCCTGCGAGCGGGTGCCCACCCTCGCCGACGAGCTCGCGCTCACCGCGGGCCGCATCGTGGCGGTGCTCGACCTGTCCAAGACCGACCGGCTCGAGGAGATCGTGGACGAGGTGCTCGCGGCGGGCGCGCTCGACCGGGTCGTCTTCGATCACCCCGACCTCGCCGCGCTCGACCGGGTGATCGCCCACGCGCCCGAAGCCCACGTGCTGCTCCGCGCCACGGATCCGGACGCGCTCGGCGCGGGGCTCGATCACCTCGCGGCGCACCCGCCGGTGTACGTGCACGTCGAGGACGCCGACCCCGCCGCGCTGCTCCCCTCGGCCCGCGGCCAGCGGCTCTTCGCACTGGGCTTCACCCGGGATCTCCTCGCGCCGCGGGACCTCACGGCCTACGAGAGCGCGTACGCGGCGGGCGCGACGATGCTGCAGACGAACCGTCCCGATCTGCTCGGCGCGTTCCTCGGGCGCTGAGCGACGGGCCCGTTTGCGCCCCGGCGGGGCTCGGTTAGGGTGCGGCCCCGATGCGTCTTTTCAGCGGCAAGGTCCCGGTCATCGCCCAGGAAGTCGTCCAGAAGCTCAGCGCGGACGGGGACATGGAGTGCGTCGATCCGAACGAGGTCATCAAGGACATCGAGTCGGTCCTGATCGAGTACCTCCGCGCCGAGCGCCGCGTCCTCGACGAGGCGAAGAACCGCATGGAGGCCCGCGGGGTCTCGTACACCGACCTGCACAAGCTGAAGGGCCAGGCCGCGCGGGACCTGCGCCTGCCGGTCGGCGAGGACGCGCTGCCCTACCTGCTCGAGCAGGTGATGGAGATGCTCTTCCACTCGTCGAACGTCGACGAGGTCTTCGCCGAGGACACCACGCTCCGGAAGAAGATCACCCAGATCCTCCGCAAGCACATGGACGTCGAGCAGGAGCTCGATCGCGAGGTGCGGAGCAAGATCAAGAACCTCGAAGAGGGGACCGCCAGCTTCGAGACCGAGTACGCGCGGGTGATGGATCAGCTGAAGCGGAACAAGAAGCTCACCTGAGCCGCGCTCAGCTGGCCATGCGCAGCGCGCCCTCGCCCTGCGACAAGAGCGCGTCGAGCGCAGCGCGGCCTTCGGCGAGGAGCGCCGCATCGTCGATCTGCGACGGGTGGAAGCCGGGGCGGTAGTAGGCGAGGTAGTCGGGCAGGGCGCCGGACAGGACGCCGCGCGGGCCGAAGAACCTGAGCGCCGAGCGGAGGCGGGCGCGGCGGTCGGAGAAGAGGCCCTCCTCGCGCAGGAGGCGCCGGTGGCGGCGCGCGACCCGGCTCAGGAACGTCACGGTGACGATCGCCATCAGCACGATGCGCATCCGCTCGGTGCCGCCCGCGGCGCGGTAGACGTCGAAGGCCACCGACTTGTGCTCGAGCTCCTCGATCGCGTGCCAGAGCCAGAGCGGGCGCACGTCCTCGTGCATCGCCCCGAGCAGCTCGGGGTGGCGGAGCAGGGCCGCGGCGAGGATCGCGGTGAAGTGCTCGAGGGCGCAGGTCGCGGCGAGGCGCTGCGCGGGCGCGAGGCGCTCGCTCCGCTGCATGCGGGCCTCGATCTCCTGCTCGAGCTCGGCGATGGGCAGGCCGAGCGAGGCGAGCCACGCGTTGAACTCGACGTGGGCGCGGCCGTGGTTGACCTCTTGCCCGATGAAGTCACGCACCGCTTGCTTCAGCGTGGGGTCGGTGACCGCGTCCTTGTGGGCGCGCACCGCCTCGACGAACATCCGCTCGCCGCGGGGAAAGACGATCGAGAGCGCGTTGAAGAGCTGGGTCGAGACGCCGTCGCCGCCGAGCCAGTAGCGGGGCGTGCGGCCGTCGAGCTGCAGCCGCAGGGGACGCGGGACGATCGCAGGGCTCATGCGGAGAAGGTAGCGGAGCCGAGACCGGCGATCCGCTCGCATCGCGGAGCCGGACCGCCCAGCGCCCCGAGGGCGCCCGCACGGCCCGTGAGGCCGGCGGGGCTCGCATCGGCGGCGCTCACTTCACCACGAGGGTGAGGATGCGTCCGGGGACGTACTGCTTCTTCACCAGCTCCTTGCCCTCGAGGTGCTTCTGCACGTTCTCCTCGGCGAGCGCGGCGGCGAGGACGGCGGCTTCGTCCGCCGCGGCGGCGACCTTCACCCGGCCGCGCACCTTGCCGTTCACCTGCACCGGGATCTCCACCTCCGGCTCCTCGCAGAGCGCCGGGTCGTAGGCCGGCCAGGGGGCGCGCTGCACGCTCGTGGTGTGGCCGAGGCGCGACCAGAGCTCCTCGCCGAGGTGCGGCGCGAAGGGGTGCACGAGCTGCACCAGGATCTCCACCGCTTGCCGCGGCGGCTCGGGGAGCGCGGTGAGATCGTTGACCAGCTGCATGAGCGTGGAGATCGCGGTGTTGAACCGCAGCGCCTCGATGTCCTCGCCGACCTTGCGGATCGCGCGGTGCAGGACGCGGGTCAGCTCGGGCGCGGGCGGCGCCGACGAGAGCGGCCGGGTCGCGACCGCGAAGGTGCGGTCGAGGAAGCGGCGCGAGCCGGAGATGCTCTGGGTGCTCCACGGCTTCACCGCCTCGAGCGGGCCCATGAACATCTCGTAGACGCGGAGCGCGTCGGCGCCGAACTCCTTCACGATGGCGTCGGGGTTCACCACGTTGCCCCGCGACTTGCTCATCTTGTGGGCCCGCGAGTCGAGGGCGATCGACGGGTCGGCCTTCAGCACCCAGTCGCCGCCCTTCTTCTCGATGCGGTCCTCGCTCACCTTGGTCGGGGTCACGGGGCCCCCGGTCCGGGTGTCGAAGGGCACCTCCTCGCCGGTCTCGTCGAGCTTCTCGCCGACGAACTGGCGCGAGACGAAGTTCCCCGCGTCGTCGACGTACGCGGTGTGCTCGACCTCGCCGAGGATCATCCCTTGGTGCACCAGCTTCTTGAACGGCTCGGGGCAGGCGACGAGGCCCTCGTCGAAGAGGACCTTGTGCCAGAAGCGCGCGTAGAGGAGGTGCAGCACCGCGTGCTCGGCGCCGCCCACGTAGAGGTCGACGGGCAGCCAGCGGGCCGCGGCCGCGGCCGAGAACGCCGCCTCGGCGTTCTTCGGATCCATGAAGCGCAGGTAGTACCAGCAGGAGCCGGCCCACTGGGGCATCGTGTTCGTCTCGCGCGCGAACCAGCGCGGGCCCTCGGGGCCGTCCTTCTGGAAGAAGCGCCAGTCCACCGCGCGGGCGAGCGGCCCGGAGGGATCCTCGCCCGGCTTGTAGTCGGTGAGGTCGGGCAGGCGCAGCGGCAGCTCGCTCGGCTCGAGCGGGATGGGCTGGTCGTAGCGGATCGTGTGCGCATCGCCCCGGCGCGGATCGCCGCTCGTCTCCACCGGGAAGTAGATCGGGAAGGGCTCGCCCCAGTAGCGCTGCCGGGAGAAGACCCAGTCGCGGAGCTTCGTCTCGACCCGCAGCTTGCCCTGGCCGGCGGCGGCGAGATCCTGGGTGATCTGCTTCTTGCACGCGGCGGTCGCGAGGCCGTCGTAGCGCCCGCTGTTCACCGCGACGCCGTCGCCGGTGAAGGCGGCGGAGAGCGGCAGGCCCGCGTCCTCGGCGCGCTCGGCGACGACGCGCACGATCGGGATGTCGAAGGCGCGGGCGAAGTCGAAGTCGCGCTCGTCGTGGCCGGGCACGGCCATGATCGCCCCGGTGCCGTAGCCCCAGAGCACGTAGTCGGCGATCCAGATCGGCACCTCCGCGCCGCTGACCGGGTTGAGGGCGAAGGCCCCGGTGAAGACGCCGGTCTTGTGCTTGTCCTCGCGGCGCTCGCGCTCGCTCTTGCGCGCGGTCTTCTCGACGTAGGCGGCGACCTCGGCCGCCTGCCCCGCCGAGGTGATCGAGGCGACGAGCGGGTGCTCGGGGGCGAGCACGAGGAAGGTCGCGCCGAAGAGCGTGTCCGGGCGGGTGGTGAAGACCTCGATCGCGGCCTCGTGCCCCTTCACCCCGAAGCGGACCTCGGCGCCCTCGCTGCGGCCGATCCACTCGACCTGCATGACCCGGGTGCCCTCGGGCCACTCGACCAGCTTCAGGTCGTCGAGGAGGCGATCGGCGTAGGCGGTGATGCGCAGCATCCACTGCCGGAGCGGCATGCGGTAGACCGGGTGATCGCCGCGCTCGCTCTTGCCGTCCTTCACCTCTTCGTTGGCCAGCACGGTGCCGAGCGCGGGGCACCAGTTCACCGGGACCTCGGCCTGGTAGGCCAGGCCGCGCCGGAAGAGGAGCAGGAAGATCCACTGCGTCCACTTCACGTAGTCGGGGTCGGTCGTGTCGACCTCGCGGCTCCAGTCGTAGGAGAGGCCGAGCGACTGGATCTGCCGGCGGAAGGTCGCGACGTTGTTCGCGGTGTTGATGCGCGGGTGCTCGCCGGTCTTGATCGCGTGCTGCTCGGCGGGCAGGCCGAAGGCGTCCCAGCCCATCGGGTGCAGGACCGCGTGGCCCTTCGTGCGCAGGTAGCGCGCGTAGATGTCGGTCGCGGTGTAGCCCTCGGGATGGCCGACGTGCAGGCCCGCGCCCGAGGGGTACGGGAACATGTCGAGGACGTAGGCCTTCTTCTTCGCCGGGTCGGGATCGGTGAGGAAGGTCTGGTCCTTCTCCCAGAAGGCCTGCCAGCGGGGCTCGATGACGGACGGATCGTAGCGGTCGCTCATGTCGGGGGGCAGGAGATACCACGCAGCGCGGAGCGTTTGCAGGAAGGCGTCGCGGCACCGCCCCGCCCGGGGCCTGCGAACCCTTCCCCAAGGGCGGCCTCGCGCGGCGCGACCCGCGGATCGGTGCGGGCCGCCGGGCTCCGAGCAACGCGGGCAGGGCGACGGGGTGCGGCGAGGGCTGTCCCGCGAGGGGTCCGGGGGTGGCTCAGGTCGCGCCGCAGTAGGTGTCGGGACCCGCAGGGCACATCGTCCCCTCCGGACACTGATTCGTAAGCGTGCACGAGTACGTGCAGCGGTTCACCACGAAGTTCACCGTCTCGCAGCGGCCGTCCATCAGCCCGGCGGCGCCGCAGTCCTCGTCGGTGGTGCAGGCGGTGCCGTCGAGCAGCGCCACGATCGCCTCGCAGGTCGTCGTCGCCTCGTCGAGGCCGCAGTAGACCTCGGCCGGCGCGCCGGAGAGCGAGGTCCGCGCGTCGGTCGGCGTGGTGAAGGGCCGCATGCAGCCGGCGTCTCCCTCGCGGAGGCAGTAGCCGCCCGGGCGGTCCATGCCCCCGAACCGCATCGGGACGCAGCGCTCGTTCGCGAAGCGGCACTCCGAGTCGCTCCGGCAGGCGCCGCAGGTGCGCACCGAGGCGCGCGGCGTCGTCGTGCACGTGAGCGTGGCCGGGTCGCAGGCGTTCGGGCCGCAGGCGCTCGCCTCGGTGTCGGGCGTGCACGCCGCGCACGTCGCGCTCGCCTCGTCGCAGACCGGCGTGCCGGTCAGGTGCGTGCAGTCCGCATCCGACAGGCACCCGGCGCACGCGTTGCTCGCGCCATCGCACCGCGAGGCGGACGCCTCGCTGCAGTCGGCCGGCTCGTCGCACCCCACGCACGCCCCCTCCACGCACGCCCGGTCGGGCGCCGCGCAGTCCGAGGCCTCGAGGCACGCCACGCACGCGCCGG
>Ga0209985_10004873_pt1 | contig 10631 bp, 15 predicted proteins | sample NOAtaG_FD_187305 | JGI IMG/M metagenome (GOLD analysis project Ga0209985, IMG submission 187305) | Freshwater lake microbial communities from Lake Erie, under a cyanobacterial bloom - NOAA_Erie_Diel6S_1000h metaG (SPAdes) (version 2) | ecosystem: Environmental > Aquatic > Freshwater > Lake ... | reverse complement strand
CCAGAAATCATTAACAAACAAACCATGAGTCCAGGTAACCGAAGGTAATCTACGAACATTTAGCAGGCAGTCCTTAGAAAAGCGTAACCAATGTCAAAACTAATGAACGCGGCAAGCCGTTATAAAACAAACGAAGTCAACCGCATAAATAAATGGCCCCCCTTACTACGGACTTCGTAATCGGCAGTACTCTAAACGGGCAAGGATGCCCGTTAGTACATTTTTTCAGTACAGATGCCTAACGGAACGCATGGATCAGCAGGCGTATGGCTTAGGGGATGAGAGACTCATCTTCAACATCTTCCCAAATGGCGTAGGAGCATTTACACGTTTGAACACCAAACCAATTCGTATCGAGACCACACCGACCCTTGCCGAAAAGACCACACACCTGCCCACCGCATGTCGCGACTGGCGGACAGGCACTGAAAGCAATGTTTCCCAAGATCATCACAACGCCAAACATCATTAGACCTACAAATCGCTTCATCACAATTCTCCTCCGGGCATGTAAAAACGTTGACCACAAGTGCCCGCGCAAATGATCAACTCAATGGTTCGTTATATGCCGGGGATTACCCGAAACTTGAGCAACCCACCTAACTGCGGTTGATTTGCTTCGTCTAAATACAATGTAAAAAGCACGCTTTGGTCGCCATTGGATTCTGGGCTATCAAATTCGACTACTGCCGTTGCACTACACTTTGGATCTAGTACTGTCGGGCACGAAATGACGCGTGCACACTTGCATGATTGTTTATGACCAATAATACGCACTGATCGATTGCTGAAATTTCTCACTTCAACTTCCGCTGAAAACACGGAACTACTTTTTACCTCCCCCACATCAATCGCACTTGTAGGATGCCCCTCACTCGTGACAAACCGAACTGGCCGCGGAACGAAGATACTTACCACCTCGTCTCGAACCTGTGCATTCGACCAAAAAGCAAACATCAAACCTAACAAAAGTGACATTGTGCAGTTTACAAAAACCCATCTTCCGAACGGTATCCAATCCATTCGCACGGGAGAAGGAAAGCCAATACGGAAGGTGAGGGCGAGTAAAGTGAAATACAATAATAGCAGCGACCAATCAGGCAGAAATGTCAGTTCAAAATACCCTAAGGAATAGTCTGGGAATAAAATCCGTATTTGAGAATTGACCGGAATCGTTCATGATAGCTTCAGCCGTAAGGCAGGAGGAAATCATGGATGGATATTCTACGGCCTTGGAAGGCCAAATGCTGCGATTCTATCGTTCACTCAATGAATCCGATCGGCGTCGCTATGCTGCTTTGGAAGCGATTCGGCTTGGACATGGCGGCATCGAGTACGTTTCGCGGATACTTGGATGCGATCCCAAGACCATTTCCAAAGGCATTGCTGAGATCGAATCAGACGACGAGTTGGCTTCGGATCGACAACGAAAAAAAGGGGTGGCTGCAAAACAGCAATTGAGAAATGCCCTGAGATCGAACATAACTTTCAAGCCGTCTTGAAAGAACATACGGCAGGTGATCCGTTGCGGGAAGAGGTCAAGTGGACCAATCTCTCCCGAAGAGCCATCTCAAGAAAGTTAAAAGAACTTGGCACGCCTGTTGGCAAGGACTTTGTGTCGGCGCTTCTGCGGAAGCATGGCTATCGACGTCGCAAACCTCAGAAGAAGCGAACGATGGGACAACATGCCGATCGCAACGCTCAATTCGAAAAGATAGCTCAAGTCAAAGAAGAGTTCCTCAAAGCAGGCAAACCTATTATCAGTATCGACACAAAGAAGAAGGAAATGCTTGGGAATTTCTTCCGAGCCGGAGTGACAGACGCTCAAGATCCGACGATCGTCAACGACCACGATTTCACCAGCAGTAGCAATGGCACAGTGATTCCACATGGCATCTACGACCTTGGCAAAAACGAAGCTTCGATCCATTTGAACACGAGTCATGACACAACAGAATTCGCCTGCGAGAGCATCGAATTGTGGTGGACCGAGCAAGGAAAGACAAACTATCCGGAAGCTGACGAGATCTTGATCTTGTGCGATGGAGGCGGCAGCAATAGTTCTTCGGCGTATCTTTTCAAGGAAGACTTGCAGTCCTTGAGCAATCGAATTGGGCTGAAGATACGAATTGCGCACTATCCGCCATACTGCTCAAAATATAACCCGATCGAGCACCGCGTCTTTCCTCACGTGACGCGAGCTTGCCAAGGAGTTCCATTAGATTCGGTGGCAACCACAGAACACTATATGTCCAAGACGACGACCACAAAAGGACTCAAAGTATTTGTTCGCATCATCGAAAAGGTCTTCTCAACGGGCCGTAAGGTTGCCGAGGATTTCAAAGAAACGATGAAGATCCAATTCGATGCAGTACTCCCGAAATTCAACTACACCGCAATTCCTCAGCCAAAATGAAATCTGGAAGTTATTCGCAGACTATTCCTTAGAGTCTTCAGAGTCCGCGTCAAAGTAATCGTAGGAAATGACTACACAATGATTATGGGTTTTGCCGTCGATGTACACATACCAGAACGCACATCCCTGCGAGTCATTCAGGAATCGTAATAGATGCCCCTTACCAAACGGTATGAATGTCCGAGCGAGACCCAGATAGCAATCAGAGATCAATCGAATCTTGGAGTGCAAACTCGGTGTGGTGATAAAGTCCACGTACGTTTGTGGAATTAGGATATCTTTTCGTCTCGATTCCTTGAGGATATTCGCCCATTGCTTCGATAGCGTACGTTTGGTTTTCTTACCAATGTTATGTCTGTGCGATGTTTGCCCGGCGAGCCAGCCAAACGATCCGTCGAATCGATAGGGGAACCGATGTTGCTCGCGGGATTCTTCGAATAGAGATTTGGCGAATCGCATATTAGGCAGAATGAATAACAATCTATCCCAACTGGAGTGAAGCGGAACGGAGGGATAGATTGTGCGTTGGGCTATGTCGGTTTGTTGTTGCTTCCCCCACTGTCGGGCTTAGGCGGATTCTGCGCGTTCCGCATCCCTGGAAACCAGTCTAACCGATGCGGTGGGACGGTTGCAACAAGTTGGTTTGCAATGACGAAGCCACCCGCCATAGATCGGGCAATCACCCGTAGTCCAGCCCGCATTCGTCCCTAGAACAACGACGCAGAATCTAAACCTTTATATGTTATTTGCGTTCAAGTGCTGGGATACGGCCTACGAACTAGGATCCACATCCTCGCGACATTCGAGCAACGCAGATCCCTCGTTACCTCTGGCGTCTATTGTAGACTGTTTTAAGCAGTATCTGCAAGGAAGCTCTCGAATGTGAGCGAAATCGATGTTTCGAGATAAAAGCGGCGTTGATTCATTCCAGGTCACAGAAAACACACGGAAAACGATCTTGTTCCTGGAGGCTGCGATCCATCCAAATGGGCGATCACAAAACGTACATCGGGATCTCGAAAGTGACTGTAGAACGAGTAGTTGCGACCCGATCATCAAGACGGCTAAGGCAATCGCGCCGAAAATTAGATACGTAGTCATGAACAACCCAAGCAAATAAAGAAACCATGTAAGTCCTGAGTTCGGGGCGGAGGCCATTTGAATAAAATCTGGCGACCCTAACCCGTGATCTTGTTCTGCGATTGCGACGCAGAAACGTCACAACATTCCAACCCCAAACCCATGGAACAACTAATGAAAATTCTCGCTCTTGACCTTGGTAAGTTCAATACCATGTAATTCTTCTTCGACACAAAAAACTCGACAACACTCCTTCCTCAACGCCCCAACGGATCGCGACTACCTCAAGACTGTGGTCAAGAAGCATCAAATTCCGGCTAACCTCTTAAGCCACCCATCATAAACCAGGCGATCCCGCGTAGTCCTTACTACACCCGTCCCTAGAACCATGACGCAGAATCTAGTTATTGGTATATTCGTCAGATTTACTTTATTCGCGAGCGAGGAACTCTGCGATTGCCCGAACTAAGGTCTCGGCGCCTGCATTCTTGGCCACAACAATGAAACCCGACCAGTTGTCCCATTCTAGCCCGATCATGTTCCGGCCGTCTGTATATTCGCGCATCATCTCATCGAGGCCGATAACCATCTCGCCCGCAGGGCTCAAGTCGAACTTATTGACGATGCGATCGCAAATGGTAGCGTACCTGACAGACTCAAGAGCATCCACTTCGTACGTCAATCGATTGCTGGCATCGTGATGAAAGTGTCCGGGAAGAGTTGTCATCGAGTCCTACTCTCTGGCCTGCCTTCAACTGGTGAACGAATAACAATCTATCCCAACTGGAGTGCAGCGGAACGGAGGGGTAGATTGTGCGTTGCGCTATGACGGTTTGCCGTTGCTTCCACCCACTGTCGGGCTTATTCGGATTCTATACGTTCCGCATTTGAGGAAACCAATCTAATCGATGCGGTGTGACGGTTGCAACGTGTTGGTTAGTGATGACAGTGTGAAAGCGTCCACCACAGATTGGGCAATCACCCGCAGTCCAGCCCACAATCGCCCCTAGAACAACGACGCAGAATCTAAACCTCTATATGTTCGCCTACGTGTCATCAACACAGCCGCAAGACAACAGTTGTCCGAGGCATTTCGGGCATTGCTCTAAATCGCACAGCGGAACGTGAAGCTGCCCAAAAATTACCGCACATTCTCCACAGGGTAATGCATAATCCTGCTCGCAGTTTTTCTCAGAGCCATATCGTATTCGAGATCGCCGCCTTCCGTTTATTACCAAAGTCTTAATTTTTTGTGCCGCTATAATCTTCTCAGGCCACCCTTTCACCATCATCACGCCGTTATACTCAACCTCTTCAGCTGTCGATGGTTTGTTCTTCCAGCAGGGCATGCAGATATGCTCAGCGTCCGTTAAGACGGGTTGTCGCATCATCGGTTTGCCGCACTGGGCACATTTCACCGCACCTGCCGCGCACGGACGGCATAGTCCGCCCGTTTCTTGGGCAACCCAATTTTGGATTGATACGCTACAGGAAGTACACGTAGTTGATGTCATGATTAGAAAGGCGAACGAATAGCAATCTATCCCAACTGGAGTGAATCGGATCGGAGATAGTGCGTTGGGCTATGTCGGTTTGTTGTTGCTTCCCCCACTGTCGGGCTTAGGCGGATTCTGCGCGTTCCGCATCCCTGGAAACCGGTCTAACCGATGCAACGGGGCTGCTGCAACATGTTGATTTGAAATGACTGGCTGTAAGTTGAATCAAGGTCCCAAAGGTCTCCGCTCAGGTCTCTCGAACATGGGTTTAGATTCTGGCTAACCTCCTAAGCCACCCACCATTGATCGGGCAATCACCCACAGTCCAGCCCGCATTCGTCCCTATAGGAACGACGCAGAATCTAATCAATTCTAAGTCATTTGCGTGTTTGATTTGGAGTTTGCAGTGAGTGTACCATAGCCAACACAACCAGTACCATACCAATGGCACTGATGCACTGGTTGATGTCAATACGAAAATACCATGTCCACAACGCAAGGCGGAACGGATGATCGAAAATGAAGGATTGCAACTCGGTTCGATGTTCGATAGACCATGCTGAGTACATTGCGTTCATAAAGTCCGCTAGCAAGATGAGAGCGAAGCCAGTCGCGAAAAGTGCGGCCGCTCTGATTCCATTTCTTGCTGCGCGGATTGCCAAAACGAAGCCCGCGGTCACGGCTACTGTTCTTGCGGCACCGCCGGGCGAATTCAGAAAAACGTTGATGTACGGCCAGCGGTCATCAAAGGCATTTCTGAGTGGGCCAAGAGCGAAGCAATACACCAGAAAAGCAATGGTCGATGCGATCAAGATGCATGTAGTTCTGTTTCGCATGTGAAGTCTAAATTCGGGGTGATTGGGCTGCGTTGCAAGCTCAGCAATAGCGAACTGCGATAACCGAGCTCGCGGCAAAGAAGCATATCATCATGAAACGCCTGAGGCGTTACCGATGAATTCTGGTATATTTTCCCAGATGAGTCAATTCAGTTGTCCCGGGTAAGCCTGCTAGTTTCCACTGTCCTGCCTGAATTCCTGTTTTGGCCCACTCTACCGAGTGGGCGCAACGGTTGGTTACCCGATGTACTCTAGTCTGTGCACTATTGCCGCCACGTCTGATTTTTCAGTGTATCGCGACTTAAATGCATAAGAGCCTAACCGAAGCTGAAGTCGAATCCGGGGTTGGCTATCTCCATCAAATGTGCATGTGTCCATTAACGTCATATCTGAATCAGTGGCATGAAAGATCGTTATTTGATCCCATGATTCAGACTGTGCTTGCACCACTGCGAATTCGGTCAGTTCGTTCAGCGAATTCGCTGCGACCCAGCGAAAAAACAGTCCATCAAATTCATCAGGACTGTAGTAGATGTCTGCTGGGTCGTCACCGAAAATCAATAGCGGTGTCCCCCACGGTGCAATGACACCACAGTAGTCATCAACGGAGCATGCCAGTCGGTAGAGGCCACCGTCCGGTGTTGGTGCGTCACCAAGTTCAGCAATCCAACGTGCGATATGTTTGGTCGGCAATAGGACGCGGGGACCGCCCAGGCTTGAAACGTATTGCATGGCATCAATCGGGTAAAGGCAAAATTCAGCAGTGCGAGTGGTTGACTCAACGCAAGTCAATGCGGCTGGCCGTGCACTTGACTGCAATTTTTTGTTCGTCCGAATTCTACATTTTTCGAAGCAGTTTACGATATCCCTGAAACTCATTCTTCCAGTCCGCGTAGCAACCTACGAGACCGCATGAAACACATCGACATCCAATGTAGATCCATCGCACATCGTCGGAAATTGAGTCATCGACATCGCGATATCTATGGACACCAACAGACAATTCAAAGATTCTCTTCCTGCACATGCACTCGTGAAGCTGAACCTCTGCATCTTCCGCAAACTCAGCGCTGTCCCCCATAAAGCGTTCGGTTTTGCATTCAACGCATTCCCTAATTGCAACACCTTCTGTCTCGTCTGTACGCAGTTTGAATTGCTGATGTCCACACCGGCATTTCACGTCAATCAAATTGTCGATAGAGTATTCGCCGCATTGGGAATAGCGTACCAGTTCCTGGCGCAGGTCTGCATGGTCGTCACCGTACCACTGTTTTCCCTTCTTGCGGAGTGTCATGGATCAACCTCAAAATGACGAACGACTAACAATCTAACCCAACTGGATTGAATCGGAACGGAGGGATGGTCCTGCGTTGTGATATGTCGGTTTGCCGTTGCTTCCACCCGCTGTCGAGCTTGTGCGGATTCTACAGGTTCCGGCAATCAGCCACATTCCAGCCCGCTACATTCCCTAAAACAACCACGCAGAATCTAAACCTTTATATGTTATCGCATTCTACTTCTTGTTCTTGCCAGAAAGGTTCGATCCCTGGTTCGGTTCAGAAGTGCATGAGCAAATGTACGAGCCAAAGAACTCCTCTAACTCAGAGTCTAGTGTAGCAAATGACCAACTCGTTTGCACAACTGTAAAGCAATAAATGGAGTGATGGTCCTGTGTCACTAAGTTCCATCGCGGGATATCGTCGAAGAAGCAAACTGCAAAGCCGCCATTTTGGAACACTAATTCCCACTGATTCCCACTAATCTGGTGAGTCGACAGCCTGCGGATTGGGTTCAATAGTGAAGATTAGAATGGATTAGTGTTCCTATCAAAAGCAGCCCATTACGCTTGAGAACCGCAAGCGATTGCTGAGGACGGCCTTTGGGTGGGAAGAAGTTGTCTGGGAGATGGGAGCTGACGTATGAATCCGGAAATCGTCCAACGGAGGGGATAGGCGGTTCACTTCAACGACTGGTTAGCGATCATTCCCAGCCTCGAGCGCACTAATCCAGTAGCGAGCCACCTCTTGAGCCTCCTTGACGGAGTCGCACGCCTCTTTTGCGCAATCAATGTAGGGTGGATCATCGGCCATCTCTTTGGCGGACTTCCGTAGCATAGAAATAAATTCGGGACGCAGCTTTTCGCCAATCGCTTTAGTGAACTCATCTAAAGCTTTTTCGAGTGCCATTGTTTCTTCGTCGGATAAGATTGAGCAGTTCCTGTTGATTTCAACACCGGCAGATACACCGGCATATGCTTCTGCGACTTCCGACGCATTGAAGTCGCTACTAGCTTTGGAGCGGCCAATGCCGATGGTAGAAAGTAGTTTTTTTAGAAAGTCCATAGTTGTTTACTGTGATCGCTAACGAATAACAATCTATCTCAACTGGAGTGAATCGGATCGGAGGGATTGATTGTGCGTTGGGCTATGACGATTTGCCGTTGCTTCCACCCGCTGTCGGACTTATGCGGATTCTACATGTTCCTCATCTTTGAAAACCAGTGTAACCGATGCGGTAGGAGGGTTGCAACACGTTGGTTTGCGATGACTGTGCGATAACGCCACGATAGAAGGGGCAATCACCCACATTCCAGTCCGCATCCGTCGCTAGAACAACAACGAAGAATCTAATCCTTAATATGTTCGTCAGGTAGTTACGAGGATTTTGGAGGGGAATATGGATTTGGATCAAACTCCGCTGCAGAAGGAGCAGAAGGAACTGTGCCTTCATCGACCAACTGTTTGAAATGTCGGTTCACCAGAATCGTCATTCGAAGTTTCTCGGAGTTTACTGAAATCGGTTTTGGGGATCCGTTCTTCCTACAATCCCGGCATTGCGGTACTCTCACAACGACCACGTCACTACTCCTATTACGTGCTGCAAGTATGAAGAATATCACGTTTAAGAACCAGCCCAGCAGGAAGTAAATGAGGCGTAGCGAATCTACTCCACCATCTTTTTGAGATACAGATCGAATGACCTTTACGAACCTATCCGTTTTGTTCCCGCAATCACAGCAAAACGGCGGAAGTTCCTCGCCATGACCAATCGACAGAGATGTTCGAGTTGGATCGGTTCCGGAGATATCTTTGGTGTTCTTGCCACATGCTGGACACTCTCCACTTAGAGGCGGTAGAACTTTTGTGTAACAATGCGTGCATTCAACAATTGATGACATGGAAGTTGTTCCGATGCTCTCTCGACGCGCTTACTTTAATGACGAACGAATAACAATCTATCCCAACTGGAGCGAAGCGGAACGGAGGCATAGATTGTCCGTTGGGCTATGTTGAGTTACCGTTGCTTCCACCCATTGTCGGGCTTCTGCGAATTCTACACGTTCCGCATTTCTGGAATCCAGTCTAACCGATGCGGTGGGACGGTTGCAACAAGTTGATTGTTAGGCTACCAATCCGTAGTTGATGAATAGTCCGTCCCATGATCACGGTTTTGACTGCGTGGCAGCGTAGCTGCCTCAGACCTTTATCGCCTTCGAACGTGAGTTACCAGACACGCTGCAACACTCGATACCGGGCCCGTGGCTAAGAGCTACTCAGGTGGGAATCGCACCCACTTGTTTTCAAACCATTTCCAGTACGCACGTGCAAAGGCTGGTTATTTGGTACTTCGGTATGGCGCGTAGCCGTAATACTTTGGGGTTGAGTCGATTCGGACATGTAACCAAGCCACGCCTCCGCCAGCGGTACTCAGCCAGATTGGGCGATCGGAAACCATTCCAAGAACCGTACCTGCGATTTTCTGCCACAAAGCATCCACTTGCAATACAGGAGCCTTTCGCAAAAAGCAGGCAAAATGTCCGTAGGCATCCTCGTTTGTTCGCGGTGATGGCACGATCAAGGTTGCGTCGCCACCGAGGTTGGTAAACGACACGATTCCATTTTCATCATTCGCAGGCGCAAAATACGATTTATATGTTTCCGCATCAGCTCTTCGCTTTGTGAATGAGGGATTGTCAAGCAAGACGAATTCGAAGTCGCGAGAACTGGTAGCCGTCTGAATATGCGGTGTTTCCCATCGAAACGCAGTGTGTACCGACTGCTTCAATTGGCCAGTCATGAACGTGCGAAAGTTAGAGTCGTTCCGGAGCAATTCGAGAGCGTCGGCGTATGTTAGCGGACGCCTATTAGAAAGAACTCTGTATCGAGTCGCTTTTCCGTCGAGCAACGATTCGGTGGTCGCATCATACATGTCTTCTACCAAGTAACTTGTAATTATCTCCGGTTGGGGGCGTTATCCCTGAATTTTGGTCAATTGTCCATGACGAGTCAATTTAGTTATCCCGGTTTGGGTGGCTATTATCTCGGTTTGACACAACCGGGCGATAAACAACCTCCTCGGTTGATTGCTAGATTGCACTAATAAGTACAGGGCTCAAGCCTGAATCGGTTTTGGTGGTTGCAGAACGTTGTGACCGGTCTGGCCAGGGGGAAGATTGTTGGGCCAGGAGTAGCCCGGGGGTAAGTAGTAGGGAGAGCCAACCGTATCGGACGACAACTGACGCAACAGCCTCAAGATACCGTGGATCCCCCTTAGGCAAACAGTCGACATAGGCGAGCGTTCACGCCTCAATCAACGCACCAAAGATCCAATTTTCTCCATGCGCCTATGATCAACCAATGCTTCGCATAGTAGCAGAACATCTCCGCGCGATACGCTTTTAACAACCCAGTCAACGTAGCTGTCGGTTAAGGTACTGATGGACTGCCCTGAGTATTTCCCCAACGGCATTACAGCATCAGGTTCCGAAGGAAGCAAAAATCAGTACAGTATTTCTCGTCAAAC
>Ga0209985_10004868_pt1 | contig 10637 bp, 13 predicted proteins | sample NOAtaG_FD_187305 | JGI IMG/M metagenome (GOLD analysis project Ga0209985, IMG submission 187305) | Freshwater lake microbial communities from Lake Erie, under a cyanobacterial bloom - NOAA_Erie_Diel6S_1000h metaG (SPAdes) (version 2) | ecosystem: Environmental > Aquatic > Freshwater > Lake ... | reverse complement strand
TGACCCCGGCCGAGGTGCAGCGCGTGGCGCTCGAACTGAAGGTCAAGCCCGAGGAAGTGGTCGAGATGGAGACGCGGCTGGCCGGCGGCGACGTCGCCCTCGAGCCCCAGGACGACGAGGGCGAGGAATCCTACGCGCCGATCGCCTACCTGTCCGATGACCGCAGCGAGCCGACCCGCCAGCTCGAGGCGCGCAGCCGCGACCTGCTCACCTCCGAAGGCCTGCCCAGGGCGCTCGACACGCTCGACGCCCGCAGCCGCCGCATCGTCGAGCAGCGCTGGCTGCACGTGAACGACGACGCCTCGGGCGGCATGACGTTGCACGAGTTGGCCGCGGAGTACGGCGTGAGTGCCGAGCGCATCCGCCAGATCGAGGTGGCGGCGCTCAAGAAGATGCGCAAGGCGCTCGAGGCGGCCTGAGCCGCGGCGCCACCGGGCCGCCCGCCGGCGGTCCGTCGCTTCAGCCTTCGGCCAGAAGCCGGCGCAGGTCGGCTGCGAGCGCCTCGGCGCCCATGCCGTAGCGCGTGAACAGGCGTACCCTGCCCTGGGCGTCGAAGACGTAGCTGCCCGCCGTGTGGTCGACGGTGTAGCTGTCGGGCGTCTTGCCCGGCACCTTGGCGTAGAAGACCTTGAAGCTCTTGGCCAGCGCGGCGGTCTGCTCGGGTGTCCCGCGCAGCGCCACGAAGTCGGGCGCGAAGGCGCTCACGTAGGACTTCAGCAGTTCGGGCGTGTCGCGCTCCGGGTCGACGGTGACGAAGATCCCCTGCACGCGCGCGCCGTCGGGGCCGAGCGCCTGGCGCACCGTGGCGAGTTCGGCCATCGTCGTGGGGCACACGTCCGGGCAATGCGTGAAGCCGAAGAACACCACGACCACCTTGCCGCGGAACTCCGCCAGCGTGCGCACCTTGCCGTCGGCGTCGGGCAGGCCGAGTTCCTTCGCGTAGTCGGCGCCGGTGATGTCGACGGCGCGGAACGCGCCCGAGGCGGGCCCGGCGGCCTTGTCGCAACCGCCGAGCATGCCGAGTGCGGCCAGCAGCAGCGCACCCGCTGCAGCGCGCGTCAGCCCGCGAACAACCACGGGCCCACCCAATGGTCCACCAGCAGCGCTGCGAACAGAAGCGACAGGTGCCAGATCGAGAAGCGGAAGGTCTGGCGGGCCAGCGCGTCGCTGTAGTCACGCCACAACCTCCAGGCGAGGACGACGAACCAGGCGCCGAGCACCAGCGCCGCGGCGAAGTAGATCCAGCCGCTGAAGCGGAACGTGAAGGGCAGCAGCGTAGCTGCCAGCAGGATCAGCGTGTACAGCAGCACCTGCAGCCGGGTGAACTCGGGGCCGTGCGTCACCGGCAGCATCGGCAGTCCGGCCCGCCGGTAGTCCTCGACCCGGTACAGCGCCAGCGCCCAGAAGTGCGGCGGCGTCCACAGGAAGATGATCAGCGCCAGGATCAGCGGCTCGAGCGTCACCTCACCGGTCACGGCGGCCCAGCCGAGCACGGGCGGCATCGCGCCCGAGGCGCCGCCGATCACGATGTTCTGGGGCGTCAGAGGCTTGAGCACGACGGTGTAGATGACCGCGTAGCCGACGAAGGTGGCGAAGGTCAGCCACATCGTCAGCGCATTGACCGCGAACAGCAGCACTGCGCTGCCGGCCGCGCACAGCACGGCCGAGAACGCGAGCGTCTGCGCCGTGGACAGCTCCCCCTTCGCGGTGGGACGCCAGGCGGTGCGCTGCATGCGACGGTCGATGTGCTGCTCGATCAGGCAGTTGAAGGCGGCCGCCGCGGCCGCCACCAGCCAGATGCCGAGCACCGCCGCCAGCGCCGGCTGCCAGGCCGGCAGGCCGGGCTGGGCGAGCAGCATGCCGATCACGGCGCAGAAGACGATCAACTGCACGACGCGCGGCTTGGTCAGCACGTAGTACTGCGCCAGCCGCGAGCGGCTGCTTGGGCCCGTCGCGGCAAGGGTCGTGGTCATCGCGCAGCGCATTCTAGGCAGCGGCGGGCAGCGCCCGCGGCGCCGGCGCGCGGTGCGCCCGCGGCGCCGTGCGCGCCAGCAGCAGCGCCAGCAGCAGCACCAGCCCCGCGGCACCCGCGGAGTGCACGAGTGCGGCGGCGATCGGCCAGCCGAGGACGACATTGGACAGGCCCGACAGCACCTGCAACACCGACAGCGCGGCGATACCGAGCGCGAAGCGGCCGAGCACGGCGTCGCCCCCGGCACGCAGCCGCCACGCCAGCCACAGCAGTGCGCCGACCACCAGCACCGCCGCGACGCGATGCGCCATGTGGATCGCCACCAGCGCCTCGAACGCGAGGTAGCCGCCGTCGCCGGCTTGCCCCAGGTGGCGCAGGATCGTGAAGCCGCCGGCGAAATCCATCTCGGGCCACCAGCTGCCGTTGCACTGCGGGAAACCGGTGCAGGCCAGCACCGCATAGTTGGTGCTGACCCAGCCGCCGAGCGCGATCTGCAGGCCCAGCAGGGCGGCGACCGCGAACGCCGCGCGGCGCAGGGCCGGGGCCAGCGTGAGCGGCCGCTGCCGGAACGCCTCGTGCTGGACCGCCAGCAGCACCAGCAGCGCCAGTCCCCCCAGCAGGTGCAGCGTGACGACCGCCGGGTACAGCTTCAGCGTCACCGTGTACTTGCCGAACAGGCCCTGCACGATGACCCAGACGAGCGTGGCGGTCGGCCACCAGGGCGACAGCGGCAGGCCACCGCCGCCCTCGGCGCGCGGCGTCGTGCGACCGCGCCGCCACTGCGCCCAAGCGAACACCGCCATCACCAGGATCAACGCACCCACCGTCATTGCAAGGTAGCGGTGGATCATCTCGATCCAGGCCTTCGTGAACGTGACCGGCCCGCTCGGAAGCGCGGCCTGCGCGGCGCGGATCTCCTCGTGCGCGCCGAACGGACTGGCCTCGCCGTAACAGCCGGGCCAGTCCGGGCACCCGAGGCCGGAGTCGGTGAGCCGCGTGAACGACCCGAACACGATCAGGTCGAAGGTGAGGAAGAGGGTCAGCGCGGTCAGGGTGGCCAGGCGGGCCCGCGCGTCGGCGCGGCGCGAGCGCAGCCACACCCAAGAAAGCGGCAGTAGCGCCAGCAGCGCCGCCAGCGCAAGCAGCTTCGCCAGCGGCGCGAGGTCGACCAGCGGCACGTCGCTCATCGGGTCACCGGACGGCGACGGCGGGCTCAGCGGCCCGCATCGTCCCACGAGCCGCTGGCACGCAGCAGGCGCGCCAGGTCGCGCTTGGCGCGCTGCGGCTCCAGTGCCGCCGGGAAGCGCAGCATCCACTCGCCCATCGGGTCGACCACGTACAGGTGATCGTCCAGTGCCTGCCCCGCGACGGGCGCGAGCCAGGCCGCCACCGCAGCACGGTCGGCGCGCAGGATGACCATGCCTGGCGTGGCCTCGAGGGCCGTGCGCAGCGCCGGGGACACCGGTGCGGCGTCGGTCACGAGCCACACCTTGTCGAGCCGATCGCGGTCGCGGCCGAGCATCTCGCGCAGCTGGCGTTGCGCGAACAGGCGCTTCTCGCAGCCCGCGTCGCAGGCGGCACCGCCGACGGCGACCAGCAGCCACTGGCCCTTCAGCGACCGGGCGGCGAAGGCAGCGCCGTCCAGCGTCGCGAAGCCGGTCGTCGGCAGCGTGCGCGTGGGCTGGATCAGCGTGCCGTAGTTCGTGCGCCCTTCGGGCCGGATGACGTAGTACGTGAAGTACGAGGCGATCACCGGCGCGGCGCAGGCGAGCAGCACCAGCAGCATCTTGACGCGACCGACCGCGGTGCGCCGCGAGGCGGCCTGCTCGGCGTCGGCCAGGTCGGGCGCGGCCAGTTCATGCACCGTCATCGCGATTGGCGACAGCGCCGGCAAGGGGCGCGCGGGATCGGCGGATACGGGGCCGGAAGAGTTGGAACCAGACATACAGACCCAGCACGAGCGCCGACAGCGCGAACCACTGGAAAGCGTACCCGTAGTGCTTGTGGACGTCGGCGGACGGAGCCGCCCACTGGCGGCGCAGCCCGTCGTCGGGTGGCGTCGGGCCCTCCTCCTGCACCACCACCAGAGGCAGGAGGGGCAGGCCGCGCTCGCGCGCGTAATCCATCACCGCCAGATTCTGCCGGATCGCGCCTGCCGCACTGGCGGCGGGGGCGAATTCGTACAGCCGGGCGGGGTCTGCAGCGACACGACCCGCGACCTCGACGCGCCCCTGCGGCGCAGGCGGCGCAGCGATGCGCGTGCGGTCCGCCGGGTCACGCGGCGTCCAGCCGCGCTGCACCAGCACCAGACGGCCGTCGTCGAGCGCGAGCGGCGTCAGCACGAAGAAACCCGGCACCCCGTTCATCTGCCGGTTCTCCAGGAACACGGTGGCATCGTCTCGCCAGCGGCCCGACAGCCGGACGGCGCGATGCACGACGGCGGCCGTGCTGGTGCCGCCGGCTGCGGGAAGCTCGGCCGCAGAGAGTGCCGGCAATGCACGCTGGCGCTCCAGGTCCTGCTGCAACGCGACCTTCTGCGCCGCGCGATCGAGTTGCCACAGCCCGAGGCGTGCCGTGCCCAGCACGGTGGCCAGCGCCGCCAGCAGTACGATCAGCCGCCTCACGGCGCGCAGACCCGCGTGGGACAATCGCCGCCGATGAAAGCCCTGATCGTGCTGATGCTGCTCGCCGTGCTCGGGGCCCTGGCGAGCGCCGGGGTCTTCATGCTCCGGCGCCGCCCCGCCCAGAGCACCGACCCGTCGGCGCGCGACCGGCGCATGGCGCGTGCGCTGGCGCTGCGGATCGCGCTGTCGGTGGCGTTGTTCCTGATCATCCTGCTCGCCTGGGCACTGGGCTGGGTCAAGCCCACCGGGTTCGTCGCCGGCACCTGACCGGCGGCCGCCGCGCCCCTGAACGGCGAGGGCGCCCGCGGGCGCCCTCGAGGCCGTGGCGGCAGCCGTCTCAGAGCCAGTAGACCAGGAAGTACAGGCCGAGCCACACCACGTCCACGAAGTGCCAGTACCAGGCGGCGCCCTCGAAGCCGAAGTGGCGCTGCGGCGTGAAGTGGCCCTTCATCAGGCGCAGCGTGATGAACAGCAGCATCAGCATGCCGACGAACACGTGGAAGCCGTGGAAGCCCGTCAGCATGAAGAAGGTGCTGCCGAAGATGCCGCTCGACAGCTTGAGGTTCAGATCGGTGTAGGCGTAGTAGTACTCGTAGCCCTGGACGCCCAGGAAGATGGCGCCGAGCAGCACCGTGATCCACATGAACAGGATCGTGCGCGCCCGGTTGCCCGCGATCAGCGCGTGATGTGCGATCGTGATCGTCACGCCCGAGGTCAGCAGCAGCGCGGTGTTGATGGTGGGCAGCCAGAACGGACCCATCGTTCGGAACGGCTCGACGGTGCCCGCCGGCGAGGCAGTGACGCCCCCGCCAGCGCTCGGCCAGACCGCCTTGAAGTCGGGCCACAGGATCTGGTGGTCGAGATTGCCGAGCATGGGCACCGCGAACACGCGCGCCCAGTACAGCGCGCCGAAGAAGGCGGCGAAGAACATCACCTCGCTGAAGATGAACCAGCTCATGCTCCAGCGGTAGCTGACGTCGACCCGGTCCGAGTACAGGCCGCCCTCGCTCTCGGCGATCGCATCGCGGAACCAGCGGAACAGCACCGCGAGCCAGGTCACCATGCCGACCAGCAGCACGTAGGCGCCCCAGCCCTGCCCGTTGACCCACTCGGCGGCGCCGAAGATCACCAGCAGCAGACCGAAGGCCAGCATCACCGGGTGGTGCGACGGCGCGGGAATGAAGTAGTGCGGCGTCGTGCCGGCCTGTGTGGTCGATGCCATCTTTCTCTCTCTCCTCGAACGGATTGCCTTCGCCGGCGGTCCTGCCAGTTGCGCTCAGCGGGCCACGCCGCTGTCGACGACCCAGCGTACGAGCAGCACCAGCGCCACGACGAACACCACGGCGCCCGCGATACCGCCGACGACGACGTGGACGGGGTCCAGGCGCTGGGCATCGTGCTCCAGCCCGGAACGCCGGCGCACGCCGAAGAACGACCAGGCCACGGCACGCATCGTCTGCACGACCGAACCCTGGCGCCCGGACCTGCCGCCCATCCCGTCCGCGCCGCCGCTCACGAGGCGGGCCTTCCGGGCCCGGCCGCGCGGGCGTCGCCGAGTCCGCCCTTGGGCGCGGCGGGCACCTTGCCGCCGACCTCGAAGAACGTGTAGCTCAGGGTGATCGTCGTCACGTCGCGCGGCAGCTTGGGGTCGATGACGAAGGCCACCGGCCACTCCTTCTTCTCGCCGGGCGCCAGCGTGTACTCGTTGAAGCAGAAGCACTCGAGCTTGTTGAAGTGGGCGGCCGAGTGCCGGGGCGCGTAACTCGGGATCGCCTGCGCGGCCATCTTCCGGTTCTGGATGTTGGTGAACTCGTACATCACGGTCGTCAGCGCACCAGGGTGCACCTGAACCGAGCGCTGTGCGGGCTTGAAGTCCCAGGGGCCCCGCACGTTGGCGTCGAACTCGACGGTGATCAGCCGGGTCGAGTCGACCTGCGTGTTGACCGCGCCGCGCTTGCCGGTCCAGCTGCCGGTGGTGGCCCGCTGCTCGGACAGCGTCAGCACGTTGATGCCCAGCGCCTCGCAGATTGCGCGGTACATCGGCACCAGCGCGTAGCCGAACCCGAACATCACGGCCGCCACGACCAGCAGCTTGCCGAGCATGCGCCGGTTGTCGGCGCCGAGTGCACGCGTAGCCATCTCTATCTCGATCCGAACCAGACGATCTTGGCCACGAACCCGAGCGCGAAGGCGAGCGCCAGGCTGGCCAGGATCAGGGCCAGCCGAACGTCGGACTTTCGCTGCTCGGGAGTTCGGGCCATCGAAATGCGCGGCGTCAGCCGACGACCTTGGTGGCGGCCGCGTTCAGCTTGGGCGGCGTCTCGAAGGTGTGCCAGGGCGCGGGCGAAGGAACCTCCCACTCCAGTCCCTCGGCGGCCTCCCAGGGCTGCTGCGGCGCCGGCTCGCCCTTGCCGCGCATCATCGGCAGCACGACGAACAGGAAGAAGTACACCTGCATCAGGCCGAAGCCGAACGCGCCCACCGAGGCGATGGCATTGAAGTCGGCGAACTGCATCGGGTAGTCGGCGTAGCGGCGCGGCATGCCCGCCAGCCCGAGGAAGTGCATCGGGAAAAAGGTGATGTTGAAGAAGATCAGGCTGCCCCAGAAGTGGATCTTGCCGCGGACCTCCGAGTACATGACCCCCGTCCACTTCGGGCCCCAGTAGTAGACCCCGGCGAACAGCGCGAACAGCGAGCCGGCCACCAGCACGTAGTGGAAGTGGGCGACGACGTAGTAGGTGTCCTGCAGCTGGATGTCGATCGGCGCCATCGCCAGGATCAGCCCGGTGAAGCCGCCCATCGTGAAGACGAACAGGAAGCCCACCGCCCACAACATCGGGGTCTCGAAGGTCATCGAGCCCTTCCACATCGTCGCGAGCCAGTTGAAGATCTTCACGCCCGTGGGCACCGCGATCAGCATCGTCGCGTACATGAAGAACAGCTGGCCCGTGACCGGCATGCCGGTCGTGTACATGTGATGCGCCCAGACGATGAACGACAGGATCGCGATCGACGCGGTGGCGTAGACCATCGACGTGTAGCCGAACAGCCTCTTGCGCGCGAACGCCGGGATGATGGCGCTGACGATGCCGAAGGCCGGCAGGATCATGATGTAGACCTCGGGGTGCCCGAAGAACCAGAAGATGTGCTGGTACATGATCGGGTCGCCGCCGCCGGCCGGGTTGAAGAAGCTGGTGCCGAAGTGGCGGTCGGTCAGCGTCATCGTGATCGCGCCCGCGAGCACCGGCATCACCGCGATCAGCAGGTAGGCGGTGATCAGCCAGGTCCAGCAGAACAGGGGCATCTTCATCAGCGTCATGCCCGGGGCGCGCATGTTCAGGATCGTGACGATGATGTTGATGGAGCCCATGATGGAGCTGGCGCCCATGATGTGCATCGCGAAGATCGCGGCATCCATCGACGGGCCCATCTGCAGCGTCAGCGGCGCGTAGAGCGTCCAGCCCGCGGCCGGGGCGCCGCCGGGCATGAAGAAGCTGCCCCCGAGCATCAGCGCCGCCGGGATCAGCAGCCAGAAGCTCAGGTTGTTCATGCGCGCGAAGGCCATGTCCGCCGCACCGATCTGCAGCGGGATCATCCAGTTCGCGAAACCCACGAACGCCGGCATGATGGCCCCGAAGACCATGATCAGCCCGTGCATCGTGGTCAGCTGGTTGAACAGGTCGGGGTTGACGAATTGCAGGCCCGGCTGGAACAGCTCGGCGCGGATGCCCAGGGCGAGCACGCCGCCGAACATCAGCATCGCGAAGCTGAACAGAAGGTACATCGTGCCGATGTCCTTGTGGTTCGTCGCGAACAGCCAGCGCCGCCAGCCGTGCGGATGGCCGTGCGCGTGGTCGTCGTGATCGGCGTGCCCGGCGTGTCCGGGCTGGGGCAGAACGGCGCTCATCGGTCGTGTCCTCGGGTATTCGCTGTGATTCGGTTCGCTGGCGGGCTCAGGGCTGCTTGCGGGCGGCAACGACCTGGGCGGGCTGGATCACCTTGCCGGTCTTGTTGCTCCACGAGTTCTTCGTGTAGGTCATCACCGCGGCCAGCTCGGTGTCGGACAGCTGCTTCCAGGCGGGCATCGCGCCATTGGCCGCCCCGTTGAGCAGGATGCGGATCTGCGCGGCAGGGTCGTCGAGAACGATCTGACTGCCATCGAGCGCCTTGATCGGCCCCGCGCCCTTGCCATCCGGCCGGTGGCAGGCGACGCAGTTGGCGTTGTAGACCTTCTCGCCGCGCGCCACCAGCTCGTCGAGCTTCCACTCCTTGTTCGGGTCGTCGGCGGCGGCCGCCATCTCCTTCTTCTTGCCTTCGACCCACTTCGAGTAGTCGGCCTGCGAGACCACCTTCACGTGGATCGGCATGTAGGCGTGCTCCTTGCCGCAGAGCTCGGCGCACTGCCCGTAGAAGTCGCCGGTCTTCTCGGCGCGGAACCAGGTGTCGCGCACGAAGCCGGGGATCGCGTCCTGCTTGACGCCGAAGGCGGGAACCATCCAGGCGTGGATCACGTCGTTGGCGGTCGTGACGATGCGGATCTTGCGGTCCACCGGCACGACGAGCGGGTTGTCGACCTTCAGCAGGTAGTCGTCGCCGGCGGGCTTGCCGCTGTCGGACATCACGCGGTGCGCGAAGTCCAGCGTGGACAGGAAGGCGATGCCCTCGCCCTCGCCCTTCAGGTAGTCGTAGCCCCACTTCCACTGGTAGCCGGTGGCCTTGATCGTCAGGTCGGCATTGCTGGTGTCCTTCATCGCGACCACCGTGCGCGTGGCCATCGCGCCCATGGCGATCACGATGATGAACGGCACCACCGTCCAGGCGATCTCGACGCCGACGCTCTCGTGGAAGTTCGCGGCCTTGTGGCCGACCGACTTGCGGTGCTTGATGATCGAATAGAACATCACGCCGAAGACCGCCACGAAGATGAACAGGCAGATGGCCAGCATCACGTAGTGCAGCCAGTGCTGCGCCTCGGCGATCTTGGTCACCGGCGGATGCAGGTCGAGCTGGTTGACGGCCGGGCCGCCGGGCAGGTCGTTGACCTTGCCCTGGGCCAGCGCCACGCCGCAGGCGGCCAGCGCCGCCGCCGACAGCGCGATTTCGCGCGCCCGGGCCGCGAGGCGCATGGGCCGGAGCGCCAGGTCGTGCGCCGCTGCATGCAGCGGCGCGGTCTCGCTCGGGTGGATCGGGTTCATCGTGAGTACGTCGGTTCGCATCGGGATGGGCAGTCGGTCATGGCGCCGCCGTCGGCGGCATCGACGCGCGCCGGACCGCGGCACGCAGTTCGCTTGCGAAGGCGGAACGCTGGTCCGGACGGAGGAAGCGGCCGACCCGCAGGCGCAGGCCCTGGCCGCTGAGCTCGACCAGCGAGCCCTGCCCGGCGGCAGGCTCCACGCGAAGCCAGTCGGCGCTGAAGTCGGCGCGCTGCACGCGCGAGCCGTGGCGCAATTCGACCAGCAGCGAGCGGCCCACCAGCGTGAGTTCCTCGCAATCGGCGGCGTGGCGCGCGAACACGAGCAGCGCGGCGCCGACCAGCAGGAGCTCCAGGCCGGCGAAACCCAGCACGAAAGGCACACCCTGGAGCAGGAACACCACGCCAACGGTGAGCGACAGCGCGCACAGCAGCAGGTAGGCCCCCAGCAGCTGGCCCGGCGTGAACGAGCAGTTGCGCTGCAGGCGCCAGCGCAGCGCGCGCGCGGCCGACCCGTCGGCGAGCGCAACCTCGCGCGCGAAGGCCAGGGAAACCCCGCCCGCCGGTGCCGCAGGGGCCGGCCAGGGGCTCGGAGCGCAGGTCACGGACATCGCGGCGTCGTACAGCAGGGTCGGGACTTGGGGGGCGGGGCGACAGCGGCGGACTGCTGCCGGTGGCCGCACGGCCCGGTAGACGCAGAGCGACCGGCCGCAAAGCAGGGCAGATTCTATAGCCCCGCCGCATCGAGGGCCGCGCGCGCCACGGTCCCCTGGACGTGCGCGGGGTGACGCGCGAGCCGCCGCGCGCCGCCGGCGTCGGCGCGCCTGCCCGTCCGTTCTCAGTCGGCGCG
>Ga0209985_10004866_pt1 | contig 10640 bp, 8 predicted proteins | sample NOAtaG_FD_187305 | JGI IMG/M metagenome (GOLD analysis project Ga0209985, IMG submission 187305) | Freshwater lake microbial communities from Lake Erie, under a cyanobacterial bloom - NOAA_Erie_Diel6S_1000h metaG (SPAdes) (version 2) | ecosystem: Environmental > Aquatic > Freshwater > Lake ... | reverse complement strand
CGCTTCCGCGTGGTGAGCACCGAGACCGCGCCGGCGGGTCGGACGATCTCGCTGTATTCAACGGACTATCTCGCGCCGTCGCGGCCGACGGATTCGTACATCGTCGCCGACGCGGTGGGAACGGTCTATCCCGCGACGCTGCCGATGCAGCAGGTCGTCGACGCGGTGCGGGCGGTCTTTCCTTCCACGCAGATCGATCCGTTCGTCGCGGCGTACAACCCCGCGACGCCCAACAGCTACGACTATTCGGGCTCGTTCCTCTCCGGGTACATGCCGTATCTGGCGGCTCGCTACCGCGCGCAGCACGCGTCGCCCACCGATCCGCTCTACTGCGCCATGAGCGGGCACATCCATGTCGGCGGCACGGGGCTGTACAACCAGAACGCCTGGTGCACGCAGGCGGCGGAGATCACCCTGCGCGAGGTGATCAAGGCGCTGGATCAGACGCTGCCGGTGTGGCTGGGCAAGTGTTCGCCGGCGGATCTTGCCTGTGATACGGGCGAGGCGCTGAGCAGCACGAACCGGGGCTGCACGAACAACGGGATCAACGAGGGGGACTACAACGCGTTCTTCTCGGCGGGCGGGTTCTTTGAGCAGTCTTCGCAGGGGCCCGGAGCGATCGGCGCGTTCTGCGATGTTGCGTACGACAACGGCGAGGCGCTGCCGCCGTTCGGGCCTGAGCAGATCGGGCCGAGCAACTCGGGCGTGAACGAGGGTGATTACAACCTGTTCTTCAATACGTTCTTCCTGCCGTGCTCGTGAGGTGATGGGCGTCCGTATGCTGTGGGCTGATGAGCACGGGGAAGGACAGGTCGGCCGGGGATGTGCTGCTGTGCGAGCGGTGCGGGTATGTGCTCAGCGGCTTGGCGGAGCAGGGGGCGTGCCCGGAGTGTGGCAAGGCGATTGCGGAGAGTCTGCCGAGCGCACGGCGACTGAAGTTTGATCGCGCGAGCGGCTTCGGGTGGTTTGCGGTGGCGTGGCGCTTCGCACGCTCGCCGATGGTGTCATTCACATCGATGGTCGTCGAGCGCAAACCCGCGGCGGCTTTCCGATGGAGAAGCGAACTGCTGGTCTCATTTCTTGCGGGGATTTTCGCGGTCATCCCGAGCGTTGTCGCATTTACGAGAACTCCGAAGTTCAATCCCTTTCTCGCGAGTATCGAGCTCCTTCAACTCGTCGGCCTCACGTTCGCGATCGTTTTCGTTGCGACGATCCTCCTTCTTGAAGTTGTCGCTTTGATCGAGCGGCTTGGTTCGCGGAACATCGGCCGATGGCACCGTTGGCGTATCTCGCGCGAGGTGGCGTACTGCGTGTGCGCGTACGCGTCGGTGGGGTGGCTCTTGGGCGCGTTCGCTTTGCTGGCGTGGACGTTGGTGTATGTGCTTCAGACGTTCAGCGCCGCGGGCGCGGGGCCACGCGTTGATGGTGCGTTTTCGCTGCTCGGTGCGCCGGTGTCGTTCCTGATCGGCCTCTTCGGGTACGAGCTGCTGGTCTACATTGGGCTTCGGCGGTGCAAGTTTGCGAACGCGGAGGGGGCGCGGTGAGCGGTCGCGATCGGCAGCGATGACGAAAGAACTTCGTCGCGACCGAATCTGACCGCCCCGTTTCGCGCGTCTATCCTCCCAATCGACACCCACGAGCACGATCGAGCGATGTCGCCACCTGAGACCAATGAAAATCAGCCGCACACGCCGCGTTCATCTGCGGCCGCTGAGCACCGTCCGGACGTGCCCAGCCCGATTGCGCGCGTGCTTTCCGAGTCGCCCGCGCCCTCGCCCCGGGTGCCGACGGATGAGCCCGGCTCGGCCGCCGCACCGGCCGTGAAGGGCACTTTCCGCGAGGTGCTCGCCTTCAAGCACTACCGCAACGTGCTGTTGGCGCAGCTTGTCAGCAACGTCGGCACGTGGATGGAGCTGTTCACCATCCAGATCTACCTCACCCAGATCAGCGACAAGGCGAAAGACCAGGGAATACTCGCCTTCTGCGCCGGGGTGCCGATCTTTCTGCTCGGGGTCTTCGGCGGCGTGGTTGCCGACAAAGTCGAACGGCGCGGGCTGCTGATCTACACGCAGCTTCTGGCGTGCGTGGTGGCCTTTGCCGTGGCGGGGGTGACGATGATCACCTGGGCACCGGGCGATCGCACGCCGATCTATCTGCTGTGGGCCCTCTCGGCGATCAACGGCGTGGTGATGGCCTTCAACTTCCCCGCGTGGCAGGTGCTCACGCCGCGATTGGTGCCCAAGAACCTGCTGACGGCCGCCATCACGCTGAACGGGATTCAGTTCAACCTTACGCGTGTGGTGGGGCCCGCGCTTGCGGGGTATCTGCTGGTTCGCCTCAGCCCGCCGCCGCTGCTGTTGTTCAATGCCGTGAGCTTTTTGCTTGTGGCGGCGGTGGTGTGGACGACGCCCAAGTCGCCCCCGCCGGTGCCCGCGCCGGGAGAGGACGCGCAGGTCTGGCCGCAGATCAAGGCCGCGATGGCGTTCCTGTGGAAGATGCCCGGCCCGCGTGCGGTCTTTCTGGCGCAGGTGACCATCAGCCTGCTGGCGGCGCCGCTGGTGCGGATGTTGTCGTTGTATGTGGTGGCGACGTACAACCTGCCCGCGAAGACTCCGGGCGTCGCGGCCACCACGGGCGCACAGAGCGAGGCCGAATCGGTCGCGGGGATTCTGTTGGCGGTGCAGGGGATCGGCGCGGTCTTGGGCGGGCTGTGTCTGAAGTTCATCCCGTCGTGGTATCCGAAGCACCACTTCATCCCGCTGGCGGTGGCTTCGCTGGGGTTGTCGATCAGCATCTTCGCCGCGACGACCACGCCGTGGGGTGGGTATGGCGTGATGCTGATTGTGGGCTTTTTCTGGCTGTGGGCGTTCAATCAATCGTGGGCCGCGATGCAGGTGCTGGCACCGGATTCGATGCGCGGGCGGGTGATGTCGCTGACGACGGTGGCGAGCTTCGGCGCCACGGCCATCGGCGCGCTCGCGGCGGGATACTTCGGCGATGTGCTGCACGAGGTCTTCGGCGTCAGCAAAGGCTTCTCGATGCAGTGCGTGGTGCTGGCGTTGGGCCTGCCGCTGATGCTGGCGGGGATGGTGATGCTGCTGAAGCGCACGCCGGAGGTCGACGGCATGCCGCGGCTGGTACCGGGCAAGCTGCCGCGGCGGAGCATTGTGTCGGCGGTTCTGGCGAGTGAGCATCGGCCGGGGCGGCCGTCACGCGGGGTTTGAAATCGTGGACGTGCCCATGTCTGGCGGTTGGATCAAGCGAGAAAGCGATCCGACCTTTCGTGACACCGACTTTCTGACGAACCGACATGCAAATCACACTGGAAAGGGCAGGAGCGAATCGCCCTCTCGGACAGTTGTTCCCGCCAGCCGTTCACCTTCTTCCCCCCCACCTCTCCCCCACCCCCCTATCCTTCTCCCCTATGCAACCCCGTCGTCCGACCCGTCAGGTGACCATTGGTGATTCCCGCGTTGGGTTTGTCCGTATCGGCGGCGGAAAGCCCGCCCGCGACGGCACGCCCACCACGCCCGCTCCGGTCTCGGTTCAGACCATGACCACCGGGTATACCCACGACATCGACGCCTGCGTGGCGGAGATCAACCGGCTCACGGCCGCGGGTGCGGATGTTGTCCGCGTCGCCGTGCCCGAGAAGAAAGACACCGACGCCCTTCGGCACATCATCCCGCAGGTGAAGGTGCCGATCGTCGCCGACGTGCACTTCCACTTCAAGCGCGCCCTGGAGGCCATCGAGTCGGGCGTGCACAAGATCCGCCTGAACCCGGGCAACATCAACGAGCGCGACCAGGTTGTTGAGGTCATCAAGGCCTGCAAGGACCGGAAGATCCCCATCCGCGTGGGCGTGAACGAGGGTTCGATCATCGAACGCCGAGACAAGCAGAAGCGCCTGAAGGAACTCGGCGCGTACTTCCACGACAACAAGCGCGGGTACCTGCTGGCGATCATGATCACCAAGCTCGAGGAATACCTCGACATCTTCTACGAGCAGGATTTCTACGACATCGTCATCAGCGCCAAGAGCATGGACGTGGCGACCGTCATCGACGCGTACACCGAGATCAGCAACCGCTTCGATCACCCGTTGCACCTGGGCGTCACGCACGCAGGCCCCAAGGAAACCGGGTGCATCCGCAGCGTCGTGGCCCTCGGCTCGCTCTTGAGCCAGGGGATCGGCGACACGCTGCGGATCAGCTACGCCAGCGACTCGCGCTACGAGGTTGAGGACGGGCTGGAGCTGCTCTACTCGCTGGGCCTGCGCGACCGCACCAGCGCCGAGCTGATCGCCTGCCCGACGTGCGGGCGGATCCAGGTCGATCTCATCACGCTCGTTCAGGACGTGCGGAAGAAGCTCGACGGGAAGATCAACCTGCCGATCAAGGTCGCGGTGATGGGGTGCATCGTCAACGGGCCGGGCGAGGCGGAGGGCGCGGACGTGGCGGTCTTTGCCGGCGATCGGCGCGGCATCATCTATGTGCAGGGCGAGAAGGTCGCCAACGTGCCGGAGGAGCAGATCCTCGACGCGCTCTTGGAGCGGACGCTGGCCTTCCAGGCCGACGTGCAGTCGGGCAAGACCCGTCTCGGCGAGAAGAAGGTCGAGATCATCCCGCCGGACCCGATCGGCGAGTTGGGCAGCGGGTGGGAAAAGCTCGCGCATGAGAAAGTCGCCAAGGCTCAGAGCGAAAGCTCCAGCACCTCGGGCACCGCCACGCTGACCATCGGCAAGAGCTGAAGGCGTAGGCACTGGGCACTGGGCATCAGGCACTGGTGAAGAACTGAGGCAGAAAGACAAAGAGCCCTCGACGGTTGTCGGGGGCTCCTTTTCATTGTCAGTGGCTCATTGAATCGTGTAGCGAGGCTGCGCGGGTTACTTCTTTTCGGGCTTGGCGGGTTCGCCGGCTTGCCCGCCGCCGCTGCCGCCGCCGCGTTGTTTCATCATGCCCGAGACGCTCTTACGCATCTGCCGTGCTTCCTCGATCGACATCCCGGCCTTCTTCAGGTCCAGCGTGATGGCGGGGTGCCAGCTTTCGCCGACGACCTTCAGCCCGAGCTCTTCGCGGAGCTGAAGTTCAAGCTCGGGCAGGTGCCCGGCGCCATAGAACGCCGCGATGCTCTTCACCCCCGGCTCGTCCTTCAGCACCTTCTTGATATCCGCCACGACGACCTGGTTGCGGTCGTGCAAGATCACCTTCATCACGGGTGCCATGGCGGCCATCGGGCCGCTCATCCCGCCGCCGGCCTTGCCGCCCGCGTTGCCCATCGCCGCCATCGCGTCGTCGCTGGCGAGGATCTCGATCATCATCACCTTCGTCATCGACTGCATCTGCGGGCTCATCTTGATGAACCCCAGCAGCACGCCGGCGACCTTGCCCATCGTTGACGAACCATCGAGCATGGAAAAGAGCATCTCGGAATCGCCGCCGTTTTCTTCGATGCGGCGCTGCACTTCATCAACCGACATATCGCTGTTGCGCCAGTTGCTCTTCGTGCTGTCCATCCGCTCCAACTGGAACTCCAGCCCCAGCGCCTCGGCGAGCTTCTTCTGCAAACCCACGTCCGCCTTTTTGCCCGCCTTGAGGTGCTTGCAGGTTTGTTCGATGTCCGCCGCGGACCCTTCGCCGCCCGGCGCGCCGTCGCTGCCCAGGCTCACCACCGCCGCCTGAGATTCGCCAATCGGCGAGCCGTCGCGGTCGAGCGTCGGCGGCGTGATCCGCAGGATCATCGCCTTCCCCCACGCGTCCTTCATCAGCCCCGGGGCGAGCTTTGCCAGCTTGGGCTCGCTGCTGAGCACCTGCGTCAGGTCCTGAGGCCAGGCGCCGCCGTTCTCCTGCGCATACCGCTCCACCAGGCGCACAAGCAGCTTGATGCGCGAAGCGGTCAGCGCGGCTTTCTGCTCGTCGGTGGCGTGCATCGCCAGCTCGCCCGTCCCCGCGGGTTTGACGCCCTCATAGAGCACCACCGTCTGCTCGTCGAGGAGCTTCTGAAGCCCTTCGTAGTACGCCGCATCACCGATGTGCACCGCGCCGACGAGCATGATCACCGGACCGTTGCCGTCGGCCTTCTGCAGCGAGCGCGAGGCGATCTCAAGCCTGACGGTTCCCGCGGCCTCGTCCTCAACCGACCGCGCGTAGTCGGGCTTCGCGATCTTCGCGGGCTCCGCGGCTTTGGCCGCCGCCTCGTTCGCTGTCGCGGGCTCAGCGATCCACGCCGCCGCCGCGTGCACACCGCCCGCCAGCAGCATCAGCCCCGCGGCGGCCGACGCCAGCGTCACGTTCGTCAACCCGCGCGTACCCGTCCGATTCGCTCGCATGCGTGCATCTCCAAAGTCACCACACCCCGCACATCACCGCAACCGGTGCGACCGATCAGGGTAGTTCTTCTACCGGCTACGCTCATCTCGGCTTCGCAATCGCCGCCCACGCCTGCAACGCCGCGACGATCCCCCCTGTTCTGATGCTCCTTCCCGCATGCCCAACGCACCTACGCAACCTCCGAGCCTTCACGCCGCGGCACGTGCGCTCTCGCTTCAACCCAGGCCCACGCCCATTGAACCGGCCCCGCTGATGAAGCTCATCGACGCGCTGCTGCGCGCGTTGGAGATGCCGACGCAGAACCCCGCCTTCCCGCATACCCACGCGCAGATCGAAGACGAAGAACGCCGAATCCGCGCCACCTTCGCGCCCCTGCCGCGGCCTTTGATCATCATCGGCGGCTACCACGCCCCGCAGGCCCAGCCGACTGCCCTGCTTCAACGCCTCCAGTCCCTCATCGGGCCCGACGCCTTCGCCGCCTCGCCCAACGCCCGCCCGCTCTGCCTCTCGTATCTCATGATGATCGACACCGATCGGATCCTCGACGCCCTCGCGGATCAGATCTCGGCCGCGGGATTGTGTGATCCCGCCTCGCCCGACCGCACCGTCGAGGTCGATCTCATCGGCATCTCGATGGGCGGCGTGCTCTGCCGGGCGCTCTGCCAACCGCCTTGGCGCACGCAGCGGCGGAAGCTGATCGTCCGCGCCGCACGCGTCTTCACGCTTGGCTCACCGCACCGCGGCGCAAACCTCGCCCGAGAGATCACCCTCGACCCCGCGGGGCTCGACCTCGGTACGAACTCGCCGTTCCTGCGCACGCTCAACTCAACCGCCAGCGTGCAACCGCACGAACTCATCTGCTACGCGCGCCTGCGAGATTTCTGGGTCGGCGCCACCAACGCCGCCCCGCCGGGGCATTCCATCATCTGGACCCCGGGCCTGCTGGGCTTGACGCACCTGTGCCTCTCGCAAGACCGAAGAATCCTCGTGGACCTCAGCCGCCGACTCCGCGACGAGCCGCCGCTGGCGCACGCAAGCACCCCGCCGAGCGATTAGCAAAGCGGGACAACCAAGTTCCCTTGGTCCCCAGGTCCCTTGATCCCTTGATCCCTTGATCCCTTGATCCCTCGATCCCTTGATCCCTTGATCCCTTGGTCCCCAGGTCCCTTCCCCCAATCAACTCGACCCCTCACGCATCCGGCTCACACCCGCGGGGAACGGATAACTCGGGAAAACCCCCACGTGCGCCAGCGTCCACATGCTCGGCGCGGTATACACATCCCCGCGGAACCCCGCGTTGTACATCGTCCGCAGCACCGTCTCGAAGCTCGGCTCCTTCCCGTCCGCGCCCTCAAGCCGATTCGCCCGCGCGTTCAAGAACGAAACGCTCGCCACCGGCAGACGATCGCGCCGATCCGACAGCATCTTGCTCACGGTCGTAAACCCGCGGAAGAGATCCTCCGTCGTGAAGTGGTCCTTGCCCTTCGGGCGCAGCAGCCCCAGGATCAGCAAGCTGTCCAGATCGATCTTGAGTACGTACGGCTCCTTATCGCGGGCCGCGTGGATACTCACGGATTCCTGGAACATTTTCGCGTAGCTCGTGACGCTCTTGTTTGTCCACTGGCTGGTGTGGACGAGCTCGACAAGCTGGCTGATGACGCCGCGCGAGTTGTCGTGATCGTTCACGCCGCAGACGATGGCGCGGTAGCGCCCGTCAAGCACGTCGCGGAGCAGGTCCTGCCCCCACATGATGCGGATGCGTTCGTTCGCCGACACCGCCCCGGCGACGCCCGGCGAAACACCCTCGCCCGGCAGCAGGCTGATCCGCTCGGGGGAAAGCTCCGCCCGCATCAGCGCGTCGGTCTCACCGTCGTACAGACGGACACTGGTTTGCTGTTCCGAAGCCATGCTCGCTCCTTGCGTACTTGCTTCTACCCGCTTCAGCCCCCGCCCTTGACCGCGCCAGCATAGCCGACGCCGCCGGGGTGTGTCGTGCCCTTTGCCGTGAAGACCCCGGCAAAGACCACATCCCACGCAACCAGCACAAAGAAGACCCCCGCCGCCAGGGGCCTGAAGAAGACGTCTCCCGACCGCCCCATCACCACGCTCGAAAAGACATGCCCGATCGCGAAAGTCACGCAGATCGACAGCAGCAGCCCCCTGACCCACAACGATCGCTGAAAGACCATCGCCCCGGCCAACCACGCCGCCACCGCCGGCGCCGCGATGCAGTACGAGTTCCCCTCCGTCCGCGGATTGAAAAGCACCGCGTACGCGCTGCACAGCGCCAGCCCCACCAACGCCCCGCGCAGCGTTCCATACCGCCGAACGCCCCAGAAGCACAGCCCCGCCGTGACCACCGCCGCCAGCAGCCGAACCGGCGCAAACTGCTCAAGGCTCACCGGAATCCCCAGCGTGTTGACCACGTTGCGCAGATCGGCAAAGGCGCGCCCGTCGAAGGCCGCCGCCTGTTGGATCTTGCTGATCCCCGCCTTGCACTCGCTGAGCACAAAGGCCCAGTCGGTGTGCATCGCAAACGGCAGCACCGCAAAGACCGCCGCCCCCGCCAGCATCCTCCACCACAGCTTCATCGGCCACATCCCCAGCAGCAGCAACCCCGCGACGATCATCACCGGTTTGCACATCAGCCCGAAGACGCACCACGCAACCACCCCCCACCACCGCCGCTCCGCCGCCGCGACGAACGCAAGAACCATCGCCGCACCGAGTGGCATGTTCGTCTGCCCGTTGCGGATGCTCCCTTCGCAGGCGATCACCAGCAGCAGACTGAGGACAAAGAAGACATCCACCGCGCCGCCGCCGCCCTCGCGGGCCGCCGCTTCGCCGTTGCGTTCATCGCTTTGCCAGCGTGCAACACCTTTGCTCCACAGCCCCTCACCCATCCAACTCCACCGACCCGCCTCATCCTCACCGCTCGGCGTCAGCACGCTGCGGTTCACCACCCGGCTCAGCCGCCACGCCGCGTACCCCATCAGCACCACCCACGCCCCGCGCCACACCGCCTCACCCACCGCCCGAGGCAAACCCAGCATCGGCACAAACAACACCGCTCCCTGCGGCGGATACAACCACCCGTCCGCGCCCGCGCCCTCCGCGTACATCGTCCGCGATTGCACCCACGCCGTGGCGGCCGTGCGATAGTTGTCCGTCACCGAGCTCTTCGTGTTCCCGCGCTCGTCGAGCTTCGTGCTCAGCCCGATGACCACCGCCAGCACCAGCACCACGCCCCACACCACCAGCCCCGCGCGCACCGTCCCCGGCTCGATCCAGTTCCGCACCGTCGAGACATGCCTCACGACGCCCTTCATACGCTCGCCCGCGCTTTCGTCACCCGCTCAACAAACGCCCCGTACGTCTCGATCTCCGCCCGGTCCTTCAGCCAAATCAGATACGCCCGCAGCCGATCCGTCAGCCGCCACCCATCCAGCCTTCGAACGTGCCTGGGCAACCCAAACCCGCCCCCGGCCGAGAGCTCGCACAACTCCCACGGATGAAAATACAACGCCGCGTACCCGTCACTCCGCAGGCACCAGTTGGTCATGATCTTCGTCCACCACAGCGGCGCGTTCTTAAAGCTCAGCCAGAACAAGGGCCAGCGCACGATGGGCGTCGCCGCCGCCGGGATCTTCATCAGCTCTCCCGCCTCGGTCCGCTCGATCGACCAACGCCGCGGCGAGAAGAACTTGTTGTACCGCCCAGGCAGCCAGATCGGATTCTCCGACGAGTGATACACATACCCCGCACCCCGCACCGCCCGCGCGTCCGTCGGCGCCATCCGCGGCCGACGAAACCCCTCCACCCGCACCAGCCGCTCCTCCAACCCCGCCGATCGCAGAATCTCCAGCAACGCCCCGCGCGACCGCGCTAAGTCCGCATCCTCAAACCGCGAGTGATCAAACCCGTGGCTGGCGATCTCGTGCCCCGCGCGTGCCGCCCGCACGATCAGCTCCGGCGCGAACTGCGCGATCCGCGCCGTGGTGAAAAACGTCGCCCGCACGCCCAGCTCATCCAGCAGATCGAGCGTCCGCGCAATCCCCTCCGCCCCGAGCCGCAGCGTCTCCGCGTCGCTGATGGAAAAGCCGAACTCGCGCGGGATATCGAACTCCTCCGCATCGAAGCTCAGCAACGCCCGCGCACGCTTACCTGTACCTTCCACGCAGCCAGTTCCATCGCACCTTCCCCAGGTCGCCCAGCATACGCACCGGCTCGGTGGCCAGGTTCACCTTTGTCGGCTTCTTGCGGTGCGCCCGCGCCACCTTCGCGGGGATCTCCACCACGCTCAGCCCCAGC
>Ga0209985_10004865_pt1 | contig 10642 bp, 9 predicted proteins | sample NOAtaG_FD_187305 | JGI IMG/M metagenome (GOLD analysis project Ga0209985, IMG submission 187305) | Freshwater lake microbial communities from Lake Erie, under a cyanobacterial bloom - NOAA_Erie_Diel6S_1000h metaG (SPAdes) (version 2) | ecosystem: Environmental > Aquatic > Freshwater > Lake ... | reverse complement strand
GCTAAATGATCGAATCGACAACGTAATCGTGAACGCTAACAGATGACAGCAGAATCGTGGAAGCGATTACCCAGCATTTCTCGATTCCCGTTGTCACATACTGCTCCCACCCGAAGCCCAGCACAAAGCCAAGTACTGCGTTGAAAGTGGTATCAGACCATAAATCCATAATGGTGGATTCCAACGAGAACATTTGCTAGGCTATCTGGCATACTTTGTACCGATTGATGCAAGAAATCACCGTACTCCTGCGGTTTGAGCGACTCGCCACACCAAGTTCCGCTTATGGGTATCGTTTGTGGAGATCAGGAAAGATCAAGAATGCTCTCTAAATCGACGCTTCAGCTACGTGTAGCGAATCGCACTGCGTGTGGGCGATTATAAATCTGAGGTTCATAAAAAAGTAACGCAGGCCGAAAGCCTGCGTTACTTGAAAATCCGCATGAACAAAAAAGCTCTTTAGGTTGCTGGGCCGATCAATGGACCTTCGCTTCCGAGACCACCCTTGAGTTCCATCGCTGGCTTCTCGGCCTTGACGGAAGCAGCAGCTTGCTGAGCTTCTTTTTCTTCTTCAGCTCGCATTTGCTCTTCGGACCAATCGACCCGCTTACGCGAAAGCCCAATCTTGCGTTCGTCGCTATCGACTCGCAAGACCTTGACTTCGATCTCGTCGCCAACCTTGACCACGTCTTCTGGGTTCTCGACTTTGTCATCGGAAAGCTCAGAGATGTGGAGCAATCCTTCGAGCGAATCTTCCAGACCGACGAATACACCAAAGTTGGTGATCTTCGTAACTGTACCACGTACCAGTTGACCTGGTTGGTACTTGGCTGGAATAGTGGTGTTCCATGGATCGTCATCCAATTGTTTGAGTCCGAGAGCGATACGACGTCGAGTTTGGTCCACGCTCAATACGCGGCACTTGACGACTTGACCCTTGGTCAACACTTCGCTTGGATGACTGATCTTGCGAGTCCAAGACATATCGGAAACGTGGAGCAAGCCATCGATTCCCTCTTCGAGTTCGATGAACGCACCGTAGTTGGTAAGGTTCCGAACCTTGCCAGACACTTCTGCGTTCTCTGGGTATTTTTCAAGCACAACATCCCAAGGATTGGATTGTGTTTGCTTGATACCGAGAGACAGCTGTTGTCCTTGAGCGTCGACGCCCAAGATCTTGACGTCGATCTTGTCGCCGATTTGTACCATTTCGCTTGGATGGTTGATGCGGCGTGTCCATGACATTTCGCTGATGTGCACCAGACCTTCGATGCCTGGTTCGAGCTTCACGAACGCACCATAGCTCATTACGTTGACAACTTCGCCAGGGATCGTCGAGCCGACTGGATACTTCTCGGCGATGTTGGTCCATGGGTTGTTGAGCTTTTGCTTGAGACCCAAGGCGATCTTCTGCTTTTCGCGATCGATCTGCAAAATCTTGACTTCGATTTCTTGATCGATAGCAACCATTTCTGTTGGATGGCCAATGCGTTCCCAACTCATATCGGTGATGTGAAGCAAACCATCGATGCCTCCCAAATCGACGAATGCACCGAAGTCCGCGATATTTTTGACAATACCCTTGCGCACTTGGCCCACTTCCAATTCGGCCATGAGGTGTTCGCGATCTTCCTCGCGTTGCTTTTCGATGAGCGACCGACGGCTGACAACGATGTTGCGACGTGTTTCGTCAATTTTGAGGACTTCGCACTGAACAACTCGGCCGATGTAATCGCCGATATCGTTAGGCCGACGAATGTCCACTTGGCTAGCAGGCAAAAAGACGTTGACGCCAATGTCGACCAGCAAACCACCCTTGATCTTGCGAACAACGGTACCGGTAACAACTTGGCCTTCCTGAACGGAAGACATCATCTTTTCCCACTGGATGATCTTTTCTGCCTTCTTCTTGCTGAGGCTGATCATCGAACGAGAATCTTCAGGCGCGGTGTGTTGATCTTCGACTTCTTCGATCAACACTTTGACCATGTCACCGACAGCCGGTGGTGGTTCGCCTTCTTCCCATTCGTTCTTATGGATAGCACCTTCACTCTTGAAACCAACGTCGACGATAACAAACTCGTCATTGATTTCTACGATCTTGCCTTCGATGATTTGATTGACATCAAACTGGCGGTTTGCATCCTCAAGATGCTCAAGAATGTACTCTTCTGCGGTATCGCCGAAGAGGGAATCCAATTCCTGCTCTAAGAGATCGTCTTCAAGGGAGCGGATTAGAGTGCGGTTAACCATACGAAATAGGGTCCTGATGGATCGCTTGCAAACCTGACCAGAAACATCAGAAACAAGGGTAACCGCCTAAACTTCGATTTACGGGATTCCTTCTTGTCGATAAAGTTCTGAACTGAGATTCGGCGTAGCGGGTAAGTGGAGCAGTTTTCTGACGGAATTGCACGCGCAATCCCACTAATGTCAGCAAACGCGAAGGGCAAGAGTGTATCAGCCTTTCTTTTTCTAAGCAACACCAAGGTTTATCGTTATGAGTCAGCCGTCATCCATTCGTTATGCCATCGCCGGAGATCACGCTGGCTTTTCGATGAAGAACGATGTCCGTAAATTGCTCGAAGGACTAAAGGTCTCGGTCATCGACTGCGGCACACACTCCGCGGATTCATGCGATTTCCCGGACTTTGCTGAGGCGATCGCGACCAGAATCCTGGCGGGTGAAATCGATCGAGGCATCCTCGTCTGCGGTTCGGGTGTGGGCGTCAGCGTGGCTGCTAACAAATTCCCTGGCATTCGTGCTAGCTTGTGTCACGACACTTACTCGGCTCGCCAAGGGGTCGAGCACGACGATATGAACGTCCTCTGCATCGGGGCTCGTGTGATTGGTCCTGAAGTCGCCTTCGAAATCACTCGGGCTTTTCTCAATGCTCGGTATACCCCCGCTCCCCGCCATGCCGCTCGATTGGCCAAGATCGTCGATATCGAGAGACGCGTTCTCGCGGGCGAGTTTTCGAACGGAGAGCACCAGCGATAACGTCGCGAGCGGTAACACCAGGATCCACAAGGTTGCGGGCATGGTCGGTAAGAGTTGCTCTAGGATCGTGATTCGCGAACAAACGGAGGAAAGAATCGCCGCGGTCACATACCCGAGCGATTGAGCGAGGGTCATCGATGCTATTCCCATGACCGAAGGGTTCATTCGATGGGCATGCTCGTTTGCAGAAATCTGAAACGGACAATTGAGCGCCAATGCGATTCCGCAAAAACCTAACGCTGGCATTCCAAACATTGAAGCGATGCAACCGATGAATAGGATCGTCCAACCGAGCGGTCCGACAAACAGCAATCGCTTCTTCAGTTGAGGAAAAATGGGAATCACGAGTAGTATCGCTATCTCTACTCCCACGGCAGTAGCAAATATAAAGTAGCCGAACTCGCCATACGTGTTCGTAAGAAATTCGTGCGAATACAATCCATACGACATCTCGCAGACTGCCACTAACCAAACGAGAGCGAGGAGCCCCATCCACTCCAACTTCTGCGAGGTGGTGCTGGGTGTCTTGGGGGCGTTCTGTTTTGGAAGGGCTGGTACTTCGGGGTGCTCAGGGACGAAAAAGCAGGAGCCCAACGCCAAAAGGCAATGCAAAACACTGATGCAGGAACCAACAAAGAGGTGCTGTTTTTCAATGTTGAACCAATCACCCCCAATGGCCCCCATGATCATCAACGCCACCATGTAACCAGCAGAACCGGAGGCTCGAACGGTATACGCGAGCGAACCCATGGTCGCGATGCTGATGTGATTCAGCAATGTCATCACGCTCGACTGCAAACAACCGAGCAATAGCAAACAAAGCGCAATATCAATCGCTGGTCCGAAAAACGAATGCCCTTCTGCAAGTCCCTGGAGCCGAAACCCGAGTACGCATTGCATGATGGCAACTCCCACAGCCGCCACGAATTGCGTTCGTTGCGGATACTTGGTCCAACCTTTGCTTTCCGCAAAACGAAGCAAAAAGTAAGTGGCACATGCAGCGATCGGAATCAGGCCTGCCACCATACTCGCCGTCGCAGGAGACAGCGTCTTTCGAAGATGGGTCTGCAATGGAAAGGAACTGAAGCCGAGTGCTAGGAAATGCACAAAGTACGTACTGGCACTAAAGAAAACGGCGGTGATCGTCCGCGCCGGCGTCGAACAAGAACTCACGGAAGAAACCTTAGAAACATGAATAAACGAATCGCATCCCTGACCCAACCAATAATGCACCAAGAGCAACTTGGAGTCTAGAGCTTTACGAGGTCAAAAATCTCACGGGATCAGCGTGCCATTGCAAGCAAACTCCCATTAGGGCGCTTTGCTGGATCTAACGGGCCGAGTTGGCAACCGAAGATTCCATTGCCACGAGAAAGAAGAATCTCCTTACTGATATTGGTTCACGAAAAAATAACGAGAATCCTCTATCACTTCCCCGGATGTCGCCTACCGCCCATCCTGACAACAGATTGACCATATTCGTCGAGTCCAATTTGGCTAGATCGTGTGATTTGTTGTCTTTGGTCCCTTGCATGGGAGAGCTGACAATACCCCATGCGGCCAACGCCCGAGTTAGCGTAACACACCACCGCAACTGGCGGGTGCTCTTCCGAATGCATCGTCCGTAGATATAGCAAAGGATCGCTTGGACCAAAAAGAACCAGTCGAAACTTGCAAATTAGGCAGAAAGATCGAACGCAGAGAAAATTTTCTGATCTATCTTTCTGCGTTCGATTTTTCTGCCATAGAACCCGCCATACATTGGCGCGAGTTCGACATATATTGGTGGGTGGCACCGATTAGGAGAATGAAAGGAAGAAACTGAAGTGCTATGCATCAACCGGTGTTGCAGGGCTTTCAAGGTCACAGGCTAGCAGCCCGTGACTCCGTCCAAGCTCCATCGCAAATCCATCGGCTCGGGACGATGGTCCCAAGCTACGGTCCAGCAGCGACTCAGCGGCGGCATAAAAAAAGGCTCTGGCATTTGAACTCAAACACCAGAGCCTTAGATTTTTACGATACTAGGATGTCACTCACGTTATGAGCAAGAGATGCTAGTCGAGGAAGCCGACGAGTTCTTGCGAACGGCTGGGTTGCTGAAGTTTTCGAACTGCTTTTGCTTCAATTTGACGGATGCGTTCGCGCGTCACTTTGAAAATGTGTCCAACTTCTTCCAGCGTGTAGCTATAACCGTCACCCAAACCATAGCGCAGTTTGATGATTTCGCGTTCGCGGTAACTTAACGTCTTGAGGACGGTGTTGATTCGCAATCGCAACATCTCTTGTGCTGCACCAATAGCTGGACTTTCGGCGGTACCATCCGGGAGCAAATCCCCGAATTGACTATCCTCGCTATTTCCGACTGGCCGATCGAGCGAAATTGGGTAACGGCTCATCGCCAGCACCCGTCTCGCTTCTTCGATAGTCGTCTCAGCGCGGCGAGCAGTTTCTTCGAGCGTTGGCTCTCGACCGAGTTCTTGCAGCAATTGCCGGGAAACATTTCGGACGCGCGACATGGTTTCTACCATGTGAACGGGAATCCGAATGGTTCGGCTTTGGTCTGCAACAGCACGAGTAATCGCCTGCCGTATCCACCATGTGGCATACGTGCAGAACTTAAACCCGCGCCGGTACTCGAACTTGTCAACAGCCCGCATCAAACCGGCATTACCTTCTTGGATCAGATCCAAAAAGCTAAGGCCGCGGTTTCGATACTTTTTCGCAATGGAAACTACCAGACGCAAATTGCCTTCGCTTAGCTGTTTCTTCGCGCGTTGGTATTCAGTGAAGACCTTTTTCACCATCGCAACACGATTGCGTAGCGACGATGGGGTTTCTTGGGTTGCGACCAGAATCTGACGAAACTCGCGTTTCAGTTGAGCCACCTGTGAAGGGGCCACTTGATACGATTTGAGTGTCGCTAAATCATGGAGAATTTCATCGATCCGATTGCTCAAACGTTCGAGAACGTTGATCATCGCTTCGATTCGTTGCGTTCGCAGCCCTAATTCTTCGATCAGACGAACCGTCTTGCGACGGCGGCGTGCGAGAGATTGCCAAGCTTCTACTCTTTTCTTCTCGGGCAAATTCTTACTCAGGGCGTTGCGATAATCTCTACGATTTCGCTTGAGTAGGACGTCGAGCGTTTTGAGATTGTTTGGCAATCTTCCTAAAATCTGATCTTTCTCTAATTTGTCGGTAACCGACACCTGTACCGTGCGATCGAATGGCAATTCGCCTGTGTGAACACGCTTAAGTATCTTGAAGGCATACTGGACCACATAATCGCACTCGAGCAGCTTGGTACGGAATCGACGTCGCGTGACTTCGATTTTTTTAGCCAGACGAATTTCTTCTTGGCGTGTGAGCAAAGGTATCTCGCCCATCTGCGTCAAATACATTCGAACTGGATCATCCGACCAAGTCTCGACTTCGTCCATGCCGGACAGCAAATCATCATCGCTGTCCAACTGAACTTGGTCCTCTGGTACTACGACATCGGCAACCGCGTCGCCCAGATCGTCACCTTCCTCCTCAAGCGACAGTTTGCGAAGGCCATCCAAGTCGTCAGCGCTGCGAGGCAAGTCATCATCGAAATCCAACAGGCCGTCGAACAAGGTAATAGCTCCTGAAACCACGAAATGAATGGAGGATCGGAGTGCTCGTATATCAGCATGGTCCGAGACCTCAAACCGCGTCATCCGCTCTGCAGCGCCGCAAAGAGATTCTCCCAAACAGGAAAATCGATCCGCAGCTAGAGTGGACGCGATTTGCGTCTCTCCCCTGCCTTAGCGAGGCAAGGGAACTATAGCACCTTTCTGAATGCGAACGTCTCTCCGATAACAAATGGTAAATATTTACGAATAACTAAAATTTGCAGCATCCATTGCTCACGTCGAACTGCAACAGCGCCCCTGAAGCAGTCGCTACACTCCTCAAACTCCCCGTTCATCCCCATTACCGTTGGACTCCAATCTGGAGACCACAACGAAACGGAATTTCGTGAGTGGAAACAAGCTCTCGCTCATTCTGCATTTGCGGAACACGACCGGTCTCATCCTTGATGCCATCACTTTCTTTCAACACAAAAGAGTCCTAGGGGATTTCACAGGTGCAACTAACTTCTGATCGGCGGTCGTGTTCTTTATGGATAGCCAGCCTAGAATGAAACAGGCTGGGAATTTATATGACGCGAACGATTCAGCAAGTGTTGAGGTGTGGCGGGTCCGGGTTACAAGAACAATTCCTGCATGGACTGCTCTATAACCGACTTTGTGGTGTTGCTAGTAAGTATCCAATCCCACCGAGGGACTCGACTGACAGCACCACCATTCTAACTGGATGAATGCCTCGGTCTAGCCACCAGTATCAGGAATATTTGCTAGGCTTTGGATGTTCAGCCTACAACAACTTTCTTGGAAGCGATCCTTCAAGCACGAACTCCTGCCTACTGGTTTCAAATAGGTTCCTTGCTTCAAAGAAAACGCTGCCGTCGGGCGGAAAACCGAAGTCTATCGGTTCGCGTAGGGGTGGAGTAGCTTGAGGGGCAGGATAGAATCGATTCTGCTTCCGCCGTTCTTTTTCAAACCAAAAGCGTTTTTCCAGCCTATGAGCCAATTTCTATTGCCCTGTTTGTGTGGGGCGAAAATTCCCATCAACCGCAGTCAAGCGGGGATGACACTACCTTGCCCTCAATGCGGAACATCGGTAGAAGTGCCGACGATTCGTCATCTAAATAGCTTAGAACCCGCAGCATCTGGCAACACCGTTGCTCCGAAGCGTGCTTCTCGCGGGCCGAGCCTTGCATTGCGAGTGATTGCCGGCATTCTTTTGCTGCTAAGTATCGGTTTCTTGAGCTACGGCGGAATTATGGCCTACGAACGTTGGACATTTCCCGTCAACCTTAACATGACCGAAGAAGACTACGTCAAAGATATGTCGGTCGGGCTGGACGAACTTTCTCCAGCTAGCACCTGGGACACTTGGAATAACCTAGCCGACAACGGTCTGATGAATATAGAAACACCAAACTACTTTCGTTACAAGCGAAGTTTCGAAGCCGCAGCGCCCAAAATGTACACATGCCTAGGGATCGGCTTTGCTAGCTTTTTCGGGTTTGTGATTAGCTTCTTTTTGTCAAGGAACCGGTAATAGCAATCTGCTGAAGATCGCGATGCTCTTTCAATTCCAACGCACTAATCGCGATTCGTGCTACTCGCGGTTTCCCATCAGCAGACTACCGAAACCTCCGAGGACGGATCCTTCTTCTGCATGCTTGCTTCCCCCACCCGCAGCGGCAACAATACTGGAAGCAAGTCGAGAGAACGGGAGGCTTTGAAGCCATACCGGCCCGGGGCCAGTCACCGTGGCCATGAACAATCCTTCGCCTCCGAACAACGTGTTCTTGAATCCGCCGACGAATTGGATGTCATACTGAACGGTTGGCCCGAGAGCCATCAAACAGCCGGTGTCCAATCTCAGCTGTTCACCTGGAGCCAATTCACGGTACACCATCGCGCCACCCGCATGAACGAGGGCAATTCCGTCGCCCTGAAGTCTCTGCATGATGAAGCCCTCTCCGCCAAATAGCCCCACTCCGATTTTCTTTTGAAAAGCAATCGATACTTGAATGCCTTTAGCACCGCACAAGAATGCGCCTTTTTGGCAAATCAACTCTCCACCCATCTGATCCAAATGCATTGGTGTAATCCGACCGATCGTTGGTGCCGCAAATGCAATCTGTGCACGTCTCGAACCGCTGTTGGTAAAGGTTGTCATGAATAGCGACTCCCCCGTGAGGACTCGTTTGCCTGCGGAAACAACCTTGTTCCAAAATCCACCACTGCTGGATGGATCACCAAAGACCGTTTGCATCTCGATACCTGACGTCATAAACATCATGGCTCCAGACTCGGCAATCACAGTCTCACCGGGATCTAGGGTAATCTCGACGAACTGGGAATCGTCTCCGTGAATCACGTAATCAATCTGATCGGACATGCCCTGTTTGCCGGCCGGGGATTGGTAAGACCGAGCAGGTACTGCCGCCGAGAAACCTCCCGCGTTCGCTGCTACGGAATGCGGAGTTGGATTCGCATGAGGCTGCGATCTCGGCGCAGGTGTTGAAACAAACTCAGGAGGCGTAGCTGGTTGAGTTGCTGCCTCAAAGACTTGGGAGCAATCCTGACATCGAACTGATTTGCCCAGGTGCTCTGGAGCCAACCGGTATACTTTGGAGCAATTCGGGCAATATATAGTCAACATTTTTTCGCTTTCCTAGTGCTGAATGAAAGGCAAGATGGGGTTGATTCGTGTGTTTCGTGTGTTTCGTCGCTTCGAAGGAATTCTTGTTGTTCGTTCCCGAAAAACAATCTTTCGATGTCGATCGATCTATTTCGATCGCGACGCTGGGGACATGATAACATTTCCCCAGCACATTCATTTCAACCTTCAGCACAAATGCGCGAACTCAAGAGAGTCCATCGCGCATCCTAGAAGCGTCCGATTCTCAAGCATCGGCTCAATGGAAGCAGGTTTCTTATTTCAAATCAAATTTGAAGTCGTTCTTCGATGAGTTCTTGTCAACTGTGGCGGTAAAACCCGATTTCGCATCATCTGCGTACTTTAGCGGAATAGGTGACTTCTCTGGTTTAACTCCACCTGCAAATCCTGGCATATCTGGAACAATCTCGGAATCATGCTTGAATGCAACTCTGTATTTTCCTGGAATGGCCCCATCGTTAGGGTCGATTGTCTGCAGTACGAATTTGCCGTTTTCGTCTGATGTACCCTGCGCAATATTCCCCTCCTTATCTTCGGGCACAAACATTACGTTGATTCTTCCAATTGGCTTCTCCTTGTAAGTGACAATTCCGGTAACAGGGACTGCTCCATGATCTTCACTACAACCAAGGAACGCAAACATCAATCCAACCAAGACGTAACATCGTTTGAAAGTCAAGGGAACCCTCCTAAAGAAGTGTGTCAAAATTCACGTTATCGATGCTAAAACCCACGTTTATCAAGCCAACGATGCCTAGAGTAACCTCTAGGCATCTTTGTAATTATCGAATCCGCACGGAATGAATTTCTATTCACCCAAAGAAACCACTTCGCCACTGCTTATAGAGGCGGAGCCGCGATAGACTTCGGTATCAACACCATCGCTTACAAATCGAACGCTGCCGTCACCCAGTCCAAAATTCCCACCGCCAGTATGCCGACTGTTGAAACTATAGTTGTTCCCCCAATCGCAATCCGCTAATCGAGCGAAATTACCAGCAGGTAATCCGCATGTGTTATACGGTGGTCTTCGACGCAAAGCAAAGTTTAGTGGAATGGCGGTGGTTGCAGTTGCTGCATTTGGGTTATACCACCAAGTCCATTGACTAAGAATTGGCAATGCCTCACCAATGAAAAAGGTATTGGACGTGCCATCCGTTACATCTCGCATACGAGTGATAGGGTTCGTATTCTCCTGGTTCGAACTCAGAACACCGTTGCCAGCATTCAACCCATCTGCGTTGCCACCATTCCGTCCTCCTAAGGAATAGTCTGCGAATAACTTCCAGATTTCATTTTGGCTGAGGAATTGCGGTGTAGTTGAATTTCGGGAGTACTGCATCGAATTGGATCTTCATC
>Ga0209985_10004864_pt1 | contig 10644 bp, 11 predicted proteins | sample NOAtaG_FD_187305 | JGI IMG/M metagenome (GOLD analysis project Ga0209985, IMG submission 187305) | Freshwater lake microbial communities from Lake Erie, under a cyanobacterial bloom - NOAA_Erie_Diel6S_1000h metaG (SPAdes) (version 2) | ecosystem: Environmental > Aquatic > Freshwater > Lake ... | reverse complement strand
ACCACGCTGACGATCCAGGACGCGTCGGCCACGCTCATCGCGATCTCGGTTCCCGCGAGCATGACGCTCGCGGAGCAACTCACCTTCCCGACTCCCTTGCGCGGCACGGCAAACGCCGCGCTGAACTACACCGCCGGCACGACGGGCGCAAGCATCCTGCTCAATGTGACGGGCTTCAACTCCTACTGAGACACGAACCATGCTTCTCCAGAACATCGTCGGACAGCCCGCAGCGGGCGCGAACAACGCACTCCTGAACAGCCGCGCAGGACAGCTCGGCGACACCATTGTCAGCGAACTGCACGGGCGCTACTACGAGACGAACTACCGCGGCAATGTGTTCCTGCTGTCCGTCTCGACGGCGGCTGCAGTCACCGCCTACACGGGCGGCGCGGGCGGAACTCCGATGCTCGCCGTCTTCAACCCGGTCGGCTCGGGAAAGAACCTCGTCATCAGCAAGGTCTCGATCGGCAATGTGGTCGCTGCAAGCGCCGCGGGCACGGTCGCATTCGGTCTCTACTTCGGAACGACCGCGACCATCACCCAAGCCACGACCGTAGCGCCGTGGAGCATGTCGACGCAGTTGCAGAGCGGCTCGGTCGCGACGGGCTTCCGCAATGTGGCGCTGACCTCGGGCAGCGCCGCGAACAATGTCCTCTCGCTCGGCTCGTACTACTGGGCGAGCGCCGCCGGCGTGGCCGACATCTTCAACAACGCGATCGACTTCGAGGGCGCGCTTATGATCCCGCCCGGCGCGTATGTGGCGCTCGGCGGATCGGCGGCGCTGACCTCGGCGACCTGGATCGGCTCGATCATGTGGGAAGAAGTGCCTGTCTGATAGGTGGACGCCATGACCAACGCAGAACGACTCGCGCTCGCGAGGAACAAGCTCGCCCGTCTCGAGATGTCCCGTCGTCTCGCGTGGGACGCGGGCGAAGAAGATCAGGTTTGCAACATCGACGCGGACATCGCTGCGACGAACGCGCGCATTGTGGAGCTTGAGTCGGGGCAGTAGACTCCGCAAGCCACGACAACACGGAGGATGCGAATGACACGGAACATGCAGTCGTTTTCACAGGTCGGGCAGGACGCGTGGATCGCGCACCTGCTCGGCCCCGGCAAGACCTACCTCGACATCGGCGCGGGAGAGCCGCAACTCATCAGCAACACTTACATGCTCGAGCGCATGGGGTGGGCGGGCATCCTCTGCGACATCGAGCACGAAGAGCGCCTGCGCGCGGAGCGCAAGGCGGTCGCGGTCTACGGGGACGCGTTCTCCGTGGACTGGGACAAGGCGATAGCAGCCGACCGCGTGGACTACCTGAGCCTCGACCTCGAGCCGCCCGAACTGACGCTGCGCGCGCTGTGCGCCCTCCCGCTCGCGCGCGTGCGGTTCTCGGCGATCACGATCGAGCACGACGCGTACCGCGGCAAGGCGTCGGTGCGTCAGGCAATGCGCGGCATCCTCGGATCGTTCGGGTACGAACTGGTCGCGCCCGATGTGTGCATCGTGGTGAACGGCAAGCCGTGCCCGTTCGAGGACTGGTGGATCGACCCCGTCGCCGTGCCGCCCGACCACGCGGCGAACCTTGCGGCGCTCGTCCGCGCGGAGTACCTGAGCCATGCCAACCCCCAAGGCCAAGTTTGACCGCAAGCTGGTTCGGACCCTCGCCGGCTACGGCTGCACGCAGGAGGAGATTGCGAACGCGTGCGGCATCAGCGAGACGACGCTGAAGAAGCACGCGCGAGCGGAACTCGACTCGGGGTACGCGGAGATGAAGCGCAGCCTCCGCAGGTGGCAGTACGAGGCGGCGAAGGGCGGGAACACGGCGCTCCTGATCTGGCTCGGCAAGCAGTACCTCGGGCAGAAGGACAAGCACGAACAGACCGTCCGCGAGGAGGTCGTGACGATCGAGGAGATCGCGGCGAAGATGCCGCCGGGCGATGCGTGAAGGTCCAGCTCCGACCACTCTCCTCGATCCTGCACCCGAGCCAGTTGAAGGTCGACGCGCAGCTCGCGCGGTTCTCCGTCTTCGAGATCGGTCGGCGCTGGGGCAAGACGACCTACGGGCGCGTCAAGGCGCAGCGCCGCGCGATCATGCGCGGCAAGGTCGCGTGGTGCGCGCCGACCTACAAGTACCTAGCCGACCCCATGCGCGACATCGAGCGCGCGCTCGCGCCCGTCACCGCGCGCATGGACCGCGTCGAGAAGCGCCTCGAACTCGTCACGCGCGGCGTCATCGACTTCTGGTCGCTCGAGGACATCGACGCGGGCCGTGGCCGCGACTACGACCTGATCGTCGTGGACGAGGCGGGCTTCGTGCCCAAGTTGCTGGAATGGTGGCGCAACGCCGCGCGACCGACGCTCTCCGACCGCAAGGGTTCCGCGCTCTTCCTCGGCACGCCGAAGGGAACGGGCGACTTCCACCGCCTGTTCACCGAGGCGGAAGGTGACACAACTGGCACGATGCGCGCGTTCCGCGTCGGCACGATCGCGAATCCCCACATCGACCCCGACGAGGTCGAGGCCGCGCGGCGGTCGCTTCCGCCCGAGGTGTTCCGTCAGGAGTACGAGGGCGTGCCCGCCGAGGACGGCGGCAACCCATTCGGCCTCGACGCGATCCGCGAGTGCATCGGGCCGATGTCCACGAAGCCCGCCGAGTGCTACGGCGTCGACCTCGCGAAGAGCCAGGACTACACGGTCGTGGTCGGCCTCGACGCGGACGGCTGCGTCGCGTTCCTCGACCGATGGCAGGGGCCGTGGCAACTGACGCGCGAGAAGGTCGCGCGCATCGTCGGGGACAAGCCCGCGCAGATCGACTCGACTGGCGTCGGCGATCCGATTGTCGAGGATGTGCGCCGCGTCTGCCGGCGCGCGGAGGGCTTCAAGTTCACCTCGCAGAGCAAGCAGCAACTGATGGAGGGATTGCAGATCGCCGTTCAGACGCGCGACATCCGCTTCCCGGAAGGCTGGCTGCGGTCGGAACTCGAGGGCTTCGGATACCGATACTCGGGGAGGAGCGTCTCCTACGAGGCGACGGCGGGACACGATGACGGCGTGTGCGCGCTCGCGCTTGCCGTCCACGCGCGGCGGTCGCGAAGGCCGCTGATTACGAGAGTCATATGACCCTGATCTCTAGGCTCAAGGCGTTCCTCAACGACAATCCCTCGAAGGTGCTGGTCGGCAGCGCCGCGAGCCTGCTCGGTCGCGATGTGAAGCGCCCCGACTTCAGCCACGCCGCAGCGGTCGCGCACTGCCGTTCGTGGGTCTACGCCGCCGCGCGGCTCAACGCGATCGCCGTCGCATCGCAGCCGCTGCGCCTCTATGTGCGCCGTCGCGACGGCGCGAAGCAGCTCTGGAACACGCGCAGGACGGGACGCCGCACGAAGGCGTACCTTGCCGGCGACCTCTCGCAACTCCCGTCGCGTCACGCGATGACCAAGGCCGCGGAGTTCGGCGACGACTACGAGATCGTCACCGAGAACCATCCGGTCCTGGAACTCCTGTCGAAGGTCAACCCGTACCAGAACGGCTTCGACGCGACCGTCCTGCGCGTGCTGTACACCGAACTCACGGGCAACGCATACCTGCACCCCGTGATCAGTAACGCGACCGATGTTCCCGTGCAGTTGTGGACGCTGCCGAGCCAGTGGGTCGAGATCGTGCCGGGCGACCCGCGCCGCGGCGAGCCGTTCATCCGCGGCTACCGCTACGGCGCGACCGAGCCGCAGAAGGTCGACTTCGCGCCCGAGGAGATCATCCAGTTCAAGCTGCCGAACCCCGGCGACATGTACTACGGACTCGGCAAGGTCGAGGCCGCGTGGGGCGCTGTGACATCCAATGTCGCGCTGCACGAGATGGACTACTTCTTCTTCCAGAACAAGTCGCGGCCCGACTACCTCGTCGTCGCGAAGGGCAACGCGAGCGAGGAGGAGCTCGACAGGTTCAGCGCGGAGGTGGAGAACAAGCTCCGCGGCACGAAGAAGACGGGCAAGTTCCTCGCCGTCACTGGCGACATCGACCTGAAGCCGCTTCAGTTCCCGCCGAAGGACTTGCAGGGGCGCGACGAGGTGGTCGAGGAGATCGCCGCGGTGTTCGGCGTTCCCGTGTCGATGCTTCGCGCGAACGACCCGAACCTCGCGAGCGCGACGGTCGGCTTCGCTTCGTGGAAGGAGACGACGGTCCTTCCGATGCTCCGCATGGACGAGGAGGTGCTGAACCAGTCGCTCCTTCCGCTGTTCGGCATCGAGGAAGACGCGTTCCTCGCCTACGACAACCCCGTCAAGGCCGACGAGGTGCAGGAGACGAACAAGCGCCTGTCGTATGTGCAAGGCGGCATCCTGACGGCGAACGAAGCGCGCGAGATGGAGGGTCTCGAGAAGTCTGGCGACCCGAACGCGGATCGGCTGCTGATCGGCGGTCAGCCGCTCGGCGGCGCGCCCGCGCCGGCGGCGTCGCCGTTCGCCATCGGCACACGTCCGCAGCAGCCCACGACTGCGCCATCCGCGCCGCCCGCAGGAGAGGCGATCGCAGATACCGCCCTGAATGGCGCGCAGGTGACGAGCCTTGTAGACCTCGCGACGGCTGTCGGTGTAGGCCAGTTGCCGAAGGACACCGCGATTGCGATCGCGGCATCTGCGTTCCCGGCGATCGCGTCCGAGCAGATCCGCGCCATGTTCGATCCGATCCCTGACGCGCCCGCGCAGACGGCAGCGCAGCCGCGTCAAGACGCCGCGCTGACATTCGGGACGGCTACGGACACCGAGACGAAGTCGATCGAGACGAAGGACGCGCTCGGCGACTGCGTCAGCGCGAAGATCCCGAAGCTGCTGGACGAGGGCTACGAGCAGGATCAGGCGGTCGCGATCGCGTACTCGATGTGCAGCGGCAAGGGTCTCGAGGAGTCGATCGGAAAGGCCGTGTCGGACATCGACACGAAGCCGCCCGGGTCGGTCGCGCAGAACGCGCGGCGCGCACTTGAGGTCCGCGAGACGAAGCCCGAGTCCGAGCGCGGCATGACAGAGATCGGAATCGCCAGGGCGCGCGACCTCGCGAACCGCGCGAACCTGAGCGAGGACACCATCCGCCGGATGGTCGCGTACTTCGAGCGCCATCAGTCCGACAAGCAGGGCGAGACTTGGGACGATCAGGGCAAGGGCTGGCAGGCGTGGAACGGCTGGGGCGGCGACGATGGCTGGTCGTGGGCCAAGGCCAAGGTCGAGGAGTTCGACCGCGCGCGCGCGAAGAAGTCCTGCGGCTGCGGCTGCGCCTCGCGCAAGACCGTCAAGCAGTCCGAGTTCGTCGGCAAGCACGCCAGCGACTTGGGCGCGTGGCTCAAGGTGAAGAGCGCCGAGAAGGAAGCAGACAAGATCGGCAAAGCCGAGTCTGAGGCCGCGGCCAAGGTGTCGCGCGTGTTCGACAAGCAAGTTGCCGATCTGCTCGACGCGCTCGCGAAGGCCGAGCGACCGACGCGCCAGCTCATCGCGCAGGCTGAACGACTGCTTCGGCAACGCGCCTATCAGGCCGCGCTGGTCGATGCGCTCTCGCCGTACATCCGCGAGGCCATCGCAACGGGAGTCGACATCGGTCTCGACACCGTCACGAAGATCGCCCCTACCGTCGACTTCGAGGCCGAGCGCGAAGACCTCGCGAGGTACGCGGAGACGGAGTCCGTGAGGCTGTCGCGGCGCACCGCCGCCGGCGTAACCGAGACGCAGTCGGTGCGCGTGCGCGCGGTGCTCGGGCAGGGGCTTGAGCAAGGCGAGTCGATCGACCAGTTGGCGACCCGCGTGCAGGACTGGGCCGCGTCTCAGAAGGACGAGGACGGGTCGTGGAGCCGCGCGACGACCATCGCGCGCACCGAGGCCATGCGCGCCGCGCGAACCGCCGAGATCGAGGCGTGGACCTCGACGGGCATCGTCACGGGCAAGACCTGGCTGCTAGCGCCAGATCCCTGCGAGTTCTGCGAGGCGGTCGCCAAGCAGTTCGGCGAGAAGCCTGTCGGCGTCGGCGATTCGTTCTTCAAGAAGGGCGATGTCGTCCTCGGCGTGCCGGACGCTGACGGCAACCAGAAGTCCATGGTCCTCGACTACGAGGATGTCGACGGGCCTCCGCTCCACCCGAACTGCCGCTGCTCGATGCTTCCCGAGGTCGGCGAGGAGTTCCGCCCGGGCGAGTCGGACGAGCAGATCATGGCGCGAATCGAGGAAGCGCGCAGGCAGCGCGAGGCGCAGGAGCGAGGAACCACATGAACACGATCACGCGCAAGGCGCTCACGGCTGAACTCAAGGGAACCGCCAAGGGCTTCGCCGCGGTCATCACCGCGGAGACGCTCGACCGCGACGGCGAGGTTCTGATCCCGCAGGGCATGAACTCGGTCGAGTTCGAGAAGAACCCGACGCTCTTCTGGAACCACGACTACGCGCAGCCTGTCGGACGCTGCAACGGCCTCAAGCGCAAGGAGTCCACGATCGTCGGGGACTTCACCTTCGCGCAGCGTCCGGACGGCTACGGCGGCGAGTTCTTCCCCGAGGTCGCGGCGGCGCTCGTCGGACAGGGCATCGTCAACGCTGTCAGCGTCGGCTATGTCCCCGAGGACGGCGGCGTCCGACGCGCGACGGAGATCGACCGCAAGAAGTACGGCGACCGCGTGCACACCGTCTACTCCCGCTGGAAGCTGCTTGAGGTCAGCCTCGCTCCGCTCCAGGCGAACCCAGACGCGCTCATCACCGCGGTGAAGAAAGGCATGATGTCGCCCGTCGCTGCGAAGAAGTGGTTCGGCATCGACGCGCCGAAGCGCACGGTCGTGACGGTGTCCGTCCCCGTGCCCTCAACCAAGGACGCGGCCCGTCCGATTGATGTAGACGAGGTCGTGCGCCGCGAGATCGCTCGCGCGCAGGGCCGCATCTATCTCTGATCCGTCCGGGTCGAGCCTACGGCGAGTCGCCTGCAAGCCTCCCTTGTTCGGTAAGGAAAGATGACCGTCCACAACGGGAGTTGTGACATGAAGACCATGAACACCAGCGACTTCACGGCTGCGCTTGAGCGCGCCGCGAAGATCAAGGGAGAGCCCGGGCTTGTCGCCCAGAAGAAGCTCATCCTCGAGAACTACATGATCGTCGACGAGGCCGGAATGGCCATCGACCCCGAAAGCCTCGATGTGGTGGTGAAGCCCGCCGCCGCCGAGATGGAGAACGACAACATGGATACCGCACAGATCGAAGAGGCGGTCGCGAACAGCGTCCGCAAGACCCTCGCCGAGCAGGTCACCTCGAAGGCCTTCGGCGTCACCGCGACCATCGACGCTCCGTGGGAGAAGGCGCGCGTCTACGGCGGCGTCAAGCACCTCAAGAGCAAGGAGGCCGCGTGGAAGTTCGGCACCTGGTGCCTCGCGGCGATGGGCCACGGCCCGTCTACGGCGCACTGCAAGAACCACGGCATCTCTCTGATCCGCACCAAGGGACACACCGAGGGCGTGAACAGCGCCGGCGGATTCCTCGTCCCTGACGAGTTCGAGAACGAACTCATCAGCCTCCGCGAGCAGTACGGCGTCTTCCGCCGCAACGCCCGCGTGATGCCGATGGCGAGCGATGTCAAGCGCATCCCGAAGCGCACCAGCACCGTCACCGCGTACTTCGTCGGCGAGGCTTCGGCCATCACCGAGAGCCAGCAGACCTTCGACAATGTGCAGCTCGTCGCGAAGAAGCTCGGCGTGCTCACCACCGTCTCGTCCGAACTGAACGAGGACGCGGTCGTGAACATCGGCGACGACATCGCGAACGAGATCGCCTACGCGTTCTCCCTCAAGGAGGACGACTGCGGCTTCAACGGCGACGGCACATCGACCTACGGCGGCATCGTCGGCCTTTCGTCTGCGCTGACCGACGCGACCTATCAGGTCAGCGACGGCGGGCAGACGGCCTACTCTGGCGTCACCCTTGCCGAACTCGCGGCTGGTCTCCGCAAGCTGCCCGCGTGGGCAGGACAGCGGAACAACATCAAGGTCTACTGCTCGAAGCAGGCGTACCACGCCATCTTCGAGCGCCTCGCGCTCAACGCCGGCGGCAACAACGCCACCGACATCGCGAACGGCCTGACGCAGCCGAAGTGGTACGGCTACCCGGTCGAGTTCGCGCAGGTGATCCCCGTCACGGAGTCCGGCGGCGCGACCTTCGCGTACATCGGCGACCTCCAGCAGGCCTGCATCTTCGGCGACCGCCGAGCAAACTCGATCGCGTTCTCCGACTCGGCGCTCAACGCGTTCGAGCAGGACGAGATCGCCGTGCGTGGAACCGAGCGCTTCGACATCGTCTGCGCGAATGTGGGCGGCTCGTCCTCCTACGGCGCGATGGTGAAGATGACGCTCTGATCGTGAACACACTCGCGGGGGCGGCGGGCACGACCCGCCGCCCTGCGCGGGTAGAACTGGAGAAAAACACCCATGCGACAGAACAGCACTTTCGTGATTGGCGGCGTCAGCGCCACCAACGCTTCACAGGTCACGGCGTCCTTCGACACCCGCGGCTACGGCTTCGGACGGTTCCTCTGCTTCGGCATCGCCAACACCGGTGTCAGCACGACCCTTGCCAACCATGTCTTGGCCGAGAGCGACGACAATGTGTCGTTCTCGACCATCTCGACCTCGTCGTATCAGGTCGGGCTCACGCTGCCGACCGCGACGGCGTCGATCAGCACCGCGCTTGCAAAGGTCGTCTACGATGTCGACCTCCGCGGCCGCAAGCGTTACATCCGCGTCACCTTCTCGACTGCGGCTACCACCGAGTCGATCATCGCAGCCGACCTGTCCGAGCCCTCGGACGGCAAGGCCACGGCGGCGGAGGCCGGTTCGGCCTTCTTCGCGCAGGTCTGACGCAAAACGGAGCATTCGCATCCGGCGGCCTTGCACCCCTCGGGGTGCAGGGCCGCTTGCCGTTTGCCGATATGATCCGCACAACGGAGGTGCGAATGCTTGAAGCGAACGAGATCCTCGCGACGGCGATGCCTGGCGAGGAAGTCAAGGCGGCGATGGCGGTTCAGGGGAACGAGGCCCGCTTCGATGTGCCCGATGTGGACGCGGGGATCGCGCAGTACGAGTCGGGCGAGGGCAGCATCGAGGAACTGCTGCTGGCACGCGGCAAGTACCGATCGATCTGGAACCGCGAGAAGCTCGCAAAGGTCTTGAGCCTCGCGGGCTTCGAGATCACGGGCGGTCTCGAGGGGCCGAACTGGTCTGACGGAAAGGGCTGGCTCCGCGTCGTCGCTCGGCGCGTGCAGCGTCCGCGACCGCAGCTCCCGATGGCGAATGTGGTGGCGATCATGTCTCTCCCGCGCATCGCGTGGACGGAGAACTTCTCGAGCGTCGCGCAGTCCTGCACGCGCCTCGGGATCGACTTCTACAAGGCCACGGGCGTCTTCTGGGGCCAGTGCATGCAGCGCGTGATCGAGCAGGCTATCTCCATTCCGAAGAACAAGTATGTGCTGACGATCGACTACGACTCCGTCTTCGACGAGCAGGACATCATCCGCCTGTGGCAGATCATGGAGACGCGGCCAGACATCGACGCGCTGTTCCCTCTTCAGATCCAGAGGGAAAAGGACCGCGTTCTTCTTACGATGGTCGACCAGCATGGCCGGCGCGTCGAGCGGATCGACGCGACCGAGTTCCGCCGCGAGGCGATCGAGTGCGAGACCGGGCACTTCGGCCTCACTTTCTTCCGCGCCGAGGCGTTCCGCAAGATGCAGAAGCCGTGGTTCCTCGGGACTCCGCTCCCTGACGGCACATGGGGAGACGGACGCATCGACGACGACATCCACTTCTGGAAGGAGTGGAACCGCTGCGGCAACAAGTGCTTCGTCTCGCCGCGCGTGCGGATCGGACATCTCCAACTGAACATCACATGGCCGGGCGAGGATCTGCGCACGATCCACCAGTACTGCACGAAGTACAACGACGAAGGACGGCCACCCGAATGCACGAACTACTAGTCATTCTCCGCAACTGCGCGGTGCATGAGGAGTGGAGCGGACGGCGGGACTTGAGGCCGGGAACGATCTACAACGCGGACGAGCGGACGGCGCGCTGGCTGCTCGACAGAGGCTTCGCGCGGCGGCTGGTGCAGCCCGCGCCGCTCTTCGTGGACGCAACCGCGCCGCCTGTGAAGCCGAAGAGAATCACGAAGAAGAGGGAGACCGATGGCGGTATCAGCGACGGCCCACACGACCCTTCCTGACGCAAAGGCGTTCCTCGGAATCACAGGCGCGTCTTTCGACGCGATCCTCGAGCAGTGCATCGACCGCGCGTCCGCGTGGGTCGACCGCCATTGCGGACGGACCTTCAAGGCGGCGCGGTACTACGAGTTCCGCGACGGCGGTAGCGACCGCTTCACGCTGAAGAACCCGCCCGTCCAGGCGGTGTACTTCTGCTCGACCACGCGCGAGAGCGTCATCTCGGTCGGCTCGACCGACGGGACGGACATCGTCGCATCGGTGTCGGTCGCGAACGGAGAGATGCAGCTGACGCGCCGGGAGTCGAACGGCACGGAGACGCGGTCGGCGCTGTCGCTCGACACCTACGACTCGATCAGCGAACTGGCCGTGGCCGCGTCCGCGGTCGCGGGCTTCTCCGCGACGGTCGTGAAGAACGC
>Ga0209985_10004862_pt1 | contig 10646 bp, 5 predicted proteins | sample NOAtaG_FD_187305 | JGI IMG/M metagenome (GOLD analysis project Ga0209985, IMG submission 187305) | Freshwater lake microbial communities from Lake Erie, under a cyanobacterial bloom - NOAA_Erie_Diel6S_1000h metaG (SPAdes) (version 2) | ecosystem: Environmental > Aquatic > Freshwater > Lake ... | reverse complement strand
CTGGGCAAGCATGCGGGAGCGAAGGTGTATCATGCCGGAATCCTGACAATGAGTTTTCCGGAGATCATAGAGCAGGTGGCTGAGCAGGTTCTGCGAGTCTGTCGTGTGTGTGGGGGGATGGCAGTTCTGGAGAATTCCGAGGACAGAACGGCGCTCGTGGAAGCGGTGCGTCCTGAGGACTTTGGTCGCCGTGAACCTGAGCTGCTGGCGCGGGCGAACGAGTGGTTGCCGCGGCTGCCATTTGCGGATGTGGATCTGCTGATTGTTGATCGGATCGGGAAGAACATCAGCGGTGTGGGCATGGACGCGAACGTGATTGGTCGCAAATTCAATGATCATGCGGCAACGGCGCTTGACAGTGTTCGCTGCCGACGGATCTTTGTCCGCGGGCTTACGCCGGAAACTTATGGCAATGGCACAGGCATTGGCCTCGCCGAATTCACGACTCGCAGAGTCGTCGAACAGATCGACCCCGTCGTAACGCGAGTGAACTGCATCACGGGCAATCATCCGGAAGCGGCGATGATACCGATCACTTTCGAGACGGATCGGGAAGCGATTGAGGCGGCCCTGACGACGATCGGCATGATAGCTCCGCAGAATGCCCGGGTAATTCAGATCTCGAACACGCTGCATTTGTCGCGAGTGCGAGTTTCAGAGGCCTATTTTGAGGACGTTCGCGGCAGCGAGCGACTGCAGCTGGACGGAGAGCCATACGAATTTCCTCTGAATGCGGCGGGCTGGTTGAGCGATGTTGAGCAGCACTGAGAATTCCGCCGGGGGCGAGCGGTATCTGCTGCTGATTCCGCCGATGACACAGCTCAATACGCCGTACCCCAGTACCGCGTATCTGACAGGTTTCCTGCGCAGTCAGGGACTGTCGGCTGTGCAGGAGGATCTGGCTCTGGCTCTGGTGCTGCGTGTGCTGAGTGCCGACGGTTTGCAGCGGATTGCCGGCGTGGTGAAAGGTGATGCGACCACGCAGCAGCGACCGGCCACGACGGCATTTCTGGGGCAACTGGACGATTATGTTGCCACGATTGATCGGGTGATCAGTTTTCTGCAGGGGCGTGACAGTACTTTGGCGCACCGCATTGCGGCCCGCACGCTGCTGCCGGAGGGGCCACGGTTTGCCTCGCTGGATGTGTTTGAGGGGGATGAGGACTCGGGAGAGGATGCTTTGGCGTGGGCCTTCGGTGCTCTGGGGGTGCAGGACCGAGCCCGGCATCTGTGTACGCTGTATCTGAGTGATCTGGCGGATGTGATTCGGGAATCGATTGACGAGCGCTTTGAATTTGTGCGTTATGCCGAGTCACTGGCATCCAGTCAGCCGTCATTTGATCGCCTGGCACAGGCCCTGCAGGCTCCGACGACTCTGCTGGATGATGTGCTGCAGGAACTGACCGTGGCGGTGATGCAGCGGCATCAGCCGCAGGTTGTGCTGTTAACCGTGCCGTTCCCGGGTACCGTATATGCTTCGTTCCGAATTGCTCAGACCATCCGCCAGCGGTATCCGCAGACTGTGTTGGTGCTGGGTGGCGGTTATGTGAATACGGAGTTGCGAGAACTGCGTGAGCCGCGAGTGTTTGACTATTTTGATTTTGTGATGCTGGATGCGGGTGAGCGACCGTTGCTGGCGCTGGATGAGCATCTGAGTGGTAAGCGGAGTCGCACGGAGCTGTGTCGGGCGTATTATCGGGATGCCGAATCCGGGGAAGTCAAATATGTGCAGGGTACTGAACCGGATGTGCCGTTCGCTCATACCGGGACTCCGACCTGGGACGGTCTGCCGCTGTCACACTACCTGTCAACTCTGGATATGCTGAATCCGATGCATCGACTGTGGTCGGACGGTCGCTGGAACAAGCTGACGGTGGCGCATGGGTGTTACTGGAAGAAGTGCAGTTTCTGTGATGTGACGCTGGACTACATTTCCCGTTATGACGCTCCCGCGGCACGCGTGCTGGCGGATCGCATTCAGTCGATTGTGGCTGAAACGGGGCAGACGGGATTTCATTTTGTTGACGAAGCAGCGCCGCCGAAGGGACTGCGGGCTTTGGCTGAGGAGATTTTGTCGCGGGGCCTGAAAATTTCGTGGTGGGGCAACATTCGCTTCGAAAAGTCGTTTACTCCGGAACTTTGTCAGTTGCTGGCGGACAGTGGCTGTATTGCGGTTTCAGGTGGGCTGGAGGTGGCATCGGATCGTTTGCTGGCACTGATGGAAAAGGGTGTTTCTGTTTCGCAGGTTGCGCGAGTGACGCGGGGCTTCAGCGACGCCGGTATCCTGGTGCATGCTTATCTGATGTACGGCTTTCCGACTCAGACAGTCCAGGAAACCGTGGACGCACTGGAATATGTCCGGCAGTTGTTTGAAGAAGGCTGCATTCACAGCGGCTTTTTCCATCGCTTTACGTGTACTGTGCATTCACCGGTGGGGCTGCATCCTGAGCGTTACGGGATTGTGCTGAAGCCGCTGCCGGTCGGGACCTTTGCGAAGAACGATGTGGAGTTCATCGATCCGACAGGCGTCGATCATGACATGCTTGGAAAATCGCTGTCGAAGGCGATTTACAACTTCATGCACGGTGTGGGGCTGGACGCGGATATTCGCAGTTGGTTCCGGCACAAAGTTCCTCGAGCGACCGTACCACGGAATTTTATCGCGAAGGCGTTGCAGTCCGGCCGCTGAAACTGCGAACCCCTGAGTTCTGCTTTGATTTCACAACTGCGAACAGTGTTTACGGGCAGAGTGCTGTGTAACGACTTGCTGGCGGTTGCTTTGCCCTGAAGGTGCTGTAAGAATTGCAACCGCTGTGCGCTGTCATGCCCTGCCCTGCCCTGCTGTACTGTCTCGGAGTCCTGATCATGGTGCCTGGATACGGACGTCGTCACTTTCTGAAGTCTGCTGCTTTTGCCTGTACGGCGGCCACATTTTCCCGCAGCAGTTATGCTCGGATTCAGGGTGCCAACGAGAGACTGAAGATTGGTGCAATCGGGGTCGGCGGCCGCGGGGCCGGTGATTTGGATGCGGTCAGTTCGGAAGATATCACGGCACTGTGTGACGTGGATGCTGATCGTCTGGGCGCTGCGGCGGCTCGCCACCCGCAGGCCACGAAGTATGCGGACTATCGCCAGCTGCTGGAGCAGACTGATCTGGAAGCTGTCGTTGTGGCAACTCCTGATCACCATCATGCTCCGGCCACCGTGCGGGCACTGCGACGTGGCCTGCATGTGTATTGCGAAAAGCCGCTGACGCACACTGTTGAGGAGGCTCGACTGATTGCCGCGCTCACGCGTGAAAAGAAAGTCGCCACGCAGATGGGAACTCAGAATCACGAGCATCCGGGTTATCTGCGGCTGGTGGAATTGCTGCAGTCCGGTGCCATTGGTGACGTGCAGCAGGTGCATGTGATCACGGACCGACCTGGCAGATGGTGGCCACAGGGGATGGATCGTCCCGCGGAAACGGCGGCTGTTCCGACTTCTCTCGACTGGGATCTGTGGCTGGGTCCGGCAGCCGAACGACCATATCACCCGGCTTACGTACCGTTTAAGTGGCGTGGCTGGTGGGATTTCGGCTGCGGTGCGGTGGGCGACATGGCCATTCATCTGGCTGATCCGGCATTCTGGGCATTGCGACTGGGTGGTCGTGTCAAGGTGACATCGCGGGGCCCCGCACCGTCACAGTGGAGTGCTCCGGCATGGATGGAAACAAAGTTTGAATTCGGACCGCGTGGCGAGCTGCCGCCGGTGGTCCTGTATTGGTACGAGGGTGAAACGAAGCCGCAGCCGGAGATCGCAGCAGAACTGCCCATGAATGGGTCTCTGTTCGTTGGCAGCAAAGGTCGTATCGCTATTGCTCATGACGGTTTCCCGAAGCTGCTGCCGGAGGCTCAGTTTGCAGACTTCAGGGCACCGGCACCGTCGCTGCCGGAATCTCCGGGACATCATCGGCAGTGGCTGGATGCCTGTCGCACGGGGGCTCGAACCGGCAGCGCGTTTTCCTATGCGGCTCCGTTTACGGAAATTGTGCTGCTGGGGAATGTCGCGTATCGTGCCGGTCAGACGATCGAGTTTGATCAGGAAACCGGCCGTATCCTGAATGCTCCGGCTGCGGAAAAATACCTGTCAAAGGAATACCGTCGAGGCTGGGACATCACCGGCTGATCTCGGATTTGTCTGATCGCAGCATCTGCTGTTCCAGATCCACACCGGTCGCAAGGCTCCAGTCCCGCAGCAAACGGCGGAAGACTGCTCCGCGGCCAGGCAGCGTCTGAGTTTTGTGACCATCCACGGACAGCACCGGCAGCAGGCAGGATGGTGATGATGTCAGGAAGATTTCTTCTGCGTTCTGCAGCTCGGACAGATTGACTTTGCAACGAGTGAACGGAATACCGGCGTTTTGACACAGTCGTTCGACCAGTCGGCTGCTGAGGCTGTTCAGCACGTCACCGTCAGGAGTTGTGACGTGTCCGTTGCGGACAACGCAGACACTGGCGGTGCTGGTTTCGGCGACGCTGCCATCACGGTTCAGCAGCAATGCGCGGCTGCCCGGTGACTGCTGTTCGGCTGCATGGTCCGCCAGCCACCAGTGCAGGCGATTGCGAACCTTCAGCGATACCGGAAAGCAGTCTGCGGGGATCTGTCGCAACTGCGAAACCGTAAGTCGGACTCCTGACAAAAACGCATTTCGCCACTGTGAAAATGGCAGCGGATAGGTATGCACGACAGTGGTCGGCTGGCTGGACGGACGGCCCAGATAGGTGGAATTGCCACCGGCTGTGGAAAACATGACGACGCCCAGATCAGATCCTTCCGGCAGCAGCTGAAAATTCTGTTGAATGATCTCCTCGGCAGCCTGCAGCAGCTGATGTTTTTCTGAGGCCGGAGGAAAATCCAGTTCACGCAGCGCATGCAGCAGTCGTTCGACATGCTGATCGGCGAACAGAAATCGTCCGCCGTAGGTTCGGCCGGCTTCCGTAACCGCCGCCCCGGCAACGACTCCAAGATCCCATACCGGCAGTGCAGCAGCGCTCCACGGAACCAGTCGCCCATTGATCCAGACGATGGGTTCTGCAGAGCTTTGCTGCTGTGCCGAGGGGGTACTCACGGACTGATTACTGCCATGCCGCGGCCGGCTTCGGTGTGGCTTTCTGCCGTCCGCTGCCGAACACAAGGAACAGGGCAATCAACGCCATCTGCACGGTGAAGAACATTGCCAGAGCATACAGGCGACCTTCCGTAAAGCCGTAGCTGTGAAGTCCGGCACGCAGCTCATTCACACCAAACCACGACCAGGCCGTTACGATGTTTCCGAACATGCTGAGCACGCTGGTGCCGAAGTCGCCCACCATCTTGTCCCAGCGAGCGTGCAGAATCACGGCGTTCCACATCACGATCAGCATGGCCCCGTTTTCCTTCGGGTCCCAGCCCCAGAATCGGCCCCACGAATCGTCAGCCCACAGGCCACCCAGAACGGTGCCAACCAGACTGAAGAACAAAGCAAAACAGAGTGTGCCGTAGACCAGCCGTCCGACATGGGGCAGCAGTGGCTGGCTGCGCGAATCCTTCACCGTACGCCCCAGCAATCGCTCAAGCAGGTTGATCGTACACCACGCAACCCCGAGGAATCCGGCCGCGAAGGTGGCCGAGTATCCGAGTGTGATGCAGACAACGTGTGTGGCCAGCCAGAAGGCCGTATCCAGCACGGCCTGCATCACACCAATCGTGTCGCCTTCATCCAGAGCCAGATAGTGGGCTATGACCAGCGCTGCTGAACCCGTGGAGGCTCCGACCAGGCTGCCAATGCCATTCTTCAGGAACACTTCGACGAAGAATGCAGCAATTACGACTCCCCAACCGATGAAGATTGCTGAAGAGTACAGGTTGGTGACCGGGGGGCGTCCGGAGATCTTCATTCGCAGCCACAGGGCGAACGTGTGCACGATGAAGGACAGTACCAGCAGGAACAGCGCTGATCGCTGCAGTGAACCGTTCAGCGGGAACAGCCAGCCGACGAACACGATCAGGATGATCGGGACATACAGGTAAATGGCTTTCCAGAATGGTTCGAAGTAGTTGAACCACGCTTCCAGCTGTACTCGCTGCAGGTCCACATGCGGCAGTGATGTCTTCTTCAGCCACTGCTGATAGGCGTCCAGTTTTGTATTGAAGGCGACGGCGTCGCTGGCTTTCCATGCATTAAAGATGTCGCTGACAAACGCAGCGCTGTCATTGAAGGTTTGGCTGGCAGCGCCACCCGGCATAACCTCCGCGGCGTGCTTCTGCAGATCGCTCCAGAGCAGCCCGGCAATTTCCTGATTGACGACATTCATCAGCGAGTTTTCGTCAGCGGATCCGGCTGCCTGCAGCCTGGCACGGATTGCATCCACCCGGCGATCCTGCGGAGCATTCTGCTGCAGTTCCGAAATCACTTCGAACAGCTCGGCGGCAATACGCTGACTGGCCAGTGCAGCAGCCTGCTCTTTGGTGACAGTGGCAGCGATCTCTGCACCGGTTTTTCCTGGTCCGGCGTCAGCAATCAGTTTGAGTATGCTGTTCAGGAACGGATCCTCAACTCGCTGCAACGCATCCGCAGCGCGTTTGGCAACATCCACAGTGCCGTCCGGGGCGGGGGCCTCAGCGGGCGCAGGAGTATTTTTGAGTATGTCCCACGTACCTTTGACTGAGGTCTGGACGAGCTGCAGTGGTCGGACGTCGCGGATCCAGTCCGCGAACTGCTGACTGCCGGAGATGCCTGCCTCCTGCAGCTGCCGGTTGAGCTGTGCAAGGCTGCTGGCGACGATAAAGGTTTCCCACGAGCGAGTTTCATCATCCGTACCGGTCGGTACGGCCATGACCGCCTTGCTTTCTCCCAGACGCTGCAGGATCCGCCAGACGGTGATTGAACTTTCCAGCAGGTTGTCCCCGGGCTGGCTCTGGAACACCTGAGCCACCTGGTTCAGGCGTCCCATGGTGTCGAACAGTGCTCCCACGCGACGCTCCAGTGTGGTCAGATCATACTCACGTTTCTCGCGGCGTTTTTCGTTGCCCTTTTGGAAGGCATTGTCAAGAGCCTGCAGGTTGGGGCGGATTTCGGCCAGCGAGTAGACGAAGCCGGGCCGCTGTTTCAATGACAGCAGTGCCAGCAACTGGTCGTCGTTGATCCTGATGACGCGATGACGTTCAGCCAGTTCCGGCCGCAGGATCAGATCCAGCAGCCAGTGAATGGCCGGGGCCTTCCGCACCATCAGGGGACGCAGTCGCTCTTCAATGGCAGACTGCTCTTCACCGGCAAACTCAGCCAGAGCACTGATCCAGTCTGCATATGAGCCCTGCAGAGTCTTCAGGTTCTCAAAGCTGGCCCCGCTGGCTTTCTCCGGCCACGCTTTTTGCACCGCATTCAGCAGATTCTGGCGGACTTTGGCATCGTTCAGCTGCCATGCTTCCAGTTCAACTTCCAGAGTCGACTTGTGCGATGTCATCAGGAGCAGTGTCCGGGCGACGGAATCGAGTGGCTGAGCACGACCGTTCCATGCCACCGGCAGCTGAGCTGCGGCGTAGAGATTGAACGTGCCCTTCACCGGCTGAGGACTGCGCACCCCGCGAGCCAGCCAGAGCACGCAGATGCCGGTCAGCAGGATCGGCAGCCAGACACGCAGGGCGGAGGCAATCGGTCCGGCCACCGGCTGCAGGGGCTCATTTGTGCTGGTGTTGCCCGAGGCGGGTATCCAGCGTACCTGATTGTCAGTGAAGGAACCTGTCGGAACCGGCACCTGGCGATCCAGCCGCCCCAAAAACCTCATCAGCGTCTGACCGAACTGGGCAAACATGCCGAAGGCAACCACCATGCAGGCGATGTAGGGCAGCATCCAGCCACTGTTCCGCACCACAGACAGTGTCGACGCTTCCTGGCCGCTGGGCAGGGTCAGGTAATTGGACTGGTAGAAGGTTTCACCGCGATATCGCAGCGGATTGTTCATCCACAGTGTGAAGCGTTCCGTGCGATTGTCCTGAGTAATCTCGATGCTGGAGCGGAAGTCACGTGGTGTGGAGGAACCGACGTAGGTGGTGCGACTGACATCCAGCAGTTTGACTGAATACGGCTTGTAGTTCCGCTGAAATCGCAAATAGAAGTAGTAGTCTTTTTCATCAATGGTGGCTTTTTCCGCCAGCGTGGAGTTCAGCTCGCTGACGTTCTGAGAGATCAGCATGGATTTCAGCACTGAACCGGACTGGCGATCGACCAGATCGATCAGAACGCTGCTTTGGTCCATGGTGTCGTCCATGCCGGTGACCGGGGGCATGGGCTTCACGGCGGCAAACGAGCCGAGTCCATCGTCCAGCCGGGAATCGGCCGGCGTCAGCGCCCGCAGCTCGCTGTTGCGATAGAAGCGACGCACTGCGATATCAAACGGCAGATCCGGCAGCTCGATTTTCTGATCGGCGGTGACGTCGGCCTGCGCAGCGGCATTAGGTGATTTTTCCTCCGGTGCTGCACTGACGAGCAGCTTTTCCGGTACAACCACGACGTCATCCCTGCCGTCGCTGAGGCGACTGATGATGGCCAGTTCGCGAACACGGATGTCACGCGCGTAGCTGGCCACTTCACCTTCGGTCAGCGACAGATTCGTTTCCTTGGCCACCAGGCCCACCTGCAGTTCACTGATCATCAGCAGGGCCACACCGAAGTGCAGCAGCGCGATGCCGCCACGCTTCTCGAACAGCAGCATTGATCCCAGCAGCAAAATGACGGAACAGGCCGAGCCCTTCATCAGCTGCCACAGAATTCGCATGGCAGAAAGATCAGGCTGAACGGCTGCGCCACCAATAAAGTAATAGAGAAAGGTTCCCAGCAGTACCGCTCCGATGCTGGCACGCAGCAGTCGGCCCGAGAATGACGCCTGCTTTGCCAGCACGGCAAACACCAGGCCAGCCGCACCGGAAAGTCCCAGGATGGCCATCATCAACTGCCAGATCTGACCGGGTGACAGCAGAGTATTCCCGGTTTCAACTCCGGTCTGCATATTGCCGGTGTAGACGGTCAATGCCATCACCGCGAGGCCCAGCGTGACGAAGACTATTCCGGCAACCAGTTTCAGCCCGCGTGCCCGCACGCGGAAGGTCAGCGCATGAGCCGCCAGCAGGTTGAACAGCATCAGCCAGCCGATAGTCCAGCCACCAGGAAACGGGATGTAGCGGAACGATCCCATGCTGGCTGCCAGTTTCTCGCCGCGTTCACCGAACATGGACGGGGGGAACAGATCCTGCACGTCGATCTTTGCCACGTAGCAGCGGAAGTAGTCGTCCATCACCTGCCAGACGTCGCGACGTGCCTGTGCCAGACTGCCGATGAAAACGATGACCATCCCCAGTACAAACAGTACGACGGTCAGTTTCAGTGAAGCCAGTACCGAGATGCAGCGGGGCAGCAGACTGCTGGCGTCGCGGGCGATCTGACGTGAATCTGAGCCCGTGACTCCGCCTGGCGCTGTCAGAACAGACATGAGAGTACTCCTGAATCAGGCCGTGTGGCGAGGCCATACGGCTGAGAATTTTTGATGAGTCCTGCCGGCGTCAGCCGGAGCTCCACGACTGACAGAAACTGCGGAACTGTTCTCTGAGTGATCCCACATCGTCATTACTGCCACGAAGTTTGACCACCCACAGCTTTTCCTTGTAGGTCAACAGCATGCCCAAAATGGTTTCGTTCGGACCCTTCAGTTCGACCCACTGACCGGTCATCCCGGCCAGGGGCAGGGGTTCAACAGAATTCATCAGTGCGGCGGGCGACTCGGGTTGCAATCCGATCTGTCCGCCCCAGCGAGCGACCTGCGGGGCGATACCTGCAGTGGCCGGCAGATCACTGACTGTAATGCGAGTCCTTCCGGACGGACCAGCCAGCCACGCGAATTTGCTGAATTCGTCGTTCTGAGCCGACTTCCATTCACCGGGCACATCCCAGCTGAATGGAACCGACTGAAAACGGTCACGGATCAGTTCAGAAGTCAGAAACTGCTGCTGCTCGCTTTCCGCTGTGTAACGGACCACCTGATCAGACGAGTTGCAGCCGATCAGGACAGTGAACAGCAGGGCGGCGGAGATGTGGGATTGTCTGGGAGTCATGGGGCAAGAGTGCCTGGAGGGAGGCGAATCCGGCGGCAGGAGGTCACACGGTGTTCCGCAGGAATTGTAGCATTCTGCTGCCGGTCGTCGCCACAACAAGGTCTGGATCTGCGGTTCCTGCCAGTAATCAACCATTCCCTTCCCGGTCGGGGGAATAACTCCTGCTGGAACTTTGCGGATGTTCATTATTGAGGGGCGAATTTGACGGTTCTGCAGGATTTTCGGAGCGGTGGATTGGGTGATCCGCCCGGAGTTCGGGACTGCTGTCGCCCAGTTTACCGGGGCTGATCGGTAGCGGACTGCCCCTGTTTCGGGTAACAATGCGAGGCAATGTGGACATGCCGGCGGCCGGTCGCATGTCCGTGTGTCAGGGAAACCGAGCGGGTTAAAAGACAGTTGGAGACGGGAATGAGAATTCTGGTTGCGGCGTTGCTGCTGGTGTTTGGTGCAGGACTGGTGAATGCTCAGGAGACAGCCAGGTCGACAAAAGCGCCGGACAAATTCCGCGTGAAGTTTGAAAC
>Ga0209985_10004861_pt1 | contig 10650 bp, 9 predicted proteins | sample NOAtaG_FD_187305 | JGI IMG/M metagenome (GOLD analysis project Ga0209985, IMG submission 187305) | Freshwater lake microbial communities from Lake Erie, under a cyanobacterial bloom - NOAA_Erie_Diel6S_1000h metaG (SPAdes) (version 2) | ecosystem: Environmental > Aquatic > Freshwater > Lake ... | reverse complement strand
TGCTTTCGATGTTCTTTCTTTCCGAATATTTGAAGTCACTTCAACCAGATTTTCATAACAAGGGTTGTGGTCGAAATACTCCACCAGCCGCGGAGCGGAATACGCGTCCCAGCGGTCGAAGAGCCCTCGCTCGATGACGCGGATATCGCTTTCCTTCAATACCACGGGAACCGGTATCACCATGGCGAAATCCTTGGCAGAACCTTTGAAATCGTTGCTCATGGTGATGACGTTGCGGAGGCCGTCGCGCACCATGATCACCTCGCTTTTTTCGTTGTAAAGCGCGCTGCCGGCCTTGGCGACATAGAAGCCGCAGAAGGCCTGTACCTTGAGGGCGGGAATGAGCAGCAGCCCGCTCAGCAGGAGTTGTGTTTGTATACGCATGTTGTTAAGAATGAATGGCTTGTTTGGGGAAATCGGCGTTGCGGTTCCAGCGGAAAGGCAGGTGTTTCCAAAGGCGGTCGAACAGCGGGGTGGATAGGCTGAAGAGGAAAAGGGCGATGACCGGTGCGGTCTGCATATAATGGAAGCTGCCGAGCCAGAAGGTGAAAAGGGCGATGGCAGCGGCCCAGATGCGGCGGGCCAGCGGATGGTTGGGCGTCGTCATCGGGTCGGTGATCATGAAGAAGCTGAATAGCAGCAAACTGCCATTCGAAAAGCGGTGCAGCAGGAAATCGGCAGGCCAGCCCAGCCACAACATGGAGCGCGTTGCCTCCGCAGCCAGCAAGACCAGCAGGAAGGTGAAAGCGGTATCGAGCCTGGCTGAACGCAGCAATACCATCAGTCCGGCGCCGCCAATGAAGTAGAGCAGCATCGCATCGCTGCCCCATTGTCCGGGCGAAACCCAGGCCGCTTTCAGTCCGAAAACGCATGCTACCAGCGCGAAGTTGGCCGGATTGAACAGGTGTTTGCCTTTGTAGCGAATGAGGAATTTGGAAGCAATGGCCAGGAAACCGGCAAGGGCATAAACCCACACGTCGCCGGCGCGCAGGAGCAGGCTGAGCCCGAGGGCGGTGATGGCCGCACTTTTCCAGGCATCGTACGGTTTCTTGTAGATGCGGCAGAATACCAGTTGGGTGATGAGCGCAGTCGACCACAGCGCCAGCAGTTGCCAGGCATCGCGGTGCCAGCCAAGCTGGAGGATGCCATAGAGCAGGAACATGCCGAGCCATACCAGTTGGAAATAGCGCGGATCGACCGGCTGGTAGCGTGTTTGAAATAGTCGTATTGCTGCCTTCACGAGCCCTTTATATCCCGAAGGCAGGAAGAGGTAAACGGGGGAAGAAAATTTTGTTGGATTAGCGCCGCCGCGGTGGTTGAGCCCCGTCGAAACCATTGATAAGCATTTCCTTCGGGGGAAGAAAATTCTGTTGAATTAGCGCCGCCCGGGGAGGTTTACCCGACGAAAGTTGTCGGGGCAGGCGGCTCAAATACTTGTAATGGACTCGCAGCCCGGGGAGGTTTCGACAGGCTCAACCACCCCTCGGCCTCACCCACAACGCCAACACCAACGCCGCTGTTACCCAGGCATTGTGCATGTAAAGGAAAGCGTTTTCAATTCCGGTAAAATCAAGCAAGCGGTTCACAGGGAGGAAATAGGTGAATAACAAAGCCACCATGATCCAGTCCGCTGCGCTTCGCGGACGGCGGTACAGCCACAAGACGCCCAGAGGCAGGAGCATGAGTACATCGTAATACAAGTGCTGCAGCAAGAGGAGACTTCCGAGGCTCGCCACCGCATAAAAAGCGAGGTCCTGGTTCCGGTGCCGCCACAGCAGCAAGGCCAATGGCGGTAAGATCAGCAAAGAAGGCAGCCAGGAGGGTAAAAAAGGATACAGCGCCGCCAGAATCCGTATTTCTGTGAATGCACTGAGCTCGTATACCAGTGGGAAACCCGGACGAGCTGTATCAAAACAAAATTGGCGCGAAGCTTCTACATTTTGAATGTAAGTATGCAATATATCAAGGCCACTTACAATCAAAACCGGCAGCGTGAGCATACATGCACTAAGCGCCGCCCAAGACAACGCCGTGAGGTTGCGCTTGCGCAGCATCCAAGCCAAAACAGGCAATGCCAACGTGAATTTAAACATTGCGATACCGGCCAGCAAGCCCGCAAGGCGATTATTGTCTCTCAAGGCAAGGTAAAATGAACCCAGGCTGAGGGCCAGGGCCAGAAATGTCGGCTGCCCTACAGCCAGCGCGTTAGCGGTTCCTTTAAACGCCAGCAGCAACAGCATGATCCAGATGTAAGGGATATCATATCCGGCATGCGCGGCTATTTTCTTGCTTAGATAAACTATGGCCGCAAGGGCGCATACCATGAGCAACAGATTCAATGCCCAGGCAAACGAAAACGGCAACAGTCCGACAGGTAGGTAAAGCACAAAAGCAGCCGGGGGATATATAGCCGGCATTACATCGCTCCCCGGCACCAATCGGGCACTGTCGAAATCAACATGTTGGCGCCAGTATTCCTGCATTGCCTTACCATCGAGTGGGCTTCTGCCCTCCGATAACATGCCGGCTCCCGACCAAACCACCCGGAGGTCATGTGCCTGCTGCGGCGAAGGCAAATGCACCGCCCAACGCGCCATTCCTGCCAGGGCAAATAGTCCCAGTAGCCAAAGGTACAAGGGGCGGATACGTTTTTCGGTCTGCATCGGCGCGATCAAAATTACGGCCAGAATTCCACCCCGGGAGAAGCCGCCTTGCGGAAAGGCTTAACTTTGCCGTCACATGCAACCCCTTGGGAAACTGATATCCATCGGCGGATCGGTGGACAAAGGCACTGAGCCGGAAAACCATTACAAGAGCCACAGCAATATCCATTTCTTCGCCCTTTCCATCCTGAAGCGCATCGTAGCCGAGATCGACGATGAAAATCCCATCATCGAAATCATCACCACCGCCTCCAGCATTCCTGAGGAAGTTGGGCAATCGTATATCGAAGCCTTCGGGCGCGTGGGGAACAACCGTCCGCAGCTTTTGCATATCCGCAACCGCGAAGAAGCCATGCTCGACGAGAACACCGAGCGCATCCGCAAGGCCGATGCCGTGATGTTCACCGGTGGCAACCAGCTACGGCTTACTTCCATCTTCGGCGGAACCGATATCATGAAGGTATTGCACGAGCGCTACCAGCACGAAGCCGGATTTGTAATCGCCGGTACCAGCGCCGGTGCCATGGCCATGAGCAATACCATGATCTACCAGGGCAGCAGCCACGAAGCCTTGTTGAAGGGGGAGGTGAAAATCACGACCGGACTGGCCTTCATGAAAGATGTGATCATCGACAGCCATTTTGTGCAGCGCGGCCGTTTCGGAAGGCTGGCGCAGGCTGTGGCATCCAATCCGGCCTGCATAGGCATTGGTTTGGGTGAAGACACCGCCGTGGTGGTTACGGCCGGGCATCACCTGGAGGCCATCGGTTCGGGTTTGATCGTGGTGGTAGACGGCCACGAGATGCGGCATACGAATATTACCGAGATTCCCGACGGAACGCCGGTTTCCATTGAGCGGCTCCTCGTGCACATCATGGCCCAGGGCGATGTCTACGACCTCAATATCCGCAAATTCAGCGGCAAACGCCTGGAAGTCCAGGCCGCGGAATAGAGCGAAGACCCGCCGCGTGCGTAAGGCGCCAGCCACCGTCCCTCGTGTCCTTATCGTCCTTTTATGATATGCGACCCGGAAGGCCGGGTCGGGGTTCGCAATTTGCGCGGAATTCCTAGAATATGCGACCCGGAAGGCCGGGTCGTTTGGAGCGGCGAATTCGGAGATATACTCACTGCGCATCTTTTACAGCGTCGCCGAGGCCTTAGCCGTGCGGTGCCTGCCACCGTAGTTTTTGAGGAAAATACGCGTCGCGACTAGCTTTTTGGTTCTTTTTGGTGATGCAAAAAGAACGGCTGAAAATAGGAGTTTAGTTATACGATGCGTTTAATCGAAGCACTAACAGCCTGGAAGTCTCCCCCCAGCCGCCGTTGCAAACACCCCCTTACGCCTTCCGCAAGGTAAACACGCTTACCTCCGGATGCATACCCAGACGGCCGGGGTAGCCGAGATAACCGAAGCCGCGGTTTACATAGAGGTAACGGCCGTTCTCTTCGTACAGGTCGAGCCACTCGCGGTACATATACTTCACCGGACTCCAGCGGTAATGCTTCACGTCGACACCGAATTGCATGCCGTGTGTATGGCCGCTGAACGTAGCGTGAATGGGCAAGTTGTGGTCCAATACCTGCGCCTTCCAATGGCTGGGGTCGTGCGAGAGCAGCAAACGCACCGGCGCAGCTTCCGTTCCAGCCAGCGCGGTATCCAGACGGCCGTATTTCGGGAAACGCGCCTTGTTCGACCAGTTCTCGACGCCAACAACGGCCAGGCTGCTGTCGCCCTTCGTTACCAGCTTGTGTTCGTTGCGCAGCAGCTGCCAGCCCATATCGGCATGCGTTTTGGCCAGCTTGGCAAGGTTGGCTTCTTTGGCTTCGGCAGAGGGCCAAACCACATAATCGCCGTAATCGTGATTGCCAAGAACGCTGAATACACCCATCGGTGCAGTGATCCTACCGAACAGTTCTTTCCAGTCGTCCATCTCATCGGCGCGGTCGTTGACGAGGTCGCCGGTGAAGAACACCATATCGGGTTTTTCTTCGAGCACCATGTTCACGCCCCGTTCCACGGCATTGTAACTCCAGAAGCTGCCGGCGTGGATATCGGAAAGCTGCGCGATCTTCAATCCGTCGAAAGCATCGGGCAAACCTGCTATGCGCAGTTCGCGGCGCCGCACTTTGTAGTTGTGTGCGCCTTTGACGATGCCCCAGGTCATGGCAGTTACCAGCCCTCCGCCGAGCAGCAAACCGGCCTGCGAGAAGAATTTCAGGCGGTCGATGCCCTTGGTGCGGCTGGGGTTCAGCTCGCCTTCACCGGAAAAGGCATTGGCCCAGATCCAGCGCACGAGCCGTGCCGCGTCGTCCATGATGAGGAACAGCGCCCATACGATTTTGGCCAGCAGTACGGCAAACGTAAAGGCGAAAATGAGCTGCATCGTCGCCCGGTGGAAATTGATAAGGAAACCGAAGCGCAGGGCGACGAAGAGCAGGAAATTGGCTGCTGTAAAGCCCCAGTACACATCGCGGATGATGCGCTGCGCACGTGGACTCATATTGCGTATCAGGAAAGACACACCCTGCCATACGTAAAAGTCGATGGCGAGGATGATCGCGCTGATGATCAGGAAGGTGTATAGAGGCCTCACGAATAATCAAAGGAACAAAGCGAAGGCCGCTTGGTTCAGATGCTTCGACCGGAAGATGACTTTTTCGGCTGAAGCGCTGTTCAGCGTCCGGAGAATTTGGCGCCGCGCTTCTCCAGGAAAGCCTGGGTACCTTCCTTGAAATCTTCGGTTTCAAAGGCTTTACCGAATTCGAAGATTTCACGCTTGAAACCGTCGATGCCGCAGCGGTAGTAGTCGTTCACACAGTCGATTACCATGCGCACGGCACTGGGGCTTTTCGATGCAACCTTGTCAATTAGCGCCTTGGTGAAATCCATCAGCTCTTCCTGGGGAACAACATGGTTCACAAGGCCGGTCTGCAGTGCTTTTTCGGCGTTCATCGGGTCGCCGGTGAGGAGCATTTCAATCGCGCGGCCTTTGCCAATAAGTTGGATGAGGCGCTGTGTTCCGCCGTAACCGGGAGGCACGCCGAGGTTCACTTCGGGCTGTCCGAATTTGGCGTTCTGTGAGGCCACACGCAGGTGACAGGCCATGGCGAGTTCGCAGCCGCCGCCGAGGGCAAAGCCGTTTACAGCGGCCACCACCAGCTTGGCGGAGTTTTCGATGGCATTCATCACATCGTGGCCACCGGCGCTCATCTTGGTGCCTTCCATCACATCGAAGTCAGCGAACTCAGCGATATCCGCACCGGCTGCAAAGGCCTTGCTGCCCTTGCCGGTGATGATGATGCCTTTCACCGCCGCTTCCTGCTGTACGCTTTCCACGGCATGCCTGATTTCCTGCAGGAGCGGGATGTTCAGGGCATTCATTTTCGATTCGCGGTTGATGGTGATCACGAAAACCCCATCCTGGTTCTCGGCGAGTATGTGCTCGTATTGCATGGCTTGTGTAGAGTACGGATTTAAAAACTGCGGTTCTTGCTGACCCATTCGCGGATATAATCTGCGATTTCACCGGTATTGGCTCCGGGCGGAAACAGCCTTGCCACACCGAGTGCGTTCAGGCTGTGGGCGTCTTCGTCGGGTATGATGCCGCCGCCGGTGAGGAGGATGTCTTTCACGCCTTCGGCTTCCAGCAGATCGAGGATGCGCCGGAAGACTGTATTGTGTGCACCGCTGAGGATGCTGACGCCGATCACGTCTACGTCTTCCTGGATGGCGGCGCGTACCACCATCTCAGGCGTCTGCCGCAGGCCGGTGTAAATCACTTCCATGCCGGCGTCGCGCAGGGCGGTGGCGATGACCTTGGCGCCGCGGTCGTGCCCGTCAAGGCCTACCTTGGCGATGAGAACGCGTATCGGTCGTTGGTTTTCGCTTGTCATTGGGTGCGGTGCAGTAAGAGGGCGTCTTTCTTCCTGAGTTGGCGGCTGCAAAATTCAGAAAAAGCAACGTCATCCATGAGATAAGTTTTCAATTCTCCTGTATCGCGCGACCGGAGCACCTTGTCGAGGGCTTCGCCGTGCGCGCCGTTGTAAAATCCGTACACATAAACATGCTTGCCTGCGTCGCGGATCACTTGCAGATCCCAGGCAGTCTTGCCGTTCTCCAGCGTGTCTTGCGTGCCCATCGCATAGAGGTTGCGGCCAAATTGGGTGAGCTTGAAATCGCGGTGCAATTGCAGGGTGTCGGTTTCCAGGCTATCGCTGTTTTCCTTTTTTCCGCGCATCACGACGCGGTATTCGTCTACCTTGACACGGATGTCTTCCCTCTTGTTGCCTTTGTCGATGATGCGGTACTCGCCGCGCAGGTTCCAGGGAATACGCCCGTGTGCCTCGCCGGGCATGCGGTCGAACCAGGTGGTTCTGCAGCCGCCCGCCACCAAGGGCAGGAACAACAGCAAGAGGGCAGTTTTAGCGGAATACGTCTTCATTGTGGAGGATGCTGAGATAGTTGTAATAACGCTCCGCAGATACCGTACCGCTTTCGACTGCAGCCAGCACGGCGCAGCCGGGTTCGTTGAGGTGGCGGCAATTGTGGAAACGGCATTGGTTGAGGAGGGGGCGGAATTCGACGAAGTAATGGCCGATTTCGCGGGCTTCGAGATCCACCACACCCAGGTCGCGGATGCCGGGCGTGTCGATGATGGCGCCGCCTTCCGGGTCGTCGAGGAAATGCATCTCCGCAAACGTAGTGGTGTGCTTGCCTTTCTGGTGCTGCGCTGAAATGGCGCCGGTCTTGAGGTCGAGCCCGGGGATGAGGCGGTTGATGAGCGTGCTCTTGCCCGCACCCGAATGGCCGCTCAGCAGGGTTGTCTTCCCGCGCAGCAAGGCCTGCAGCGGTTCAAGGCCCTCTTCGTGCAAGGCGCTGATGAGCATCACCGGATAACCGATGCGCCTGTACATGTCGGCAAAGGCTTCCACTTCGGCCTCTGCGCCTTCCAGCAAATCGCATTTGTTGATGAGCAGCAAGGCCGGCACATGGTAAGCTTCGCAGGTTAGCAGGAAGCGGTCTATGAAGCCGGTTGAAGTGGCAGGCGCGGCCAGGGTGATGAGCAGGATCGCGCGGTCGAGGTTGGCGGCCAGTATCTGCCGCTGCCGGCTGAGGTTATTGCTGCGGCGGATGATGTAGTTGCGCCGGGGCTCGATGCCCGTAATCACTTCACGTCCCTCTTCGTCGTTGTTGCATTCCACCCGGTCGCCCACGGCAATCGGATTGGTGGTGTTCAGTCCGTCCAGGCGGAATTTGCCGCGGATGCGCGCATCGCAGCTGCTGCCGTCATCTTTGCGGATGCGGTACCAGCTGCCCGTTGAACGCACCACCGTGGCCTTCATCAGAACACGGCGCTGGCAATGCGGCGCGTGGCCTCGCTCTTGCCCATGGTGTAAAAATGGAGCACCGGCACGCCGAACTTTACCAACTCCTTGCACTGCTGGATCGCCCATTCAATGCCGGTTTCGCGCACCGCCTTCTCGTCTTTGCACTGTTCGATGGCCTGGCTGAGTTCGTAAGGAATCTCGAGGTTGAAAATCGCGGGCAAGGTCTGCAACTGCTTGCGGGTGGTGATGGGCTTGATGCCCGGAATGATGGGCACATTGATGCCGCGTTCCCGGCAGCGCTGCACGAACTGGAAGAAGCGGCTGTTGTCGAAGAACATCTGGGTGATGACAAACTCAGCGCCGGCATCCACCTTCCGCTTCAGGAAATTGATATCGCTTTCCATGTTCGGGGCATCGGCATGCTTTTCAGGATAGGCCGCCGCACCGCTGCAGAAATTGGTTACCGCCGCGTCGGTGAGCGCCTCATCGAGGTAAATCCCGTTGTTCATGTTGGCGATCTGGTAGATGAGGTCGAGCGCATTCTTGTTGCCGCCTTCTTCGGGAATGAAGAAGCGGTCTTCCTTCCGCGCATCGCCCCGCAGTGCGAGGATATTGTCGATGCCCACGTAATGCAGCTCGATGAGGGCGTTCTCGGTGTCTTCCTTCGTAAACCCTCCGCAGATGAGGTGCGGCACGGCGTCCACTTTGTAGCGCTGCTGGATCACGGCGCAGATGCTCACCGTTCCTGGACGCTTGCGGGTGATGACGCGGTCGAAGCTGCCATCCGTTCGTTTGCGCAGGATGAAGTCTTCGCGGTGATAGGTGACATCAATGAACGACGGATTGAAATCCATCAGCGGATCGATGCCTTCCCACAACTGGGCTACATTCCCGCCCTTGAGCGGTGGTAGTATTTCAAAACTGAACAGGGTTTTGTCGCCCCGTCCTTTGATATGATCGGTTATTTTCATGCGTTGTTCAGAGACTTACCTGCACGGTCTGGTTGCCTTCCACACCCTGCCTTTTGTATACGAGGGAAACAGTCTGCCCCTTGTTCAGTTTTTGCAGGGCAGCCATATAATCGTTCACGTTGAGGATGGGCGTATCGCCGAGTTGGAGGATGATGTCGCCGCGCTGCAATCCGGCCGCTGCGGCAGGTTTGCCTTCGCTTACGCCGTCGAGCCGCAGGCCCGGACCCGGAAAGGCATAATCGGGCATCACACCGAGGGTCACGCGGAACGGACTCCGGCCGGGAGAAACATCCTTCGTCTTGGTAAACGACGGCTTGTCGCCCTTGCCCGATACCTGCAGCAAACGGTATATATAGCTGTTCGATTCGTACAGGCCTTCGTAATTGATCTTGTCGGCATCGTCAGACGGCTTGTGGTAGTCTTCGTGCTGACCGGTGAAGAAATGCAGCACCGGGATATCGCGGAGGTAAAAAGATGCGTGGTCGCTGGGGCCGAGGCCACTTTCCGTCGTGGCAATCTTCAGCACCGTGGTATCGGTCGGCACCTTGGCCAGCGCCGTTTTCCACTGCGGTGAAGTTCCGGTTCCGTTCACCATCAAAGTCTTCTTCTGCGGATCGAGGCGGCCCAGCATGTCGATATTGATCATGAAGGCGATGTTTTCGATGGCCAGGGGGGAATGCTGCACGAAGAATTTCGAACCGAGCAAACCGAGTTCTTCGCCACTGTAAGCCGTAAAGAGGTAATTGTATTTACGCATCTTCTTGTTGCTGCGGATGCGCTGCGCCAGGTCGAGCATGGCTGCTACGCCGCTGGCATTGTCGTCGGCGCCGTTGTGGATTTCGTTGACACCCGGAGCGCGGCTGCCGCCGAGTTCACCGAAGCCGAGGTGATCGTGGTGCGCACCGACCACCACCGTGTATTTGGCTTTCTTGCCGGGCAGCCAGCCGATTACGTTGTGGCCGGGAGCGGTGAGCGCGGTGATGTCGACCACGATGCGGGCCTTCTGTGCATTCATCAGGTAATCGGTCCAGCCGAAGGCGTATAACACGGGGATGGTCTGTGTGGCGGCGTCGCGCTTCAGTTCCCCGGAGGGTTTTTCTTTCGTATCGGGCGAAGGAATGAAAACCACGGCGGCGGCTCCGGCCTTCGCAGCATGGCGCAGCTTCAGGTCGAGGTCTTCGTGCGCCTTGAAAGCGGAATGCGGATTCCGTTCATCGGGCGAGCCGAGCATGATCACGGCCACTTTCCCGTTCACATCCTTGCCTTTGTAATCGTTGCGGCCCAGCGAATCGGCGATGATGCCGAACTGCAGGTACACGATGCCGGCTTCCACACTGGCCTGGTTGGCGCTGGCCGAAAGCGGATAGAATTCTTTGTTCAGGGGGAAGCTGTGCACCTGGTCGTCGAGCGTGGCGTCGAAGGCAGTACGGCCTCCGGCCAGGCGCAGTTTCACGATGTCGAAGCGCTGGAACCAGCTCGTGTTGTTGTCGAGCAGGGGCTGCAGCTTCAGGTCGGCGAAGCGCCTGGAAATGTATTGGGCGGATTTTTCTTCCCCCGGCCAGCCGGTCAGACGGCCTTCCAGCTCGTCGGATGCGAGGTAGCCGATATCTGCCTTGAATTGTTGGATGGCCGTTTCCCGGTATTTGTCGGGTTTCTGCGCCTGGAGCAGCCCGGTGGCCGCGAAAGCC
>Ga0209985_10004860_pt1 | contig 10650 bp, 12 predicted proteins | sample NOAtaG_FD_187305 | JGI IMG/M metagenome (GOLD analysis project Ga0209985, IMG submission 187305) | Freshwater lake microbial communities from Lake Erie, under a cyanobacterial bloom - NOAA_Erie_Diel6S_1000h metaG (SPAdes) (version 2) | ecosystem: Environmental > Aquatic > Freshwater > Lake ... | reverse complement strand
ACAAGAACGCCGATTGCGATGAGATGATCTTCATCCACAAGGGCAGCGGCACCCTGCGCACCTTCCTGGGCAACATCGACTTCAAGTACGGCGACTACCTGATGATCCCCCGCGGGATGATCTACACCATGGAGTTCAAGGACAGCGACAACCGCCTGTTCATCGTGGAGAGCCACCGGCCCATGTACACGCCCAAGCGCTACCGCAACTACTTCGGTCAGCTGCTCGAGCATTCACCGTTCTGCGAGCGCGACATCCGCCGCCCGAAGAAATTGGAGACGCACGACGAGCTGGGCGACTTCACGATCAAGGTGAAGAAGCAGGGCCTGCTGCACGAGTTCGTGTACGCCAGCCACCCCTTCGATGTGGTGGGCTGGGACGGCTACAACTACCCCTACGCCTTCAGCATCCACGACTTCGAGCCCATCACCGGTCGCGTACACCAACCGCCGCCCGTACACCAGACCTTCGAGACGGATGCCTTCGTGGTCTGCAGCTTCTGCCCGCGCCTCTACGACTACCACCCGCAGGCCATCCCCGCGCCGTACAACCACAGCAACATCGATAGCGATGAGGTGCTCTACTACGTGGACGGCGACTTCATGAGCCGCAACGACATCGGCCCGGGCCACATCAGCTTGCACCCTGCCGGTATCCCGCACGGGCCGCACCCCGGCGCCATGGAGCGGAGCATCGGTAAGAAAGTGACCGACGAGCTTGCGGTGATGGTGGACACCTTCAAGCCGCTGATGGTGACCGAGGAGTGCTTAAAGATCGACGACGGGAAGTACTGGAAGAGTTGGTTGGAGTAACCCAAAGCATTTCCATGAAAACACTCAGGCTCTTTTTGGCAGCGAGCATCGCGCTCGCCTCAGCAGCACTCTTTGCGCAGAACGCGCAACCAGCGAGCACCCATGTTTCCTATCCGCAGAAATGTTCCTGGCGGAACGTCACATTCATACAGGGGAACGACTCATTACGCTTGGGTACACGCACGGCCGGCTCTACATGGATAGCAAAGAGCGAGAGGCTTCGCGGTTTTGCAGATCTTACCCCGAAGGAACTGAAGCGCATCAAGAAGGCGGCGTCGAATGTGTACTGCTGCACGGTGGTGGTGAACGATCGTTATACGCCAACAGAGCGCTTCCGCAACCCGGATCCGAGCGCTGTTGCCGAGAACAGCGAGCGCATCCAATTCTACTTCGTCATGCCGATGGAAACGATCGAGCAGGCGAATAGTCTTCCGCCTTATCGGCAGCGGTAGGACTGAAGATCGATGACGGGAAGTATTGGAAGTCGTGGTTGGAGTGAGGTTGAATGATTAGGGCGTGCCCCTCGCAGAGCCTCGGGTCGGGCTATCCGCAGTAGTCCTCCCCCTCGCAAAGCCTCGGGGTGCGGGCTACTTGCTCCTATCCCTCACGCGGAGCGCGCGTGCATCGGGAAATCCGTAAGGAGCTTTAGCAGCCGACGTGTGTCGGACATCCTTGAATTGAGCGCAACAGACCTTCTGTCACCTGTACTCGTGTTCACAAAGTGCAAAGTGTCCGGCTCCCCCGTGAAATAGAACCGCGACTTCGGATCCATGGAAAAGAAGTTCAGCCGGTAGTCTTCGAGAGCATATGCAGCCAAGTCAATGGTGACATCCTTGGACGTGAGATAGTGGATACGCAGCTGATGCCCGCTGACTGCAAAACGCGCCACGCTCCGACAAAACAAAATGCCAAGGCCCAGCGCAAGAACGAGCGTCCAAACACCAGCTTCAAGGAACGTCACTCCATTGAACAGGAGGGTAACAAGTAGCCCTATGCACGCCGCTAAGACTATGTACAAACTCAAAGGATACCGTCCTTTCTGAGTACTCATCCACTTCAAAGCTAATTCCCATGGGCCGAGCACAAGTTGCGAGGCCACCGAAATTAGGACTTCCCGCGTGAAGGATTTCACCGGAAAGCCCGGAGGCCGGTGATCCGGGTGAGGGTCAAGCATTGTCCTCCATACCTTCGCTACATGCAACTGGACGAACACGCATTGGCGCAACTGCGGGCCTACTTCGAGGGCCAACCCGTGAAGCAGGCCTATCTGTTCGGGTCTTTCGCCAGGGGCGTGGCGGATGAGCGCAGCGATGTGGACATCCTGGTAGAATTGGACCATAGTCGGCCGATCGGCCTGCATTTCATCCAGATGGGCCTGGACCTGGAAGCCCTGCTCTCCCGCTCAGTGGACCTGGTGACCATAAAGGGCCTGAGCCCGCATGTGAAACCATTCGTGGACCGCGACAAGCGACTGATCTATGCGCGCAGCTGAGGCCGACCGTGCGCGGATCATATAAATTCGCAGTATGTCCACGGCAGACTTCTTCCTCAAGGTCAATTCCCTGCCAGCCGATCTGCGCAAGGAGTTGATGGACTTCTTGGAGTTCCTGCTTCAGCGCAAGAAGCAGCCTAAGGAGTCACCCCGGCGCGGCGGTGTGCCAGGTTTGGCCAAGGGCCGTATCGTGATCGCCGACGACTTCGACGCGCCGCTGGATGACTTCAAGCCCTACATGGAATGAAGTTGCTGGTGGACACGCACGTGTTCCTCTGGTTCATCCTCGACGACCCGCGCATTAAGGCGACGGCACGGCCCCTGTTGATCGACCCGGAACACGACCGGTTCATCAGCATCGCCTCGGTCTGGGAAGTGGCCATTAAACATGGCTTGGGAAAGCTCCAACTGGCTGGCGGCATGCCCAAGTTCATGGAGGACATCGAACAGGCCAACTTCGCCATCCTCGATATCCTGCCCGGCCATATCATGGAACTGGCCACCCTCCCCCTCCACCACCGCGACCCCTTCGACCGGATGCTGATCGCCCAAGCGAAGCACGAGGGCATGCACCTGCTCACGGCCGATCCGCACTTTGCCGCGTATGGTGTGCCGGTGATCGCTGTGTAGTGGGTGTTCCGCGTGAGGGATAGAAGCGGAAAGCCCGGAGGCTGGTTCTCGGCCCCTTCGCAACCTGTGGGCAAACACCCGCTGCGGCCTATTCGATGGACAGCCTCAGGTCTTCGAGCCCGGATGAACACTTGCCTCCAACCGGGAAATTCCGCAACTTCGTTGTCGATTTTCTACAATGCGCAAGCGACCTGACCTGCTGGCCCGCGTGAACAAAGCGCTGACCCGAAGCCCTGTTGTGATGCTACTGGGTCCGCGCCAATGCGGTAAGACCACATTGGCGCGGCAACTTGTTGGCGAACGCTCACCCAACTATTTCGACCTGGAACGGCAGGCCGTAGCCAATGCCATGCAGGAACCGGAGCTTATCCTGGACGGCCTGAAAGGCTTGGTGGTGCTCGATGAGGCTCAGCGCGTGCCGCAACTGTTCCCCCATCTGCGCGTGCTCGCCGATCGCACCCGGAACCCCGCCAAGTTCCTGGTGCTGGGAAGCGCCTCTCCTGAACTGGCCCGGCAGGCGGCTGAGTCGCTGGCAGGCCGTGTGGAGATCATCGAAGTGCGCGGCTTTGACCTCAGCGAGGTGCGGCCCACGGAGTTGGAGCGCCTGTGGTTGCGCGGATCTTTTCCCCGCTCATTCCTGGCGGGCAGTGCCGAGGAGAGTATGGCGTGGCGCGAGAACTTCATCAGCACCTTCCTGGAGCGGGACCTGGGCAACATGGGCTTCGGCGCATCAGCCGTGGCCATGCGCCGCTTCTGGCAGATGCTCTCCCACTACCATGGTCAGATCTGGAATGCCGCGCAGATGTCCAACTCGCTGGGCATATCCGCCGGCAGCGCCCGCAATTACCTGGATGCGCTGGAGCAGACCTTCATGGTACGGCGGCTCCAGCCCTGGTTCATCAACAGCAGCAAGCGCTTGGTAAAGAGCCCCAAGATCTATGTGCGCGACCCGGGGTTGCTACACGCGCTGATCGGCATAAGCTCCATGAAGCAGTTGTGGACGCACCCGCAACTCGGAGCCTCCTGGGAGGGTTTTGCGATCGAGGAGGCGATCGCTGTGTTCCAGCCACGTGAGGCTTGGTTCTACGCCACCCACAAAGGCGCCGAACTGGACCTTTTCATCCTCCACAAGGGGAAACGCATTGGTGTGGAGATCAAACGAACGACTACACCAGCCATGACCCGCTCCATGCACATCGCCTTGGAAGACCTCCAACTGGACAAGCTCTACCTAGTCCATGCCGGAGACCTTCGTTTGAAGCTGGAGCAAAAAGTGGAAGCTGTTCCGCTGTCACAGCTACGGACCCTTGCTGTGCCGAAATGAACCTTGACCACGGTCATCCCCACCCACACAAAATGTCCGAACTTTGAGGCACGGACCAATACCAGCGACCCATGAGGAACTTGCTCCTTGCACTTTCGACCCTGGTGGCCTTGGCCTCTTCTGCCCAAGACAAGACGGAGTTGTTCGTATCCATCCCTTGCCGTGTCCCGGCGGATCAGGTCACCTTCGTGTACAACGCGGAAAACCAGGTCCTGAGCGGGTATCCGGTGCGGATCGCCACCATGAAGAAGACGACGACCCGCCGTTCGTTCAATGACCTCACCGAGCAGGAGCGCAACCGTCTTCAGAAACAAGCTCGCCGTGCACACGCCTGCGAGATCGTTGTCATCGACAGGTACCAGCGCCCTCCCGGCTCGACGATCGTGACCGCGGAGATGGAGGCGCGCATGGAGCAGGAGATCCAATTCTATATGGTGCAGCGCAGACGGCCCTGTCCCGAATGCCCCACCGCGCAAAACTGAACAACCGCTCGATCAGCTGATCGACAGATCCTGAACACATGGCAACCGGATTGAAAGACGTGGACTACGGCCTGGAGAAGATCATGGCCGATGCACAGGATTTCCTGCCGCTCCTTGGCACCGACTACGTGGAACTCTACGTGGGCAATGCCAAGCAGAGCGCACACTATTACAAGACCGCCTGGGGCTTCCAGAGCCTGGCGTACGCTGGCCTGGAGACGGGCGTGAAGGACCGCACGAGCTATGTGCTGGTGCAGGACAAGATCCGCCTGGTGCTGACCACGCCGATGACGCCGGAGAGCCCGATCAACGAGCACATCCGCAAGCACGGCGATGGCGTGAAGGTGATCGCCCTGTGGGTGCCCGATGCGAAGAAGGCCTGGGAGGAGACCACCAAGCGCGGCGCAAAGAGCTTCATGGAGCCCGTGCGCGAGGAGGATGAGCATGGCTACGTGATCCGCAGCGGCATCCACACCTACGGCGAGACGGTGCACATCTTCGTGGAGCGCGACAACTACAAGGGCGCGTTCATGCCCGGCTTCAAGCCGTGGAAGAGCCACTACAACCCACCGCCCACCGGGCTGAAGTTCATTGACCACATGGTGGGCAACGTGGGCTGGGGCGAGATGAACACCTGGGTGGATTTCTACGCCCGCGTGATGGGCTTCGCGCAGCTCGTGAGCTTCGACGACAAGGACATCAGCACCGAGTACACCGCGCTGATGAGCAAGGTGATGAGCAACGGCAACGGCCGCATCAAGTTCCCGATCAACGAGCCGGCCGAGGGCAAGAAGAAGAGCCAGATCGAGGAGTACATCGAGTTCTACAACGGCGCGGGCGTGCAGCATATCGCGGTGGCCACCAACAACATCATCGAAACGGTGGGCGCGTTGAAAGACCGCGGTGTGGAGTTCCTCTACGTGCCGCCCAGCTACTACGACACGGTGATGGACCGCGTGGGCGAGATCGACGAGGACCTGGCGGTGCTGAAGCAGCACGGCGTGCTGGTGGACCGCGACGACGAGGGCTACCTGCTGCAGCTCTTCACCAAACCGGTGCTGGACCGTCCCACGATGTTCTTCGAGATCATCCAGCGCAAGGGTGCGAAGAGCTTCGGCAAGGGGAACTTCAAGGCGTTGTTCGAGGCGATCGAGCGGGAGCAGGAGAACCGGGGCACACTGTAAGCTGAACCGTCATCACATGAGAAGGGCGTTCACCGGCCGGTGAACGCCCTTCTCATATGTACCACGATGATGCGCGGTCCACGCGAACAAACACACACGCCAAGCGCATCACTCCCGCACAGCACGCACATGGCGCACATCGCGCCCGTCCTGCACGGTCACGGTGTACAGGCCGCGGGCCCACTCGCTCGTGCGTATCGCCCCAGGCCCCCCCTCGTACACCGCACGGCCAGTGGCGTCCACCACGGTGATGCGTGCATTCGGTGGCACACCCGCCAGCGTGAACCCTTCCCGGAAGGGATTCGGCTGCACCTGCAGCGGCTGGACGGAGCCCAAGGTGGGAATGGCAGTGGACAGCTCACACCGCGACCAACCGCGCAGGAATTCCCACTGCATAAGGGTGGCGGGCGTGTGCCATTGGTGGGAGTTGCCCACCACGGTGTAGAAATGGTAAGCACTGCCGGGGATACAGTCGTCATAGCGCTCGCGTACGATGGTCTCGCCAGCGCGCTGCACCGTGTCGATAGCGGGGTCTGTACAGTCGAGGAAATCCACCCAGTGGAGGCGCTGGAGCGAGTCGGTGGAGGCGCGGCAGGTGGGGACGTTATCGCCCTCGAGGCTCCCCTTCATGAACGCGACGGGCACCTGGCGCTGGGGGGTGCAGTTCACGTACGCCATGTTCCACCCACAACTCCCGGCCGGATCGCCGTTGCACTGCCCATCGCCACAGCTGCCATCGGCGCCATAGCCCCAGCCGCCGGACACCGGTGCGATGGCCGCGATCCGGTCCGCAGCATCGCAGGCCATGCGGAAGCTCATCATGGCACCGCTGGAGAACCCGCTGAAGTAGACACGGCAGGTGTCCACCGGGTGTGCTGCAGCCAGCGTGTCGAGCAGCCGCAACAGGAAGCCCACATCATCGTACTGCGCCACGAAAGAGGGCTGGTCGTAGGCGTTCCACAGGCGCGAATCCGGGTTGGCCCCAGGCGGCATGGCATTGGGGTATACAGTGATGAAGCCCGCCGTATCGCCCACCAGGTGCCAGCCGGAGGCGGTGGCATGCTGCGTGGCGTTGCTGAGCCCGGGATGGCAGGCCACCACCACGGGATACGGTCCACCCGCAGGATAGCCCGCTGGCAGGTAGGTCACATAACTGCGCACCACGCCCTGCCAAACCAGCGTGGAATTCGTTTGGGCGTGTACCGAAGAGCAGACCAGGATGGCCAGCAGACAGCCTGCCATCATCGGTTTCAACATAGTTTTTCCGTATCGCATCATTCAAGAATGAGGATTAAAGAAGAACGAGCTTGATCTTGGAGTTAGACGTTAGCCGGCAGGAAAGGTTCAACGTGACGACCGGCATACAGCACATCGCGGTGGCCACCAACAACATCATCGAAACGGTGAGCGCGCTGAAGGACCGCGGCGTGGAGTTCCTGTACGTACCGCCCAGCTACTACGACACGGTGATGGACCGCGTGGGCGAGATCGATGAGGACCTGGCGGTGCTGAAGCAGCACGGCGTGCTGGTGGACCGCGACGACGAGGGCTACCTGCTGCAGCTCTTCACCAAACCGGTGCTGGACCGCCCCACGATGTTCTTCGAGATCATCCAAGCAAGCGTCTTCGTCCCGCACTGGCGGGAGGCGCCAAGAGCTTCGGCAAGGGCAACTTCAAGGCGCTGTTCGAGGCGATCGAACGGGAGCAGGAGAACAGGGGAACACTTTGATCCGCCTTCTCCGCCGGACGGCGGATTCGGCGGACAGAGGCAGGAGAACAGGGCGACGTTGTGTGCGATACTGAGATCCGTGAAGCGAATCGTGCCCGATGGACGCACTTCCCGCTTGACCAGGAAGCGCCAGCGGCGGAAGCCTGCATCGCCCCGAACAAGGCACGCACCAGGCCGATCCCAGGCTGCAAGCCATACGGCATACAACGGCCCCTCGCAGCTGGTTGGATACCATTCTTGGTAGATCGTCTACCTTGCCCCCATGATGGATCGTCCAGGTGGAAGCGGAATGCCGACCATTCTGCCTGATACCGCGCCGGCCCTCTTCGGGCATGACGGGTTGAGCGGGCTGCGCCAGCAGGACCCGGCGAAGGCCCTCGGCGAGGCCGTGGGAACGGCCCACGTTCACGTTGCACCCAAGCACACGCCGCTTGACCGGCTGCTCGCACGCGCGGAACAGCGCAGCAAACGCCCGCCTTTATGCGACCTGGTCAACACCCTTCGGACCACCGGGCCAGCCGGAGCGATCGCAGCCCTGTTGGAGCCGAACGCCTCGCACGCCATGAAGAGGCACAACGACCGGACCGGAACTGCCCTTGACGATCAACTGAGAACCTCACCCCATCACCGGAAGATCCCATGAACACGCATCCCCGTATCCTTTCCATCGCCACTGCCTCGGTCCTGGCGGTCATGTGCATGCTCGCAACGGGGGCGAAGGCGCAGACGGTCAAGACCCGTCTCGGCACGCTGAAGCTCGAGAACGGCTACCCCTCGCAGGCGGCGGTGGAGAAGCTCTACGACGAGATGGAGTTCCAGCGCGCCACGCAGACCTTCCTGTGGGGCCTGCCGGCGGTTGGCTTCTACGGCCTGCGCGAGGCCCAGCGCGTCAATTTCGGCGCGCGCGACGGCGAGGTCGTTGTGTACCAGTCCCTCAAGGACAAGGCGGGGATGCTGACGCCCAACCTGACCACCGTGTATGCCTTCACTTTCTGGAACCTCGCCACGCAGGGACCGCTCGTCGTCGAAGTGCCCGCGGGCGCGACCGCCGGGGGTGTGGATGACATCTGGCAGCGACCCGTCATCGACATGGGGCAGACCGGTCCGGACAAGGGGCAGGGCGGCAAGTACCTGATCCTCCCACCTGGTGGTGAAGCCCTGGACCCACCGGGCTATTTCGTGGTGCGCTCCAAGACCAACCAGGTCTGGTTCGGATCGCGCGGCCTGGCGCCAGACCCGGTGGAGGCTGAAGCGACACTGCGCAAGCACAGGGTCTACGGTTGGGCGCAGCGCGCCACGCCCGGCGAAACGAAGTTCATCCCGGTCGGCGGCCGTGATTGGGCCTCCTGGCAGCCGAGCGACATCCGCTACTTCGAGCAGCTCAAGAATATCCTCGACGGCGAGCCGATGGAGACGCACAACGGCTACTTCTACGCCATGATGCGCTCCCTGGGCATGGAGCCGGGCAAGCCCTTCCAGCCCGATGCGCGTCGCAGCAAGATCCTGGGCGAGGCAGCGCTCACCGGTGAGCTGATGGCCCGCGCCAACGCCTTCGACAAGCGCTTCCCCGGCGCCACGGTGTTCGCGGGCACCCACTGGGAATACGCGAACATGGTCGAACTGGACCAGCAGCTGCCGATGTTCTCCCAGCTCGATGAGCGGGCCTCTTGGTACTACGAGGCGATCGGGAACACCTCCGGCATGCAGGGCCGCATCGTGGGCTTCGGACAGGTGTATCTCGAATCTGCGCGTGACAGGTCGGGCGCTTGGCTGGACGGCGGCAAGTACTACCACCTGCACGTGCCGGCCAATGCACCGGTCAAGCAGTTCTGGTCGTTCACCCTCTACGAGAATACCAGCCGCGCACCGTTGCAGTCACCGCAAGGTGCCGCCGACATCTCGTCGCGCAAGCCGGGCCTGGTGGTGAACGCGGACGGTTCGGTGGACCTCTACTTCGGCCCGAAGCCACCTGCCGGCGCGAACGCCAATTTCGTGCAGACGGTACCGGGCAAGGGCTGGTTCACCTACTTCCGCCTTTACGCGCCCACCGAGCCTTACTTCAACAAGGAGTGGGCGCTGCCGGACATCGTCCGCATCCCCTGAGCGCGGCAAGGCAAGGCGCCTTTGCGCCGGTCCAAAGTGTGCGAACACCCTCCGCTTGGGCCGATGATGGCACGACCGCAGGACTCCGGGAACGGGACGGTCCTGCTGCTTGGTGCTGCGCCCGCATCGAACAGGCCACGTACATCACTCCCGCACCGCACGCAGGTGGTGCAGCCCGAGCCCATCCTGCACGATCACGGTGTACAGGCCGGGAGACCAATCGCTCGCACGGATCGCCGCAGGTCCACCCTGATACACCGCGCTGATGAGCAAGGTGATGAGCAACGGCAACGGCCGCATCAAGTTCCCCATCAACGAGCCGGCCGAGGGCAAGAAGAAGAGCCAGATCGAGGAGTACATCGACTTCTACAACGGTGCCGGCGTGCAGCACATCGCGGTGGCCACCAACAACATCATCGAAACGGTGACCCAGTTGAAGGACCGCGGCGTGGCGTTCCTCTACGTGCCGCCCAGCTACTACGATACGGTCATGGACCGCGTGGGCGAGATCGACGAGGACCTGGCGGTGCTGAAGCAGCACGGTGTGCTGGTGGACCGCGACGACGAGGGCTACCTGCTGCAGCTCTTCACCAAGCCGGTGCTGGACCGTCCCACGATGTTCTTCGAGATCATCCAAGCAAGCGTCTTCGTCCCGCACTGGCGGGAGGCGCCAAGAGCTTCGGCAAGGGCAACTTCAAGGCACTGTTCGAGGCGATCGAGCGGGAGCAGGAGAACCGGGGAACACTTTGACCATTCCAAAGTAGCCTTGTATATTTGAAGTCAAACTTCAGATATACAAGGCATGCGCCATCTTCCAAGATCTACTGAAAAGCGCTTCCAGCGGCTGCTGAGGACCTTCCCAGCGGTGCTGGTGGTGGGGCCTCGGCAATGCGG
>Ga0209985_10004858_pt1 | contig 10656 bp, 9 predicted proteins | sample NOAtaG_FD_187305 | JGI IMG/M metagenome (GOLD analysis project Ga0209985, IMG submission 187305) | Freshwater lake microbial communities from Lake Erie, under a cyanobacterial bloom - NOAA_Erie_Diel6S_1000h metaG (SPAdes) (version 2) | ecosystem: Environmental > Aquatic > Freshwater > Lake ... | reverse complement strand
AACCGCCTCTCAAAGTCTGAGGCTGTTCCCGTTGTTCAATATCTCGTCCCACCAGCTTCCGCTCCCCGCGCTTCCGTCGTTCGAATTCAGTCGACCGGACCGGTGACGAACGTCTCCAGGATGTCCGTCGCCGCCTCCAACTGTTCCACTTCCACCCACTCCGTCGCCGAGTGTGCGCGCGCGATGTCGCCGGGGCCGAAGCACACGGCGGGGATGCCGGCGTTGGCAAACAGCGCCGCGTCGGTCCAGCAGAAGAGCCCCTCGACGTCGCCCGGCAGCCCGTGCGCCTGACACGCCGACACGAGTGACGTGACGAGCGGATGCGTCACGGCGGTCTCGAGCGGCGGCTGCGACCCACCCAGCTCGACTGTCGCCGAGAAGCGCGCGTCGTCGGCGTGCAGTGCGTCCACCAGGGCCTGCACCTCGCTCAATACCTGCGCTGCCTGCTCGCCGGGGATCGTGCGACGCTCGAGCTTCACCGTGCATCGATCGGCGTACGTGGACCAGCCGCTCCCGCCGTCCACCAACGGCGCGTGGATCGACGCACGCCCCAGCAGCGCGTGCGTGCGGGTGCGCAGCAGATCGGTTTCGTAGCGATCGATCGCCGCGAGCAAGCGCGCCGCCATGCGGTTGGCGTCGATCCCCACATCGTAGCGACTGCCGTGCGCCGCGCGTCCGTGGACGGTGACGGTGAGCCACGCGAATCCCTTGTGCGCCGGGACGACCGCCAGCCTCGTGGGTTCGGTGATGATCGCGCCGGTGGCCTGCAGTCCATCAGCGAGCAACGCGCTCGTCCCGATGCTCGCGAACTCCTCGTCGCACACGGCGGCGATCACCAGCTCGCGGTGCAACATGCCACGCTGCGCGGCGCGCGCGGCGGCCACGCACATCGCGGCGATCCCGCCCTTCATGTCGGTGCTGCCGCGGGCATACAGGTTGCCGTCCCGCACCTCGGGGGCGAACGGGGCATGGGTCATCCCGTCGGTACCCACGACATCGAGATGCCCGTTGAGCACCAGCGGTGAAACAGCTGCCGGGCCGATGCGCGCGACCACGTTCACCCGCTGTGGCGCGACCTCGTGTGTGGTGACCGTGAAGCCCCACTCGTCGAGAACGTTGGCGAGAAACAGTGCCGCGTCGCGTTCTCCCGGCGCGCCGGGTACGAGACTGGGATTGCGCGAGTCGATCGCGCAGAGGGCAGCGGTGAGGTCGAGGGGAGAAAGCGGAAAGGGCACAGAGGGAGTTTAGCGGTGGCCGACCGGGGGGCGAAACTGCGGCCGCACTTCACCGTGTGGTGGCGGACGGTGGGAGTCGGATGTTTGGGGTGGTGAATACCTCGAGGTCACACCACCCCCAACCCATCGCTTCCGCCCCCCGCCCCCCACCGGACAAGCGCAGCCCGTCAGACGTGCCCATCCACGTCCGACGCGGATACCACCACCCCCCGCCGCGCCACCCGCCACGCCAACACCTCGCCCATCTCCCCCACCGCGCGCCGCACCGCGTCCATTCTCCCCACCGGCGCGATGGCCAGCACACACCCGCCGCCACTTGCCCCCAGCGCCTTGAAGCCCGTGGCCCCGGCGGTGCGCACCGCCGCTTCGAGCTGTGTAATGCGCGCCGTGGTGATGCCGGGGTGCAGCGACTGCTGATGGATCCAGTGCTCACTCACCAGCTCCGCCAATTCGCTCACATTGCCCGCGAGCAGCGACTCGGCCATGCCGCGCGCCAGCGCGCGCATGCGATCGAGCGCCTGTACCACGCGCGGGACCCGATCGCGATAGGCGTCGAGCACGGCGGTGATGGTGTCCGCGGAGATACGCGATTCCCCCGTGTAGATCACGCAGCATCGCGCTTCGAGCGCCGCTGTGGCGGCTGCGGTGAGCGGGAGTCGCTCGGCGTGGCGGGTGCGCCCCAGCGTGAGCCCCAGCGCCCCGCCGTAGGCGGCGGCGTAGTGATCCTGAAAGCCGCCCGCGACGCCCAGTTCGTCCACTTCGGTCGCGCGGCTCCGTTCCGCCAGGTCGGTGGGTTCCCAACGCGCTCCGCGCCACGCCGCGATGGCGGCCTGTAGCGCCACGCCGGCCGCGGATGACCCGCCAAGACCGGCGCCTACGGGGAAATCGCTCGACAGCGTGACCCGCACCCCCGACAGCCCCGCCCGGCGCAACGCGGCTGCCACCAGTGCGTCGGCTGGTGGCCCGGGCTCGTCGGCGGCCACGAGGGTCACCGTAGCCCGGCGTTCGATGGCCAGGTTACAAACGAACCCGCCTCGCTCTTCGGGGAAGGGAGGGACATCTGTCCATCCCCCGCCGAAGTCGAGGCGGGCTGGTGCCGACGCGACGATCACGTCGATTTACTTCTTCTTGGCCGGGGCCTTCTTCGCTGGAGCCTTGGCGGGGGCCTTCGCGGCCGGCTTGGACGGCGCCTTGGCTGCAGGCTTCGCCGGTGCCTTGGCTGGGGCCTTTGCCGGTGCCTTTGCCGGTGCCTTGGCCGGGGCCTTGGCTGCGGACTTCGCTGCTGCTGCCGGCTTCGCCGGGGCCTTGGCTGCCGGCGCGGACCTGGCCGCCGGCTTTGCCGGGGCGGCGTCCTTCTTGGCCGGCGCGGGCTTGGCCGCCGCCTTCGGTTCCACCGGCTTGGCCGCGGCCTTCGGTTCGGCCTTGGCCGCAGGCTTGGCGGCCGGTTTGGCCTCCGCCTTGGGCTCCGGCTTCTCCTCGACCTTCGGCTCGGCCTTGGGCTTCGGCGCCGGCTTGGGCGGCAGCGGAGCGTACGTCACCTTGTCCGACGGCTTCTGCGGTTCGATGCGCATCGCCGCGCGGGCCTCGAGTGCCGCTTCGGCCGCCGCCGCCGGGGCCTGCACGGCCTTCGGCATCTGGCCCAGGGGGACCGGCTTCGGCGGCGCGGCCTTGGGCTGGGGGGCCGGTAGCGAGCCGTGCTTGGCGATATACGCGGCCTCGGCCTGCGCAATCAGCGTATCGGCCTCGTCCTGATTCATCTGGCCGCGACGCACCATGTAATTGATGAGATCGCGCGCGCTTTCGATCACGAAGGAGCTCAAACCCGCAGCCGCCCCCACCACATCGCGCATGGCGCCGGCCATCCGGCTGCCAGCTTCGAGGCTGATCTCATGAGCACGAGCGGCCATTTCCGCGGCCGTGTCCCGGGCGTCGGCTGCCCGATGACCGGGGCCGCGGCGGGGAGCCGGAGCTGCTGGAGGCGCGTCGCCTTCCGTGAGCGTTTCGTCGTCAGCCTGCGGCAAATCGGCCATAGGTGGAGCGCACTCCTTCCGCCAGACATGGAGGTAGAGGTGGTCGCTAAACGGAATTCGGAAGGCGAAGGCAGTCTTCTTCCCGAGCCACCGAGTGGTCCGCGTCCACCGGAACGGGGGTAACTATATGATTTTCAGTGATCTATGCAAGGTATCCAGACGTGCTTTGCGAGGTCGGCGTACATATAATGCAGTCGACGCGGGCAGGGGCGAGGTCGGCGCACGAGGGCAAAATGCGCTGACTCACTCGCCTTTCTGTGATATTTATGCGCCTTTAACAAGTCAGTAAAAAGACATCATGGCATCACAACCTCTCGAAGGAATTCGTGTCCTTGACCTCTCCAGGGTTCTTGCCGGACCGCTGTGCGCGATGATGCTGGGCGACCTCGGGGCGTCGGTCATCAAGGTCGAACGGCCAGGATCGGGTGACGACACCCGCGGGTGGGGGCCTCCGTTTGCGGAAAACGGGCAATCTGCCTACTTCCTGAGCGCCAACCGCAACAAGCTGTCGCTGGCCGCGAGTTTCACCGATCCAGCCGACCGGGCGCTGCTCCTCGAGCTGATCGCCGAGTGCGATGTGGTGGTGGAGAACTTCCTTCCGGGGGTACTCGCTCGAAACGGAATTGATGCTGACGCGTTGCTGGCGCAAAATCAGCGACTCATCTGGTGCACCATTACCGGATTCGGCCCTGAGAGCCGTCGCCCTGGCTACGATTTCGTGATCCAGGCCGAAGGGGGGTGGATGGTCATCACCGGTGAGCCCGATGGTGACCCCATGAAGGTGGGGGTGGCAATGGTCGATGTGACCACTGGTAAGGATGCGGCGATCGGCATTCTGGCCGCACTGTCGGCCCGGGACCGGGCAGGAATGCGAATGCTTCCCCCAGAAGCGCGTCGGGTGCATGTCACCCTGCAATCGAGCGCGATCGCGGCGCTCGTGAACGTGGCCCAGAACAGCCTGGTGAGCGGGGCCGAGGCGCGGCGCTGGGGCAATGCGCACGCCAACCTCGTCCCGTACCAGCTATTCCGCGCTGCCGATCGCCCGTTCGTGATCGCCGTGGGCACCGACAGCCAGTGGGTGGCGGCCATGCGGGCGCTCGGGCTTGATGCGCTGGCCGATGACCCCGCGCTGGCCACCAACGCCGGGCGGCTCGCCCAGCGGGAGCGGGTGGTCGCTCGGCTGGCTGAGCACCTCGCCACACAGTCGGCAGCGGACTGGATCGCGCAGCTTGATCGGGTGGGCGTGCCATGCGGCCTCGTCCGTACGGTACAGGAAGCGGTCGCCGAACGGCTACATGAGGAAGATTTCAGCGTCACCGAAGCGGCCCGGGTGGGACTCCCGCCGCTCTGGAATGGAACCGTTCGCCTCGGGCCGCCGGCGTGTGGCGAACACACTGTCACCGTGCGGGAAAAAGGGTGGCGTTCATTCGAGAACGGCGGGTGACGCGGGGCGAAAGATTCGTGATCTCGCTGTGACGTCTTCGTGAACCCGTCGTCCTTTCCACGAGACGAGCAGCAGACGTTCCGGTCGTCGCGGGAGCCGATCCCGCCGATCGTTGTGCGGTAGGGGTGTCGTCCCCGTCCAAACGGCGTTATCCTAGCGCCGTGACTATGACGGAATCTGAAATCCCACCAAACGACGTCGACAACGACCAGGACGTCATCTCCCGGGTGCTTGCGGGGGATCGCGACGCGTTCGCGTTGCTGATTGGCCGGTATAGTGATCCGCTGTACCGGCATGCTCTTGGAATGACGGGCAGTCCCGACGTCGCCGAGGATATTCTCCAGACATCGTTCATCAAGGCATATCACCATCTCGGTGAGGTGCGGGGACGATTCGATGCCTGGCTGTTCCGGATCGTTGCCAACGGGTGCAAGGATTGGCTGAAGAACATTCGGCGCACGCACCTGAGCTACGACGAAGACGATCAGCCCTCCGGCTACGCGAGTCCCGATGAGGACCTCGACCGCACCGAACTGCGGCAGGACCTCGATGCAGCTCTCGCGCAGCTGGCGCCAAGTCTCCGCGAAGCCTTCATCATGAAGCACGTTGAAGGACGTTCGTACGAGGAAATGGCGGACCTCCTGGGTACCACCGTTGGCGCCCTGAAGATGCGCGTGCATCGGGCACGTGAAGCACTTCAGGCCCTGCTCGAGGAGAAATACGCGTGATGCTCGACCGACACGAAGCGCACGAGAACCGCAACCAGAAGGTCCGCGACACCCGTGACGCGGCGGTGACTGCCGATCGTCCCGTGGCCGATCGCGAGGTCCCGCTGCCTGAGGTTGCCGCGGCCGATACGATGACCGACGTACTCAACATGTGGCTCGACGGCGAGGCCTCCGAGGCCGACGCCCGCGAAGCCGACGCGAAGGCGGTGCAGTTCTGGGCCCGTGTGGCCAAGGACACCAACACCATGCGTCAGGTGAAGGCGCCGACGCATCTCACGGCCAACATCATGGCCGCGCTGCCGGGCAAGGCCCCGCTCGCGGACTGAATTCGCGCGTGATGAGCAAACGCCGCCGGGGAAACCCGGCGGCGTTTGTGTTTTCGGTCACCCGGAACCCGGAACCCGTACGCGGAACCCACAACTGATCAGTTCCGGGTTCTGAGTTCGGGTTCCGAGTCGCGGGTTTACATGTGAATCGCGCGCCCCAGTGCCGACAGCGCCGCTTCCTTCACCGTCTCGCTCAGCGTCGGGTGCGAGTGCACCGTGATCGCGATGTCCTCGGCGCTGCCGCGATACTCCATGGCGAGTACGACCTGCGCGAGGTTGTCGGCCACGTGCGGACCGATCATGTGGCAGCCCAGGATTTCGTCGGTGGTCTGATCCACCACGAACTTCACGAACCCCTGCGTTTCGCCCATCGTCCGTGCGCGGCCGTTGGCGCTAAAGGGGAACTTGCCCACGCGATAGGCGCGGCCGCTCGCCTTCACCTCCTGCTCGGTGAGCCCCACCGTGGCGATTTCGGGCCACGTGTACACCACGCCCGGCATCGTGCGGTAGTGCATGTGCACCGGCTTGCCGGCGATCACCTCGGCCGCGATCACGCCTTCGTCTTCGGCTTTGTGCGCGAGCAACTTGCCGCCCACCACGTCACCGATGGCGAACACATTGGGCAGGTTCGTGCGCATCTGGTCATTCACCACGATTTCGCCGCGCTGGCCGAGCTGCAGCCCGAGCGCTGCGGCGTCCACGCCGCTCAGCGACGGACGACGGCCCACGCTCACGAGCACGTAGTCGCCCTCGATGCTCGAGGTCGCGCCGTCCTTTTCCACGTGAATGGTCACGCCGTCGTCACGTACCTCGCCGCCGGTGACCTTGGTGCCGGTGTGGATCTCGAGCCCCTGTTTGCGGAAGATGCGGTCGGCTTCCTTCACCACATCGTCGTCGTTGCCGGGGAGAATGGTGGGCGCGTACTCCACCACCGTCACCTTGGCGCCGAGACGGCGCCACACGGAGCCCAGTTCGAGCCCGATCACGCCGCCGCCGATCACGATGAGATGCTTCGGCACCTCGGGGATCTGTAGCGCGCCCACGTTGGAGAGCACGCGCTTCTCATCAAAGGGCAGGAAGGGCAGCTGCACCGGCACGGAGCCCGTGGCGACGATCACGTGCTTCCCCTGCCACGAGGTGACCGTGCCGTCGGCGCCCTGCACCTCGATCACGTTGTTCGCCTTGAGTGTGCCGTAGCCCTTGGCCCAGGTGACCTTGTTCTTCCGGAACAGGAACTCGATGCCCTTGGTGTTCTGCGCGACCACGTCGGTCTTGCGCGCCATCATGGCGGGCAGATCGATCGAGGCGCCGTCCACCTTCACGCCGTGTTCGGCGGCGTGCAGGCGAAGCCACTCGTAGTGCTCGCTCGACTGCAGCAGTGCCTTGGACGGAATGCACCCGACGGTCACGCAGGTGCCGCCGAGCGTCTTGTCGGCTTCGATACAGGTGACGGAGAATCCGAGTTGCGCAGCGCGAATGGCGGCCACGTAGCCGCCCGGGCCACCGCCGAGGACGAGGACGTCGGCGGTCTGGGTCGTTGGGGAGGTCATGCGCGGAAGATAGTCATGCGCCCCCCGCAGGCTGTCGTGGTGATAACCGGTGTACGGGCGTTAGCTGGAATTGCTGATCCGGTCGGAGGCCGGCCTTCGGGTATTCGTGACCGGCGAGGGCCTTCCGACCCGGTGGAACACGCTGTTACCATCGAACAGAGATGTCGTCTTTCTGCCGACGGCACGCCCTTGGCAGGTGCCATACATACAATAGGTCTCACATCGTCAGCGGCGGCCCCAACCCTCGCGTTGAAAACGTTTGCTGACGAAGCCCGACGTCCCGGCGGAAACGCTTAGGGGCGTCGTGGTGCTTTGGGGGTAGTTGAGAGACTGATGACTGAAAACTGCCACTAGAAACTAGAAACTCCCCGCGGTCGGCGAGGAGTTTGTAGTTCGTAGTGGCAGTTCTCGGTTGTCAGCCAACTGCCTGCCTCAATACACCAACATCGCCGCCGGATCTTCCATCAGTTCCTTCACGCGAACGAGGAAGAGCACCGCCTGCTGGCCGTCGATGATGCGGTGATCGTAGCTGAGCGCCACGTACATCATCGGACGGATCTCCACCTTGCCGTCGATCGCCACGGGGCGGTCCTGGGTCTTGTGGAGGCCGAGGATGCCGACCTGCGGGTAGTTGATGATCGGCGTGGAGATGAGCGAGCCGAACACGCCACCATTGGTGATGGTGAAGGTGCCGCCGGTGAGGTCGTCCATCGACAGCTTGCTATCACGCGCGCGCTTGGCGACGGCGCCGATGTCCTTGCCGATCTGCACGACGCTCTTCTGGTCGCAGTCCTTCACGTTCGGCACCACGAGCCCCGCGTCGCTGGCGACGGCGATGCCCATGTTCACGTAGTGCTTGTACACAATGGTGTCGCCGTCGATCTGCGCGTTCACCACCGGATACGCCTTGAGCGCCAGCGCCGCCGCCTTGGCGAAGAAAGGCATGAACGAGAGCTTCACGCCCTGTTCCTTCTCGACGCGTTCCTTGAGGCGCTCACGGAGGGCCGTGATCGCCGTCATGTCGATCTCGTTGAACGTCGTCAGGTGCGCCGTGGCGTGCTGCGACTGCAGCAGGTTCTCCGCGATGCGCTTGCGACGCGTGGACATCTTCTCGCGGGTTTCGCGCGGCGACGTGGGCGCCGGGGAAGACAGCGCAACGGCGCTAGCCGCGGGAGCGCTAGCCGCGGGAGCGCTAGCCGCGAGAGCGCTAGCCGCGAGAGCGCTAGCCGCGGGCGCGCTGGCCGGTGCGGCGCTCACGGCGCCCATGACATCGGCCTTGCTCACTACGCCACCACGACCTGTGCCCTGGACGTCGGCGGCATTAATCCCCGCCTCCGCCGCAGTACGCGCTGCCGCCGGCGACACCTTCGCCTCGCCTGCATGGGTCGGCGCCACCACCGCTGGCGCCGGAGCCGCTGGCGCAGTCGCAGGTGCGCTGGCCACCGCTGGCGCCGTTGCGCTGTTCGCCCCCGCCGCGATCTCCCCCAGCACGTCTCCCACTGCCACCACGTCCCCTTCGCCCTTCGCACGCGCGGTCAGCGTTCCCGCCTCGAGTGCGGGCACCTCAACGGTGATCTTGTCCGTCTCGAGTTCGACGAGTGAATCACCGACGGCGACGACGTCGCCTTCCTTCTTGAGCCAGCGTGAGACCGTGGCTTCGACGATCGACTCGCCGAGGGGGGGAACCTTGATAGACGACATATGGACTTGGTGTTGGGACTTGGGGAATGCGCAATATAGGCAGGGACGCGGGGCAGGTGGTGGGGGGTGGGCGGACACTCCGCCGCGCCGGTGGGAAAAGCAGACGGCAGACCGCAGGAACCGGAGCTCGCAGGACGGAGGACTGCGGAAGAACGGGCGCGCCGCGTAGCGGTCGCGCCCGATTTCCTCTGCGGTATGGAAATCGGGGGCGGCGCAAAGCGCCCGCCCCCGTTTGTTTTACAATACGCCTCCCGTCTGCCGTCTGTGGTTCCTGCCGTCTGCCGTCTGCGCTTCAGCCGTAGTTCTGCTTCCGTAGTTCAAGCTTCCGCCCCCTCGAGCTTCCGCCGTCATGAGCCTTTTCCATACGATGCGCGCCCTCACCTTCGCCGCCCACGGTGGCCCGGAGCAGCTCGTCGTCAAACACGACGCGCCGGTGCCCAGCGTGCACGCGACCGACGGCGTGCGCGTGCGTGTCCATGCCGCTGCGCTCAACCGGCTCGATCTCTGGGTGCTCCAGGGGATTCCCGGGGCCAAGGTGAAGCCCGGCTGGGCGCTCGGCTCCGACGGGGCCGGCATCGTCGAGGCCGTGGGCAGCAAGGTCACCTCGGTGAAGGTGGGCGACCGCGTCATCATCAACCCGGGCGTCGTCGACCGTAGCTGCCGCTGCGAGTACTGCCGCGACGGCGACCAGCCCCTGTGCCTCAGCTATGGCGTGCTCGGGGAGCACTACCCCGGTACCATCGCCGATTATGTCGTCGTGCCCGAAGCGAACGTGCGTACCATCCCCGATTGGCTCCCCTGGGACGTGGCCGCCGCCTTCCCGCTCGCCACACTCACCGCGTGGCGCATGATCGTGACCCGGGCCAAGGTGCGCGCCGGCGAGCAGGTGCTCATCTGGGGGATCGGCGGCGGCGTAGCGCTCGCGGCCCTGCAGATCTGCAAGCACATCGGTGCCACTGCGTGGGTGACGTCGGGGAGCGCGGAGAAGCTCGAGAAGGCGTCGCTCCTCGGCGCCGACCACCGGCTCGATCACACCCAGCCCGACCTCGGCAAAACCATTCGCGCCATGACCGACAAGCGCGGCGTCGATGTGGTGATCGACAGCGTGGGCGAGGCCACCTGGCCGCAGTCGCTCACGGCCCTCGGTCGCCGAGGCCGGCTGGTCACCTGTGGCGGGACCAGTGGCCCCTTCGTGCAGGTCGACGTGCGCCGGATGTTCTGGAACCAGTGGACGCTGATGGGCAGTACCATGGGCAACGACGCCGAGTTCGACGCCATTACCGAGTTCTTCCGTCACGGCTCCCTGCAGCCTCCGGTCGACAGCGTCTGGCCGCTGGAGCAGGCGCCGCAGGCCTATGCGCGCCTCGCCTCGGGGCAGCAGTTCGGGAAGGTGGTGGTGCAGCTCGTGCCGTGGGAGTGAGGCCGGCGTACTTCGGATCGCGATCTTCAGCGCGGCTTGCTGTTTGTCGCCCTTGACGAGTCTGGGCGATCGCTAGGGGCGCGAAGTCGCTGAATGACCCATCCGGTGAGTGCTCCGGCTCCCGCCCCCACGCCGACAACGATTGGCACCGACACGATCGTCGTGCAGCCGATGTTCCGGCATTCGCTCCACGTGACCATGCCGAAAACTGCTCCGCCGATG
>Ga0209985_10004855_pt1 | contig 10661 bp, 9 predicted proteins | sample NOAtaG_FD_187305 | JGI IMG/M metagenome (GOLD analysis project Ga0209985, IMG submission 187305) | Freshwater lake microbial communities from Lake Erie, under a cyanobacterial bloom - NOAA_Erie_Diel6S_1000h metaG (SPAdes) (version 2) | ecosystem: Environmental > Aquatic > Freshwater > Lake ... | reverse complement strand
GTCCTGGCTGGCGTCGGTGCAGCTGGCGCGGGTGGCAGAGGAAGACCAGCGGCAGCGGCTCACCGAGCTGGCGGAACTCGCCGGCGCCGTGCTCGCCCCGGACGGCAGCCTGCCCGATCCGCAGGCCTTCGCGACCGCGGCCCGCGCCGCGGCCACGGCCTCGGGCGTGGCGCTCGAGCTCCTCGCGACCGACGGCCGGCCGCTCTCCGCGGAGCCCCAGAACGCAGGCTCGCCGACGTCGCCGCGGATGCCGCCGGGCGACGAGCGGCTCGTGGCCGAGGCCCGCGCCGGCCGGGTGGCCGCAGCGAGCCGGTTCGAGCCGGCGACCGGTCGGCGGTTCATCACGGTGGCCGTGCCCCAAGGGCCGCGGGCGGCGCCCACCGCCATCATCCGCGCCAGCGCCGATACCCGGGCTGCCGACCGTGAACTCGCGGCCGCCCAGCGGCGGCTGATCCTCGCCCATCTCGCGCTGGCCACCGCCGCCGCCACCGTCGGCTACCTGCTCGCCCGCCGCGCGGTGCGGCCGGTGCAGGACCTGCAACTCGCCGCCAAGCGGCTGGCCGCGGGCGACTTCGACGCGCCGCTCCCCGCCACCGATCTCGCCGAGGTGGGCGACCTGGCCGCGGCGCTGGCCGGCCTCCGCGACCAGCTCGTCGAGCGCGGGCTGCTCATCGGCCGGCAGGGCACGCAGCAGGAGGCGGTGCTCGGGAGCATGATCGAGGGCGTGCTTGCGATCGACGGGCGGCAGCGAATCGTGGGGATCAACCGGGCCGCCGCCGAGTTGCTCGGCCTCGACCTCGACGACGTGGTGCGACGGCCGCTGCAGGAGGTCGTCCGCAATCCCGATCTCCGCCGCTTCGCCCTGCGGGCGATCGACTGCCGCGAGCCGGTGGAGGACGACCTCGTGCTCCACGGTGCCCGCGACCGCACGATCCGGCTCCGCGGCACCGCGCTCCGCGACGTGTCGGGCGAAGGAGGCGCCGTCATCGTGCTCAACGACGTCACCGACGTGCAGCGGCTGGAAAACGTGCGGCGCGACTTCGTGGCCAACGTGTCGCACGAATTGAAGACCCCCATCGCCTCGATCAAGGGCTTCGTGGAGACGCTGCTCGACGGGGCCGCCGACGATCCGGCCGACGCCCGCCGCTTCCTCCAGATCGTCGCCCGCCAGGCCGACCGCCTCGCGGCGATCATCGAGGATCTGCTCGCGCTCTCGCGGATCGAGCAGAGCGAGGGGGCCGACAACCTGCCGGTCGAGCCGGCGGCGATCGGCGGCGTGTTCGCGGCGGTGGCGACCGACTGCGGACCGCGGGCGGCCGAGCGGTCGATCACGCTCGAGCCCCGGTGCGATCCGGTGCTCGTGGCGGAGGTCAACGCGCCGCTGCTCGAGCAGGCGCTCATCAACCTCGTCGACAACGCCATCAAATACAGCGACGAGGGGCGAACGGTGTGGATGGAGGCCGGGGCCGTCGGCGACGAGCTCGAGATCCGGGTTCGCGACGAGGGCTGTGGCATCGAGGCCGAGCATCTCCCGCGGCTCTTCGAGCGGTTCTACCGGGTCGATCGGGCAAGGAGCCGCAAGCTCGGCGGCACGGGCCTCGGGCTCTCGATCGTGAAGCACATCGTGCAGGCCCACCGCGGCACGATCGGCGTCGAAAGCACACCGGGCGTGGGCACGACGTTCACGATCCGGCTCCCGCTCACGCGGGCGTGACGATCGTGCGGCCGCCGTCGACGGGCAGGCAGACGCCCGTGACGAAATCGTTCTCCACGAGGAACAGCACCGCGTGGGCGACATGCTCCGGCGTGCCCTCGCGGCGCACGAGCGTGCCGGAGATCGCGGCGTCACGGGCCGATGGCTCCATGTCGGCAGGCAGCGTCACGGGGCCGGGCATCACGCAATTCACCCGGATTCGCGGATTGCGTGCGGCCCACTCGACCGCCAACGACCGCGTGAGCGAGACGATCGCTCCCTTGCTCGGAAAATAGGCGGCGTAGTCGAGCGACGGACGCGCAACCGCGCAGTCGCCCATCGTCACGATCGCACCGCCCGCCTCCTGTGCGGCCATCACGGCGCCCGCCTCCTGGGCCACGACGAAGGTGCCCACGCAGTTGACGTCGAAGTGGGCCCGCAGGTCGTCGGCCGTCGCCTCCTCCAGCCGCCCCCGCATCCAGATCGCCGCGCAGGTCACCACCGCGTCGATCCTCCCGAAATGATCCGCCACCCGGTGCACCATCGCCCGCACCGGCCCCTCGTCGCGGAGGTTGGCCGTGACAGCGAGACTCGGAATGCCGGCCCCTTCCAATTCGCCAGCCAAGGCCCGCGCCTCGCCGAGCGACGCATGGCAGTGGATCGCCACGGAGTAGCCCCGCGAGGCGAGCGCCCGCACCACCGCCGCTCCGATCCGCCTCGCGCCGCCGGTCACGAGGGCCACGCGGCCGGTGGCCGGCGCCGCGCCGGGCACGAATTCAAGCGGCGTCGGAGGCGGGCTCATGGCGTGCGGCTCACTCCCGCTTTTCGGCCCGGGCCGCGTGGTAGTCGAGGATCTGCTGCCAGGCCTCGGCCGGCGTCTCGGCATACGTGAACAGGTCGAGGTGATGGTCGGCGATCACACCCACGTCGGCGAGATACTGGAAGTCGATCACCTTCGACCAATAGGCCTTGCCGTAAAGGATGATCGGCACCGGCTGCATGCGGTGGGTCTGCATGAGCGTGAGCGTCTCGAACATCTCGTCGAGCGTGCCGAAGCCGCCGGGGAAGAGCACGACCGCCGCCGCCCGCAGGATGAAGTGGAACTTCCGCAGGGCGAAATACTTGAACTGGAAGCAGAGCTCCGGCGTGATGAACGGATTCGGCTGCTGCTCCGCGGGGAGCTTGATGTTGAGGCCGATCGACTTGCAGCCCACGTCGAAGGCGCCGCGGTTGGCCGCCTCCATGATGCCGGGGCCGCCGCCGGTCACGACTACGTAGTCACGCTGATCCTCGCACTGGTTGTCGATCGACACGATCCGGGCGAACTCGCGGGCGTCGTCGTAATAGCGGCTGAACTCGATCAAGCGAGTGATCCGTTCCACGTCGCGCTTGAGCTTGGCGTCGTGGGGCGCCGCCTGCAGCCCCCGGCGGGCCTCGGAGAGCCGCCGCTCGGCGGCCGTCCGCTCCACGATCTGCGTGCCGCCGAAGACGATCACGGTGGACTGGATGTTGTCGGCCTGCAGGGCGAGCTCCGGCTTGCCGAGCTCCAGGAGCATCCGCACGCCCCGCATCTCCACCCGCGTCAGGAGCGACGGATCCTCCTGGGCGAGGCTGTAGCTCGGTGAGGAGAGGATCCGCTCCATGTTCTCGGCGACGAGCGCGACGTCGTCGCCGAGCACGGTGTCGGGGAGAATCGCACAGGTCTTCGGCTTCGGCGCCGGCGGCTCGGGGGCGGGAGTGGGCTTCTTGGCCATGGGAGTCCTTTCGGGTGGGCAGGTTCAGTCGAGGGCGACCCGTTCGCCGAGCGTGGGCACGTGGGCCTCCCAGCCGCGGGTCTGACGCAGGAATTCTTGCAGGCCGCGGGCGGCTGGCGGCTCCCCGTGCACCAGAAACGTGCGTTTCGGGGCGGGCATCGAGCCCAGCCAGCGGTCGATTTCGCGGCGATCGGCATGGCCGGAGAGGGCGTCCACCCGCCGGATCACGGCCCGCACGGGGATGTCGCGGCCGTGGATCCGCAGGAACCGCGCCCCGTCGATGAGCGTGCGGCCGCGGGTGCCGGCGGCCTGGTAGCCCGCCACGAGCACGGTCGTCTGCGGATCGGGGAGCCGCTGGGCCAGATGGTGCAGGATCCGCCCGCCATTCATCATGCCGCTCGACGCGATCACGATGCCGGGCCCGTCGTGGGCGTTGATGGCCTTCGATTCGTTGGCCGTCTTGGCCATCCGCACGAACGGACTGGCCAATGACGTGGCCACCCCCTGGAGCTTCGCCTCGCTGAAATCGTGCTCGGCGCCATGCCGCAGAAACACCTGCATCGCGTCCACCGCCATCGGTGAATCGACCCAGACAGGAATCTCGGGCAGGCGGCCCGCGGCCATGAGCGTGCGCAGCAGATAGACGAGCTGCTGGCAGCGGCCGATCGCGAACGAGGCCACGAGCATCATCCCGCCCCGGGCGATCGCCTCCTTCGTGACGGCCTCCAGCTCGTCGAGCGGCCGGCTCGGCGGATGGTCGCGGTTGCCGTAGGTGCTCTCGCAGACGAGATAGTCGCAGGGGGGGGGCGAGACGGGGTCGTTGTAGAGCGGGGCGTCGAAGCGGCCCACGTCGCCGGAGAACACGATCCGCAGGGGCTGTGAACGCCCTGGCTCGCGGATCTCCATCTCCACGAACGAGCTGCCGAGCATGTGGCCGGCGTCGTGGAACCGGCAGCGGATGCCCGACGCCGGCTCGAACCATTCCAGCCGCGGCACCGGGGCGAGCAGCCGCAGCGTGCGGTCGACATCCTGCTCCTCGTAGAGCGGCAGGGCCGGCCGATGCTTCGCGTAGCCCTTGCGGTTGGCGTAGAGGGCGTCTTCCGCCTGGCACTTCGCGGAGTCGTAGAGCAGCAGGCCGAGCAGGTCGGCCGTCGGCGGCGCGGTGTGGATCCGGCCACGGAAGCCTTCGCGGGTGAGCCGCGGGAGGAAGCCCGAGTGGTCGATGTGGCCATGCGTGAGCACCACGGCGTCGATCGAATCGGGAGACGGCTTGAATCGCACCCAGTTGCTTTCCCGCAGCTCCTTCTCTCCCTGGAAGAGGCCGCAGTCGATGAGCACCCGCGCCGAGCCCGTGTCGACGAGATACCGCGAGCCCGACACCACACCCGCAGCTCCGAGGAACGTCAGCGTCGTCATTGCGCCTCCTTGGTTTCACCGGCCATGAGCAGCTCTCCCGGCGTCACGGCCAGGGACGAGAGCAGGCTCCGCTTCGCCCGCTGGCCGAGCGAACCGGGCAGCGTCAGCACCAGCGTGCTCCGGCCGTCGCCGCGCCGCACCTCCGCCAGCAGGCCGAACGGCGTGAGCCGCGCGGCGAGCGCGTGCAGGATCGGGCCGCGGGGCAGCGGCAGGGCTCCGAGACTCGCGTCCGCCACCACGCACTCCACTTGGTTCACCTCTCGCAGCCTGATCTCGAGGCCACACGATACCACGGCCGAGAGCGGCCCGGCACCGACCCGCGCGCCGAGCCGCACCACGCGGTCGGCCAGTTCCACCCGCGGGGCCGCGACGCCGGCGGGCAGCAGGGCCGCGTGGTTTCGCGGCAGATCGAGGGCGAGCCAAGCGTTGAGCTCCTGTTCCGTGATCGCCGCCTCCCAGGGGCCGATCCGGGAGGCGGCCGCCTGCAGCCCCGCCGCCTTCGTGATCAGCCGCCGCGCGGCCTGCTCGGCGGCGGCCGTTTCTCCGGCGGCAAGCCGCGCGCGATAGAACGCCGGCGTCGTAGCCGCGGCCACCAGCACCGCCGCGACGAAAACCGCCCCGGCGAGGCCCGCTGCCGCGAGCCCCGCCAGCACCCGCCGTCGAAGCCACCTCGGGCGGGGCGGCTTCGACGGCGCATCGTGCGTGGCCGGGGCGGCGTCCATCCTCAACCGACGAACCCGAACAGCCGCGGAATCGGCAGTTCCGCGGGCGCGTCGAGCACGACGGTGCCGAGAGTGTCGTCGAGTTCGTCGCGTAGCACTCGCACATCCGGCGGTGCCTCGATCCCGATCCGCACTTTGTCGCCACTGACGCGGACCACGGTCACCACCACCGAATCCCCCACCCGAATCCGTTCGTTTTGCTTGCGGGACAGCACCAGCATCGAGAGCCTCCGTTCTTGATGTATGTGTGTGGCGAATGAATGTAGCGGGATGATGTACAGATGTCAACGTGACGCCGCGGCCAGATTCCGCGAACGGCCCGCCGCCACCGTCCGCCCCGTTGCGGACGATCCCCCACCCCCGGCGCCGCCTCCTCGAGCGCTTCCACTGTCGCGAGTCGCAGGGTTGGGAAAGATGTGAGCCAAGGGAAACATCGTCCGGTCAGGCAGACTTTCTTGTCGCCGGAGAAAAGAGCGCCGACAAATCGCTTTGTGAGGATCGTGCGTCGGAGCCGCGACCTGCCTCACGAACGCCGTCAGCGGCCCACGGAAGCCGCGCGGGAGTCGATGGCCTCGCCTTCGACGAAGGCCGCCAGTTCCACCGCTTCGGCCGCGGCAGCCTGCGATTCGGCTGCTTCGATCCGCTCGATGTCGGAGCCGAGCAGCCGCGGGTGCAGCTTGTGCACGCTCTTGAGCCGGTCACCGCGGCCGCCCAGCGGCCCCAGCCGCGGCTCGATCTCGAGCGTCACCTCGGTGGGAATGCCCTTGGCTTCCTCGATCTCGCGGTTGATGGCCAGGCGCGGAAACGGCGGCACGCCGCCCGGATGCAGGAGCGCCCGCAGCAGCACGGCCGAGTCGGCGAACTGCCGATAGGCCGCGGCGGCCCCGGGCGACGGGGCCGCATCGTGCGTCACGGCATACCGCACCCGCGGGCCCGTCAATTCGATCGTGCGGTCCTTCTCGGTGAGGCCGCTGGTGAAGTCTGGGCCGCCGGCCCAGCGGATGAGCCGGTCATCGGAGCCGCGGGCCCACTTCGCCAGCGACACGCCGAGCCGTTCGAGCCGCACGGCCTCGACCTGCGTCTTCACGTTGCGAACCGGATCGATCACCACGAGCCGCTCGCGCGCCGGATCGTGGAGCACGATCTCCGCGAGTTGCATCTGCGGGTCTTTGTCATCCTCGCCGGCGGCAGGCAGCTCGAGAAAGTCCCAGGCCACACCGTCGCGAAACAGCGTGAGGCTGCGCGCCGCCGGCTCGCTCGCGCCCTGCACGAAGAGCTCGGTCTCCACCCGCATCGTCCAGCCGCGGTCCGCATCGTCGGCAGCGAAGGCCGCTCCCACGACCGCGTTGACACAGCCGACGGTCACCACCGCAGCCAGCGCTCGAATCCGGAACATGCAGCGAGTCTCCGAAAGGTGGGCAGGGAGGGTAGCAGACCCGACCCCGACGCCGAAACGCCAGAATGGCCCGGGAACCTTTCAAAACGCGGGAGGCGAGGGGGTCGGCGAAAGCTCGAGGAGCATTGGGCCGCCGCGGCCCACCGCGACGAGACTTTTGCCGCCCCCGAGCCGGCGCGGTTTATGATGGCCCGCATGAACCACTGGCTCATCAAGAGCGAACCAGACGTGTTTTCGATCCGCGACCTCGCGAAGGCACCGCGGAAGACGACGCACTGGGAGGGCGTGCGCAACTACCAGGCCCGCAACTTCCTCCGGGCGATGCGGAAGGGCGACCGCTGCCTCTTCTACCACTCCAATGCCGCCCCCCCGGGCGTGGCCGGCGTCGTGGAGGTGGTCCGCGAGGCCTATCCCGATCCGGCCGCCTGGGATCCGCAGAGCGACTACCACGACCCGAAGGCGTCGCCCGACAATCCGATCTGGTCGATGGTCGACGTGAAGCTCGTCGAGGCGTTCGCCCGCGAGATCCCGCTCGACGAACTCCGGGCCACGAAGGCCCTCGCCGGCATGGAGCTGCTGCGCCGCGGCAGCCGGCTGTCGGTCCACCCGGTCACCGCCGCCCAGTTCGCCACGGTGCTCAAGCTCGCGAAGGCCTGAGCCGAAGCTCAAGCGGCAACGCGACCCGGCCGCCGGTCAACGGGGCCGTCGTCGGCCGGCAGCCGCAGGCTGGCCGCGGTGCCGGGCAAGGCTGCCCGCTCCCGCGCGTAGAACTCGCGGAGCCGCCGCGTGTCGATGCCGAGCGCCTGCCGCGTCTCGCCGAGCGGCCGGTCGAGCATCTCCTCGCGGAGCAGAAGGTGCAGATTCGTGGCGCCGCATTCGCGGCCCGCCTCCAGGCCGAGATCGTAGGCGGCGAGCGTCCGCCAGGAGATGCGGTAGGGGTGCGGATAGATCCGCGATACCACGAGCTTGAAGAACATCCGCTCCAGCCAGGAGACGGCCTTCGTGCTGCCCATCGTGAAGCCGATCACGAAGGCCTCGTCCTGGCCGAGCAGACCGCGGCCGAGGAGCACGTGGATCATGTCGTGGCTGCGGAGGTTCACCGCGCCGTGGAGCCGCAGCCAGCCCTGCGGGTTCTCGAAGAGCCGCACGACCCAGGGGATCGCGGTCGGCGGGGCCGCCGGCAGCGTGGCGAGCACGTCGCGAAGCGTGAGCTCGTCGTTGTCGAGGCCGGGGAACCAGTTTCGCCAGTTGGTTGCACGACTCGTGTTCGCCGTCCGCCCCTCGGCCGTGTCGGGGAGTGTCATGGCTGCACCTGGGGAACTCTACGCAGCGGCGTGTGGCCGGGGCAAAGCGAGGCCGCCGGCCGCTTGCCTTTGCGTCGTGGCGGGTGAACACTTCCAGCTGGGTGGGACACGTGGCGCAGGAGGCCGTCGACCATGTCCGCAGACACGCAGACACCCGACCGCTGCCGCCGAGACGGCGGATTCACCCTGATCGAACTGCTCGTCGTCGTGGGCGTCGTGGCATCGCTCGTCGCGGTGCTGATGCCGGCCGTGCAGTCGGCCCGCGAGGCGGCCCGGGCCACCGCGTGCCGCAATCACGTCGCCCAGCTGTCGAAGGCCATGCTCCAGGGCGAGCTGGCGCTCGGGCATTTTCCGTCGGGAGGCTGGGGAGACGCGTGGCTGGGAGTCGAGGAACGGGGCGGCGGTGCGCGGCAACCGGGAGGCTGGACATTTAGCATCCTGCCGTTTCTCGAGCAGACGTCGTTGATGCAGCGGGTCGCGGGCGTGACCGCAAGTGATGCCTCCGCCCGATACCAGGAACTGGCCGCCACGTCCGTCGCCCTCTTCGCCTGCCCGAGCCGGCGATCGGCAACGGCGCTCGCACTGCCGGCGGGCTCCTTCCGCGCCGCGCTCGACACGTCCGTTTCACTTTCGATCGCCACCCGCTCCGACTACGCGGCCAATGCCGGCACGTCCGCGTCGTGCCCGCCGCTCGAGATCTACCGCGCCATCGCCTCCGATCCGGCCGTGGCGAGCAAGTCGGTGCAGATTTGTCACACGACAGGCGGGGGCGGCGGAAACACGCTGACGGTCTCGATTTCCTCGATGTTCGGCAACGGCGGGCACGGCAACCATTCGGGTGATCATGTCGGCGTCTGCTCTTCGTGCTCGGATCCCGTCGTTGTCAGCAGTCCGTCCTCGTTGAGCCAGGGCGACGCGTGGATCCGCGACTCGCTGGCGACCAAGGTCAACCGGGCCGACGGCGCGATTCCCGACCTGCAGGATGGGCTCGTGTTTCGCATGAGTGCGATCACGGCAGCCCGCATTCGTGACGGCCTGTCGACGACCTATCTCCTCGGCGAGAAGTACGTGGCCGCCGGGCTGGCCGAGGAGGGCACCGACGCAGGCGACTCCTCACCACTGTTCGTCGGATATTCCGACGACAATCTCCGCTGGACCTACGATCCACCCCTGCAGGATGCGCGGGGGGTGTCGCGTCCGCAGGCATTCGGCAGCCCGCATGCCGGCGGGGTCAACATGTCGTTCGCGGACGGCAGCGTCAGATCGATTCCCTACGACATCGATCCCGCGGTCCACCGGGCGCTCTCCGGACGGAACGACCGAATCGTCGCCTCGCCCCCCTGACCGGTTCGGATGGCGTGCCCCGAAACGGCGGCACGCTTTGCCTGGCTCCGGTTCGTGGCCTAGAGTTGCCGACGAGCTCTCAATGGCCACATCAGACGCGTCCGGTTCCGATTCCAGCCCTTCCCGGCCCGGTCACGTTCCGTTCGCAACGCTCGGTCTCACGCCCGAACTGCTCCGCGCGGTCGCCCAGCTCGGGTTCGAGGAAACCTCCCCGATCCAGGCGGCGGCGATCCCGCTCTTGATGGCAGGGCACGACGTCGTCGGCCAGTCGGAGACCGGGTCCGGCAAGACGGCGGCCTTCTGCATCCCGGCGATCGAGCAGGTCGACCCGTCGCAGCCGCTCACCCAGGTGCTGATCCTGGTGCCGACCCGCGAGCTGGCCACGCAGGTGGCCGACGAGGTGCACAAGCTCGCCGCGTTCAGAAAAGGCCTGCGGTCGGTGCCCATCTACGGCGGCGCCGCCTACGAGCGGCAGTTCGCCGAACTGAAGCGGGGCGCCCACATCGTCGTCGGCACGCCCGGGCGGCTCACCGACCACATGGCCCGCGGCACGCTCGATCTTTCCGGCGTGAGGATGCTGATCCTCGACGAGGCCGACCGGATGCTCGACATGGGGTTCCGCGACGACATCGAGAAGATCCTCGCGGCCGCCCCCGCCGAGCGGCAGACGGTGTTTTTCTCGGCCACGATCTCGCCGCCGATCCGCCAGCTGGTGAGCGGGCACTCCCGCGATGCGAAGACGGTGAAGATCGAGCAGCGGGTCGTCGCCGGGCCGCCGCTGGTCGAGCAGGTCTACTACGAGGTGCGGCATCATGCGAAGTTCGACGCCCTCGCGCGGCTGATCGACTACTACGACGTGAAGAGCGGCGTGATCTTCTGCAACACGCAGCAGATGGTCGAGGAGCTGGCCGACCGGCTCGTGGCCCGCGGCTGCTCCGCCGAGCGGCTGCACGGCGGCATGGCGCAGGCCCAGCGGACGCGGGTGATGAACGGCTTCAAGAAGGCCGCCTTCCGGTTTCTCATCGCCACCGA
>Ga0209985_10004854_pt1 | contig 10662 bp, 8 predicted proteins | sample NOAtaG_FD_187305 | JGI IMG/M metagenome (GOLD analysis project Ga0209985, IMG submission 187305) | Freshwater lake microbial communities from Lake Erie, under a cyanobacterial bloom - NOAA_Erie_Diel6S_1000h metaG (SPAdes) (version 2) | ecosystem: Environmental > Aquatic > Freshwater > Lake ... | reverse complement strand
CACGGCATGCGGTGGCACGTGACTACCGACTGGCTCCCCCGCGAAGCGGACGTACGAGAACACCGACTGATCGCGGTCGCTCACGTCGATCCAGCGATAGCCCGCCGGGTCGTGATCGGCGCGCCAGAAACAGGGATGCGCCTGATAGAGGGCCCCCAGCTCGCGGAGGAACCGGACCAGTCCCTGCCGCGCCGGATCCTCCAGCAGATGCCAGGGCAGGGAGACGTCATGATTCCATTCATCCGGCGAGGCGAGCTCCGTCCCCATGAACAGCAGGGACTTCCCGGGGCGTGTGACGGCATACCCGAGCAACGCGCGGAGGTTGGCCAACTGCTGCCAGGTATCGCCGGGCATCTTGCCCAGCAGCGAGCGCTTGAGATGCACCACTTCGTCGTGCGACAGCGGATTCACGTACCGTTCGTGGTACTCGTACCACATGGCAAACGTGAGCTTGTCGTGCATGTGGGGACGGAAGAGCGGATCGGTGGAGAAGTAGCGCAGGGTGTCATGCATCCACCCCATGTTCCACTTGAAGGTGAATCCGAGCCCCCCCTCCGCCACCGGCGCGGTCACCTGTGGCCACGCCGTGCTCTCCTCAGCAATGGTCATCACGCCCGCGTGCTGCGCATGCACGGCCGTATTCAGCTGCCGGAGAAAGGCCACCGCGTCGAGGTTCTCGCGCCCACCCTGCGCGTTGCGGAGCCACTGGCCGGGCTCCCGACCGTAGTCCAGATAGAGCATGGACGCCACGGCATCCACCCGCAGCCCATCGAGGTGAAACGCTTCGATCCAGTAGAGCGCATTGGCCACGAGGAAGTTGCGCACCTCGTGCCGGCCGTAGTTGAAGATGTGCGTTCCCCACTCGGGATGATCGCCGAGACGCGGGTCCTCGTGCTCGTAACAGGCAGTGCCGTCGAAGCGCCGCAGGGCCCAGTCGTCCTTCGGAAAGTGTGCCGGAACCCAGTCGAGGATCACGCCGATGCCGGCCTGGTGCAACGTGTCCACGAAGAACCGGAAGTCATCCGGAGTGCCATACCGGGAGGTGGGAGCGAAATACCCACCCACCTGATAGCCCCAGGAGCCGCCAAAGGGATGCTCCTGGATGGGGAGCAGTTCCACATGCGTGAACCCCAGATCCCGAACGTGGGCCGCCAGCAACGGCGCGATGTCACGGTAGCTCAGCGATTGCCCCGGCACGCCATGACGCCAGGAGCCGAGGTGGACTTCGTAGATGTGCACCGGCTCACGAGCCGGATCAGCCTGTGCCCGTCGGGCCATCCACGTGGCATCGCCCCACGCATGCGCGCTGGGCCCCTGTACGATCGAGGCGAAGCCCGACCCCTGCTCGAGTTTGAAGGCGAACGGATCGGTCTTGATCCGGAGATCACCCGTGCGAGTGGTGATGGCGAACTTGTAGAGCGCCTCCGGACCAACGCCCGGGACGAAGCCGGCCCACACGCCGCTGGAGGCCTGCGGGTGCAGCGCGTCCGACTCCGGATCCCACCCATTGAAGCTGCCGATCACGCCCACCCGCTCGGCGTTCGGGGCCCAGACCGCGAAGCGGGTCCCCGCCACGCCGTCGTGCATCATCGGGTGCGCCCCGAGCTTCTCCCAGAGGCGAAGGTGTCGCCCCTCGTTGAAGAGATGCAGGTCGAGGTCGCCAAGCAGCGGCGCGGTGGTGGCCATCCCGAAAGGTAGACTCAGCGGTATGTCTCGAAGAAGCCGCGTCCCGTACCCGCGAGCGGACGCCCCCGGACACGCCCTGCGACGGTCGCCGTCCCGGCCATCTGGACGAACCAGGGGCGCCGGAGCGCGCGCCTGACCTCCCCTTCCCCGCGCTCCACGCGCCCGGCCCGGGTATCCGTCGCCACCGCATCATCAATGGCAAGGGTCAGGCGCAGGGTATCACCCCCGCGGATATCGACGAGCTCGGCCGTGGCCGGGACCCGTAGCGGACCATCGGTGGTGGCCACGATCCGGTCGTCCTGCGTCGAGATCTCGCGGGGCCGAAAGAGCGCCAGGAACCCTTGCCCATCGGTGAGATAGACGAAGAGCGGTGAGCGGTTGCCGGCGGAATCTTCCGGGGCCACACGGCCATAGAGCAGCGTGTACTCGCCGGCACGGGCCGCGCCCCAATCCCAACTCACGCCCTGCCACCCGCCCCAGTTGTGATCGTGATAGGCCTGCGCACGGTCATACCGGATGCACGCGGCGGCAATGCAGAGCGTTCCGGTCGCTTCGGCCCGCAATCCGGGGACGGCGTACCCTGACGTGAAGTCCCCGCTGACCAGCGTGGCTCCGGGGAAATCCACCCGGGGCATGGGCGCGACCTCGAGCGACAGGGTTAGCGGCGTCCCCCGCCCCTCTTCGCGCGCGACCGCGCGCACGGCATAGCGGCCGTCGGGGAGCACGGTGACCTGTCCTTCCCCGATGCGGAGGTCGGCGTCGGCGGTGCTGAAGCGGACCTGCTGCCTCCCAACGGTGGACACGAAGCGACGGGGTGGCCGATCGCGCTCGTGCAGCGTGACCAGCACCTGCCCCCCCCACGTGGTGTCGCGTACGTCACCCCCCACGATGAACGAGAGGAAGACCCACGATCGGGCATCCGGAGCAATCACATTGAAGTAGTGCCACTCGCCCCAGCTCCGACGGTCGGCCATGTCCTCGGGTGGCAGGTGGAAGTGATCCACGTCATGCCGCAACTCGGCCCAGGTGGGCGTCATCCACCGGAGGTCGCCGGCGTCATCATCCCAGCGCCCCGCGCGTACCGCAGGGAGCGCCCCCAGCTGACGCGATGCTGATGGAATCTCACCAGTCGCCCGCACGGGGTGCTCGACCCCATCGGCCGTGGTGAGGTACAGCAGCTTCCCCTCCAGCTGCGGTGCCGCCACGGCGACCGCATCGGCGAGACGAGGCGCGGCCAGTACCTGCCGATGGACGAACCGCGCATTGGGCACGGAAAAGAAGAGCCCGCCCAACCCGCCGGTCGTCAGGACCTCCAGATCGATGCCCTCGGGGAGCACGGTGATCTCGCCGCCACCGACCAGCCGCTCCTGGCTCGCCTGCCGCACCATGGCCTCTCCCACGGCGAGCAGCACGATCATCACGGCCACGCCCACGCCGAAGCCACCGCAGAGCAACAGCGTCCGGCGGGGCCGGATGGTGATGGCACGCCACGCCAGCAGCCAGGCCGTCCGGTGATCCGGGCTTGGCGAGGTGGACAAGACATCCACGGATGGGTGGGTCTCCCCCGGCGCGCTCATGCGGTGTCCGGCATCATCCCGGCGGCGGAATCCTGCTGCACCCGCCCGTCGAGCAGGCGCACCACACGACTGGCCGAGTCGGCGACACGGGCATCATGCGTAACGAACACCAGCGTGGTCCCGTCCGCATGCAGCTGTGCGAACAGCTCCAGGAGACGCTCTCCGGTGGCCACATCCAGCTCACCGGTCGGTTCATCGGCGAGGACGAGCGCCGGCGCATTGGCGAGGGCCCGGGCAATGGCCACACGCTGCTGTTCGCCACCGGAGAGTTGCGTGGGCCGGTGGGACCGACGATCACCCAATCCCACATATCCGAGCAGCTCCGCCGCGCGCGCGCGACGGGCGGCGGGCGGCAGCCCCGCTTCGGCCAGCGGCAGCTCCACATTCTCCTGGGCGCTCAGCATCGGCATCAGGTAGAAGCGTTGGAACACGAACCCGATCCGGCGGAGCCGGAAGGCCGTGGCCTCCCGATCGGAGAGCGTGGCCGTATCGCGTCCCTCGATGAGGACGCGACCCTGACTGGGCACATCGATGGCCCCCAGCAGATGCAGCAGCGTGCTCTTGCCACAACCGGAGGGGCCGGTAATGGCCACAAACTCTCCCCGGGCGATGGCGAGGTCGATCCCGCGGACGGCGGCCACCCGGGATTCCCCCACGGTGTATTCGCGCACGACCTGCTCGCAGCGGATCACGGCCTCGGCCGACGCGGACACGGACACGGACAACGACGACTTACCCGATGGCATCTTCACGCAAGGTATGGGCAATGGGCGTCGAGGCCGCACGCCAGGCTGGAAGCAAACCGGCGGCCGTGCCCGACACGAGCAGGAGCAGCAGCGATTGCCAGGCCGCCTGCGGGCTCCACACGAAGAAGTTGAAGGCGGCCGGGAGGCCCGGGAAATCGCGCAGGATGCCGTTGAGCCACCGCGCCGTAAGGAGCCCAAGTCCCAGACCACCCACAATGCCGCAGAGGCTGAGGCCGAGCCCTTCCAGCAGCACCTGCTGCAGGACGCCGGTGCGTGGGGTCCCGATGGCCCGCAAAACGGCGATCTCACCGCGCCGCTCATTCACCGACAGGGTGACCAGCGTGGCCACCAGCAGGAAGCCGATCCCGAGGCTGATGGCGCCAAGCACGAAGGCGAGCTGGCGGAAATAGGAGAGGCGCTCCTCGACCTGCCGGATGGCGGTCTCCGTGCTGATGGCGGTTACGCGTGGCTGCGTTTCGGCAATCCAGCGACGAACCGATTCCACCGCAGCGGAGTCGCCCCGGCGGGTCCCGGCCATGGCCAGCGACATGCGGTCGCGATACGTGGGCCCCAGAAGGCGCCGCACCTCCGCGAGCGGGAGTGCCAGCACAGGTGTTTCCTCCGGCACGTAGAAGAAGCGGGCCTCGCCGCGCAGCTGCACGCGGCGCGAGCGGGCCGCCGTCCGCAGCTGTGCATCAAGGCCGGCAGATACGGTGAGCGTATCGCCAAGCCGGCGCCCGGTACGGAGCAGGAAGCTCCGGCTGACCACGGCAGGCAGCGGCTGATCGTCCGGCGTGGCCTGCTGCGGCACCGGCAAGTCATCGCCGGTGTCGAGCGCATAGTCTCCCTGTACATCCGGCTCGAGCCCCAGTGTGAAGACGGATGGCAGCGCGCTCCCCGGCATGGCCAGTGTGGTCCCGAGCGACGGGCTGACCGCGAGGATCTCGGGGTTGGCGCGCAACGCCGAGACGATCGCGCTCGCCCCATCGATCGTGGCCTCGCTGTCGAAGGGGAGCGTCCCCTTCGGCGAGACGCGAAGCTGGTATCCACGCGTGAGCAGCAGCGACCGGAAGGACTCGCGCATGCCGGTGGCCAGCATCACCATGTCGAGCAGCAGTGCGGCCGCCACGGCAATGCCCAGGATGGCCAGCGCCGTACGGGCGGGGTGGCGACGCAGGGTGGCGAGTGCCAGCGTGCCCCGCATTCCGGTGATCAGCGGCATCCCGTCCCCATGGCTCAGCGCCCCATGAGAGTGAGCGGCGGCGTGCGGACGAGTCGCCACGCGGCCACGGCACCGGCAGCCACGCCGAGGAGCAGCGAGGTCCCCGTGGCGAAGAGAAAGATCCCCGGCGTGAGCAGCGCGAAAAGGAGCGGGGTGCGATACAGTGACTGGAAATGGGCGTTCACCAGCCAGGAGGCAACAGTCCCGATACCGGCACCGAGGACGCAACCGAGGAGGGCCACCAGCGCGGCCTCAACGACGAGCGCACGGACCACGGTCCGGCGGGAGAGCCCCATGAGGCGGAGGGCGGCGATATCGCGCTTGCGTTCCTCGATACTGAGCAGGAGCAGGCAGAGGAGGAACACGGCGCTGGCCACCACCGTGATGAAGCCGATGGCGCGATGAAACCGCTCCACGACCTGGAAGGTCCGGGAGCTCTCCACCGCCACCGCGCGTGAGGGGTGCGCCCGGAATCCGAACGCCGCGTGATTGATGCGGGCGACCGCGCTGTCCACCGCCGTTCCGGAACGAACGCCGATCGCGAAGCGGTCCACCCGATCATCGAGCCCGAGCAGCCCCTGCAGATGATCGAGATGCGTCCGGACGCGATACTCCCGACGCGCCACCTCGGCCGGATCGGCGCGTCGCTCCACGATGGCCGCGACCTCCACCATCTCCCCCGAATCTCCAGGCGCAGCGGAGAGGCGCACGCGCGCGCCCGGGGCCAGCCCGAGATCCTCTGCCATCCGGGTGTCGATGGCGATGCCCCGGACGGCCGGTGGGCGGCGCCCATAAGTGGACGCCCGGATCGTGTCGGCGGCTTGGGCCGACAGGCCAGTCGCCGGCCACACGATGAGGGTGGCCAGCACGCCCCTCCTACCCCACCCCATCAGGTCGGGGTTGGGGAATCCAGCAGCGGCTGGAGACCGGCGAGATCAGCGCACTCAGGCATCGGCTCCACCAACACCTGAGCGGCCAGTTTGGGTCCCATCTGGGTGCAGACGCCGTCATGACTCACGGTCAGCGTGCCATCCCGCTCCGCCCTGGCCAGAATGCGCACCTCCACTCCCGGATGCAGGGCACGCTGCGCCAGCGCCCGAAGCGACACCGGGTCCCGGTCACGGACCTGCACGACGCGCACCTGGACCCCGACCGCGAACTCGGCGAGTGACGGCCATCGGGTTTCGTCCATCTCGCCCGACGCCGTCGGGATCGGCGCGCCGTGCGGGTCCACGGTCGGATGGCCGAGGGCCGCCGCCATCCGTTCAATGAGGTCATCGCTTGCCGCATGCTCGAGACGCTCCGCCTCGCCGTGCACGGTTTCCCAGGGGACCCCCAGCACCTGCGTGAGATACGACTCGAGAATCCGGTGGCGGCGAATGGTTCGCAGCGCCGCCCGACGGCCAAGCGGCGTGAGACTCACGCCGTGATAGGGCATGTGATCCAGTAGCCCCTGCGCGGCCAGCTTCCGCACCATGCCGGTGACGGACGCTGGGGCCACGTCGAGCGCATCGGCCACGCTGGATGTTCCGGCCGTCCCGTCGCGCTGCTCGAGCTCGTAGATCGCCTTGAGGTAGTCCTCCACCGGCTGCGTGAGCGGTGGCACCTTGCGCGGTCCCATGCGCTAGCGCTTCGAGAGCCCCACCGGGCCACGCACCATCAGCACCGGGACCATGGTCCGGTGGCGCACCGCATTCGCCGTGGTGCCGTACAGCACATCCTCGATGCCCTTGTGACCGTGCGTGGCCATGGCGATCAGATCGCATTGTTCTCGTTCCGCGGCGGCGGCGATCTCGGCGGCCGGATCGCCGCCGGCCAGCAGGCAGTCCGCCTCGAAGCCGTCGGCCCGGAGTACGGCACAGGCCTGCTCGAGGTAGTCGCGGTCCACCCGCATCTCCTCCGATTCGCGCAGCTTGAGCGCGAGCTGGTTGCGGGCCGCCCAACCGTCAGCCACATGCATCAGCACGAGGCTCGAGCGGCAGAGCGTGGCCAGCTCCCGGACGTGCGCCAGGATCACGGCATCGTACGCGGAATGTTCGAGCGGGACGAGAATGCGGCGATACATCAGGCCAGCCACTCCCGGACGGTTTGCAGCAACAGCCAGGCGTTGAGCGAGGCAATCACGCCCGCCACCGTATAGGCGGCGATGCGGAGCGGCAGGGAGTTGGTGAACTCGCCCATCTTGGCACGGTCGGAGGTGAAGCGGACGAGGGGAAAGACGGCGAAAGAGAGCTGCAGCGACAGGATCACCTGACTCAGCACCAGCAGGCGGGCCGTCCCGGACTCCCCGTAAAGTACCGCCACGATGGCGGCCGGGACGATGGCAATGGCCCGCGTGATCAGGCGCCTGAGCCACGGCCGGATCCGGAGATCGAGGAAGCCTTCCATCACGATCTGACCGGCGAGCGTCCCGGTGAGCGTGGAGTTCTGCCCCGAGGCGAGCAGCGCCAGCGCGAAGACCGTGCTGGCGCCGGTCACCCCCAGCAGGGGCGTGAGGAGCTGGTAGGCGTCCTGGATTTCCGCCACCTGGGTATTTCCCGTGGTGTGGAAGGTGGACGCCGCCACGATCAGAATGGCCGCATTGATGAAGAGGGCCATCGTGAGGGCCAGCGTGGAGTCGATGAAGGCAAAGCGGACGGCCTCGCGCTTCCCCTCCGCATTCTCGGCGTACTGCCGGGTCTGCACGATGGACGAGTGCAGGTACAGGTTGTGCGGCATCACCGTGGCCCCGAGGATGCCGATGGCGATGTACAGCATCTCCCGGTTGCGGACGATTTCCGTGGTGGGGATGAAGCCGTGGGCCACCGCGCTCAGGTCAGGGCGTGCGATCACCAGCTCGAACAGGAAGCAGCCGCCCACGAGCGCCACCAGGGCAATGACCAATGCCTCCAGCAGCCGGAACCCCTTGTGCTGCAGGTACAGCACGATCAGCACGTCGAGCGCGGTGATCGCGATCCCCCAGGGGAGCGGGATGCCAAAGAGCAGGTTGAGGGCAATCGCCGATCCGATCACTTCCGCCAGATCGCAGGCGGCAATGGCCAGCTCGCAGAGAATCCAGAGGGCGAAGGCGACGCGGGGCGAATAGTGGTCCCGACAGGCCTGCGCGAGGTCGCGCCCGGTGACGATCCCGAGCTTCGAGGAGAGCCCTTGGAGCAGCACGGCCATCAGGTTCGACAGCAGGATGACCGAGAGCAGCGTGTAGCCGAAGCGGGAGCCGCCGGCGAGGTCCGTGGCCCAGTTGCCCGGGTCCATATATCCCACGGCCACCAGATAGCCCGGTCCGGCAAAGGCCAGGAGCTTCCGGAACCAGGTGGCCCCGCGCACCTCCACGGTGCGGTGCACCTCGGCCAGCGACGGCGCGAGGCGCGCGCGGCGCCAGCCGGGCTCGGCGGTGGTCTGGGTGGGGTCGACGGTGCTCACCCCGAGAAGTTTAGGCTAGGCTAAATCTTTCGCAAGCGGTACCGGCATGCGCGTGGCCGCCGCCTACGGACTGACCGCCACCCCGTCCCGCCGCGGATCGGCCACGCCGATGGCCCGCCCCTTGGGGGAGACATACACGGCGTGCACGCCGCCGAAGGTGATGTCCGCCACGCGACTGACCGGCTTGTACCCGCGCTGGACCAGGGCCTGGTACACGCCACTGGCGAAGCCCGGCTCCACCTCCACATCGCGCTGGTTGGCGGCGGCGTAAATGCGTGGCCCGGCGATCGCGAGATAAGGGTCCTCGCCAAAGGCCAGCATCCGCAGGGTGACCTGCGTGATGGCCGGCTGGATGTACTGTGATCCCGCGGCGCCGATGACCAACCGCACGCGATCCCCCTGCAGGATGAGCGTCGGGGACATCGTCGAGTTGGCGTACCGGTTCGTGCCGCGCGTCCGGGCATCGAAGTTCGATCCGGACGAGCTGAGGAAGAAGCCGTCGGTGTAGACGCCGGAGCCGAAGAGCACCCCCACGGTGGTGGTGGCGGAGACGGCGTTGCCGGCCGCATCGACCACGGCCAGATGGGAGGTGAAGCTGGTGCCCTCCGCGGCGTCACTCGGGTCGGTCATCTCATTAGAGTCCGTACCAGCAGGCGGCGCGGAAGACTGCGCGGCCACGGCTGCATAGGGAGAGTAGCGCTCACAGGCCGCCGGCCCGGACGCCGTGTCGAAAGCCCAGGCATCACCGGCCACGGTGGAATCCGTGAGCGGACCATTCACGAGCGTGGCGCGCTGACGAGCGAACCCGGGGTGCGACACGCCGCGCGCCGGTACCCGCTGCACGAACGGATCGCCGCGCCACCGGTTGGCATCGGCTCCACCCAACCGCAGGATGTCCGCCATTCGGGTAATGGCGTCGCCATTGCCGGTGAAGCCGCCCGCATCGGCCACGCCGGACGCATCGGCCATCTGCAGCATCTGCAGGACGGACGATCCCCCCATCGGCGGCGGTGCCCCGATCACGGTGTAGCCGCGCCACGTGGTACACAGCGGGCGCATCGAGGCCACGGGATACGTCGCCAGATCCTTCACCGTGACCAACCCACCCAGGGCCCGCACCTTGGCCGAGAGCCGCTCGGCGATGGGACCGGTGTAGAACGCCTCGCGTCCCCCATCGCGGATCCGCTCCAGCGTGGCCGCGAGCTCCGGTTGTACGAGCCGATCACCGGGGCGCAGGCCCTGACCGCCGGGATAGAACCGGATCGCCGCGAGCGAGTCCGCCTGCAGCTTGTCGCGCGAGGCCGCGATCGTGCGCGCCAGGAGCGGCGACACGATGAAGCCGTCGCGAGCAAGGCGGATGGCCGGCGCCATGACCTGTGAACGGGTGAGCCGCCCCCACTTGCCATGCGCCTCCAGCAGGCCGGCCACCATACCCGGCGTGGCCGCCGCACGCCCCGGCCGACGACCGCGCGCCGTATCGGCCTGCCCCCACGCAGGATCCTCGCCCGTGCGCGGATAGAAGGAGAGATGCTCCAGCCGCCGGGACTTGGCGTCGTAAAACGTCATGGCCCCGCCGCCACCGAGGCCGGTCTGCGACACATCGGTCACGGAGAGCGCAAAGGCCGTGGCCACGTAGCCATCGATGGCGTTCCCTCCCAGCCGCAACGCCTCGGCGCCGGCCGCCGCCGCATCCGGGTGCGAGGCCGCCACCATCCCGCGGGCGCCCTCGGCGCGTTTCCCCGCCATGGGCGCCATGGGAGCCATCGCGGGGCGACTGCAGGCGCTGCTGAGCGACAGGAGCAGGGCACCCCCGAGCACGCGGGAGGCCGGCGGGTTCACGATGCGGAGTGGCGAAGGCATGGAAGGATCATGGGGTGGTGAGCGACAGCAGCTGTCGCACGATGCGTCCGGTGAGCCCCCACACCACGTGGGTGTCCACCCGAAAGCCGGGGAAGGTGGCGCTCTTCCCGTTGATGGTCATCACATGCTCGGTTCGGGTGTCCTCGTGCCG
>Ga0209985_10004849_pt1 | contig 10673 bp, 8 predicted proteins | sample NOAtaG_FD_187305 | JGI IMG/M metagenome (GOLD analysis project Ga0209985, IMG submission 187305) | Freshwater lake microbial communities from Lake Erie, under a cyanobacterial bloom - NOAA_Erie_Diel6S_1000h metaG (SPAdes) (version 2) | ecosystem: Environmental > Aquatic > Freshwater > Lake ... | reverse complement strand
GGCGTGCGGTCCGCAGCGGCGCGCCTCGCACCCGGTTTTCAGGTGGAGGATGCCGCTCAGCGCACGCTCGACATGCGCCACGCGCTGCGCATCCTCCGCGGCGATCCGCCTCGCGGCATTCCCGACATCGTCCTGTCGCCGATCTCGTTCGTCGCGGCGGTGGGGCTCGATGGACGGGTAATCGCGCGCGACACCGAGAGCGACTCCGATCCCGACCCGATGGCGGGCTGGGATGCGGGCAGCCTCTTCGCGCCGGTGCGCGCCGCGATCGACACGGGAGCAGAGGGCTGGGGCCTCGTCGAGATCCCCGGCTTCACGCCCGAGGACCCGACGATGCCGGCCTTGCTCTTCGCGGCGCCGGCGATGCGCGGCGGCGAGCGCACCGGGGTGGTCATCGCCGGGCTGCCGCTTTGGCGCGAGGCGCAGAAGCTCAGCCGGCAGCTGCAGGGCGAGCGCCCCGACACGACGCTCGTGCTCTGGGTCTACCTCTACCGCAGCGACACGCTGCACCACCACGGCGCGCCCGCCGACCTCACGAACGCCGTCCCGGACGCGTCGGCGCGTGCGGCGGGGCTGGCCCGCAGCCCTGGCGGCTACACCGGCGAGGTGATGCAGTTCGGCCGCTGGTACGGGTTCGGCGTGCTGCCGCTGCCGGAGCTCGGAGAGGACGTCGGCGCCGTGATCTTCCGGGCCGATCCCATCCACTGACGCCACCCCTCAGGGCAGGACGTGCGGCGTCCCCTCCGGCTCGGTCCACCACAGGGCCTCCGGCGGAAGGGTCTCGGCCATGCGCACGTCGCTCCAGACCCATCGCAGCGTGTTGCCCGCCTCGTCCACGACCAGCAGGCGGGTCGGCGCGCCGCTCGGGCCGATGGCGACGAGCGCGCGGTCCCAGCCCAGGCGTCCCCGCGGCCGCACCTCGAGCACGTCGCCGCTCGCCGAGGGCCCGAGCTCGCGCACGTCGAACGTGTCCGCGAGCGTGCCCGTCCCGGCGAGCAGATCACGGAGCTCGACGAAGTCGTCGTCGTCGAGCGTGCGCTCGTGCGTGAGGCCCCGCTCGCCGACGTCGGGCTCGAAGGCGACGAGCCGCGTGCCCGCGAGCCAGAAGACGCGCCCGTCCTCGAAGCGAACGAGAAGCCGGGAAGGGCGGCTCATCGCGAGCGTCGCGCGGCTCTCGACGTCCCGCTCGTGCAGCCGGTCGTGGTAGCGCTGCTCGATGTGGGCGGTGAGCCCATGCAGTCCCGCGAGGAAGGCTTCGGCGCGGGCGATGGGGCCGGGCGTGGCCTCCTGGGAGCGCACCTCGCCGGCGAGCGCCGAGAGGATCGCCAAGAGCGCCGCGGAGCACGCCGCCCGCGAAACAGATCGCCGCGCTTCGTCGTTGATCGTCACGTGCCGGACACGTACCATCGTCTTCGCTTGCATCACATGTCCGTGTTCGACAGCGCAGTTTGAACGCATCGAGTCCCCTCGGCCCGCCGCCCGAGGTACTCGGGTCGCGGGGCGAGGATCAGCCACGACGGAGGATCCATGTCGAAAGCAGGAACCGAGCGCGAGAAGGAGTTGACCCGGCTGGAACATCGCCACCGGAAGCTCAAGGCGAAGGTCGCCGAGTACGAAGCGCGCGCGTACCTCACGCCGGCCGAGCAGGCGGAGGTGGCTCGATGGAAGAAGGAAAAGCTCGCGACGAAGGATCAGATCGAGCTGCTCGGCACCTGAGCCGAGCGTGACGTGGAGCGAAGGGCGCGTGGCCGTGAGGTCCGCGCCCTTCGTCGTGGATCGGAGGCCCCGCCGTGCCGGCCTCGTTGCGCCGGCCTCGTTGCGCCGGCCTCGTTGCGCCGGCCTCGTTGCGCCGGCCTCGTTGCGCCGGCCTCGTTGCGCCGGCCCCCGTCGCGCCAGCCGGTTCAGCGCCCGCGCCAGGCCGGGACGCGGGCCAGCCATCGGCGCTCGCCGAGGCGCTCGGCGATCTGCTCGGCCCGTTCCCGATCGGCGCCTCGGAAGGCCAGCGCCTCGAGGTCCTCGGGGAGCGCCGGGACGTCCTGCCTCAGCGTGGCGAGCGTCCGGAAGAGAACGGCGTCGTCCCACCGCGCGTGAAGCGACTCGGCGAGCGCCGCCGCGCCGCGCACCGGCACCTCCCAGGCAGCCGGATCGCGCGGGATGCCCTCGAGGTGGTTCCAGCGTGCGAGCACCGCGGCGGCGCTTCGCTCGCCCCAGCGTGGCAGGCCCGGGATGCCGTCGCTCGCGTCGCCCACGAGCCCGAGCCAGTCGGGGATCGAGGCGGGGCCCACGCCGAACTTCTCGCGCACGCCGGTCTCGTCGAGGGTCCGTCCGCGCCGCCGGTCGTGCAGCACCACCCGGTCGCCGCGGACGCACTGCGCCAGGTCCTTGTCGGGCGAGCAGATCCAGACCCGGTCTGCACGCTGCGCGAAGCGGGCGGCCAGGGTCGCGAGCGCATCGTCCGCCTCGACGTCGATCATGCGCAGCACGACGAGGCCGAGCGCTTCGGCGACCTCCTCGGCGAGGGAGAACTGAGCGGCGAGCGCGGGGTCGATGCCAGCGCCGGTCTTGTAGCCCGCGAAGAGCCCGTTTCGGAAGGACTCGATGACCGTGTCGAAGGCCACCGCGACGTGGCTCGCGCCCTCGCGGGTGACGAGCCCGAGGAGCGTGCTCACGAGGCCCCGCGCTGCGCCGACCTCGCGCCCGTCCACGCGCGCGGAAGGTGCGCCGTAGAAAGCCCGGAAGAGCTCGTAGGTGCCATCGACGAGGTGCAGGGAAGGCATCGCACGACCCTAGCGCGAAGAGGGCTGGCCGAGGCACGCGGGCCGCTCGCCAAAGCTCGGCGAGGGCCTCGTGGTCACAGGACCCGAATCGGCGACGCCGCCTCGCGCACGGCGAGGGGCGTTCCGCTCTCACCCTCACCGATGCAGTTGTGCGCGCCTTCCCTTTCGCCTAACACTCGCGCCCTCGACGGGTGCGTCGCCTTCGTGTGGGCGATGCTCGGGTCGGTCCCCATGGGTGACGAGCGCGAAGCACAGCTGATCGAGAAGTCCAAGCGCGGCGACCGGGCCGCCTTCGGGCAGCTCATCCGCATGCACCAGCGACGTCTGCACGCGTGCGCCGTCCAGATGCTCGGCGATCGGGGCGAGGCCGAGGACGCAGTCCAGGAGACGCTGCTCCGTGCGTACCGCGCCATCGATCGCTTCGATGGGCGCGCGGAGCTCTCGACCTGGCTGTACCGCATCTGCATCAACGTCTCGCTCAACACCCTGCGGCGCCGCAAGCGCGGCACCGTCGACGTGGACGATCCGCGGGTTCCCGAGCCCGCCGCCGACCCCCACCAGGGACAGACCGATCCGCGCGGCGCCCTGCAATCGCAGCAGCTCTACCGGCGCCTCGCGGAGGCCCTCGACCAGCTCTCGCCCTCGCTGCGCGCCACCGTGGTCCTGGTGCTCATCGAGGGGGTCCCTCAGAAGGACGCCGCCGCGACCCTCGGCTGCTCCGAGGGGACCATCGCGTGGCGTGTCCACGAAGCACGGCGGCGTCTTCGGGACCTCCTCGGAGAGTTCCTCGAGGACGACAGCAGCGCTGGCGCGAAGGCCGCCGCGCCCGAAGGGAGTCAGCCGTGACGAAGAGCGGCAAGCCCATGATCGACGAGGCGCTCGCGCGCCGGATCTCCGATGCGCTGAGCAGCGACGAGGGCCTCGCGGCCGACGCCGCGCTCATGGAGCAGCTCGCGGCCGAGCCCGCCGCGGGACGCTACGCCCGCGACATCGGGCGGCTCGACAAGTGGCTTGCCAGCTGGCCTGCCGCGACGCCGAGCGACAGCGAGTTCGAGGCGATGGCCCAGCGCATCGAGCAGGGCCTCAAGCAGCTGCCCACGGGCCTCATGCAGCCCTTCCTCGCGCCCCCGGCCTTCGACGACGAGGACGCGCGGCGGGACGCCCAGGGGCAGCTGCCCGCCAAGCCCGGGCCCTACAAGGCCGCGTTCCCGAAGCCGGGCGCGATGGGCACTGCGGCGAAACCCTCGATCGCGGCCCTGAAGGCGAAGGCCAGCGGCGCGCCGCCATCGCTCGTCGTGCCCGCCCCGAGCGCGTCGGCAGCAGGCGCGGGGGCAGCAGCCGCGGGGGCAGCAGCCGCGGGGGCAGCGAACGCGCCCGAGGCGGCCCTCGCGGCACCGCCCGAGCCCGCGAGCGTGCCGGCGGCTGCGCTCGGTGCTCCGGAGATCGCTGCGAGCGAAGCGGCCGCGTCGTCCGAAGCCGCCGAGGCGCTTGCGGTCGCGGCGCAAGGGCCGGCGGCGCCCACCTCCACGGCGCAGGCGCGCGACCCGGCCGCCTCTGCGGAGGTCGAGCCCGCTGCGGTCACGGCGCCGGAGGCGGCACCGGCCCGCGAAGATCTGCCGGCGGCCGTCCAGCCCGCTGCGGCGGCCGCGCTCGATTCGGTGCCAGCGCCCCTAGGCGCATCTGCCGGGGGCGCGACCGGGGAGGAGGTCGAGATCCCGGTCGACGCCGACGAGCCGCCCCCCGTGCTCGACCCCGGTCGGTCGACGATCTCCCTCATCCCCGAGGCGATCTCCCTCGTGCCCGAGCCGCTTGCCGTCGTGTCGCGGCCCGCGCCGCCGAAGGAGGCCGCGAAGCCGAGCGCGACGAAGTCCACCTCGGGCGTGCCCGCGGCGTCGCGCTGGGCCGCCGCGAAGGCCCCGGTCGACGATCGCTTCTCCATCCCGGTCCCCGCACCCCGCGCCCCGGTCTTCAGCCTCGACCCGATCCAGAACGTGCCTCCGCCCGAGCCCGAGAGGCGCACCCGTGCGGCGTGGCCGATGTGGGCGGCGGCGGCGGCGGTGGGCCTGGCGGTCGCAGCCGGAGGGACCCTCTTGCTTCAGGGTCGGTCGGACAGCGCAGCGCCGCTGCTCGGGGCCGCGGAGGCGGGGGCACCCGCCGCGAGCGCCACGGCCACGGTGGCGTCCGCGAGCCCGCCGGCGCCGGAGCGGGAGGCAGCCGAGGTCGCTGCGCCTGCTTCGCCGGTGATGGCCGCGCCGGCGATGGCCGCGCCGGCCGAACCTGCGCCGACCGAGGGAACCCCGCTGGCCAGCGGGGAGGTTGTCGCTGCGCCGCGCGCCGCGATGGGCGGCGCAGGGGGGGCGGGGCTCGGCGGGGCGCCGGTCGGAGCCGCGCTCGCGGACGCTTCCGACCCGACGGGCGAGGCGAGGGCGGCAGGGCGTGTCCCCGCTTCGCCCCTCCCGCGGCGTCGTGCCCCCGCGCCGGCGTCCGGCGGCGGGCTTGCCGCCCGCGAAGAGAGCGCCTTGGCGCCGGCCACTGCCGGCCCGACGCGGGGGGCCAGCGGCGGCGCCGCCGGCAGCACCGCTCCGGCCGCCGCGCCCGCGACGGCGGCCGCGTCGCGGAGCGCCGAGAGCGACGCGGAACTCCCAGAGACGCCCGACCGCAGCTCGGTGCGGGACGCCCTCGAGGGGGTCGCGCCGCAGGTGCAGGCGTGCTTCGGCGAGGAGCACGGCGTCGTCGACGTCGTCGTGATGGTGGCGAGCTCCGGCCGCGTGACCACGTGCACCGTCTCGGGGCGCTTTGCCGGTACCCCGGTCGGCTCCTGCATCGCCCGAGCGGTCCGCGCCGCGCGTTTCCCTCCCTTCACGCAGGCGCGCTTCGAGGTCCACTACCAGTACCGCAACTGAGGGCAGTACCGACACGGAGGGCAGTACCGACACGGAGGGCAGTACCGACACGGAGGGCAGTACCGACACGGAGGGCGCTGCCGCCGCCGAGGGCCCTCGTCGCACGGCCCTCGCAACCGTGCGGCACGGTGGTCGAGAAGGCCCGCCGATGGATGCGGTGGCGCTGGTGTTCCGTGGGGAGATGCTCCGAACCTTCGCTCTCGGGGAGCGGCCGCTCGAGGTCGGCTCCGGCCGAGGCGCCGACATCGTCGTCCACGACGACGACGTCGCCGAGCGGCATTTCTTGATCAGCCGTGATGGCAGCGAGGTGCGGGTCTTCGATCTTCGTCCGGGCCCAGCGCGCGCTGCGCACCTGCTCCTGCTCTGCGGGCGCCCGCTGTCGCTCGGCCGCCACCACGCGCTGCTCCGCATCGCGTCGTCGGCCCCCGCGACCGAGCCCGCGGCACCGCGCACCGAACTCATCCCAGTGATCGACGGGGAGACCGAGCGGCTCCGGCTCGTGGTCAGCCGGGGCGATGCCCAGCGCACGATCCAGCTCGGGCGCCGTCCGATCACGATCGGGGCCTCGTCCGCTGCCGATCTCGTCCTCGTCGATCGCGCCGTGAGCGCCCTGCACGCGCGGGTCGAGCCCTCGCTCGGCGGCCTCGTCGTGCGGGACCTCGGGAGCCGGAACGGCACCTTCGTCGATGGGGTGCGGGCGGTCCTCGCGCGCCTTGCGCGGGGCACGCGGCTTCGGCTCGGGCGCACCGATCTCTCGGTGATGGCGTGCGAGCCCGCGCCGGCGGTCCGTGGGATCGTAGCGGCCTCCGATGCGATGCGAGCAGTCCTCGATCAGGCGGCCCGGATCGCCCGGCATCCGTGGCCGGCGCTCGTCGTCGGAGAGAGCGGGGTCGGCAAGGAGGGGGTGGCCCGACTCATCCACGAGGCCTCGCCCCGGCGTCTTGGACCCTTCGTCGCGGTGAACGCGGGCGGACTGCCGCGGGAGCTCGTCGAGAGCGAACTCTTCGGCCACGTGCGGGGCGCGTTCACCGGTGCGGCGACCTCTCACCGCGGGGTCTTCGAGCAGGCCTCCGGCGGGACGCTCTTTCTCGACGAGATCGGCGAGCTCTCGCTCGAGCTGCAGGCGCGCCTCTTGCGCGTCATCGAGACCGGCGAGATCCGCAAGGTGGGTGGCGAGGCCGCCGAGCGGGTCGATGTCCGCCTCGTGTGCGCGACGCACCGCGATCTCCGGGCCCGGGCGCGCGAGGGCGCCTTCCGGCTCGATCTCTACTACCGCATCGCGCAGGTGGTCCTCGAGATCCCCCGACTCGTCGAGCGGCCTGCCGACATCACCGCGCTGGCGCAGCATTTTCTTCGCGAGAGCGAGGTCGAGATCGGCCCGCGCTGCTTCAGCGATGCCGCGCTGCGCCGGCTTCTCGCGCACGGCTGGCCGGGGAACGTCCGCGAGCTGAAGAGCGTGGTCCGGAGCGCCGCGCTCGAGACCGCCGGGCAGATCGTCGACGCCGCCGACGTGGCCCAGGCGATCGGTCGCCTGAGCGGGGGCGGCGGCTCGGACCTCGGCGCGCTGATGAGCGCCCACGATGGCAACGTCAGCGCCGCGGCGCGCACGCTCGGGCTGCCGCGCAGCACCCTTCGGGACCGGCTCCGCAAGCGCGAGGCATGAGCGCGGTGATCGGCCAGGCGGGGTGGCATAGGCTTCCGCGCCTGCTACCGTTCGCCCGCCGCGCGGGCTCCCACGCGCGGACGGCCCTCGGGCCGAACCTGGGAGTGACCCCGGTCGGGCCGCGCCGCTTCGTCGGCTTCCTTCTCTCGAGAGAGGAACCAGCGCCCCGGGGACCGAGCCCATGAACGAACGACACGACCGCCGCGGCCGCTCTCCGGCCCCCGGCAGCACCACTCCCCCGACCCGGCGCACGCTGCCGCCCGACGGCCCCCTCCTCTTCGACGACCCGGCCCCGCCGCGTCCTGCGCCCGCGCCACGCTCGCTCGAGGTGCGCCCCCACGAGGTCGCCCCGCGCCGCGAGCCGGAGCGTCCGCGGCGGGAGCGCGAGCGCGATCGGGAGCGCGAGCGCGACAGGGACCGCGAACCCCGCCGGGAGCCGCCCCCGCCTCCGCCGCTCGTCGACAACCGATTCGCCGTCGGGCCCCGGCCGCGGGTGGTGCCCCGACAGTTCCCGATCGAGCACCTCGACGAGGATGCCCTCAAGGTCATCCGGCGCCTCACCCGCGCCGGGCACCTCGGCTACCTCGTCGGCGGCAGCGTCCGGGACCTGCTCCTCGGTCGCAAGCCCAAGGACTTCGACGTCGCGACCAGCGCGCGCCCGCACGAGGTGAAGGAGATCTTCCGCAACTGCCGGATCATCGGCCGGCGGTTCCGGCTCGCGCACATCCTGTTCGGGAGCCGCAAGGTCATCGAGACCGCGACCTTCCGCCGCGATCCCGGCGCAGAGCTCGAGGGCTCGGAGTTGGAGGCGGGCGAGCCGAGCGGGGCCGAGGCCGGCGACGCGGAGCCCGAGGCCTTCACGCCGCTGACCCCGCGGGTGAAGCCGCGCGACGAGGCCGCGGATCTCCTCATCCGTCACGACAACGTGTTCGGCGACCCGCACGAAGACGCGCTGCGGCGAGACTTCACCATCAACGGTCTCTTCTACGACATCGAGCGCGGCGAGGTCATCGACTACGTCGGCGGGCTCCGCGACGTCGAGGCGCGGGTCGTTCGCACGATCGGCGTGCCCGACGTGCGCTTCCGGGAGGACCCGGTCCGCATCCTGCGCGCGATCAAGTTCGCCGCACGCTGCGACCTCGGCATCGACCCCGAGGTGTACGACGCGATGGTCGCGCAGCAGGGCGAACTCACGAAGGCCGCTCGGCCGCGCCTCTTCGAGGAGATCCTGCGCCTGCTCCGGGGTGGTGCCGCGCACCGATCGTTCTGGCTCGCCTGGGAGACGGGCGTGCTCGCGGTCGTCTTGCCCGAACTCGCGAGCTTCCTCGACGACGAGGCGACCGAGACCCGATGGGTGTGGGCGCGGCTCAGGGCAGTGGACGCGAAGATCGCGGCCGGGGAGATCCCCACCGACGCCGTGCTCCTCACCGCGCTCCTCGCGGGTGTGATCGATGACGCCCTCGATGGGGCAGACCACCCGCCGAGCGCGTACGAGGACCTCATGAACTCGATCACCGAGCGTCTCGCGGTGCCCCGTCGCATGAAGGACCGCATCCGCATCCTCGTGGGTGCGCAACCGAGGCTGCGGAGCGGCCGCTATGCCGCGCTCGCGCGCCGCGAGTTCTTCGCCGAGGCCTTCGACGTGTACGCGATCGACTGCGTCGCCCGCGAACTGCCGGTGCCTCCGCCAGCACCCGCGGCGGGTGCTCCGGTCGCGCCCATGGAGGCGCCGCACGAGGCTTCTTCGGACGAGCTGCCGCGACGTCGCCGCCGGCGCCGCCGGGCGCGCGCGCCTCAGCGGGCGCGCACCTTCACCGTCTGACCGACGGCGTCGAGGATGCGCCGCAGCTCGTCGTAGTCGGGGTGCTTGAAACGCATCCACGCGTTCGCCATGTAGCCGGCCTCGACCGGCTGCGTCGGCGTGCCCGCGGGCGGCAGGTGCATGTCGATGATCCACGGACCGAAGGCCTTCTCGACCGCCTGCACGCCCTCGTAGCCCGCGATGCGCCCGTCGCGGTCGGGCCGCAGCGCGATGATGCCGGCGGCGAAGCGCCGGCTGAGTGCCTGGCTGCGGCGGCCGTGCACGACGCACATCGCCCACTCGCGGTAGATGTCGATGTCGTTGCCGACGGCGTAGAGGTCCCAGGCGCGCACGCCGGGCGGACGGCAGCCGATCTCGCTGAATTTCAGGCCCTTGGGCCCGTAGAACCACTCCATGTGGGTGGCCGAGGTGTCGATGCCGAGGGCGCCGAGCACCTTGCGTCCCATCGCCTTCACCTCGCCGTAGCCGGAGGCGGCGTCGATGCGGTTGGTGGCGATGAACTGCGGCGAGATCCAGCGATGGCGCATCGCATCGAGCACGTTCGGGTAGTAGTGGCAGACGAACTCGTGCAGGACCTCGCCGCCCACGGTGAGGGTGTCCCAGAAGCCCTCGTGGCCCTCGATGAACTCCTCGACCGCGACCGATGCCCCCTTGTCGACGCGGAACTCGACGAGCGCGCGCAAGAGGCCCTGCGGGTCGTCGACCCGCTGCGTGCCCGACGCGCCGGCCGCGTCGCGCGGCTTGATGATCAGCGGGTAGCCCACGCGCTCGGCGAAGGCGCGGATCTCGCCCACGTCCGAGGAGCCGATCGACTGGGCACAGGGCACGCCCGCCTCGCGCAGGGCGTCCTTCATCGAGGGCTTGTCGCGGCAGAGCCAGGTCGTCTTCACGCTCGTACCGGGGATGCCGCACTTCTCACGGACCTTCGCGGCGGCCATCACGTGGGCCTCGATCGTGGCCTCGAGGCGATCGACCTTGACCCGGCTCTGGACGAAGCGGACCGCGCGTTCGAGGGCCGCCTCGCTCGTGACGTTCGGCACCTCCTCGTAGTGGGTCAGCCAGCTCCGAAGGCCTTCGTCGAGCGAGCCCTTGGGCCGCTCGCCGATGCCCGTGACGCGCGCACCGACGGCGTGGAGCGCGCGCACAAACTCGCGCTGGTTGGCGGGGAAGGAGGGCTCCACGAAGATGACGTCGACGGGCATCGCCGCGAGCGTATCCGATCCCCGCGCAGCGTGGGCAGCCTTCCCGCGCCCGCTCAGCCGGGACGGCAGATCCGCGCGAAGCGGTCGCAGACCCCTCCGCGGCACAGCTCGCCGGGGCAGCAAGGCTGCGCGACTCCGCCGCATCCGCGGCAGGTGCCGCGGTCGCAGAACAGCGTGTCTGTGCCGCAGGTCCCGCCGGGGCAGCACGGGCCGCCGTCGATGCCGCAGGTCTGGCAGGTCCGGCCGCTGAAGGGGCTCGACGTGCACACCGCGCCCTCGGCGCAGGAACCGTCCCCGCAGCACGGC
>Ga0209985_10004848_pt1 | contig 10675 bp, 10 predicted proteins | sample NOAtaG_FD_187305 | JGI IMG/M metagenome (GOLD analysis project Ga0209985, IMG submission 187305) | Freshwater lake microbial communities from Lake Erie, under a cyanobacterial bloom - NOAA_Erie_Diel6S_1000h metaG (SPAdes) (version 2) | ecosystem: Environmental > Aquatic > Freshwater > Lake ... | reverse complement strand
TGCTGCACCACCCGTTCGAGAGCTTCGAGCCCGTGGTGCAGTTCCTGCGCGATGCGGTGCGCGACCCCGACGTGCTGGCGATCAAGCAGACGGTGTACCGCACCGGCAGCGAAAGCGTGCTGATGGACCTGCTGCTCGAGGGCGTGCGGCGCGGCAAGGAGGTGCTGGCGGTCGTCGAGCTGAAGGCCCGCTTCGACGAGGAGGCCAACATCAACTGGGCCGAGCGGCTGGAGGCCGAGGGCGCGCAGGTGGTCTACGGGATCGTCGGCCTGAAGACGCACGCCAAGCTGCTGCTGGTGACGCGCCGCGAGGGCGAGGGCCTGCGCCGCTACGTGCACCTGTCCACCGGGAACTACAACCCCCGCACGGCCCGCCTGTACACCGATCTGGGCATGCTGACGGCCGACCCCGGGCTGACGGCCGACGCCGACGCGGTGTTCCTGCAGCTGGCCAGCCAGGCCAAGGTGCGGGCGCCCCGGCACCTGCTGACGGCGCCCTTCGTGCTGCACCGGCGGCTGATCCGCCACCTGGAGCAGGTGGCGGCCGCCGCCCGCAGCGGGCAGCCTGCGCGGGTGCTGGTCAAGGTCAACGCGCTCACCGACCCGGCGCTGATCGGGGCCCTGGTGGCCGCCGGCAGGGCCGGGGCCCGGATCGACCTGATCGTGCGCGGCGCGTGCATGCTCCCCCCGGGGGTGCCCGGGCACACCGACCGCATCCGCGTCCGCTCCGTGGTGGGGCGTTTCCTGGAGCACACGCGGGTGCTGTACTTCCGCTGGGGCGCCGGCGACGACGACGAGGCGCTGTACCTGAGCAGCGCCGACTGGATGAGCCGCAACATGTTCCGTCGCATCGAGCTGGCCTGGCCGGTGCGCGACCCCGTGCTGCGGCAGCGCGTCATCGACGAGGCCCTGGTGCCGTACCTGCACGACGAGCGCGACGCCTGGACGCTCGACTCCCAGGGCCGCTACCACCGGGTCGCCGACGCCGGCGTCAGCGCGCAGCAGGCGCTCGTCGAGCGCTACCGCTGAGCGCAGCGGGCAAGGGCGGACCGGTGGACCTGATCCTGTGGCGCCACGCCGAGGCCTTCGAGGCGCGTGAAGGCCAGGACGACCTGGACCGGCCGCTGACGCCCAAGGGCGAGCGGCAGGCCGCCCGGATGGCGCAGTGGCTGGCGCGGCAGCTGCCCGCCGGCGCCCGCGTGCTCGTCAGCCCGGCGCGACGCGCGCAGCAGACGGCGCAGGCGCTGGAGGGGCGCCTGCGCACCGTGCCGGCGCTGGCGCCCGGGGGCGGCGTCGACGAGCTGCTGCATGCGGCTCGCTGGCCGGATGCGCGCGAGCCGGTACTGGTCGTGGGGCACCAGCCCACGCTCGGCCTGGCGGCGGCGCGGCTGCTCGCGGGCAGCGACGCCGCCTGGGCCGTGCGCAAGGGCGCCGTCTGGTGGCTGCGCGCGCGCGAGCGCGACGGCGTCCGCCAGGTCACGCTGCACGCGGTGCTGGCACCCGGGATGCTCTAGCCACGGCCAGGGGCGGCCCGGGCGCTGCGCTCAGGCGGGCGGAAGCACCAGCCGCAGCGGCCCGCTGCGCAACCAGGTCGCCGCCTCCTCCTGCAGCAGGTAGAGGGTGCGCGGCCGCGCGGCAGCCCACTCGCGGGTGTACGACAGCGACGCGTCGCGGCCGTGCGCACGCAGCGCGATGGCCTGCACGTCGACCGCCCCGCGGGCGTGGCACTTGATCACCGCCAGCCGCAGGCACAGCACCTGCCACGCGAAGGTCTCGCTGGCCAGCTGGGGCTCGATCTTGCGCAGCCCGCCGCGCTGGGCCAGCACCAGCTCGCCGACCCGGCGCTGCTGGCTCTGCGAGAAGCCGGGCGCATCGACGTGGGCGAGCAGGTAGGCGCTGTGGCGGTGGTGGTCGTGGTGCGAGACCATCTGGCCGATCTCGTGCAGCGCGCAGGCCCAGCCCAGCTCGCGCCGGCTGTCGGGGTCGGCGTCGGGCACGGCGGCATCGAACAGCGCCAGGGCGACCCGCGCCACCCGGTCGGCCTGCGCGGCGTCGACGGCGAAGCGCCGCTGCAGCTCGGCCACCGAGGCGTCGCGCAAGTCGCCAGGCAGCCCGCGCCGCAGCGCCTCGGTGCGCTCGTGCAGATCGGCGATCAGGCCCTGGCGCAGCGCCCCCTTGGCCGGCTGGAGCGCCCGGATGCCGAAGTGCGAGGCGAGCGTGTACAGGATCGCCAGCCCGCCAGGCAGCACCGGGCGCCGATCGGGTTTCAGGCCGGGCAGGTCGAGGGCGTCGACCTGCCCGGCGCGCAGGCACTGCTCGATGCACCAGCGCAGGCCTTCCGGTCCGATCGCCGCGTCGCCCTGGCCCGCCGCCACCAGGATCTGCGACACCGCGCCCACCGTGCCGGAGGCGCCCAGGGCCTCCTGCCAGCGATGCGGTGCGAACGCTTCCAGCGCCTCCTCGAACTCTGCCCCGGCCGCCACCTGGGCGGCGCGGAAGCCCTCGGGCGTGATGCGGCCATCGGGGAAGAAGCGCATCGACAGGCTGACGCAGCCGATCCGGAACGACTCGACCGCCCGCGCGGCGGCGCCCTCGGCCAGGATCAGCTCGGTGCTGCGCCCGCCGATGTCGACGACCAGCCGCGCCGCCTCGGACGGCTGCAGGTGCGCGACGCCGGCGTATATCAGCCGGCCTTCCTCGCGCCCGGAGATCACCTCGATGGGATAGCCGAGGGCCTCCTGCGCGCGCAGCAGGAACGCGTTGCGGTTGCGCGCCTCGCGCAGCGTCTGCGTGGCCACCGCGCGCACCTGGCTCGGTGCGAAGCCGGCGAGCCGGGCGGCGAACCGCCGCAGGCAGGCCAGGCCGCGCTGCGCCGCCTCCTCGGTGAGCATGCCGTTGGTGTCGAGGCCGGCGCCCAGGCGGACGGTCTCCTTCAGGTAGTCGATGCGCCGGTAGCGTCCCTGGGGGAGGGCGCCGATCTCGAGGCGGAAGCTGTTGGAACCGATGTCGACGCCGGCCAGCGGCACGCCCGGCGGGTGAAGGGCAAGCATTGTCCGATCGTAGCGAAGCGTCCTTGCGGCACGGCTACGATCGCCCATCAGTTCCTCCACCACCGCTGCCGACTGCCATGACGCGAGACACACCGCACCCGTCATCCCCGAGCCCGGATGCTCCGGCGCGTCCTGACCGTCGAGGGTTCCTGCGGGCCTCGCTGGGCAGCGGTTTCGCCGCGGCCGCGCTGCCGGTGGCGGCGCAGACGGCCATCAAGACCGACTCGGTCGGGCTGCTGGTGGGGGAGGTCACGATCCCCGTCGGCGACTTCGGCATGCCCGCCTACCGCGCGGCGCCACTGGGCCGCACGCAGGCGCCGGTGGTGCTCGTCGTGAGCGAGATCTTCGGGGTGCACGAGTACATCGCCGACGTGGCGCGGCGTCTCGCCAAGGCCGGCTGCTTCGCGATCGCCCCGGAGCTGTTCGCCCGGCAGGGCGACCCGATGAGCTACGGCGAGCTTTCCAAACTGCTCTCCGAGGTGGTGTCCAAGGTGCCGGACCGTCAGGTGATGGGCGACCTCGATGCCTGCCTGACCTGGGCGCGCGGTCAGGGCGCCGACGCGGCCCGCGCGGGCGTGACGGGCTTCTGCTGGGGCGGCCGGATCGTCTGGCTGTATGCGGCGCACAACCCGGCGGTCAAGGCGGGCGTGGCGTGGTACGGGCGGCTCGCCGGCGAGAGCGGCGAACTGCGGCCGCGCCACCCGCTCGATGTGGCCGCCTCGCTGCACGCCCCGGTCCTCGGCCTGTACGGTGAAGCCGATCCCGACATCCCGCTCGACCAGGTGCAACGCATGAAGGCCGCTCTCGCCGCCGGCAGCCCGGCGGCCCGGCGCAGCGAGTTCGTGGTCTACCCTGGCGCGCCGCATGCCTTCCACGCCGACTACCGGTCGAGCTTCCGCAAGGAAGCGGCCGAGGACGGCTGGCGGCGTTGCCTGGCCTGGTTCCGGACCCACGGGGTGGCCTGAGCCGGTGCCGGGGCGCCGGGTACGGGCCCGGGGCTTGACAGCCTCGATAGCATGACCACAAAGGGGGGCGCGGATCGCGTCGCGACCCCTGCGGTCCTTCAACTTGCCCGACGGCCGCGCGGGCCCGTCCTCCTGCGATGACCCTGCTCTACATCCTCCTGGCCACCGCTGCCGGCGGCGTGGCCTCGGTGCTGATCGCCGCGTCGCTCACCGTCGGCGTTCTGGCCCGCGTCGTCAAGAGCCTGGTCAGCCTGTCGGCCGGGGTGCTGCTGGGCACCGCGCTGCTGCACCTGCTGCCCGAGGCCTTCGGGCACGGTCACGACCACGTGCATCGCATCGGCGACCCGGTGCACCACCACCCGAGCCCGACGACGCTGTTCGCGACCCTTCTGGGCGGGTTGCTGTTCTTCTGGCTGCTGGAGAAGGCCGAGCTCTACCGCCACGCGCACCACCACGAAGGCGACGGGCACGGGCACCATGACCATTTCGACGCGCACCAGGCCGGCCGCGGCGGGCTGTCGGTGCTCGTGGGCGACGGCGTGCACAACTTCTGCGACGGCGTGATCATCGCGGCCGCGTTCCTGGCCGACCCGATGCTGGGGGTGATGACGACGCTGGCAGTCGCGGCGCACGAGATCCCCCAGGAGGCCGGCGACTACATCGTGCTGCTCAACGCGGGTTTCTCGCGCGGCAAGGCGCTGCTGTGGAACGCCATCTCCGGAATGGCGGCGGTGGCCGGAGGCGTGGCCGGCTACTTCCTGGTGGGCGGCTTCGAGCCGGTGCTGCCGTACCTGCTGGTGGTCGCCTCGAGCAGCTTCATCTACGTGGCGGTGGCCGACCTGCTGCCGCAGTTGCAGCAACGGTTGTCCGCGCGCGAGACCGCGCTTCAGGTGGCGTGGCTTGCTGCCGGTCTCGCCGTGGTGTTGCTCGCCAAGGAACTGCTGCACTCGGCGGCGCATTGAGCGCCGCCGGCGGCCACCCGCGTGGGCGCGTCAGCGCACCACCAGGACCGGCAGCTTGGAGTGCAGCAGCACGCGCTGCGTCTCGCTGCCGAGCAGCATGGCCGCGACACCGCGGCGCCCGTGCGAGGCCATCACGATCACATCGCAGCCTTGCGTGGAGGCGTGGTCCAGGATCGCCTCCCAGGGATGGAGCGCCTCGACGGTGTGGCCCTGGCAACGGACCCCGGCTGCCGTGGCCGCATCGACCGCGGCCTTCACGCGCGCGGCGGCGATGCGTTCCTGGGCGTCGTAGAACTCCTGCGGCGGCACCGGCTGCATCTCGCTGATGGCGCTGTAGGGGAAGGGTTCCTTGACCGACAGCGCGAACAGTTCGCCGCCGCATAGGCGGGCCAACTGGATCGCGGTGTCGATCGCCTTGGCGGTGATGTCGGAACCGTCGGTCGGGACGAGGATGCGCTTGTACATGATGTCTCCTTGCGGCGAAGCCCCCGTGCTCGGCAGCGGGCGGCGGACGGGACCAGTGTTGCGCGCTCCGGCTCCGGCCACTTGACCACGGTCAAGCGGCCGGTCCGCGCGCCACCGGGCGCGACGGATCGGCGCACCACTCGCTCCAGGAGCCCGGGTACAGGGCCGAGCCCGGCAGCCCGGCGTGCTCCATCGCCAGCAGATTGTGGCAGGCGGTGACCCCGGAGCCGCACTGGTGCACGACCGTGGCCGGCTCCGCCGCCCAGGGCGCAAAGCCGGCGCGGAGCTCGGCCGACGTGCGCAGGCGGCCATCGGGCAGCAGGTTGTCCTTGAAGAACCGGTTGGCGGCATCCGGGATGTGCCCGGCGACCGGGTCGAGGGGCTCGACGTCGCCGCGGTAGCGTTCGGGTGCCCGTGCGTCGAGCACCCGCCAGGGCCGGTCGGCGGGCAGCAGCGCGGCGGCGACCACCGTCGGCATTCCCGGCGGACGCTCCGGATAGGGCGGCCGCGCCGGGACAGTCGCCGGCGCGGTGACCAGCGAGCCGCCGGCGGCGACCCAGGCCGCGGTGCCGCCGTCGAGCACCGCCACGGCGTCGTGCCCGAGCCAGCGCAGCAACCACCAGGCGCGGGCCGCGTAGGGCCCGCCCTGGGCGTCGTAGGCGACCACCTGCACGCCAGGGGCGATGCCCCAGGCCCCGGCGCGGGCGGCCAGCACGGCGCGCGTCGGCAGCGGGTGGCGGCCGTTGCGGCCATCCTTGGCACCGGACAGGTCGCGGTCGAGGTGGACGTACTGCGCCTGCGGCAGGTGCCCGGCTGCGTGCGCGCGCTCGCCGGCCGCCGGGTCGGCGAGGTCGAAACCGCAGTCCAGCACCACCGGCGGGTCGGCACCCTCGAGCGCGGTTCGCAGGGTCTCGGCGTCGATCAGCGTGTTCCAGGGCATGGGGCAGTCCTCGGGTTGGGGAAGGGCGGGGCCCGGCCGACGCGGCCGGTGCTCAGTACGTCGTCGCGGCGGCGTCCTCGCGCCGGGTCCGGCCGCGCAGCGCGTTGGCGGCCAGCCCCGCGGCGACGATCAGCGTGATGCCGGCAAGGGCCATCGGCGAGATCGGGTCGTCGAACCACCAAAGTCCCCACAGCAGGGAGAAGACGATGCCCATGTAGGCCAAGGCGGCGTTGGTCAGCGCCGCCCCGCGCGCATAGGCCCGCGTCATCATCCACTGCGCGACGGCGGCCAGCACGCCAATGGCCACCAGCAGCGCCACGCCCGACGGCGTGTGCGCGCTGAACCCTCCGGCGCCGACCGCCACGGCGCCGCCGGCGGCAACGCCGAACGCGGAGAAGTAGAAGACCACCCGGGATTCCGGCTCGCCGGCCCGGCCGAGCGCGCTCACCTGCAGGTAGGCCACGGCCGCCAGCAAGCCCGAAAGCATGCCGACGAAGCCGTGCCAGGCCTGCTCGCGCTCGATCGTCGGGCGCATCACCAGGGCCACGCCGGCAAAGCCCACCAGCACGGCCACGACGAGGCGCCCGTCGACCCGGGCCGCGCCCGGGGCCGCCAGTGCCGCACCGCCCATCAGGAACAGCGCGATCCACACCGAAGACATCTGGTTCAGCGTCATCGCGGTGGCCAGCGGCAGGCCGCCGATGGCGTAGAACCACAGCACCAGCGCGGCCACGCCGCTGCCGCTGCGCCACGCGTGCAGCGCCGGCACCGGCGTCCTCCAGCCGGCGCCGCCGAAGTGCAGCACCGAACCCATCAGCAGCACGCCGACCAGCGAGCGGTACATGACGATCTCGCCCGCCCCGTACTGCGCCGAGGCGAGCTTGACACAGGCCCCCATCAGCGAGAACAGCAGCGCGGAGCCGGTCATCAGCAGCGGGGCGGACATCGCGCGGATTGTCGCCCGCGCTGCGCGCGCCCCCGGGCGCCGTGCGGCCTGCCGGCCCTAGAGCCGGTCGCCCTCGGGCGCGAACCCCATCTCGCGCCGGTACCACTCGTGGAAGTGCCGCATGCCGTCTTCCATCGGGCTCTGGTAGGGCCCGGCCTCGTTGTCGCCTCGCTCCATCAGGGCCTGGCGCCCCAGGTCCATGCGGACGGCGATCTCGTCGTCCTCGGCGCAGGTCTCCATGTAGGCGGCCTGCTGGGCCTCGACGAAGTCCCGCTCGAAGGCGACGATCTCCTCGGGGTAGAAGAACTCGACCAGGTTCAGCGTGCGCCGCGGGCCCTGCGGGTGCAGCGTGCTGACGACCAGCACGTGCGGGTACCACTCGACCATCGTCGTCGGGTAGTAGGTGAGCCAGATCGCGCCGTGCGGCGGCGGCTCGCCGCCCCGGTACTGCAGCACCGCGTCGTGCCAGCGCTGGTAGGTGGGCGAGCCGGGCCGGGCCAGCGAACCGTGCACCCCCACGGTCTGCACCGAGTGGTGGCGGCCGAAATCCCAGCGCAGGTCGTCGCACGACACGAAGCGGCCGAGTCCGGGGTGGAAGGGACCGACGTGGTAGTCCTCGAGGTAGACCTCGATGAAGGTCTTCCAGTTGTAGTCGCACTCGTGGACGATCGCCCGGTCGAACTGGTAGCCGTTGAAGTCGAAGTTGCCGCCGCCCGCGGCGGCCAGGTCGGCGACGACATCGCGGCCGTTGTGCTCGAACAGCAGGCCGTTCCAGTTCTGCAGCGGGTAGTTGCGCAGGTCGAGCCCCGGGTCGCAGTCGAAGTGCGGGGCGCCGACCAGGCGGCCGTGCAGGTCGTAGGTCCACCGGTGCAGCGGGCAGACCACGTGCTGGCCCTGCGCGCGGCCGCGGCCGCGCAACATCACCGCCTGACGATGACGGCAGACGTTGGACACGAGCTCGATGCCGTCGGGGGTGCGGATCAGCGCACGGCCCTCGCGCTCCTGCGGCAGCGCCACGTAGTCGCCGACCTCTGGCAGCGCGAGCGCGTGCCCGAGGTAGCGAGGGGCGTGCTGGAAGATCAGTTCCTGTTCCCGGCGGAACAGGCTCTCGTCGAAGTAGGCGGAAACCGGAAGCTGCGCGCGGCTGTGCGCGTCCAGCGGGATGCTGAGGTCCGACATGATCCGAACCCGTCCTCCAGAAGCGGCTGCAAGGGCACCGTCCGGGCCGCGCGGAGCGCGGCCTTCGCGCCGGTAGTCCGGCGCGGGCGCGCATTCTATCCACGCCCCGGCCGGCAGGCCCGGCCGCACGGCCCCAATGGCCGTTGCCCAGAGGGGTCGGGATCCCCCCAGTGTGGCGCGGCGGCCACGAAGCCCGGTTGTCTAGAATGACCGTCCTGCGTGGAGACATCCCTGAGACCCAGTTCCCCGAGCGTGGCCGGCGACGGCGCGGGCGGCTCGCCTGCGCCGGCCGGATTCGAGCAGGCTCTCGCCGAGCTCGAGCGTCTGGTGGCTCAGATGGAGGCGGGTCAGCTCCCTCTGGATCAGCTCCTGGACGGCTACCGCCGGGGCAGCGAACTGCTCGGCTACTGCCGCGAGCGGCTGCAGGCCGTCGAGCAGCAGGTCAAGGTCCTCGAGGAAGGCCGGCTCGAACCCTGGAGCCCGGCGTGAGCCCGGAGGCCTTCGACGCCTGGACCCGCAGCGAGTTGGCAGCGGTCGAGGATGCGCTGTCGGCCTGGGTGCCCGCGGACGCGCCCGCCGGGCTCGGCGCGGCGATGCGCTACGGCGTCCTCGACGGCGGCAAGCGCCTGCGCCCGCTGCTGGTGATGGCTGCCGCCCAGGCGCTGGACGGCAGCCGAGCGGCGGCGCTTCGGGCGGCGGTGGCGGTGGAACTGATCCACGCCTACTCGCTCGTCCACGACGACATGCCCTGCATGGACAACGACGTCCTGCGGCGCGGCAAGCCGACCGTCCACGTGCAGTTCGGGCAGGCGCAGGCCATGCTCGCCGGCGACGCGATGCAGGCCCTCGCCTTCGAGGTGCTGACCCCTGATGAGGGCGTCGAACCCGCGCTGCAGGCGCGGCTGGTGGCGCTGCTGGCCCGCGCCGCGGGCCACGACGGCATGGCCGGCGGGCAGGCGATCGACCTGGCCAGCATCGGCCGCGCCCTCGACGAGCAGGCGCTGCGCGACATGCACCGCCGCAAGACCGGCGCCCTGCTGCGGGCCAGCGTGCTGATGGGCGCGGCCTGCGGCCGCTGCAGCAGCGTGTGCTTGCAGGCGCTGGGCGACTACGGTGCCGCGGTCGGTCTGGCCTTCCAGGTCGTCGACGACATCCTCGACGTCACGCAGGCGTCCGACAAGCTCGGCAAGACCGCCGGCAAGGACTCCGACGCCAACAAGCCGACCTATGTGTCGGTGCTCGGTCTGGAGGCCGCCCGCGCGCACGCGCGTACGCTGCGCCTGCAGGCCCACGCGGCGCTGGCCGCCAGCGGCCTGGGCGGCGGTGCCGCCGTGCTGGCCACGCTGGCCGACCGCGTCGTCGAGCGGGAACACTGAGATGAGCGAACTCCTCCGCAAGATCGACAGCCCGGCCGACCTGCGCCGGCTTCCCCGCAGCGACCTGGACGCGCTGGCGCGCGAACTGCGCCAGTTCGTGCTCGACACCGTCAGCCAGACCGGCGGCCACCTGGGCAGCAACCTCGGCACCTGCGAGCTGACGGTGGCACTGCACTACGTGTTCGACACGCCGCACGACCGCATCGTGTGGGACGTCGGCCACCAGACCTACCCGCACAAGATCCTGACCGGGCGGCGCGACCGGATGCACACGCTGCGCCAGCTCGGCGGCGTGGCCGGGTTCCCCAAGCGCGACGAGAGCGAGTACGACAGCTTCGGCACCGCCCACAGCTCCACCAGCATCTCGGCCGCACTGGGCATGGCGCTGGCGGCCCAGCTCAAGGGCGAGCAGCGGCGCTGCGTCGCCGTGATCGGCGACGGCGCGATGTCGGCCGGCATGGCCTTCGAGGCGCTGAATAACGCCGGCTTCGGCCATTGCGGCCAGGCGGCCGACCTGCTCGTCGTGCTGAACGACAACGACATGTCGATCAGCCCGCCCGTCGGCGCGCTCAACCGCTACCTGGCCCGCCTGATGAGCGGTCGCTTCTACGCCGCCGCGCGCGAGAGCGTCAAGGGCGTGCTGAAGAACGCCCCGCCTCTGTTCGAGCTGGCGCGCCGCTTCGAGGAGCACGCCAAGGGGATGGTCGTCCCCGGAACCATCTTCGAGGAGTTCGGCTTCAACTACGTCGGCCCGATCGACGGGCACGACCTCGAGTCGCTGATTCCGACGCTG
>Ga0209985_10004845_pt1 | contig 10683 bp, 7 predicted proteins | sample NOAtaG_FD_187305 | JGI IMG/M metagenome (GOLD analysis project Ga0209985, IMG submission 187305) | Freshwater lake microbial communities from Lake Erie, under a cyanobacterial bloom - NOAA_Erie_Diel6S_1000h metaG (SPAdes) (version 2) | ecosystem: Environmental > Aquatic > Freshwater > Lake ... | reverse complement strand
GAATAATTGAGCCTGCCAGCCGACTAACCCTAATCTAGTCACTTTCCGGGCATTTCAAAAGCGTTGATCTTTTCTCTGTGGATATTTTCACCCGAAGTGCTAAAACGACCGGTTGGTTGTGTGCCATGAACAACGACTCAATAACGAACGATGACCGACAGGAACAATCCAACCCACAATCGAGTCGAATCGTGTTGTGCAAACCCAACGGGGTTTTACAATCACCACATCTTTACCATCCCAAGATCTCAATCGATCGACTTGAGACAAAGCTAGAATATCCACTTGACTAGATGAGGAGCAAATCGACAGATTCCAATCCCTGCTGCCAAGACGGAGGCGATTAGTACTGCCGTTGCCGCGACATCTTTGGCATCGCGAATTGCAGGATGATACTCAAGAGTAATGGCATCTGCCAAAGACTCGAGGCAAGTGTTAAAGGCCTCCGTCATCCACACCAACCCCATCGCGAGCATCAGCCAACACCAGTCATCGCGAGATACACCGAGCGACATACCCGCGACGATGACACCTAGCGTGACCACCGCATGGATTCGAGCGTTGTGTTCTGTGACAATCAGCTTCGAAAAACCTCGAAATGCATGGACGAAGCTCTGATACCTTTTAGCCCAGCTGAATTTTCCGGAACATTCATCCTTCATGCTTACTCTGCTTCTACAAAACAAACGGGCATCTCGCTTCAAATCCTCGGCCAGCCTGCGATCAATTTTTCGACAAAGTCCCTGTTCCATGCTCGGTTGCCCAGTATCCTCCGAGGGATGGATCGAATTGCAATCGGCTTGCTGGCTTCTCGGCAACAATGCGACCAGTATTATATGTGAGATGTCCACCTACCCACGTCTTTACTGGCCAACCTCTGAGAGTGCGGCCTGCCCAGGGGCTCCACTTCGATTTTGTAAATTGATTCTCGTTTCTGATGGTTCGTTCCATGTTCGGATCGACCAATACCAAATCGGCATCGTAGCCCACTTCAATGCGTCCCTTTCCGACTATACCCCAAACTCGAGCAGGAGCATCGCTGGTCCAAGAAGCGATTTGATTCCAAGTGCAGTCGCCTCGACTCGCTCGATCTAACAAGAGAGCAAAGTAGTTTTCGACTGCAGGAAGACCGCTCGGTGACTTGGGATAGGGTTGTCGCTTTTCTTCTAGTGTATGAGGCGCATGGTCGGTCGCCACCACTTGGATTTTTCCAGCAACAAGCCCGTTCCATAGCCCAACGGTATCCTCTCGGTTCTTGATCGATGGATTCATCTGAATCAATGAGCCGAGCCTTGCGTAATCATCGACGCAGAACTCCCAATGGTGCGGGCACAATTCACACGTGATCAAATTGCGATGATCCGCCACCAACTCCAATTCGGCTGCAGTGCTGAGATGCAAAACGTGAAAGCGATGCGAATGGCGATGCGCGAGATCGATCGTTCTTTTGGTCGAGATCCATGCCGCGCGATGGTCTCGAATCCGTGAATGATCAGCTACCGTCGCTGCCTCGCCAATGGCAGCAGCATTGGCAAGGACCGTGGTTTCATCTTCGCAATGTGCACAGATAGGAAGCGTGGTCTCGGCAAAGATTCGCTCCAATGCATCTTGTTCATCAACGAGCAAGTCACCGGTGCTAGAACCAATGAAGATCTTGATCCCAGGAACTCCGGTCGCTCGCTTGAGATCCTCCATGTTGTGGGCGGTTGCACCAATATAGAAGCCATAGTTCGCGATCGATTTGGTACTCGCAATCTGATACTTCTGTTCGATCAACTCCTGGTTGATAGCCGCCGGTTTTGTGTTGGGCATTTCCAAAAATGAAGTCACCCCGCCAGCAACGCACGCTTGGCTCGCCGTTAGTAGATCTTCTTTGTGCGTAAGGCCCGGCTCCCGAAAGTGAACTTGATCATCCACGAGTCCTGGGAACAAAAGAAACCCTTCGGCATCCAAGACTTCGTCTGCTTGCGAAGTTGATGGAGCGTCGATACTTGCAATGATGCCGTTATCAATCAAAACATTGGTTTTAACCGTAGCTTTCGGGCAGACCACCATCGCGTTACGGATTAGAAGACAACGTGCCATTGGGACCTCACTTATCAAATAAATGGCTGAAAGTTTCCTTTCGGCCACGGGTAGTTGAACTTTGACTACAATTTGGGCTAGTTCGCGGGTTGAGTCCATACCCCGCCTCTAGGATTTTTTGAATGGAAAGGGATTCGACGTGAGTCGCAAGATTATCGCTAAAGCAGATGATTCCATGCTCGGTGGTTTGCTGGTGTTCGGCGCTATTGTGCTCGGGTCCATGTCCGTCATCTTGTTTCAATCTAGCAAGCAGAATAGGCAATCGGCCGCACAAGATTGGGGAGGACTCGTTGAAAAAGCAATCGCAACTGGTTCGACAGATGCGCTTCTCAAAGAATTAGATGTCGCGATCTCAAAAGACACCTCCAATTATCAGCTCTACCTCGAAAGGGGGTCGCTCAGATTTCGAACAGGAAAAATCGAGCTCTCCATCGAGGACTTTGATAAGTGCATCGACATATTGCCTGACTCAAAGCCCTATCTCTGGCAACGCGGCATTGCTCTGTTTTACGCCCGAAAATACGATCTCGGCAAAGAACAGTTTGAGGTACATCGATCCGTGAATCCGAACGACGTAGAAAATGCGTTTTGGCATTTCCTGTGCGCAGCAAAACTCAAGGGAGCCGACGAAGCCTCCAAGGATATCTTGCTTTCCGGATTCGACTCACGGGAACCACTCATGCAAGTTCAAAAAATGATTGCGGGGAAAATGGAGCCCAGAGAAGTGGAAGAGTCCATGAAGGGTGGCGGCAAATCAGTTCTATTTTACGGACATCTTTATCTCGGTCTTTTTTTCGACGCCAAAAAAGATCTAGCAAAAGCCAAGGAACATCTCGCGAAGTGCGTTGCAGTGAAATACCCCGGCTACATGTACGATGTCGCAAAACTCCATCTCAAGATGCTTGAAGAGTCCAGCCCGGCAGAAACCAAGCCTAGTCAGCGCTAAAGTCGATGGAATCACTGAAATCGTTTGCGCCCAACCTCCAGAGATAAATTTTTGGGCATTTATTTATCGAAATGGTTTTCTTTTTTCTAACTGACGCTAATAATGTGGGCATCTGGCCGATGGGTTCCCACGGAAGAAATTCGGCTCGATCAAAATTCCCCATTGTGTTTTAACTGGATTTCGGGCGTGACCAGTTAGGGCACTTTGGGGTTTTTTTTTGACTTGGTTTTTGATTCGCTTGTATGTAGGGATCAATGTGTGTTACTTTTGATCCGCCTACGGTCTTGACCGAGCTTTTTATGGACCTGTGTTTCAATGATGGATGAATCACACCAAAGAAGTGCGACAGTGCCTGCCATTCGAAGTCTTCTCGGGATTTCTAGCTTGGTCGCTTTGATCGCCTTTAGTCTATGGTCCCTCAAGTCATCGAATAGCCTCAAGCCACTCGACGGTACGAAACTGCAAACAAACTCGAGTCCCACGAATTCTTCTCCGTCGATCGACTGGGAGAAAATTGCTTCGACTCATTTGTTGCGATGTCAACAGCGAGTATCTGCCGCTTCGCAACGTCATACGGAGCCAGTTGTCGATTTACTCAACCGAGCTCAAATCAAAGTCCCGAAGTTTTCGAAAACGGCATTAAGCTTCGCAAGCAAGTGGCGATTGATCGCGGATTCCGTTCCCTACACCAAAGGAGATAGAAACGAAGTCTTCTTGCGCGAACAATTCGAATCGACGGTGCTCCGAAGCTCCGATTTAGAAGATGCGATTGAGGAGTCGATCGCTTCATTTCTCCAAGAGATTCGAAGTATTGAGAATCAGATGCTCGTCGAACTGCGCGCCGACCTCGACGACTTCCCGCAAATCGATTGGTCGAAATGGAAAGATGACGAAACCATGCTTCAGCAATTCGACATCGCTATCGCAACCGCCATGGATTCGTCGAATACAGATTTCAAGAACGCCGTGGGGTCGCAGTTGATCTCGCTCATCGCGGGTGAAGTTCTGACACAAGTCGCAGTACGCGTCGGCGTGTCCGCAGGAATTCTGGGAACCGGTGCGGCTTCAGGCTGGGCCACATTGGGTATTGGTGTGGTGGCTGGCATCGTGATCGACCAAATCGTCTCGACCGTTTGGAAGTATTGGGACAATCCCGAAACAGAACTCACGGATCAGATACAATTTCAACTCAGCAACCTTCAACGACTGATCTGCGAAGGGGACGAGACAACCCAGGGGCTACGGCAACATTACACGCGAGTTGCCGACGAACGAGATTCCCTCCGCCGACAGGCCATCCTTAGCCTCTTGAAAAACATAGAGCCGACTCCGTAACAAAGCGAGAATGAGCCATGAATACTACTAACTCATTGTTTTGTAGATATCTTTTTGTATCGGTCTGTATAGGGTTCGGAGTCCTGGTGCCAAACGCGAATGGTCAAGTGACTTCTGCAGCGATTCGAGAGCTAACTGAGTTTGTAGCGAAGAAATTTAGTAAGGAAGTCGCTGAAGAAGGGGCGGAAATTGTATCGCGCAAGATCGAAACCGTCGTTGCTCAGTTGGGTGACGAAGCGGTGGATGCAATTCGAGCTGTCGGCCCCAAGGCCATTCGATGGATTGAAGCTTCTGCAACCGATGGAGCTCAATCCGCTCGACTGATCTCACGATTCGGCGATGAAGCTGCCTGGGTGGTCACCGACCCTGCCAGACGTGCCATCGCCGCAAAAATGGGTGATGATGCAGCGGCTGCAATGATCAAGCTTGGACAACCAGCAGAGAAGATCCTAGAACTCGGTGGTGAATCCGCAGCGAAAGCAACCGCTCAACTGTCCGCCAAAAATGGTCGGCAATTGGCAATGCTGGCGGACGATTCAACAAGCGCTGCTTTAGTGAAGAACGATGCTCTCATGCAGACGATTGCAAAGTTCGGTGACAAAGGTATGGAGTTCATCTGGAAGAACAAAGCTAGCCTCGCAGTCGCAGCAACACTGACCGCGTTCTTGGCCAATCCCGAACCCTTCATCGAGGGAACACAATCCCTCGCTCAAGTAGCAGCCGACGCAGCCGTCGAACCGATTGCACGCGAAATCGCATCCAGTACCAACTGGACCCTAACGATCGGATTGCTGGTCTTGGCCCTCTGTGCCTACCTGCTCATCAAGCACTGGATCACTCAACCAAGACGAATCGCAAAGTAGATCCCAGCACTGATAAAGACAGCCAAGGTTTACGCAATTGGTTTCATTCTAGGAATGATCTCGCTTCTCGCAACAACTATCGGCAATTCAACTTTTGACGATCGCAGCCAATTAAAAAGCCCAAAGCAGTCCGATCGTTGTTATCAACTTCTTTGAGCCCGATTAAGAAACTTGTGACAATAAAGTTCCGCAGCGGCTTAACTCGTTGTCGAGTCTCCGTTAGGTGCTCGCAATTTGCTGTGCCGATATCCGTATACAAAGTAGATCGCCAATCCCAATAGAAGCCAAAAGAGAAGTCGCAACCAGTTCTCGCCTGGTAATGAGAGCATCAGAAGAAAGCACAAAATGATTCCCATGAGAGGAAACCATGGGGAAAACGGACACTGAAAGGGTCTTACTCGATGCGGGTCCGTTATCCGAAGTACGAGTACCGAGGTGCAAACGAGCGCGAAAGCGAAAAGGGTCCCGATACTTGTTAGATCAGCCAGAATATTTAATGGAAGCAGACTAGCTGCTGCTGCCACGACGAAACCTGTCAACATCGTCGATTTGTGGGGTGTTCGAAACTTCGGGTGAATCGCTCCAAAAAAGCTATAGGGCAACAAACCATCTCTTGCCATGGCCAAGAAAATGCGAGGCTGCCCCATCATCATGACCAAGAGAACCGAAGTAATACCCGCAATCGCGCCCAACGTTACGACGAACTGTGCGAAGGCGAACCCGACTTTTTCAAAAGCACTCGCTACAGGCGCGTTTTTATCGATCTCAGCATAAGGGACCATTCCAGTCAGAACTGCTGAGACAAGTACATAGAGAATTGTGCATATAACTAGTGAACCGATGATACCAATGGGTAAATCTCTTTTCGGGTTTTTGGCTTCTTCAGCCTGAGTGGATACCGCATCAAACCCGAGATAAGCGAAGATGACACCTGCCGCACCCGCCATGACTCCCTTTTCGGACCAGTCCGAGATCTGGTATCCAAAAAGAGTGATTCCACCATAACCATAAGGAGCGAAGTCATTGGTCCAATTTGCGGGATCGACATATCGGAATCCTGCAATAATCACGAAAAGGACAACCGAAACTTTGATCGCCACCATGACGCCGTTTGCAAACGCGCTCTCCTTAATTCCTCGAACAAGAATCATGGTTACCAACGCTGTGATGAGAATCGCTGGCAGATCAAAGTAAAACCCGGTCGAAAAAAAAGAACCCGCAGAGACGACAATTTTCTCACCGGACGCAACGGTTTTCTCGACTTGTTCACTTGCTGAATTGAAATCAAAAGGCGCGTCCGAGAATCGATAGAGAAAGCCCTCTTCAGAAAAGACATTTGCATTCAGTTGCTGCAAGAGTTTCTGAAGATATTTGGACCACCCATGTGCCACGGTTGAAGATGCAACTGCGTATTCAAGCACGAGATCCCAACCAATAATCCATGCCATCAACTCTCCCAAGGTTGCGTACGCATAGTTGTACGCGGAGCCAGCAACTGGAGCCATGGATGCAAATTCGGCATAGCATAGTGCGGCAAAGACGCAAGCCAGACCGGCGACAACAAACGATAGCATGATTGCTGGTCCAGCCTGGTCAGCTGCGGCTTTACCTACCAGCACAAAAATGCCCGTCCCAATGATCGCTCCAACTCCAAGCGACGTTAAGGCTAATGGCCCCAAAGATCGCTTCAGCGATTCGCCACGCTCCATTTCGTCAACCATGGAGTCTAATGATTTCTTTCGAAAAAGTTGATTGGTTGCCACTTCTAACTTATCCCTTTCAGAATTGCTGGAGGATCATGCCGCAAAACAATGCACCAATATAATTGGGGCTTCCGCCTTTTGGATCGCCGCTACCAAACAAACAATATAATCTCTCGAAGAGGCAAGAGATCAACGCGACCTTCAGGCAGCGCTTTGGAATTTCGAGCCAGACTTGTCTTTCTTGTCTGTCTGTGATTTTCGTTCGAACCGCTTTCGCACCCTGTATCGAAAGATAAGGATCATCTTACCCATCGCAGAATGGCGCCCCTGGTGCGGCTCAAACACTTTTCCGAGAGGCCCAGCCAGAATTGCCGGCAACAAGATTAACTCCGCCACAACACCGGCTATCAAAATCGTCAACATCAGCCATCCAAATCGTTGTGTTGGCGTGAATGTGCTCAACGCGAAAACCGACAAGCCAAGGCCGCTGATGCAAGCCGCTTGCAAAGTCGGAGTTCCACACTTTGCATAACAGGCTACGATCGCTGTATTTCGATTTCGATAATGATTTAGGTCCCCTCGGAACCAGGAAAGGAAGTGGATGGTGTCGTCGACGGCTACGCCTAACGCGATACTTGCTGTCATCATGGAACCAATGTCGATCGGAATGCCGAGCCATCCCATCGCACCAAAGATGACTATCACCGGCACGACGTTCGGGATCATGGCAACCAAGCCAGCTCGGAAACTCCGGGTGACGAAGATCATCAATGGAGTAATAGTCAAGAACGACCACAAGGTGCTTTCCACCAAACTCGTCAACAACGCCCGTTGTGCCTTGTAGACAATGGGAACCACACCTGTATAAACCGAGTTCACCCATTGCTTGGGAGTCTTTGAATCATCCGACTGTAGATCGATCACTCGATCCAGAGTCACTCCCAGTGTTCCAACTTCACCATTGGAAAAGCTTCCTGTCATCACAACGGCGTCGACATCGTTTAGCTTCTGCATCTGAACGAGAGGAATGGAAGATGGAGAAGCCTCGAGTCTCGAAACCTTTACACGAGATTTCGCCAACAAGTTTACGAGTTCGTCGGATCGAAGTTTCGATTTGGTCGCTTCTTCTTCAGAAAGCCCACGAATCATTGGATCCCATAGAACAATCTCTTTCCCAACCATCTTGGCTTCGCCGGTCCAAACTGCTACCTGACGCAGGATTCGAACTCGATCGTGCTGTGCCTGAATAATTGGGAACAACGCATCCTTTAGTTCGGTGACGAATTGTCCGTAATCCACGCCCTGGAATGCAGCAACTCGGAGGCTGATTCTCCATAACTCGCTACCCGTTTGATCATCCGTACGCAGGAAGCCAGACTTCATGAATTCCTCCCGATTGCTTTCGAGAGTCTTGTTGTATGTTCTTCGCGTCAAATAGGTCTGCGTGCTTGTACCGCTCGAAGGCAAACTGGAGGCGAACGTAGCAGCAGACATGCTGCGCCCCACAATTTTGGTTCCCTCTTCGCCGAACTTTTGCTTGATCACATCTTGGATGCGGACAACAGTCTCCATCCGCTCCAAGAAACTCAAACGCGTCAAATCGTCGTTGATGGCTTCTTCTGTTTTGGTTGCCTCAGCCGATTTCGCTTCGTTGGTTTTGGCTTCTGTTTTGGCTATGCTGTCTGGGTCAAACTCGACAACAATCTCCAGAGGAACCAGCATCCCTAGCTTTTCTTCTAGCCAACGATAGTCTTGAAGGATCTTCGCTTGAGAATCGAACAACTCCAATAGATCAATGCTTGTTTTGGTCTTGCTAAGCCCGAAACCGATGAAGCCCACCAAAAACACCGTTCCCAACGATACGCCGAAGTGGTTCCGAACGATGAAGCTCGCAACCGTCGCCCAAAATCGCTCCCCTGTCGAGGGCGTATTTGAAGGAGACTTCATAGACTCAACCGGCTTTTCGTTATCCCATCGCCTAGCATAACGGATAACATGCAACGCTGCTGGAAGGATCAAAAACAGAATAACATTCAGAATGATGACGCCGGTTGCAGAATACAGTCCAAACTTTCGGATCGGAACCAACTCGCTCGCACAAAGCGAGATCAGACCGATGGCTGTTGTCACGGAGCAAAGAATCGCGGGCTTTAGTGCATGAATCACCGCACGCTCGGTAGCACCATGCAATCCTCCCTCGCGAACGGCATCCTTGTAATAGTTGATAAAGTGGACGGCCCCTGAAATGGCAAGCACATAGACCAGCGATGGCATCGACAAAACAATTGCATCAACCGTTTCACCGGTCGCCCAAATCATCGCTAGCGACGCTGCAGCACTCGTAACGGCACAACTGAAGACGATCCACGTTAGAACAATGCTTCGCAGCGACCACCAAGCCAGAACCAGCCCTAGCAGGCCGGAGAATCCAGCCAGTCGGATAAGGGTCTTCTCACCTTCCTCGTCGATGGAAATGTTGTCCACTGGTGGACCACCCATGTGCAGATCTGCGTCGTCTATCCCAGCTTTCGCAATCAACCGTCGCAAAACACCGGGCGGCACGTTCGGTCGAAAAATGCGCATCTGGCCATGACCTAGAATCGGCTTCAGTTTTGCTGTCGTGGCCGGATCCAACGATACGATTACGCAAGTCTGCCGTCCATCCGGTCCTATCACTGATCCCTTCAGTCTCTCAATCGCCTCTGTATAGGAAAGCGGGTGCTGTCCGGTTGTTAACTGAGAAATTAGTGAACGAGCAGAAGTCGCTCCCTTGAAATACTTTTTGGCTTCGACCGCGTCCTGGTCCGACGGGTCAGCAACTGTGGGAGCCACTAAGTCCAAAAGCTTCGCAATGCGAGGGTCATCCCCCGAGGGATCACCATCCGCAGCATCGCTTAGTTGGCAACCGTCCCAGCTGATGAGAACAAATTGGTCAGACGGAAAGTTCTTCCGAAACCACGAAAGCTCGTTGGTTTCTGTATATCCCTTGGGAAGCCAATCCTCAACCTTATTCACATTGCTCTGGACCGCATTTCCAGCACCAATAAAGGCAAATGGAATACAACAGAAGCAGGCGATGAGAATGAACCACCCGAATCGATCGTAGAAGGTTTTCTTACCCGACTTGCTGTGCCGCACTAAATTCCCCTCGATTGGAATAGGCCAGAAAATACTTGGTCTGGCGTTGCCATCCTCCCTGACGGCGTCTGTAGTGTACTAAGTTCCTGGCTCGTCCAAAAGTTCGAAAAGGCTGGCATTGCCACATTCCTTCTCGACATTCACTCTGGGAGGTTTGGGCAGTTTTTCATTGTGTAGAGATATGCCTGCTCTCAAATGCCATGTCAAGAACCCTATCGACTGAGCCAGCCTGCCGGATTCGCTATAAATCTGTTTCATTTCCATGATTTCTGTGTGAATCAGGCACAGTCAGCTGTTTTCACAGCAATCGGTGCGAAAATTCTCTCAAAATCAGTAAAGTCGTTGTTGAGATCACTTCTCAATTGCGCCGAGATTAGCTATAGTTCGGGTAAGTGGTTGGAAACCCTGTTCACCTAGCGACCTCTCTATGTCAGCAAACCCAGTACCTCTCGATTTGCTTCACCCAGAAGACCAAGGGGTGATTGTGGATATGTGCGGGGATCCTTGCCATCTCAAAAGATTGCAAGAGATCGGTGTACAAGTTGGTTGCAACATCCGTATGGTTTGCCCAGGCACCCCCTGCATGATTTGCGTTGAGGGACGCCGCCTTAGT
>Ga0209985_10004839_pt1 | contig 10685 bp, 8 predicted proteins | sample NOAtaG_FD_187305 | JGI IMG/M metagenome (GOLD analysis project Ga0209985, IMG submission 187305) | Freshwater lake microbial communities from Lake Erie, under a cyanobacterial bloom - NOAA_Erie_Diel6S_1000h metaG (SPAdes) (version 2) | ecosystem: Environmental > Aquatic > Freshwater > Lake ... | reverse complement strand
ATGAATGGACTCGCACCTTCGATGCCCCTGCTTGAAATCAACAACCTCGTGACGGCGTTTCATACGCCCGGCGGCCGCGTGCCGGCGGTTGACGGCGTGTCGCTGTCGATCGACCGGGGCAAGACGCTCGGCCTCGTCGGCGAGAGCGGCTGCGGCAAGAGCGTGACGGCGATGTCGATCCTGAGGCTGGTGGCGGCGCCGGGCGTGATCGAGTCGGGCCAGATCCTGCTGGCTCGCGACGGCGGGGCCGACGATCTCGTGACGCTGCCCGAGCCGGCGCTGCGGAAGGTTCGCGGCGGCCGCGTGGGCATGATCTTCCAGGAGCCGATGACCAGCCTCAATCCGGTGTTCACGATCGGCGACCAGGTGGCCGAGGCCGTGCGGCTCCACCGCGGCGTTCCCCGCGAGCAGGCCCGGGCGCGGGCGCTCGAGATGCTCCGGCTCGTGCGGCTGGCCGATCCCGAGCGGCGTCTCGACGAGTATCCCCACCAGCTCTCCGGCGGCATGCGGCAGCGGGTGATGATCGCGATGGCGCTGGCCTGCGAGCCCGACCTCGTGATCGCCGACGAGCCCACGACCGCGCTCGACGTGACGATCCAGGCCCAGATCCTCGACCTGCTCGCCGACCTCCGCCGCCGGCTCGGCACGGCGATCCTCCTGATCACGCACGACCTCGGCGTGGTGGCCGAGACCTGCGACGAGGTGGCCGTCATGTATGCCGGCCGGATCGTGGAGCGGGCTCCCGCCGCGACGCTCTTCGCCCGGCCGCTGCATCCCTACACGATCGGCCTGCTCGCCGCGCGGCCCGAACCGGATGCCGGCCGCAGGCCCGACGGCCGTCGGCAGCCGCTCCGCACGATCCCCGGGATGGTGCCGCCCCCCACGCAGTTCCCGCCGGGGTGCCGGTTCCATCCGCGGTGCGCCGTGGCCCGCGTCGGCGCGGCCGCCGCGCCACACGATTGCGCCGCGGCCCTGCCGCCGCTCCGGGAAGTCGAGCCGGGGCACTTCGTCGCCTGCCACTATCCCGGCGAAAAAGGGGACGCAGCTCTTTTTCCGCCTCGGCCGGAGCCGCAGCCGTGAATACTTCCCCGCCGAAAAAAGAGCTGCGTCCCCTTTTTCTCGTCGTCGACGACCTGCAGACGCACTTCCCGATCCGCCGCGGCCTCTTGCGCCGCACCGTCGGGGCCGTGCGGGCCGTGGATGGCGTGAGCTTCACCGTGGCGCAGGGACGCACGCTCGGGATCGTGGGAGAGAGCGGCTGCGGCAAGACGACCGTGGGCCGCAGCATCCTCCGGCTCGTCGAGCCGACGGGCGGCCGCGTGGTGTTCGCCGGCCACGACGTGCGACAGACGCACGGCGCGGCGCTCCGCGGGCTCCGCCGCCGGATGCAGATCGTGTTCCAGGATCCCTACGGCTCGCTCAATCCGCGGATGACGGTGCGGGCGATCCTGGAGGAGGGGCTCGTGATCCACCGGCTCGGCGACGCGGCCGCCCGGCTCGCCCGGATGCGGCAGGCGCTCGAGCACACCGGCATGGCGAGCGCCGCGCTCGACCGCTATCCGCACGAGTTCTCCGGCGGCCAGCGGCAGCGGATCGCGATCGCGCGGGCACTGGTGCTCGAGCCCGAATTGCTCGTGCTCGACGAGCCGATCTCCGCGCTCGACGTCTCGATCCAGGCGCAGGTGCTCAATCTGCTCGTCGATCTCCGCGAGCGGCTCGGGCTCACTTATCTCTTCATCTCGCACGACCTCTCGGCGGTGGAGCACGTGGCCGACGACGTGGCCGTGATGTACCTCGGACGGATCGTGGAGCAGGCGGCGGCCGACCGGCTCTGCGCGGCGCCCTTGCATCCCTACACGCTCGCCCTCTTCTCGGCGGTGCCGGCGGTCGATCCGCAACGCCGCCGCAAGCGGATCGTGCTGCCCGGCGACGTGCCGAGCCCGGCCAAGCCGCCGGCCGGCTGCCGCTTCCATCCGCGGTGCCCGTTGGCCGAACGTGTCTGCCGCGAGGTCGATCCGCCGGCGACGCGGGTCGATGGCCACATCGTGCACTGTCACGTCGCGGCCCGCGAGTTGGAGCGGGCGGGCGGCGATGCACGGGCTGCCGGCACTCGTCTGGCGGAAGCCCTCGCCTCCGTCCCGGCCGTATACTCCGGTGACTCCACCTCCGCCTCGGCCAGCTGAAGACCATGCGCCGCTTCGTCGTCGTCGATCGCCTCAACGCCGTGGCCGTCCTTGTGACCGGAGGGTTGGTGATGGGGCTCGCATCGGCGGCCGATGCGCCGCGCCGCCCTGCGGCATCACCCCTGCCGGCGGCTGCGACGCCCGCGCCGGCCGTGCCGCGGAAGACCCGCGAAGAGCTGATCCGCGAGTGGGACATCAACAAAGACGGCAGGATCGACATCGGTGAAGCCGAGTTGGCCGCATCGCGCATGCGGCTCGAGCGGGCCAACATGCGGCTGAACTCCGGGTTCGACCCGGTGACGGGCCGCCAGCGTGGCGAGCCCGAGGCGGAAGAAGAGCCGGCGGAGGAAGACCGCGACAAGGATGATCCGTTCGGCACGGCCGACGATGAAACACCCACTCCGCCGAAGAAGCCCGCAGCCCGGACGACGACCTCGGGCACCCAGACGCCGTCGAGCAACGCCGCCCGGCTCCAGCAGCAGCGGCCGATGCCGGTCAACGGCGGCGTGCGGGCCGGTGCGCAGGCCGCACGGCCGGGCTACGGCGCAGCCGCGCCGCAGAGTCTCAACGCGGGCATCCCGATCGAACGGCCGACGCTCAATGGCCGCGATTCGCGGGACGCGCCGGCGACCCTCAACGCCGGGCGGCCGCTCAACGCCGCCGGCAGTGGGCGACAGTTCGGGCCGATCGTGCCGGGCCAGCAAGGTGCTGCGGGTAATGCTGCGGGTGCGGCCGGCTCCCGGCCGCGCGGCGGCCTGCTGCCGCGGCCCCCGCTTCAGCCGCAGCGATCCCGCGACCTCTACGATCCGTACTGACCGGCATGATGAACGCCGCGATCACCGGACCCGATGACTCGCTGGCTGCAGCACTGCGGTCAGCCGGCCACGAGGGGCCCGTCCTGATCGTGGCCGACAATGCGACGATCGGCAGGCATGCACCCGCCTGGGGGCGGTCATTCGCCGCGGTCGGCTGGAAGCATCGGGTGCGGCTGAGCGAGGGGACGGCCGACGCACTCGCGACCGAATCGCTCGCCGCCGAGCTCCAAAGCCTCGGTGCCCGCACGCTCGTCGCCGCCGGCGGCGAACCCACCTTGGCCGCCGCCCGCGCCGCCGCGGCCCGCACCCACACGCCCTGCGTTATCCTCGCGCCACCGTAGTCCGCTCGCTCCGCGAGCGGACTACGGTCAGAACGCCGTTCATCCTCACTACTCGATCGATGGCAGCCCATCGCCTAACCTACAATCCATCGTCCATTCTTCCGGAGCACCCATGAAGTCCATTGCGTCTGCGTGGATCGTCGCCGTCAGTGTCGCCATCGTCGCGGGATCGGCCGTCGCCGATGACTCCGTGCCCACCGTCGCGGCCGCCGAGAAGGTGTTCGTGTCGGGAGTCGAGGAATCGTTCGACGCGGTGCGGGCGGCGGTTGAGCGGGCCAAGGCGAAGAGCGGCCGCGACTACCGGGTGGTGGTCGTCGACACCGCCGGCGCGGCAGGCGATGCCCGCGGGCTGCTCGACCGGATCGTGAAGGCTTGGCGGGCCGACGAGGAGAGCGGCTTCGATCCCGCTGCCGACGCGGTGCTCGTGCTGGCGGTCGGGGATCGCCGGTTCGCCATGGACGTGCCGTGGGCGCTCGAGGTGGGCAGCGGCCTCGATCAGGCCACGCTCGAGCAGGAACTCATCCGCAAGGCGTTCGTGCCGCGGGCGAAGGACGGCCTCTACGATCAGGGACTCGCCGACCTCATCGACGCCACGGAGAACTGGGTGGCCACGCGGGCCGACGAGAAGAAGGCCCGCGAGGAGGCGGCGCGGGTGTTTCGCACCCGCACGCTGCCGCTGGGTCTCGCGAGCATGGCCGGCGCCGGCGTGCTCGGGGCGCTGGCCCTGCAATGGACGCGGCATGGCCGCCGGCTGCGGCAGGCCCGCGAGAAACTGGAGGCCTTCAAGGGAGACGTGGTCGCGCTCTCCGACCTCCTCGACACCGAGCAGGAGCGGCACCGGATGCTGCCGCACACCGACCCCGATTTCCAGACGCCGATGGAGGGCCAGACCCGCGCCGCCTACGACAACGTGCAGGCGTCGATCCGCCGCTATCGCGAGCGGTGGCTCGGACTGATGGACGTGTGGGAGAAGGCGCAGCAATCCGTCGATGCCGAATGGTTCCTCGGCACCGGGAAGGCCGAGGAGGCAATCCGCCTGCTCGATTCGGCCGAGGCCCGCCCGCCTCTGGATGCCGTGGCGGGCGAATGCCGCGGGCCGCTCGACGTGCTCGAGCAGGCGCACGAGAAGGCCCGCGAACTGCTGGCCACGCTCGACACCGAGACGACCCAGGCCCGTGAACGGCTCGATCGGCTGGCCAGCCGCGGCCGGTCGCATGCCGTGTTTCAGCCGACCTTGGCGGAGGTGGCCCGGGTGCATGGGCAGTGTGCCGCGGACCTCGAGCGGGATCCCGTGGCCGCCCGCGGTCAGCTCGAGGCTGCCGCCGACACGCTCGCCGCCGCCATGGACCGCATCGACGGCATCGAGGCGGCGGACGACCGTCGAATTCGTGCCGCTGAACAGGCATCGACGGTGGAGGCCGATGTGCGCCGCCGCCGGGCCGAAGGCTGGCTGCTTGCCGAGCATGGCGCGAACCCCGACGACCGCGTGGCCGGCGCCCGGCAGGAGTGCGAACTCGCCGCGCAGCTGCTCGATGCCGGCGAGACGACCGCGGCCCTCGTGCACGTCGAACAGGCCGAGAAGTTCAACGCCGAGGCGGCCGCGCTCCTGGAGAGCATCGTGGCGGCCCGCGCCCGGGCCGAAGAACTGCTGCCGACCTGCGCCGCCCGGCTCGAGGCCCTGGCGGCTCGGCGGCCGACGACGATCCGCGCCCTCGAGCATCTCGCCGGCTCCTACGCCGAAAGCTCGTGGGCCGACGTGGCCGACAACGTGGGCCGCGCCGACGAGGGGCTCGCGCGGGTCGAGCAGCTGATCCGCGAGGCGCGGGGGGCGCTCGAGCCGACGCGGCAGGAATACTTCCGGGCCGTCGCGCTGCTCGAGGAGACGGTGCGGCAGGAGGACTGGATCGAGGGCTGCCATGCGGCCGTCACCGACCGGCGGGCCGAGCTCGACGAGCTGCTGGCGGCACTGCCGCCGCGGCGAGAGAAGGCCGGCGAACGCGTGGCCACGCTCGAGCGGCGGCTGCACCGCCAGCAGACCGATCGCGCCAGGGCGAACGAGCGGTGCCGCGAGGCCTCACGGCTGCTGGACGTGGCCGGCTCGGCGTTGACCGTCGCCCGCCCCGACCTCCGGCAGGCGGCCCAGCTCGTGGAGGCCGCCGATGCGGCCGCGGCCCGGGCCGAGTCGTTTGCCGACGAGGACGAGCGGCTTGCCCGGCAGTCGGTCGAGGAGATCGAGGAGACCGACGCGCTGTTGCGCCGCGTGGCGGCCTGGTATGCCGAGGGTGTGCAGCCCGACGTGCGGGGCGCGGCCGCCGGACTCGAGACGGCGCGGTCGCTCCTCGGCCGGCAGCGGTATGAGGACGCGATCAAGGCCGCCGGCGAGGCCGCCCAGGCGGGGCGGGCCGCCTATGCCGCGGCCACGGCGGAGGCGGAGCGGCGGCGAATCCGGCGGCTCGACGAAATCCGGCGGCGGCAGCTCGAGGACTCGTTCACGCGGATGTCGCGGGGCGCCGGCCCGTGGGTGATCCAGTTGCCGGGGGGCATGTTCAGCGGTCCCGATCCGTGGCGGTCGCTGCAATCGGGCCCGCGGACATCCGGCCCGTCGCGCACGGCCGGCGGCGGCGGCTGGTCGCGAGACATCGCCCAAGTCGGCTGGTGAGCTGGCAAGCCGAGACACGAAGGCGAACGGGTCGGCGTGAGGATGCCGAGCGTGGCGTGCGGCCGCCAGCGAGGCAACTCATGCCGCCCGCGAGCCGGTTTGGGCCCATCGAGGTACCGACACGTCCTTCGGCTGCGAACGCTACCGAATCTCGATCGGGGCGGCGTCGAGCCTGCCGATCTCGATCACAGGCTTCGTCGTGGCCGGGCGCTCGAGCAGCTTCTCCATCTGCTCAACTCGGCCCCGCACCGCCACCGGCATCCGGCTGCGTCCCTGGGGCGTGTCGATCGCGTCGTTGAATACGACGCGGCCCTTCGCATCGCTCACCACGAGCCGCGTCTCGTCGCCGGCCGTGAGCCTGATCTGGTAGTCGGCATCCTGCCGCAGGAGCGTCTCCGCGGCCGGCTTTCGCAGCACGGGCACCGACTCCGTCGGCTGCGTTGCCTGTGGCTGCGGCAGCATCGAGAGCGTGGACGCCGTCGGCCGCAGCGTGGATTCGACCGCCCGGGAGGCCGCTCGCGAGGCGGTCTGTGCCGCCGTGACCGGCTCCGCGTTCACCCCGAGCGGCAATTCCACCATGCGGCCGCCACGGAGCACGTGGCAGGAGCTGGCCGCGCCAGCCGTCGCTTCGAGCAGGGCATTGAACTGCTCCGGAAGGACGAGCAGCTGATCGTCCAGCTTCACGAGCACGTCGTGCTGGCGGAAGCCGGCCCGCTGGGCGGCGGAACCAGGTGCGACCTCGTCGACCACGAGTCCGGCACCTCGATCGAGGGCGAGCTGCTGCCGCAGCACCGCCGAGGCCCGGGAGAGCCGCAGGCCGAGATCGCCGGCCGACTGTGGCACCGTCAGCTCGCCAACGGGCTCGAGATGCGACCGGCGGGAGGGCTGTTCGGGGCCGGCGGCCACGGCCTGGCGGGCGTTAGTGTCGGGCATGCACGCCGCGAGTGCGATGCACGTTCCGAGCAGTACGCGAACGAAAACGGTCTGGGTGGGCCCCATGTCAGATGTGAGCATCTCGGTGTGATCCGGCCGGTGCGGGTCGAAGAGAGGACGGATATGTGACGCACGACGGGCTTTGACGCCAGATGACCTTTTTTTTCGAGGCCCGATCCGCGTGAATCTGGGTAAAAGGCGGGCGATGGCGGCGCCTGCGAGTCCGGCGATGCTGCGGTGCTCGGGCGAACTTGCGGGGATGAAGGCGGTCGGCGGTCCGCTGCTTCGATCCGCCGGCCCCGCAGCGTCGATATCGCGAGAAGAACCACGTGCCAGGGCCTTTCATCGCGGGAGAAGCGGATCATGCGTGCCGGCAGCCTCTCGAAGGGATTCATGTTCACGCTCTCGGCCTGCCTGGCGTTGACCGCCGGCAGCGGCCGCGCGGCCGAGAAGGCTCCGAAGGCGCCGTCGCCACCGGCGACCAAGAAGCCGGTGCTCGTGCCGGGCACGGGCACGATCGCGAAGAACGCCTACGACGACTTCGAGGACGAGAAGTGGAAGTGGTACTACAACCACCCCAAGAGCTCCGAGGAGCAGGACAAGCGGATGCGGGGCCCCCTCGCCAAGAGCGCCAACGGCCGCTGGTTCGAGGGCCCGAAGCGGGGCACGCCCGACATGGCGAAGCGGATCGAACTGCCGGCCCCGGGCCTCGAGGGGAGCACCTACGGCCTCCTGCTCGCCACGCAGCGCGCCGGCATTCCCGGCCGCGTCACCTACCAGATGCAGCAGGATGACTTCGTCTTCAACATGAGCCGGGCCGCGGGCCGCGGCTTCTCTGTGGCCGACAGCCCGAGCGTGGTCGTGCGGGTCTACATGCCGCCGTTCGACCAGTGGGAAAACCGCACCGGCCCGACGTTCGGGTTCCGGGCCGGCTGCTTCACCCACGCGATCATCACCGGCGACGACCATCCCGACGAGGGCAAGTTCGGCCTCGAGGAATACTGGCCCGGCATGTTCGTCTGCTACGAGAAGGCCAACCCCAAGAAGAACACCGAGCGGCAGGCCTACATCCGCGTTCGCGGCGGCCGCAATGGCGGCGAGATCCGCGGGCCGACGATCGCGGAATCGCAGCTCGGCTGGTGGACGCTCGGCCTCTCGTTCTCACCCGACGGTATGGTGCACTACTTCGCCAGTGAGGGCGTGGACGACCTCACGATGGACGACCACATCACGTCGCAGTTTCCCTACGGCTACCGCACGGAGTGGCTGAAGACCTTCTTCTTCAACGTCTGCTCGCAGGACGACGGCCGCACCTGGAGCACCCCGTGGGTGATCGACGACCCGAAGGTGTATTTCGTGAAGCGGCCGCAGATGGCGACGCAGCCCGCGCGGCCGACGAAGCGGTAGCGGTCGATCCAGCGGTGGTCGCCGGCTCCGGTTCATCCAAGCCCCCAGGCGCAAGCCGGGGGATGATCCGCGTCGCTTCCGCTGCGACGTCGTCCCGTGTGCTTGCAGCCGCATCATCCCCCTGCTAGCGCATGGGGGCTTCTATGAGCATGGGCGATGGATGGCCCCCTTTCATCCAAGCCCCCAGGCGCAAGCCGGGGGATCGCCCTCACGGCCGCAGCCGCCAGCAACCGGCGAGCAGGCTGCCGAGCACCGAGTGCACGACGCTCGAGATGGCGCAGGGCACGGCGGTGAGCGGCTCGGCGGGAAAGTGCTTCTGGGCGAGCACGACGCCGAGCCCCGAATTCTGCATCCCCACCTCGATCGAGATCGTGCGGGAGACGCTGCGGTCGTAGCCGAAGACCCTGGCGAAGGCGTAGCCGACGCCGAACCCGAGGGCGTGGACGGCGGCGACGGCGGCCAGAAGCCGCAGGCCACTCGTGCGGATCGCCGCCGCGTTCTGCCCCACGATGCTCGCGCAGACCAGTGCGATCATCACCACGCTGACGAGCGGCGCCACCGGCAGCACCCTGTCCACGACCCGCGGCGCAAAACGGTTGATGGCCACGCCCGCCGCCACCGGTAGCACGACCACCTGCAGCGTCGAGAAGAAGAGGCCGATCGCGTCGACATCCACGAGCCGGCCGGCGAGCAGCTTGACGAGCAGTGGCGTGAGCACCACCGCCCCGAGCGTGGAGCAGGTGGTCATCAGCACCGACAGGGCGACGTCGGCCCGCGCGATGTAGGTGACGACGTTCGACGCGGTGCCGCCCGGGCAGGCCGCGACGAGCATGATGCCCACGGCGAAGGGCGTCTCCAGGCCCGCTGTCGCGGCGACGAACCAGCCCGCCAGCGGCATGATCAGAAACTGCGCCACGAAGCCGGTCGCCACCGCCGCCGGCCGCGCCGCCACCCGGGCGAAGTCGGCGAGCGAGAGGGTGATCCCCATGCCGAGCATGATCACGGCGAGGCCGGCGACGATCGCCGGCCCGCGGAACCAGGTGAACCACGCCGGCTCGACGAGCGCCAACCCGCAGGCCACGAGCACCCACACCGGAAACACATTCGCGAGGAGTTCAAGCGTCCGAGTCATCGTGTGTCGCCGGGCCTCCGACCTCGATCCCCGGGCTTCCGCCCGGGGCTTCTATTGAGAGATGACCGCTGCCGCCCGGGGCTTCTATTGAGAGATGACCGCTCCCGCCCCGGGCCTTCTATGCAAACGACGGCAGCCGGCCGGGGGTCGCGCGCAGCCGCCGGTGAATTTTGACTGCCAGAGTTGGCCCACCACTCCGATGGAGCACGCATTGTCAAAATCCGCCGGCGGCGAGCACGTGCCCCCGGCCGGCGGCTTGGGCGAGTTGACCCGCCGTTCCCCAACTCACGGCGCATCCGCCGCATGACTCCGCGCCGTGCGGGTGAAAGCACACGCCGGCGGCAGCACCGCCGCCAGCGCATCCGAAGAGCAGCGGATCTCGAGGCCGTCGACTCCAACGCGTGTGAGCGTGCAGTCGCACGAGGCCCCCTCGTCGCTACCGTGCCCCTCGAACCGCACCGTCCAGCTATCCCCCTGCTTCGTCCACGTGCCCTCGGCGAACCGGCCGGCCGACGTGAATACCCACGAGCGAATCGCCTGGCGGTCGGGATCCCAGCCGATGATTTCGGTGAGCTCGCGAGGGCCCGAGTCGTCGGCGGGGAGCAGGCCCGGAATGCTGCGGTCGCCGGCGGCTGGCAGGGGCTCGGGAGTGCTTTCGGGACGCACGGCATGGCTGCGGACGAGGAAGCCGCGGCCGGCGCTCCAGAAGCACTGGGTGCTCGCCGTGAGTCCCTCGCCGACGTCCTCCCATGCGCCGAGCAGCCAGGCGAGCTCGTCGAGCGGCCGCTGCTGCACGGCCAGCGCGGCCTGCGGCGATTCGCGGAGGCTCTCCATCATCCAGCGGCCGTCCTGCTTCACGACCACGGCCGAGAACCGGCTGGCCGAGGTCGAGCCGTCGGCGAACGAGAGCTTCGTTTCGCCATCGACGACGGCGACGTCATGCCGCACCGGCCGCACGCTCGCCACCTCGACGTCGATCGTCGCGTCGGCATCGGCGGCGAAGAGGGCCGTGAACACGTCGCGAACCGCGGCCCGGCCAGCCGTGACCTCCCCCGACGCCAGATCGACGCTCTCGCCACCGTCGGTCCAGTGGGCGGCGAGCGCGAAGGGATCGCGGCGGTTGAAGTCGCGGAGGTAGGCGGCGAACATCCCGCGCACCTCTCGACCGGTGTCGTCGGCCGACGCCGGCGGGCTGGCTGGAGACGCGGCCGCCGC
>Ga0209985_10004837_pt1 | contig 10694 bp, 15 predicted proteins | sample NOAtaG_FD_187305 | JGI IMG/M metagenome (GOLD analysis project Ga0209985, IMG submission 187305) | Freshwater lake microbial communities from Lake Erie, under a cyanobacterial bloom - NOAA_Erie_Diel6S_1000h metaG (SPAdes) (version 2) | ecosystem: Environmental > Aquatic > Freshwater > Lake ... | reverse complement strand
CAAACCCTGACGGTCAGCGTGGCCGGCAGCGGGGACGCCTGGCTGCAGGAGTTCGAAGCCGAGGACGTGCGCGTGAGCGTGGCGGGCAGCGGGGATGCGCGCGTGAACGCACGCCAGCGCCTGCGGGCTTCCGTGGCCGGTAGCGGCGACATCCGCTACACCGGCCCGGCCAAGGACGTGAGCCACTCCTCCGTCGGCAGCGGTCGTCTGGTGCGGGAGTGACGGGCGCGCATCGCGGCCTGGAAATTGAAGCCGTATCTGGCAGCATGGCGGCGCATGCGAAGTCGTGTACTGCCCTCCTTGATGCTGCTGGCCATGACCTCCGTCTGGCCGGCCTCGGGCGTCTTCCTGGCGAAAGCGGTGCGCGAAGCCCTCGGCGCCTCTGTCCGGACTATCATGGGGCCGTCAAACCCATCACGCTGGCGACGACCATGACCACAGCCACCCGCGAGGAGTTCTCGTCCCAAGCTGCGCCCGAATTGCTGGCTGCGTTACGCCAGATCGCCGATAGCCAGGGACGGCAGTTTCAGGCCGTCCTGGATGAGGCGTTGCGCGATTACCTTGACAGACACCAGCAAGACCGGCCACGTCGCCATGTCATGGCCTCTTTTGCGGAGAGCCTCGGGGAATTCGACAGCCTGTACCGCGAACTCGCCAAATAGGCCGTGTCGCGAGACCACCTGACCGTGGCCGATGTGCTCGGCATGCACGCCGTCCTGATGCAGCGCTACGGCGGAGCACCTGGCTTACGCGACGCAGGCGCCCTGGAAGCTGCGCTGTTCCGCCCTCAAACGGGCTACTACGAAGACATCGTTGCCGAGGCGGCCGCACTGATGGAGAGCCTGGCAACCAACCACCCATTCGTGGATGGAAACAAGCGCATCGCGTTCGCAGCGGCCGACGTGTTCCTGCGGATCAACGGCTGGCGTCTTGAGCGATCGCCGATGCGGATCCACACGGAGATGATCGGGATGTTCGAGACCGGCACCTTCGATCTGGCGCGCCTCGAACCCTGGCTGCGGGAGTTTGCTGTCCACGCGAAGTAATGCAGTTGGCGATGGAATTCATGAGACCTCATCTCATCTTTTCTCTGCTGCCTTTTATGTCGTCAACCACAGCCATGGCCCTCGACCTCAGCGCCCTGTGGGACTTCGGAAACCCCGCGCTGAGCGAGCAGCGCTTCCGCCAGGCGCTGGCGCAGACCCAAGGCGATGAGGCGCTCATCCTGCACACGCAGATCGCCCGCACCCACAGCCTGCGCAAGGACTTCGACGCCGCCCGCAGCGTGCTGCGGCAGATCGAGCGCGCCATCGGCACCGCAGGCTCCGAAGCCCGAGTGCGCTACCACCTGGAGTTAGGCCGCACCTTTGCCTCCGCCGCCCACGACCCCAAGAGCTTGACCCCAGAGGCCAAGGCCGAGGGCCGCCGCCATTTCGAGGCGGCGCTCGGCATCGCGCGCGGGGCTCGGCTCGACGCCCTGGCCATCGACGCCATCCACATGTTCGCCTTCATCGACACCGCGCCAGCGGATCAGCTGAAGTGGGGCCAGGCGGCGCTGGAGGTGGTGCTGTCCTCCACCCAAGAAAGCGCCAGACGCTGGGAAGCCAGCGTGCGCAACAACATCGGTGTGGCGCTGGGCCAACTGGAGCGCCACGAGGAGGCGCTGGGCCAGTTCCAGCAGGCGCTGGCGATCCGCGAACGCGGCACCAACGCCCAGGCCACGCGGGTGGCGCACTGGATGGTGGCGCGCACGCTGCACAGCCTCCAGCGCCACGACGAGGCCCTGGCGATCCAACTGCGGCTGGAGCGCGAGTTCGACGCGGCAGGCCAGACTGACCCTTACGTCTTCGAGGAACTGGAGGCGCTGTACCGGGCCCGGGGCGAGACCGACAAGGCCGAGCACTACAAGGCACGCAGGGCGGCTTCAAGCAAGCCTTGATGATGCGCGGGAGAGATTGATGCGCCCATCACCAGAACCAACTCGCTGACAAGGAGCGTTCTCATGTCCAGATCCCGAACCCATCGATTGGTGCTGGGCATGCTGGCCTGCGGCCTGCTTGGCGGTGTAGGCAGTTACCTTGGGAGCCTGTGGGGCTTTGCCGCCCTGGGGGGTGCAGTGGGTGGCGGGTTGGGGGGCTGGGTGTTCTCCATGGTGAGTCCGCGAAGCCCGGAAAAGTAGAGGGATTTCCACCCGGCGGCTCCTGGGTTCCGGGTGTCCGACCTGTTGCAGCCTGTTTCGCCCTGGGCCGGAAGGCCTGCAGACGCGCGCAAACCCCGCTTGCCCCACCTGCAACACCGTCTTCGCCAACAGGCAATAGCGCCCAACCACGATCTGTCGGATGCTTGGACGCATGGACGCCTCTGATCACCGCCTGCCCCGCTCCTACCTCTTCGTGCCGGCCGACCGGCCCGAGCGCATCGACAAGGCGCTGGCCAGCGGGGCTGATGCGGTCATCGTGGACCTGGAGGACGCTGTGGCGCCGGGGGCCAAGGGCGCAGCGCGCGAGGCGCTAGTGACGTGGCTGGAGCAGGGGAGCCACGGGCCGGTGGCAGCCGATGTGACCCAGCACCAGCGCGAACCTGTAAGCCAACCGGCACTCCTGGTGCGGGTGAACTCCACCTCCACCGCATGGTTCGAAGACGACCTCCAGGCCTGCGCCCATCCCGCGATTCAAGGCCTTGTCCTACCGAAGGCCGAGCGCGTCGATGAACTCGCCCGCGTGACCGCGGCCCTGCCCGGCAGGGCCCTGCTGCCTCTGGTGGAGACGGCTGCGGGCATGGACGGCGCCCGCGCACTGGCCGGGGCGCCCAGCGTGCAGCGCCTGGTCTTCGGCAGCCTGGACTTCCAGGCCGACCTGGACATCGAGGACGACGGTGACGCGCTGCTCCTGTTCCGCTCTCACCTGGTGTGGATGTCACGTCTGGGTGGCATCGCCGCCCCCGTGGACGGCGTGACCACAAACCTGCAAGACCCCGCGGTCACGGCGGCCGATGCGCGGCGCGCACGCGCGCTGGGCTTCGGCGCCAAGCTGTGCATCCACCCGCGCCAGGTGAAGGCGGTGCACGAGGCCTTCATGCCCAGCGCCGATCAACTGGACTGGGCGAGGCGCGTACTGGCTGCCGCACAAGCCGCAGGCGGCAGCGCCGTGGCCGTGGACGGCAAGATGGTGGACGCGCCTGTACTGCTGAGGGCACGCGCCCTGCTGGGAAGTGCCGAGCGAGGATAAGCAACACGGCGAGGCGCCGGCACGCATCTGGGCATCAAGTGATGCTAGATTTCGTGTCCTTGTCCTTGAGGATTCAAACGATGCGCACGACCATCAATGTCGATGACGAACTTCTGGCGAGGGCCGCCAAGCTGGTAGGCCCCATGGACAGGACCGCCATCTTGAGCGAAGGCTTGAGGGCGCTCATCGAGCGTGAGAGCGCAAGGCGCCTGGCCCGGCTGGGCGGAACCCAGCCCTCCCTCAAGGCTGCTCCGCGCAGGCGGACCGGGAATCCAGCTTGATCCTGGTCGACACCTCGGTGTGGGTCGATCACCTGCGGCGAAGCGACACAGGGCTGGTCGCGCTGCTTGAGCGAGCAGAGGTCTTGATGCACCCGTTCGTGCTGGGAGAGATCGCTTGCGGCAGTCTTCGCGACCGCGATTCGATTCTCGAACTGCTTCAAGACCTGCCAGCCGCTGTGGCGGCCAGTCCCGAAGAGGTGCTGAAGTTCATCAGAGTCCAGGCCTTGCATGGCAAGGGGATCGGCTATGTCGATGTCCACCTCCTCGCATCCGTTGCGTTGACCGCCGGGGCAAGACTCTGGACTCGGGATGCAAGGTTACGGCGGATCGCAGACTTGTTGGGCTGCTCCCATACTGAGCCGACTCACTGACGGTCGTCAGCCGTGCGCGGCAAGTTGACCGTCGTACCGGATGAAGCCGTTGAACCTGGCCACCTTGTCGTACAGGGACCTTGCCACTGCGTTGTTCTCTTGCGTGAGCCAGTAGTAGCGCGCCGCGCCGGCCTGTCGCGCTCGGACTGCCACTGCCTCGATCAATGCGCTGGCGACACCCTGGCCACGCGCCAACTCGTCGGTATACAGGTCCTGCAGGTAGCAGACCCGATCGGCCCAGGTGCTGGCGTGGTACAGGAAGTGGACGATCCCGACGAGGCGTCCATCCAAGACGGCGCCGAGGCCGTGGACGTGCTCCGCCGCCAGGATGCGGGCCCACGCCCGGTCGTATTCGAGCTCCGTTGTTGGTGTCCGGTAGAAGGCCTTGTAGCCCTCGGCCAGGGGCTGCCACCCAGGCCGGTGGTGCGCTTGGAGCGGGACGATCTGGACAACCATATCTGCTTCCTTGTTCATGAGGCCCACGTCTGCCTGAAGAAGCCCGCCCGGATTTTGTGTCTATGCTGTGCCCCGGCTACTAACGCTGCAGCGTTTACAGGGATCAGGCTGCAGGGCAGGTCGCTGCTACAAACCAACTACGGAAGCCGCTCACATGGAAACGCCGTTTCTCTCGCAAGTAGAAGACCGATGGAACGCCATGCGCCGCATGCCAAGCTGCGCCCCGGCGCGCAGCACCGCTTCCCGCCCGGGCAGCGGCCGCCTCGTCATCCGCGTTGAGACTGGCGAGGCCAAGGCGATGATCGTCGCCACGGAGGCACTGAGAACGCTCGACATCACGGTGCAGCGTTTCAAGGAGGAGCGGGTCTTGAGTGAAGGCCCGTGCCACTCGGACCATGAAGTCGACCAGCGGCTTCGGTCGCTGTGTACCGAACTGTCGGCGTCACCTTTTGCGTAGGACGTCAGCGCTTGCCCCTCTCCACGCCTGACCTCACGCTGTACACGGCGCGCCTGGTGCTGCGGCCCGCCGATGAAGACCTGGCGGGCCGCGCGGCGGCCTTCTACCAGCGCAACACGGCGCACCTGGCACCCTGGGACCCGCCCGCGCCAGACGGCTTCGCCTGCGAGGCCTTCCAGACCGGAAGACTGCGCCAGGCGGCGGCAGATGCGGCGGCTGGCACGGCGCTTCGCTGGTGGCTGGAGCTTCGTGACGACCCGAGCTTGCTGATCGGCAGCATCGGGCTGTCCCATATCGCCCGCGGCCCATTCCAGAACGGCATGCTCGGCTACGCGATCGACGGCACTTTCGAGGGGCAGGGCCTGATGCGCGAGGCCTTGCAGGCCGCCATCGGTCACGCCTTCTCGCCATCGGTCCACCTCCACCGCATCCAGGCCAACGTGCGGCCCGAGAACCAGCGCAGCACCGTGCTGCTGGCGCGCCTGGGTTTCGAGGACGAGGGCCTGGCCCGCGAGTACCTCTTCATCGATGGTGCCTGGCGCGACCACCGGATGTTCGCGCTGCGCAATGCGGCCTTTGTGGGCACGCCGAAGTAGTCACCCCTCTTCTTTACGCTTCTTCTCTCGGCAGCAGCAAGCACTTGACCTCCTTCAACCACGCTCATTCCCGGTCAAGTGGCCCTCTATCCTTGCAATCGCCGTGAAATCACCATGAAAGTCCGCGACAGCCTGAAAGCCCTGCTGTGCACACTCGTCCTCGCGCATGCCGGCATCGCGGCGGCGCAGGACGCCGGCGCCAACTACCCCGCAGGCCTGAGCGAACACACCATCACGGTGGACGGGGTGGAGCGGCGCTACCGCGTGCACATGCCGGCACCGCAGGGTGCGGCGCCCCGTGCACTGGTGCTGGTATTGCACGGGGGTGGCGGCATCGGTCCTGACGTCACCCGCCTTGGGGCGCACCCGCTGTCGGTCTTTCGCACCGTGGCTGACCGCGAGGGGTTTGTGGTCGTGTATCCGGCCGGTCTGCCCGCGCGCGATGGCCGGCCTGGTTGGGTGGATTGCCGGGGCGATGAGCGACTGTTCTCCGGCGCCGATGACGTGGGCTTCCTCTCGGCCCTGATCGAGCGTCTGCGCACAACCTTCGCCGTGCCGCCGCGGCACGTGTTCATCACCGGCAGTTCCAACGGCGCGATGATGAGCTTTGCGCTGGCCATCGCGCGGCCCGACCTGCTGGGCGCCGTAGCCACCGCGGGCGGCAACCTGGCCGCGCAGCCTCGGCAGGGGCCTTGCGCGGCCGGCCGGCAATCGCCCGTGCCGATGATGATGGTGCACGGCACCGACGATGCGCAGATGCCCTACGCGGGGGGCTGCGTGGCCAACCTCGGCGGTGCCTGCAACCGGGGCCGGGTGATCGGCGCCGAGGACACGCGCGACCGTTGGCTCCAGGCCAACGGGCTGAACGGCGCCACGCCAGTGCAGCAGCAGGTGGAGGTTGACCGTGGCGACGGTGGGCCCGCGCAGCGCTTCGACTACGCCGGCCCGGCGCCGTTGCGCTGGTGGCGCCTGGACGGCGCGGGCCACACGGTGCCAAGCCGCACCGTGCAGATAGCGCCCAACCGCCTGACCGGCAAACAGAACCGCGACGTGGAGTTTGCCGAGATCGCCTGGGAGTTTTTCAGGGAACAGTTGCCAGCGCATTGAGGGTTGACCAGATCGCCCACACAGGAGAAGGGCGGCGGGGTGAGTGCGCACGATGTGCTGCTTCGGCTGATGCGCCCCAGCCGAACTACAGGAGAACTGCCGAGAGCGAGAAAGCGGCAGATGTGATGCATCGTCGCGAGGCTGCGCGGCTCGTCGCTCAGAACCACAGCGCCAAGTCTCGCAGTCGCAGCATGTCCGCCTTGCGGCTGTCATACGACGATGCACGCTACAGCCGTGGCTTGGTCGCGAAAGTCAACGAGGCGGCCGCGAAGGGGCTGCCGCATGTGCGAATGCCGGCACCTGCTCGCCTCACCGCCAACCACCAGGACAGAAGCTCACCCTTCGCGAGCCGTGTCCACTGGCTGACCGACCATGCGTGCGCAAGCGCTTGCCCGGACCTTGCCGATCTGGGCTTGTCCCGTCGAATGGGGCTACAGGAGAATTGCGTGAGCTAGCTTGCAGCAACTGCGATGAATCGCCATCCTGAAGTCATCGGCTGCTTGTGACAGTGGCTCTCCGCGCCTTGTCAGGAAACCTATCGTTGACCGTGGCGGCTCTGCATCGGCCTCGACACGGGCAAGCACGCCTGAAACGGACGGATGTTCCATCAAGGCCAACGGAGTGCAAACCAAACAGTCTGTAGCCTGCACGACACTCATCGCAGTCACGAAGCTGTCGCAGGCAATGAACGCTGGTGGCTCTACACCAAGCTCGTCAAACCACCTGCGAAGCCGGTCTGAATAACCGCCCGGTGCTTCGTTCTGTACCCACGGGAATGTCCTCAGCTCCTTGAGTGACGCGCGGGTGCCCAGGAGCGGGTGTCCCTTTCGGGCCAGAAAGGCGTTTCGAGTGTTTACGAAAGGGGCGAAGGAGAGGTCTGCGGGGATGGACTGCGCGTCTGCTGCCACGATGGCCAGTTCGATCGAACCGTCCCGCAGCTTGGCCAGCGAGGTGGTGAACATTCCTTCGTGCAGTCGCAGCTTGATGTCGGGCCGCAATCGACTGAAGCCCGGCAATACGGACCCAAGAAGAAGCAGGCTGATCGCCGGGTTGATGGCGAGGGCCAGATGTTGCTGACCCCTGGCTACCAAAGCGGAGCTGAACCGATGAGCCTGCTCCAGCAGCAAGCGCGCCTCCGGCAACAACTGCAAGGCGGCCGCAGTCGGTCGTGTGCCACTTGGCGTGCGGGTGAACAGCTGCCGCCCTACAACCGTCTCCAGCTCACGTAGTTGCTTGGCCACCGCCACCTGAGACAGCCCGGCGCTTCGAGCGGCAGCACGAATGCCGCCCTCATCGATCGTTGCCACAAACGAACGGATCTGATGAAGTTTCATGGCTCGCCGCAGCTGGTGAAAAAAGGTTAACACGATGCAAGTAAAGCGATCTTTTCAGATGCTGGCTTGCGGTTTAGCCTTGCCGGCATGCAACTCGTCTTGGTTCACGGTAACTCGTCTTCGCTGCGGTGCTGGAGCGCGATGGTTGACACCCAAATACTGTCACAGCATCAGCTTCTGAGCTTCAATCTGCCCGGCCACGGGGGCGGCCCATATGCCGAGAAAGAAGACAGCTACAGCCTGCGCGGCATGGCCGAGTCTCTTGAGGGGTTCTTGCAACGCCATGCAAGTCGCGAGTGCGTTGTGGTGGGGTGGAGCCTGGGCGGACATATCGCCATGGAAGTCGCCAGCCGCACCGAACATCTGCGTGGACTGGTGTTGATCGCAGCGCCGCCCACGGGATTTCCGCTTTCCGGTTTCAGGAAGATGCCTCGGGCTGCCACAACACCACACCCCAGTGCAAGTGAGGTGCACGAGCACATCACAGGTCTGTGCACCAGCCATGAGGGCGCGGCCTTGTTCGCGAGTGACTTTGCGGCAAGTGACGCGCGGATGCGCCCAGCACTGGCCCAGAGCATCGCTTCGGGAGAGTTCTCCGACGAGACCGAGTTGATCAAGGGAGATCTTCCCATCCTCACCATCGTTGGCCAGGACGATCCGTTCATCGACATCCACTACTTGGAAAGTCTACCGTGGGGCAACCTGTGGCAAGGCGAGGTCCAAATCGTCAGTGATGCCAAGCACGCGCCGCATGTGGATGCGCCAGCGGCCACTGCCTTGCTCATCTCGCGATTCATCGAGTCGCTTGCACCATCTTCAGCAAAGTGAAAGGAACAACCATGGCCCGGAAACTGACCAAGATCCTCGCTTTCCTGTTAGTCGGCATGAGTCTCCTTTGGGAGCCATTCGCTCAGGCGCAGACGCAGACGTCCCGTATCGTCGTGCCCTATCCGGCAGGGCAGATATCAGACCTGATTGCGCGTACGGTCAGAGAGCCGCTGGCTCGCCAGGACGGCATGGCGATCATGGTGGAGAACGTCGCGGGTGCGGGGGGTGTCATCGCCGCACAGCAGGTGATCTCATCTGCGCCGGGCAGCAATACGCTGCTGCTTGCTTCGCCCAACGAGGTCATCCTGGCGCCCTTGGTCAATGCCGCCGCACGGTACAAGTCGGAGGACTTCCGCATGGTTGCAATGGTGGCCAGCGCTCCGCTGGTCCTGCTGACACGACCTGACCTGAAGGCGACGAGCGTGGACGAGTTCGTCGAGGTAGCGCGGCGATCTTCCGCCACCTCCCCACTGTCGTACGGCAGCGTTGGAGTGGGATCCCTGTACCACTTCATGGGAGAGCAGTTGTCGCGCCAGATCGGGGCTTCACTGACGCATGTTCCGTACAAGGGCGGAGGAGCCCTTTTGCAGGACATGATCGGCGGCCGCCTGGACTTTGCCATGCTGCCATGGTCACAGGGTATGCAGTCGTTTGCAAACGAGGGGAAGCTCAAGATCCTGGGGGTGACTGCGTTGACCCGCGCCCCCGCGCTGCCAAGCCTTCCGACGGTGAACGAGGGAAAACATCTCAACAACTTCTCGTTCGACATCTGGACGGGGTTCGTTCTGCACAAGGACAACCCGCCTTCCGTGCGCGAAAGGTGGCATCAGCAGCTCAACAGGGCGCTTGCAGATCCAGTTGTCCGATCCACTCTCGAGAAGCAGGGCCTCGTGCTCGCAAGTCCTATGAACCTGGCGGAATTGGACGCCGTCTACGAGCGCGAAGTAGCGCGCTTTCGCAGACTTGCGGCTGACATTCGCATCACACCCCAGTAACGAGATGAGGCCCCTACGTGGAAACCCTGTTCACTCACGCGCAGGTGTTCGATGGCGAGCGGCTGCTGCCCGAGGCTGATGCCGTTCTCATCGCCGATGGAAAGATCTCCGCGGTGGGCGCCTGCGGACAGTTCGACGGCTATCGGGGCCCTCGGTGGAGCCTGCCTGGTCACACGATACTTCCCGGCCTCATCGACTGCCACGCGCACCTGGTGCTCACAGGCGATGCGGACGTTTGGGGACCTCTGACGAGAACGCCCGCAGCTGCGCTCGCACTGCAGGCTCTGGACAGCGCCCAGCGCTGCCTGAAAGGGGGAGTCACATCCTTGCGCGATTGTGGTGGAGTCGACCACATAGAACTTGCGGTGAGAGACGCACTGAATTCCGGGATGTTTCTCGGACCCACTGTGCGGGCGGCTGGTCGATTCATATGCATGTGCGGCGGAACCAATCATCCGGTCGCTCGCATAGCCGACGGGGAGCATGAAGTTCGGGTGGCTGTGCGGGAGCAAGTTCATGCGAGGTGCGACTTTGTCAAGCTGATGGCCACTGGTGCGGTTCTTAGCCCGGGGGCTGTCCTGGAAGACGTGCAGTACACGGTCGAAGAACTGCGTGCTGGAATTCAGGAGGCGCAGCGCCTGGGCAAATACGCTGCGGTCCACGCGATTGGCGCGCAAGGAGTCATGAATGCAGTGCAAGCCGGCGCGACTTCTGTTGAACACGGTGTGTTCCTGACGGATGAAGCCATTGAAGAAATGCTGCGGCGTGGAACTTGGGTCGTTCCGACACTGGGCGCGGTCTCACGAATCATCAAGCACCGTGACCGTTTGCCCGTCGCGGTGGTCGAGAAGGCCCAGCGGGTTTCAGAGAGTCACCGGAAGTCCATTGCGCGCTTCTACCGCGCGGGTGGGAAGCTTGCGATGGGCGGTGACACGGGGACACCATTCAACCCCCATGGGGATAACGCTTGGGAGCTGTTCGAGATGGTGGATGCCGGCTTGACCGAGGAGGCTGCCCTGATCGCAGCGACCTCGAGTGCCGC
>Ga0209985_10004834_pt1 | contig 10696 bp, 8 predicted proteins | sample NOAtaG_FD_187305 | JGI IMG/M metagenome (GOLD analysis project Ga0209985, IMG submission 187305) | Freshwater lake microbial communities from Lake Erie, under a cyanobacterial bloom - NOAA_Erie_Diel6S_1000h metaG (SPAdes) (version 2) | ecosystem: Environmental > Aquatic > Freshwater > Lake ... | reverse complement strand
CCTTGCAGCGCGCCCTTCAGGCGGTGGCGGGCTTGGCACCGACTTCGATCTCGACGGCGGGCTGATCCCGGCGGTGTCGAGCGCGCTGGCCGCACGGGACGCGAAGCTACCGAGGGCGGAGGACAATGTCGGGATCATTGCCGTGGCGCATTCCCTGCGCGCCGGCGGGTTCGACGGTGAGGAGGGTCAGCATTCGGTCCGGGGGACCGAATGCCCGACGAACGAGGACGGCACCGGGCGCGGCACACCGCTGGTGCCGATCGCCTTCTCGGCCAAGGACTACGGCGCCGACGCAGGCGACACCGCCCCGACCCTGCGGGCCATGGGCCACGCCACGAGCCACGCCAATGGAGGCGGTCAGATCGCCATCGCCATCCAGGAACGCGCTGTCAGCGAAAACCCCGCCGCCGGGCCGGAAGGGGCCGGGTTCCGCCAGGACGGCGCGGCCTATACGCTCGAGGCGCGGACCGTGCCGCAGGCAGTCGCGTTCGATCTGCGCGGGCGCGACGGCGGTGCCATGCCGGAAGGGCCGCACGACACGGCCAGCATGCGCGCGGCGTCCGGTGGGTCATCCCGCAGCTATGTGGCGCAGGAGGCAGAGGAATTGATCTGGGCGGTCCGGCGGCTCACACCGCGCGAATGCGAGCGCCTGCAGGGCTTCCCCGACGACTACACCGACGTGCCCTGGCGTCGGAGGAACTGGACCCCGGACGGCCCACGCTACAAGGCGCTGGGCAACAGCATGGCGGTCAACGTGATGGGGTGGCTCGGGGAGAGGATCAGGATCGTTGATGGCTTGGTAGAGCTGATTCATTCGGAGTGAAAGGCTGGGCTGACTTCCCACAAAACCTGGCAGGCCAGACCTTGCCCAACGCTACGCAGCGATCCAAAGACTCACTTTCGGCCCGTTCCTGCCCTTCGAGTAAGCAACAACGGCGCGAAGCGGATTCCCCAGACCGGTCACTCAGCTTTGCCGCTGCGGGATTGCCAAGCACAATGGCTGCTAGAAGCCGCCAATCCGTTTTCTCTACGCATTCACTGCAGATCGCGAAGGATGATACCCAACTGGCGTGCGCCCTGCCGCAGCAAATCCGTCAGCGGGTCGGGCGAAAATCCTTCTGGCGCGCGAAACGCGACAATCGTATCCTTCGTCGCGTGGCAATCCTTTTCTCTGCGAGAACTGCGGCGCGTCAACAACACCTTGATATGCCAACCAATCCCCTCGTCACCAACTTTCAGCGATAGCTCCTCGATCCATCGCAATGGAAATCCACCCGCACCACCAACGCCATCGAGCGCCTGAACGAGTAGTTCCACCGACGCGTCAAGACGCAGACCATGCTGCCCTGCGCGGAAACCGTACCCATGCTGCTCTGGGACCTGCTGGCCTCCGGCCAAATCCAGATGCGCAAGGTCGATGGCTGGGAAACCCTCTCTCAGCCCCTCGAGCCCATGCCTCTTGACCTCGTGGCTCGAGAAACCGAACCTTCACATGCCCGGAGCGAGCCACATGGGAACTTCCACAGAGTTCGAGACACGACCGTCAGATTGCAGCTTCCGTCACTGTCCGATCTTTGGGGGGGGGCAGCTCGGAACGATGCGCCTACCGCCGCCGCCCAGAAAGTCGGAACTTCTGTGTGGCGAGAAGGCTGCACCCTGTCTATGGTGGGATACAATTCAAAGGTTGTTCTGAAATGCAAGAGCACGATACCATCTATGGCCGGATCACTACACCGGACTGGCCTGACGACATCATTGTGCGGTCGCTCTCCGCACTGGGCGAATGGTCGTATCTGGAGCAGCAGATCTTGGCTCGCCTAATACGGGCGGGTGACGTGCTGTGGGATGGCGGTGCGTTCTTGGGCACATTCGGCATCGGTGTAGCCCAGATTGCCGAGCGAACTGGCCAACCCCTGGCGCGGTTGATCGCGGTCGAACCGGGGGCTGAACTGCGGCCATTCCTGGCTGATAACCTACAGCGCAACGTTACCTGCGGCCACTTGCTGGTCGCCTGCGCTCTCGGGTCCGTGGTTGGCCGCCTCATGCCGGCCGATGTCATGGTGGGCAACCACGGCGCGCTGTCCTATCATGCAACCGATAAGGCGGAAGAAGACGCTATCGGCGTCGATTGTCTGCCCCTCTGGCATTTGCGTGCGCAGTATGGCGATTACGACATCCTGAAACTGGATGTCGAGGGGATGGAGGTGGATGCCCTTAGAGGAGACTTCGAGCATATTCGCGACCGCAAGCCGGTAATCTGGGCCGAATGCAACGAGGCAATGTCGAGCATTCTGCTGCTTGAGGCGCTGGTGGCGGCAGGCTATGCGCCTCACTATCTCGCCTTTCCCGCGTTCCGCCAGGCGAACTTTCATGCTCAGACCGATCTGCCCTATCCCATGGCCTACGAGGCCGCGCTTCTGGCCGCCCCACCCGACAGGCTGGCGCAACTCGACGTTTCGGGCCTTGGTGAGGAGATCATCGTCAAGTCGGTCACCACCAGATGGGATCTGCGGCAGGCATTGTGGGCCACGCCAAGATGGGCGCAGCCTGCTTGGACGACGGCCTCACGCGTCGAACTGATCGCGATGCTCGGTCGGCTTTCCCGCGGTGAAGCCCTCGGGGCGTTCCTGAATGATAACCCACGAGCATGATGTGCCGCCGACAAAAATGATGGCGGCAGACTTTGGATGACACGCCTCGAAGTCAGCTTCCGGCCGGGTCAATGATCCTCAAGATGTAACTCAGGCTCTGAGATCGTACCGACAAGCCCCGAGCTGTCGTAGTAGACCACCGCGCTTGACGAGAATGTGTGGATCACGATTGCCCGCCGCTCAAGAGCTTTGTCTTGACGCGGGCTGCCGCTGTGCAGCAGGTTTTCGTGCCAGAAAAGGACAGTCCCCTTCTTCGGCTGGTAAACCTCTCGAGGATAGCGGGCGGCAATCTCTTCCCAGATTGGCACGACCTTCCGACCGAATTCGCTCCAGTTTCCGTCCGTTACCTTGGGGCATTCGGCATCAGCCATGTAAACACGCGGTTCCCGATGCGAGCCGGGATACACCACCAGTTCTCCGCTGCCCGGCTGGATGTCCTGCAGCGCAATCCAGATCCCGCTCATGTAGCCTGCAGGAAAGGGTGTCAGGTGGATCGTGTCCTGGTGGGCGTCCTGCTGGCTGCCGAAGACGAATGTCAGGGTCTGCGACGGCCGCGCGTCACCCTCCAGCAATAAGCTGGCGAGGTGGCGCAATTTTTCGTGGCGGAACAGCCTCTGGATGCCGGGCTTGCTGAAATGCAGATGCTCGATCCGCTGGCTCGACCCGTATTCGTAGCCGCCATGCCGTTCGGCGATGGCCTCGTCTATCTCGAGGTTGATCTGGTCGATCAGCGCATCGTCGATAAGGTTCTCGAAGACGATGAAGCCATTCTTGACGAAGCCCTGAAGCTGGCCCGCCATGTCTGCATCAACGCGCTGCGCGCCCTGCCAAGCCTGCACCACCTGGGCGGCGTCGTCACGGTCGAACCAAGGCTTCAGCTCCGAAGTCCCGTATGGATAAAGGGAGCTGTCACAGGCACCGAAGAATACGATGGGCACGTCGAACGCGCGCATCTCTTCGGCGATCCGGTTTGCCAACTGGGTCATCTTGATCGGGTTGTCAAAGGCCACTTCCGTACCCGACGCCCCGCCACGCACGTTCATCTGGGACAGCCAGTTGCCGGCGCCGTTCTCGATCGCGAAGCTCAGGGAGTTCGGGCCGGGCGCAAAGCGATGCATATGCGCGCCCACCATGGCTTCCTGCGGCAACTCTTCGACAGGGCTGCGGGCCAGCACCGCACCCTTTGCATCCCGCACGGCCAGCGTTCCGCCGCCGTTCCGTTCCGTCTCTGTCAGCGACACCTGAAACATGGCGATGTTGCCAGAATTCTTCAGATCGTTGGTCAAAGTCACGCGCATTGGCAGAAACTTCCTCTGCAGGGGTGGGAGGCAGTCTATCATCAATCAGTAACCTGACTCGTCTTGCCGTGGAAGCGGAAACTACCGGCCACAAGGCCCAAACTTGCCGTGTCAGAGGTATGAACATATGCGCACCGCGCTGAACCTCGATAAGGGCTGCTCCTGTGCCTTGTGTTCAAGTTCAGGACTCATCGGGCACATCTTCCTTCCTCTTCACCGGGGAATTCGATCAAACCATGCTCTGCTACTCTGGCGGCAAGCAGACACGTATCACACCTTCACCGCGACGCGCACCGCGTAGCCGATCCGGTTCAGCAGCAGCCCCGGTTCGTGGGCAAAGAACTCGTCCACCGCCTGGCGTGCGCCTTCCCAGTGGCCATAATCGTCGATAATCAGCACGCCGCCCCGCGACAGTCGGGGGTAGAGCAGCTCCAGCTCTGCCTTGGTGGATTCGTACCAGTCGGTGTCCAGTCGCAGCAATGCGATGCGACGGGGCCGCCGGGCGTGCAGGGTCTGGACGACATCGCCCTTGACAACCTCCATGTCCTGCGCGCCGAATCCTTCGGAGGCGAAGACGCGGCGCACGTCGTCCTCGTCGGCGTAACACCAGCGGCCTTCGTCACTGTGCTCGGCCATGTATTGGGCGGCTGAGGTGTTCGTCAGGTCGATGTCTTGCGCAGTGGGTGCCGTCATCCCCTCGAACGTATCGTAAAGCCACAGCTTGCGCCGCCGCGATACCAACCAGCCGCGACGTGGCCTGCGCGCCTCGGCCGCGCGCACGGTGAGGCCCGACAGAAGCGCGCTGCCGCCCCGCCAGACGCCGCATTCCACGATGTCGCCCGGAATGCCCCGCTCGGCCACGTAGCGGGCCGCCTGGTAGGTCGAGAACATGATCTCTTTCGAGGTCATCGTATAGTTTCGCGTTCGCGCGAAAAGGTCGGTGAACTCGGCGCTGCGGTCGATGTCGGCGATGGGATAGTCCTCGATCTCGGCACGATGCGTGGACGAATATGCGACCTCGCGCCGGGTCGATGCCAAGGGCTCGGTCATTGCTTGCCCCCGGTTACTTCCAGCCATTCATGAAGGCTGTTCTTGCCTGTCCGGCGTGGATCGGGAAATGCCGACTGCAAATCCTTGCGGGATCGGTACAGCTCGCGCATCCGCTTGTCGATCAGGTCGCCGTTGTCGAAGGTGCCGTAGTGCCACCAGCCCTTGGGAATTGCGGGATCGGTGTACGCGATCACCTGTTGGCGGTACCACCACCAAAGCTCGAAGACCTCGCTGTTTGCGCCAACGTAGCGACGGGTCATTGTCTCGCCAACGGGACCAAGCTTGGTGAAGTGATAGAACCGCAGCGGATGGCCGTTGATCAGCGCGCGTCCTTCGGCATTGAAGTGCATCTTGCGCTGACTGAGGTTCCAGCTGGCGACGTTGTAACCGGGATCGCGCAGCACTTTCACGCCGTCGAACAAACATGGCACGAGGTTGCACCATTTCTGGTCCACGAACAAGCCGATGTCGCGCCGGTCGTGGCACCAGTCATGCAGCCGATCATCCCACCAGCGGGCAAAGCGTGTCGCCTCGTCACCGGTATCAGTCGCCAGAAAGCCGAGGTTGAAGCTGCCGAAATCCAGCGAAGCGATCTCGTTGTCTAGGATTGCGCGAATGTCGTCGGCTGGCTCTGGGTCCACCTGATGGGGGGTCAGCACGATGGAATGGCTGGCCAGAGTATCTATCACGGGCTCCATACTGTTGAAGACCGCAATATCAGGGTCGAAATAGACAACACGCTCGACCCCTTGCTGCTGCATGATGTGCAGGTGCGCGCGTCCCTTCACGGCTGTGCACGCTTCAACGATGTCATGGCCGAAGAGCCAGCGGTCGGTCTCCTCCCCGAACAAATCCTCGGCCGTCACCAGTCGGTCGAACGCCTCGGCGGCCAGATTGAACACAAAGCCTTCGGGCGGCTTGTCGGTCAGCACTGCCCAGATGACCCAGTCGGGGTGCTGATGGCGGAGGCTTGTTGCAAGAACACGCGCCCGGTTGAGGTAGCTGAAAGTGAAGCTTGTGTAGGCGTGCACGGTCATGGCTATGACCACCCCGGCAGGTCGAAACTGAGGGAACCATAGCGCGCGGTGATCTCGGTCCTTGCAGCCAAGGCGCGGCGCCCAGCAACCAAATCGGCAAGGTCGCCATCGGCAAATAGGCGATCAAGCGCAGCCTGACCGTCAAGGACTGCGCCGCGACCAGTGGCCCTGACGACGGCCTGTACGTTACCAGACACCGGGTTCGTCAGCACCCACGCTCCGGCTGACAGCGCCTCAAAGGTAGTGAAGGAAAAGGTCTCTGGCCAAGTGGCCCAGTGCAGCACAACATCGACCTTTGACCGTTCAATTGCGACAGACATGGCATCAGGGGTCTCAGACGTGACATGGACGCGGTGCCAAGCATCCTCGCCCAGACCCGGCCGCTCGGTTGACAAGACCACGAACCGCATCTTTGGCCCGGAATGGCGGTTCATCATTTCGGTGAAGACGGACCAGCCTTTGTGAACCACGGCCGCGCCCAGATAGCCCACCGTGATCGGCGCGTCGGCCTCAATTCGTTCAGGAAAGGTCCGCGACCGTTCTTCAAGTACGACATGCGGGATCACCGCAAGTCCTTGAACCGGCAGGTCGGACTTCGTTGACCAAAAGTCGGCCGTCACTTGTGATGGCGCAACCGCAATAACCGGCAATGATTGGAAAAAAGCGGTGATCCGCGTTTGGTGACGCGGTCGCGCCGGCCCGAAGACGCACAGCCCGCAAGCGTTCGAGCTCGCGTCGGGTGCCCCGCAGAACGCCAACCCGTTGCGCTGCAACGTGTAACCGGGACAGAGCGCAAAGAAATCGTGTAGCCAGAAGGGCACCTCGCGCACTTGCGCGGTGCGTGCAAGCGTCGCCAGGGCCTCAGGTGAATGACCGAGGAGGTGATGTACGACCAGCCGCACCTCGCGCCCAGCCGCGACGCAGCGCGCTACCGCCGTCGTCAGTGCTGACATTGTGGCTGTACCGATCGGCGTGCCGTTCAGCAGCATCGTCACAGGCAGATCATCGCCCTTGCTCTCCGGGGCAAGGCACGGCAAGGGTTGCCATGGATGGAATTGCAGGTAGGTCAACCCGCGCGCGATCGCTTCCTGTTCTTCGCGCTGGATACACAACTGTACGCCGCCAGGGTTCTTGCGATAGTTGTCGTGACCGACCGACAACAAGATGCCGGCCGCCGCCGAGGCCGCCAACCGGTCAAAGATCGCCTCGACCGACAAGAGCTCCGGCTCCGGCGCATCCCGTCGCCAAGACGCTACCGTCTGGTCGAATGTGCACAGCTGGCTCAGCGCGTGTTCAGTCGCGGTCAACAGTTGGGTGTCGGGCTGGTCTGAGGATTGTGCCCCGTTCGCAGATACCTGCGAGATAGCACTGCATGTCGAGCCGTTGGCCGTCCAATAAGCCCAGTGTGGCCGCACTGCGCCGTTCTTCTTGTGGATGACCCGGTAGAAGAGGGGGCGTGCGGTGCGGTCCTTGCGGAACAGGACGAGCCTCGTCCAACTGCGGGGTTTCCCTGCCTTGCGGAAGAAAACTTTGTACAAGAAGGGCTGCATGCACGCCAACTCCAGAACCTTCGCCCGACCCTGCCCGGCTTGCAACTCAGTATAACTCGGCTCTAGACATCACAATAGGGCGTCTTCCAGCTTACTGATCGTAATGCTTGCCAAGGTGCCCTTCACCTTCTGCGGAAATCTCAAGGTTACCTCGAAAAATTACGCCTGATCTGACGGCGGTGTAGATAACGTGCCAGCACTGGACGGAGGCCGGTTGTCATGCCTCAGATGGGTTTCTTTGATCTTTCTGATCGTTACGCGAGCCTGGATGGGAAGAAAGACCCGCTGGTGGAGATCGATGCCGTGGTGCCTTGGGAGGAGTTTCGTCCGGCCCTTGATCGGGTCTGGCGCAAGCCGGATGCGGAGCGCAAGTTGCGGGCCGGGCGCAAGCCGATGGACATGGTGCTGATGTTCAAGACGCTGGTGCTGAGCGCGCTTTACAACCTTTCGGACGACCGGATCGGGTATCAGATGCGCGACCGGCTGTCGTTCATGCGGTTCCCCGGCCTTGGGCTTAAGGGTCGTGTGCCCGACGCCAAGACGGTCTGGCTCTATCGCAAGGCGCTGGCGCAGGCGGGCATGATGGAGGCGCTGTTCAAGCCGTTTGACGTCCATCTGGCGCGGCAGGGCTACCTTGCACGCGGCGGTCAGACCCTTGATGTCGGGCGGGCATGCGCCACTGTTTCAAGCATGCCCGCGAGGGATCGTGCCGGTACCGCGCAACCACAACAGCCGCGATGAGAACAAGGCGATCAGGGCGGGCGAGGTGCCCGAGGACTGGGCCGACAAGCCCGCCAAGCGGTCGCAGAAGGATGTCGATGCAGGCTGGACCAGGAGGCAAGGCAAGTCATGCTATGGCTGCAAGAACCATGTGAACCCGGACCGCAGGCACAAGCTGGTGCGGCGGTATCAAGCTGGTGCGGCGGCATCATGTCAGCGATGCCGCCCTGCATGAAAGCCAAGCTGTGGATCATCTGCCGATGCGCGGCAACACCGGCCCGGGCGTGTGGGCGGATGCGGCCTGTCGGTCCGAGGAGATGAAAGCAAAGCTGCGCGCCTTGAAACTGACCAGCCACATTCACCGCAAGGGCAAGCGCGGCAAGCCGCTGACCGAGCAGGGCAAGGGTGGCAACCGCACCAGATCAAGCGTGCGGCCCCGGGTCGAGCACGTCTTCGGCGCAAAGGCCAACGACATGGGCGGCACCATCGCGCGAACCATCGGCATGCTCCGCGCCAAGGCCAGGATCGGGATGAAAAACCTGGCCTACAACATGCGCCGCCTGGGCCAGCTTCGCCGCCTCGATCCGTGCCCGGCCTGATACCGGGGCCCAGAAATCAGGCCGCGAGGCCCGAAACGCCGCGCGTGACAGGCGCAGCACCGAAGGCCGCACAGCGCGAAACGACGCCAACTGGCGGCATCAAACCCGCATCAGGCAGCCGAGCCCGCTTGGCGCGACCGGGAAAGGGAAAAATCGAGGTGCCCTTAAGCATTGGTTGCCCTTCAATCAACCGATAACATCCCGAGGCACCGGTGAAGGGCGCTTCGCAGTTTCCCGAGACGTTCCCTCTACGTCCCTACAGATTTTTCACTTTAAGGCCTTGATATAAATTTGTAAAAATCCGGATTGCAAATCCGTGAAGACCGGTTCGATTCCGGTACCCGCCTCCAGATTTCTGCGGTGCAGGGAATAGCAGCGCCCCCCTGCAGATGTCAGGAATTGGCTCCGCCCCCCAAAAGGCCGGATGGGAGTGGGCCGAAAGCGCGCAGCGCCGATTGCCCTGCCCTTCCTGCAGGACATCTGTCGCAAGCATCGGATTGCCCGCCCGAGGGGAAAACCATTCTCTTTTGCCGGCGAAAAAGGTGCCAGATTCTTTCTTGCGAAACACGAGTAACTTTGTCGATATTTACGACACAAGGGAACGGCCGGGGACGGTCCGGCATCAAGAGGCCGGTCGCCCAGGCAGACGGCCCGCAGAGAGTGTCGAAAAGGAGCGTCACATGACCTATGCGATCTTTGCCTTCAACCCGGCCCTGGCCAGCCCGACGGGGCATCACGTGCCGGTGTCTTCCAGCCGGGCATCGCGGCTGCGGGCCTTGGCCGCTGCGGCCGGTCTGTCCGTTCTTGCAGGTGTGGCAAGCATCGCCCCCGCCCTGGCACAGACCACTCTGCTGAACGTCAGCTATGATCCGACGCGCGAATTGTACCGCGAGGTGAACGAGGCCTTCATCGAGGAATGGGTCGCCCAGGGCAACGCGGTGCCGAAAATCGAAACCAGCCACGGCGGGTCGGGCAGCCAGGCCCGCGCCGTGATCGATGGCCTGGAGGCGCAGGTCGTGACACTGGCGCTGGCATCGGACATCAACAAGATCGCCGAGGCCGGAAAGCTTCCCGCAGACTGGCAGTCGAAACTGCCGCACAATTCTTCGCCCTATACCTCGACCATCGTGTTTCTGGTGCGCGAGGGCAATCCCAAGGGTCTGAAGGACTGGGGCGATCTGGTGGCCGATGGCGTGCAGGTGATCACGCCGAACCCGAAAACCTCGGGCGGGGCGCGGTGGAACTATCTGGCTGCCTGGGCCTGGGCCGAAAAGAACGGGCAGGATCCGAAAGAGTTTGTCGGCAAGCTCTACAAAAACGTGCCGGTGCTGGACAGCGGCGCACGCGGATCGACAACGACCTTTGCCCAGCGCGGAATCGGCGACGTGCTGCTGGCCTGGGAAAACGAGGCCTTCCTGGCCTTGAAGGAGTTGGGCGACGATCAGTTCGACATCGTCGTGCCAAGCCTGTCCATTCTGGCAGAACCGCCTGTGGCGATTGTGGAAGGCAACCTGAAGACCGAAGAGCAGCGGGCGCTGGCTGCGGCCTATCTGAACTTCCTCTACAGCCCCAAGGGGCAGGCCCTGGCCTTCAAGAACTTCTACCGGGCCTGGGATGCCTCGGCGGCCAACCCCGAGGACGTGGCACGGTTCCCGAAGCTTGATCTCGTGGGCATCGATGCCTTCGGCGGCTGGGGCAAGGTGCAGCCGGAGCACTTCGGGGATGGCGGCATCTTTGACCAGATCTATGTTGCGAAGTGACCGCACCGTGACCGCACGCAGGCTGATCCAG
>Ga0209985_10004832_pt1 | contig 10697 bp, 6 predicted proteins | sample NOAtaG_FD_187305 | JGI IMG/M metagenome (GOLD analysis project Ga0209985, IMG submission 187305) | Freshwater lake microbial communities from Lake Erie, under a cyanobacterial bloom - NOAA_Erie_Diel6S_1000h metaG (SPAdes) (version 2) | ecosystem: Environmental > Aquatic > Freshwater > Lake ... | reverse complement strand
TATTTATTTATTTATTTATTTATTTATTTATTTATTTATTTATTTTTTCTTCTCTTAAAGTTTTAGAAGAATGATGACATAAATCCAATAAAGGGTTGATGACTTCCCTCTTTGAGAATTCAAGTCAGGTAGGTAAGGTGTGATGATGGCTGGTGGTAAGATGATGTATCTTTCTATTTCAATCACTGATGTGGTGTACTTCAGATTTTAAAGGACTATCCTAAGTAATATTTTATTTGGTTGGCGATGGCAATCAACTATGATGACTTGAGGTCAAAGTGATGATTAATCCACGGCTAAAATTGGTATGATTTGATGATATGTTGAACTTGTATTTGGCTTGATGCCTGGCCTGCTGTGAGCCTTTTGAAACTGCTTGGAGTCCGCTCCGTACTTGGTAACGTCAGTACCTGGTTCTGCTTGGAGAAACCTTCCTTGTTTGCCTAAACGGTAGAGACTTGGGTCTGCTTGGAGTTCCCCTTCTTTCTTCTAAAGATTATCCTACCTAGGTGATAACCTTGGGCCTGCTTGGAGATACCCTTCCTTATCAGTTGTTCCTCTCCTACCCAGCTGGTCAAAACCTGAGCGCAGAGGAAGCGTGTGTGACTTGTACTTGTTCCTAGGTAGTGATCCTGTGTGGAGTACAAGAGGGTCAAAACAACCTGTTACTTACTTGGTGAAGTAAGGATAAATAGATCTTTGAGATGCTCTGTTTATGTTAATCAACGGTAGTGATCCAGGGTGCTTTTTTATATCTGGGTTTTACATAATGTAATTACAACTATTTATGAGCTCAACAAAGAGCTTGATCAGTGTTTCAAAAATGATTTCTCCTCGTGTAGAAACTGAAAAGACCCCTGTACACCCTGTAGGTATTTTTATGATGCTCAGTGTCTCATCTAGTACTGGAGATAGGTCAGGTTCTCCCTTATGTAGAACATGATGGGAATCCCTGTAAAAGCAATAAGGTTGTACATAAGTCAGTATGTCAATTTGTATAGAAATAAAGAGAACTGATGTAAGTATAATCACTGTGTCATGGTATGTTGGTATCTCAAGGTATCGATTATTATGACGAAGAGACCCCCCAGCTACCTTAACCTATTTAAGTGTCATCTCACAAGATAGTGTTAGGATAGTCTTCCTGACTGCTGCCTTAAACGATTTGGATATATTGACAGCAGATATTGATAATGCCTACATCAACGCTGACATTACAGAAAAGGTCTATTTTTTCTCAGGCAATGAATTTGGTGTAAACAGAAAAGATAAACGTGTTGTAATTATAAAAGCCTTATACAGATTAAAGACTAGCGGGGCCGCTTGGAGGGCACATTTTGCTTTAACCCCCCACAGCATGGGATATACCTCTAGCCTAGCAGATCCTGATGTGTGGTTCAAGCCAGAGTGCAAGCCAGATGGTTTTGAGTATTACTCATATGTCCTTGTTTATGTAGATGACATCTTAGTCATCTCTCATTCACCTAAAGCTACCATGGAGATTCTTGCCAAGACCTTTCGTTTTCTTCTGGTTATGCCCCACCAACACACTATTTGGGAGCAACCATTAAACGCTGGCGCCTCCCTGGAGACAAGCACGCAGCTCATTGGGGACAGAGTGCTGAGGAATATATGAAGCAAGCGATTGCAAACGTTGAGATGGAATTGCAACGAGAAGGGAAGAGCCTCCAAGGTAGATACAGCACACCGATGAGTCCAAATTACAATCCTGAATTGGATTACTCACCATTCTTGAGCAATGAAGCGGCGGTCTATTTTATGGAATTAATTGGTATTCTCCATTGGGCAGTAGAATTAGAAAGAATAGACATTATGATAAATGTTTCGATGTTATCAAGTTACACCATGCAGCCACGGAGGGGACATTTAGACCAGGCCTTCTACATCCTTGGATACTTTAAACGCAACAAAAGGTCCTCTATAATCTTTGACGAGCAACGAGTCACATGGAACGAGGCAGATTTTCAAGAACATGACTGGACTGATTTATATCGGGATGTGAAGGAGCCTTTACTACCTAATGCTCCTGTACCAAGAGGAAATGCCGTACAGATGAATTGTTTTGTTGATGCCGATCATGCCAGTAATCGAATTACGCATTGATCCCAAACAGGTATCCTTATCTTCCTTAGACCCTGTCTTATCATGGGCTGAACCCGTCCTGTCCGTGTCCAGGAAGAGATCTTCACACGTGAGGCCAGGTATGCTGAACGGCCTACTGTCTTATCAATCACTACGTAGGCCGTTACCTGTCCAGTTCATGTGCAGGACAGGCAACCTGTAGGCGGCGCCTGTGTGATAAGAATGCATCATGTCCTGTTCTTGGAGCAGTGACGAACGCACAATATCTTTCATTTTTATTTTTTTTGTCGGGGCAGATTGCTTTCATTTTTTTATTCTGCATAAATTCATCGTTCATCACGATCATTATCTCCAGTGTCTGCTACTACTAAGAATGGAGTTCGATGTTAGCAGTCGTACTTCCAGTGATGCTAGTGATGATGCTTCTGATGACAACTCTACGGGTAGCGATCTCAGTTTAGCAGAAGTTATCTGCATCGCATCACTGGCATTATCCTCCAGAGCTAACCGGCTTGTTGTCAAGAGAATTAAGTGGCATTTCCACACCCAATCATTACCACATGAAAATTTATTCCATGTGAAGTACCGCATGTCTTTGGAGTCATTTAATAAGCTTTTGGATTTACTTTCTCCTCATCTGCAGTTAAAGGATAAATCTACCAATACCATTCTGTGCCAATCATGCGTATGTCACTAAGCTTATGCAAACACCAACACCTGTACTCAGCGACGCCACGCGCACATCATTAGAAGAACGCATGGGAATCAAATACCGCAAGGCAATGGGTGAGATAATGTATCCCATGATCAAATGCCGTCCAGACATATCTCCACACGCCATCATCCTCAGCCAATTTATGGCCAACCCAGCTGAAGTCCACTATGAAGCACTTAAAGATGTCATAGCGTACTTGGCTGACACCCCAGAAGAAGGAATACATTATTGGCGGGAAAAACCGCACTCTGAGCTTCCCCAAGCACCACACCCCAGCCTGCACCATGATAATCTGCAGCCACATGATCCACAGCCAAGCCAAAACATGCATGCATATGTCGACTCTGACTGGGGCACTAACACTGTTCGTCGCAACTCTCTCACTGGTATGATAATAATGTTCGCTGGAGGTGCTATTGGATATAAAACAAAGTTTCAGACCGTCATAGCACACTCGTCCACTGAAGCTGAGTTTGTTGCCGCTTGTGACACTGCCAAACTTATCCTGTTTTATTGCTCATTACTTGATGATATTGGAATCAGCCAAACAGAGGCCACAGTAATGTATGAAGATAATAATGGAGCCTTACTTATGGCCAATGCTCAGCAACCTACGCGAAGAACTAGACACATGGAGTTAAAGCACTTTGCTATCTTAGACTGGGTGGAGCAAGACTTACTGATCTTGACACACATCCCAACCAGTCTTAATGTTGCTGATGCCATGACAAAACCATTGGAGAAGACTCTTTTCTATCATCACTATGATAAGTATATGGGTCTAAGGGTACCTGATTACTGCGTAACGGAACAAAATAATTAGTGTGGTACAACTCCCAATTCTCTATGCATGTTCAATGACACCAATCCAGCTTAGTGCATAGAACATGGGGGGGTACTACACCTACGTAGATAAGTAGTATACTTAGCTCACTTCTCATCCTCTTATCTCTCTAGTAGTAGTAGTAGGATTGGGAGTACAGCAGACACAACTGTAAGGGGCCTTACATGTACTGGCAGAGAAAACTCCAGTGCCGCTCGGGTATTCGGTCGTAATGGACGGGTAGTAACGACCTCGAGTTCGCAGCTTCGGCGGCACGAGGCACGAGGGCTGGTCTCGAGCTCGAGGGTGGAGCGATAGCATTTTTGAGTACTCCAGTACTCCGCCCGCCAACTTCGGCGGGCTTTTTTTAGTACTCCAGTACTCCGCCCGCCGACCTCCGCCTGCTCATATTATAATTTAAGCCTTTAAATAAAAAATACGAACAAGACTGAGTGGAGGCCCAAAACCTGTGGAGTTAGGTACAATAGAAGATTTTAAAACAAATGATGCATTGTTTTATAGGTAAGGGGTTCTATATTTGGTAGTTTTACCTTTTTTTTATACCGATACAATGCTTTTTTGTTTTGGGCGAGTACTACAGCACTCGACCCGAGGGCTCTTTCGTAATAGAGTGTCCCCGAAGCCAAGGGGGCTAGTACTGAGGTGAGTCGACTAGGCGAGCTCGCCTAGTCTAGGGCTAGCCGGCCTTCCACAGGTCGCTCTACCCCCGTGTGTGTCCCCGAAAATTTATGTTGGGATGTTTGATAGGGATAGTTGTCCAACTCGCATAGTCGGCCCTCCCTAAAACCTGGCGCGCGCCATTTTTTTCTGTGACCCCGCAAGAGCTCTGGAAGAGCTCAACGTTGCTACTACCGTACTCTACCTAGAGACAAGGTACAGTAGGAGTTAGGGGTAGGATTTTGATGCCATAAAACTTTTCAATGGTCGTCTGCAATAAACTTACCGCAGACCAGTAGCAATATTAGTCCTTCCACATCATGGCGAATAGATTCCACATAGTTGAATTAAGAATCCTTATATTATTGAATTTTAAATTTCAGTTCTGCACTTCATCCATAGATTGTAAAAGATCATTTCGGTTGCCCCTTAAATCAATTTTACATGTGTCAACAATTATTTAACATTTCCCAGCAAGAAAAAACAAAACAAATTAAAGTATTATACTCAATTGTTACGTTTCTTAGACCTATTTGGTTCTATAGTGGGTTGATTGTACTGCACTTCTTATCTATTACCCTGTGCGTTATGATTCGACGACACATCAAATAAAGCACTACCTATGAACAAAAACAATACCCATATTGATTTTACTTTCCCAGTATCTTTGTCACTCAAATTGCACCCATGAAGTAGATCACTTGAGCACATGTTTTGCGGTGCTGGCAAGTTCAATCAGACCATTGAAAATTGGGACGTCAGCAGAGTCACTAGCATGAGTTATATGTTTCACGGTGGTACTGATTTTAACCAACCTATTGGTAATTGGGATGTCAGTAAGGTTAAATACATGGGTTACATGTTTAAACATGCTACCAGCTTTAATCAAGATTTATGTGCATGGTATAATGAGTTACAGAGAACCACTACTTTTACCGAAATGTTTCGTTTTAGCAGTTGTGCCAACCCAGAACCTCCAAATTTTACAGCAAAGTCATCCTTTTGTCAGGCTTGCAAAGGCAGGTAATTTTCCAAAATGAAATGATAGAGCTTGAACCCCATCGCCTAGTGCAATATTTCCATTGCCTTCACTTTTAGCCTCAAGTTACCCGAAGGGCAAGAAAATGGGTATTAGAATTATATTACTTTTTTTTTTACATCAATATTGTTGTTCTTTTTGTGAAAGGTTAACGTCCTATAGTAAATAAATTCCCTTTCATTCAATAATATTCTTTTTAACTTTCTTTCATTCAACTAATAGTACTGGCTGTTCTTTTGGTACCTCCTTGTTGTCTTGTATTTCTATCTAGTACTTTCGCAGGGTATAAAATAATTTATTACTTTTTTTGTTGCAGCGAAGCTCTGCTGAGGAGAAATTGTTGTTTGTATTCTTCTATCTGGTATGCACTCACCTTGCAAAGCCCTTTACAATGCATGCATTTTGTCACAAGCACGATGGTTAAATAGTGAACGTGTTTGTAGCAGCTATCAGAAGTTTATTGCTAAGGACAGTAAACGAGGCGATGCTTTCTACACTCGTAAAATTATGACACGACGGCAAATATATGTTGAAAAATATCCCACCGTATTTCAAGTTCACTAACCACATTTGACGAAACAGCTTCTAGCTAGTCTTGATCTGTGTAGTTTGACCTTGACGTGGTAGTACGTCTTTTCTTTTCTTTGTACAGATGTTCTACCGATTATGTCTAACGATAGTTCGAAAGAGCTTGAAACCTCAATAATTTTTTTCTTCTTCATCTCGTTGAACCATGTTCTAGTCTTTTTTTTTTCATTGTGCGTACGGTGCAAGTCCACTGATAAATCTGGAAAGTGCAGATTTGGGTATTGGTACTAGACGAAGAAGAAGCAGTGTTCTCTATGGAAGAGAGATGGCGATTGCAAGTGAAGAGATATTCCCCCTCGACGAAGGCAGTAAGGAGGGCATAGAACGTCTTCAGCTGAATGCATTCCGTGCTTGATAGGTGGCGAAAATATGCCGATATTACTAATTTAGAAAAAGCCAACTGGGTGCGTGAAAAAAAAAATGATCCGACTGTAGCCAACAGCGATGTACTGGATCATTTACATCTCGCAGGGAAGTACAAGTACAGCATTTGGTGATTAGGTTTCCACGAATAACTTCCATCTAACAGTTGCTACTGAAATGATTTTAATCTCTTCCCATGCTTTATACCAAACTTCTAATAGAAAGGATTCTGTGTTCTATCCCATAGTAAACATTATTTGAGTGCTGACCAATAAATCTTTACAAAAACTCATCCACGTTGCCACTTATCTGACATGGGGGATAGATTCAACTCCGGTAGCATTTCTCACAAGTAGCATTTCTCACAAGATCTTCCTTAGCGAAGGAACTAATCCTTCGTCCTAAATGCTGAACAGAACCACGTAATGAATCAGCTGTTGTGAAAAAAGGGAAGAAAATACTGAGACCTCACAGTGAATATTTTCTTTCAGTAACGATCCCATGCTCTAGGGACTAGGCACACCCATCCTTTATGCTCCGCATGAGCAAAGAGCTCTATTTAGACGTGTACCTACAGCACTCACAAAGACTTGGCTGTTAATCAAATTGGCAATGGTATGGTTCATCAAACAGACAAACAGAAGATAGGTGACTTGACATACTCAATATCCTTAGTACTTTCGGCGGCAGATAATTTAAGTAAATAATTATTATTAATAATTAGAAGATTGCTTCGTCCAGCAACGCAAAGGATACAAATAAAAGCTAAAGCTTTACAAAAAGAGAGGAGCTTAAGAGAGAAGAAGAAGGAGACCAGGAAGGGCGGGCTGGAACAATTTTTTTTGCTTCAGGCCGCCCTACCAAGGCTGTTTTTAGGCAGAATTCTGCCTAAAAAAGCCGCCTCCTTCCAAAATGTTTCGGGGTCACGCGAGCCGCTGAAGGCGACGTAAAATTCAACCCGGACTGCTGGTTCGGAAGGTGGGTTCGATTTCAAAAATTTTCGAGCCCGACTAGAAAATTTTCGGGGTCACGCGAGCCGCATGAGGCGAGCTAGAATTCTACCCGGAATCCTACGTCGCCTTCTTCGTTTCGGGGACACTCTAATCCACGGGTAGGTTCGTACGACCTCGAGTTCGCAGCTTCGGCGACACTCAGGCTGGTCTCTCGCTCTCGGGCGTCCTTGCTATCGCTCCACCCTCGAGCTCGAGACCAGCCCTCGTGTCGCCTATCAATATTATTTTCCAAATTATCAAGCTGTCTCAGTGACTCGTTAGATAGATAACCTCATAATTTTTCAGTTATTCTTCTAAGTCTGAGAGTTATCATCTATAGGTTATGAGCCTATTATGACTTATCCTTCGCGCGGTGTGCCAAGGCATGCCCTATGTCTTTTATTATTCTTCTGGTTTTTCTGTCATGTCATTTTAACGTTTCTTCCAATTAATATGCCGGTAACTACTCGTTCTCAGGCACGGACTTCGACGAGATCTGTATTAGAACCCTTGAAGTCTTCGACGTTTCCAACGAGCTTTGAACAGTCCTTGGGATCTGACTTACCTAATAATGTACCAGTTCTATTGTCGACGAGCCTAATTGCTGAGCCCTTGACTACAACTGATCATCATCTTTCATCTTCGATTAACAAAAATACTAAGCACTCGGAAATTTTGCAGCCAGATACTACGATTATTTGTCCTATTCCCAATGGTGGTGAACATCAATCTTCGTCATTGACAAAATTCAATTTGGAATCAACATCAACGTTTGAAATTTCAAATTTATCAACTTTCGAAAATTTGAAATTCCCTATGGAAAAACAATTATCTTCTCATAATTCTTCGATTTCAAATCTTTCTATCATGGATGACGATGATGGTGCGGATTATCTTAGCCAAGCCTCGGCTCGTTATGCTAAAACGTCTAAGGATATTATGGATATGAATAATCTCTTTGCAGCGATTAAGGACCATCTTACGGAAGCGACTACAAAATTATCTTCTGATTTTCGTCAAGTTGTCAAAACTAATGATGATTTCAAAAAGGAGGTTCGTCAAGAAATGGATGAAATGCGTCAATTTCTCCATGAACAGAAGAAATTACTCAAGATCGATCAATTTCAAGATCCTCCTATCACTACCAGTATGGACACCGGTTCTATACCTGCTGTTCAAGTGACAACCTCTAGTTCGTCTGTACCAAATGGTTCTCCTATAGCGTCTACAACTTCAGTTCAATCTGGTTCGTCATCAAATTCGGATCTTCAGGCACAGATGATGTTATTATTGACAGAATCATTTACCAAACTTTCAAGTGCTCTGCAAGATAAATCTGATCATAAGAGTGATTGGCCGAAATTTGCGGGTGACGGGAAAAAATTTAGAAGTTGGTACTTGGCAATTATGGCACAATTATCCCTACCTCCTTGGCTGGAGTTATATGATTCGTCTAAGAATGATGTTGTGGAAACCACTGGAAATTCAAGCCTAAATGGTAAACTTTACTCCAAGTTATTACTTTCTCTTGAAGGTTCTGCTCTTCAAAGTATTGTTGCCAAGAAACATTTACGAGCTAATGGACTTGCACTCCTTCGGGATTTGATGCAAACGTATAAACCTCGCAATGTTCCTGAAATTATTGCATTGAAAACTGGAGAGTTCTGGAGTAATACCAAGCGCTATCCTTCCGAATCCATTGACGCCTATTTCAATCGATTCCATGAATTACTAGACGACCTTAGTGATGCTGAAGAACCCGTTCCTATTAAAAGTGCTATCAGGCATTTTATTTTTACTTTGGGTCCAGAATTCGACGCTATTCAAAGTAATTATAGGATTGGAAATCTACCAGCTCCTTGGAATACACAAGATTGGCCTACTCTTCTTGTACTTTGCAGGGATTATTATAACTCCGTCAAACCTTTCGGTAATGTAAAGAAAGACACTACACATTCACCTTCAGGAAACAATCCTAATGCAGGTTTTGATCGTCTAAATCATCAGAAGAAAGTACGTCTATGGTTCCTGAATCCTACAAAATACTGCAAGGAAATTGAGAAAGAACAAGAAAAACACCCTGATAAGTGTATTTTTCATTTGTCATCCTCCCATCCGACTGCAACATGCAATGTCAAACTTGAGTGTGACAAGATTAGAGTATCAAAGACTTCCTCTTCTACCCTCACTTCGGGAACTACGGGACAGTTACGTCATATAACTGAGGAAGACTTTGTCGATGCAGCTTCGTTTGAAGAGAATGCTATTGATGTGGATAGCCAGGCTAATGATACTAAGGAAGACGGTTTACTATATTTTGCTCGTATTACTAATCATTATTTACGCTTAGCAAGAGCTTCTCCTATGTTTTCAAGCCCTCCACGTCATCATATGAAATTTCCCGTTATTGCTGACAGTGGAGCAAACTTTCATATGTTTAAGGAACAAGCGTTTTTCACCAAGATTTTCCCTGCTACTGGAAGAGTGATCTTAGGTGATGGTAAAACTAATTTATCTGTTCAAGGAATTGGAACGGTTCGATGCTTAGTTGATGGAAAAGAGTTATTTATTGAGAATGTCCGTTACATTCCTGATCTTTCAGAATCGATATATAGCTTATTTCAGCATATACAATTGCCAGGTCATGCTCTTCATTCCTCTTTCGAAGAAGGCTTATTTATTACATATCCAACTGTATGTACTAAGGCGATCATTGGCGATCATGACATTTACATTAATATGATTCCAGTTGACTTATCTCAAGGAGGTTTAAATACACAAGGTGACACAAGTATGCCTATTATTGAGCATCCAAAATCTACTGTTTGCAGACGCATCACTGAATTTCAGGAAGAACTACAAAAAGAAAGTAGCTACTTGGATCATTTATTAAGTGAACTTCGAAATTATTATGATTCGGTGAAAACTCGTCGACAATTACATCTAGAGGTTCCAGCAGGTTTCCGTCAATCATCTTCTCATGTCAAGGACCTTAATCATCATCTTTCTTCTCGTTTGATGCAGTCTACTGATCAGATACTCGATGATGCTCATGATAATTCATCTCCTGTTTTATCTACTAACTCTGACACTACAAGTCTACCTATACCAGACCTACCTGCCAACACAGATTCATCTTCATTAGCCACTGTATTTCCTATCATACGTTCGGTAGATAAGCCTTCCTCCTCTCTTCCTCAACATATTACAATGACGGAAGATTTTCTCCGTGCCGGTCTTGGTTTTCGTCGAATTGATACACTTAAATCTCACTTGCGAGATTTATACCAAACCACTATTTCAATTGACTCCTTACCTGCTGATGCGGTATTAGACTCTGGAGATCTAGCCTCTCTTAGGAAGAAACCGAGAAATACTACTCCTGTACCTCGACCT
>Ga0209985_10004822_pt1 | contig 10710 bp, 7 predicted proteins | sample NOAtaG_FD_187305 | JGI IMG/M metagenome (GOLD analysis project Ga0209985, IMG submission 187305) | Freshwater lake microbial communities from Lake Erie, under a cyanobacterial bloom - NOAA_Erie_Diel6S_1000h metaG (SPAdes) (version 2) | ecosystem: Environmental > Aquatic > Freshwater > Lake ... | reverse complement strand
GCGATGTGGCCGCGCGGGCGCCGCGCAAACCCGCGTAGCCCCGGCCGTCCAAAGTGGCTTGGGGCAAGTGCAGGCGACCGCCGCGGCTTTCAGAGACAGATCGTGGATGCACGGGGGCGACCTGGTGAAACATCCGGGCTAGCCCGGATGCTTCATCCGCGACGCGGGATTGGCGCGGAGGCGCGCGCGCGCCTGCCGCCGCGGCCAGCGTCCGGGCCGGCAGCGGCCCGCCCGGACGCTCGGCCCGGTCACTCGTCCACGTCCACCTTGCGGCGGGCCTTGTAGTCCTGCGCGAGCTGCTGCTGCACCGCCGGCGGCACCGCCTCGTAGTGCGCCAGTTCCATCGCGTAGCTGCCATGGCCTTGCGTGATCGCCTTCAAGCGACCCGCGTAACCGTCGAGCTCGGCCAGCGGCACGATGCCCTGCACCACCATCAGGTTGCCGGCCAGGTTGCCGGTGCCGGTGACCTGGCCGCGGCGCGACGACAGGTCGCCGGTGATGTCGCCCATGTGCGCATCGGGCGTCACGATCTCGATGCGGACGATCGGCTCGAGCACGGTCGGCCGCGCCTTCTCCAGCGCATCGAGCATGGCCTTGCGGCCGGCGCTGACGAACGCGATCTCCTTGCTGTCCACCGGGTGGTGCTTGCCGTCATGCACCACTACGCGCAGGTCCTGCAGCGCAAAGCCGGCGATATGGCCGGTGGCGAGCACTTCGCGCACGCCCTTTTCCACCGCGGGGATCAGGTTGTGCGGAATGACGCCGCCCTTGACCTGGTCGACGAACTCGAAGCCGGCGCCGCGCGGCAGCGGCTCCACGCGCAGGAACACCTCGCCGAACTGGCCGGCGCCGCCGGTCTGCTTCTTGTGGCGCGCATGGCCTTCGGCCGCCACGGCGATCGTCTCGCGGTACGGCACCCGCGGCGGGCGGGTGGTCACCTCCAGCTTGTACTGGCCGCTCATGCGCTCCAGCACGCTGCGCAGGTGCAGCTCCGACAGTCCGCGCAACACGGTCTCGTTCTGCACGGCGTCGTGCTCGAGCGCAAGCGTGGGGTCCTCGGCGGCGATCTTCGCCATCACCTCGGAGATCCGCCCCTCGTCGCCGCGCCGCCTGGGCTCGATGGCCAGGCCGAACATCGGCTGCGGGAACTCCAGCGGCGCCATCCGCACGAAGTCCTCGTCGTGCGAGTCGTGCAGCACACAGTCGAACTCGATCTCCTCCACCTTGGCCACCGCGCCGATGTCGCCCGGTACCAGCGCCGGCACCTCCACGGTGTCCTTGCCCTGCAGCGCCAGCGGATGCGCCACCTTGAACGGTTTCTTGCCCTCGTCGCCGCGGCTGCCCACGTACAACTGCGTGTCGCGCGTGATGGTGCCCTGGTGCACGCGGAAGATGCCGATCTTGCCGACGTACGGGTCATTGACCACCTTGAACACGTGCGCCAGCACGTGCTTGCGCGGATCGGGCTCGGCCTTGAACGGCGCGCCATCCCTGCCGACGAACAGCGGCGGATTGCCCTCGGCCGGGTTGGGCAGGTGTCGCACCATCACATCCAGCAGATCCTGCACGCCGGCACCGGTCCTGGCCGACACGAAGCACACCGGGATGAGGTGGCCCTCGCGCAGCGCCTTCTCCAGCGGGCCGTGCAGCGTGGTCGGGTCGACCGCGCCTTCTTCCAGATACTTCTCCATGGCCGCGTCGTCGACCTCGACCACCTGCTCCATCACCTGCCGATGCACTTCGGCCACGCTCAGGAAGTCGGCCGCGCCGCTGTCCTTGTCGAAGCAGTCGATCACCCGCGCGCCGCCGTCGGCCGGCAGGTTGATCGGCAGCACCTCGGCGCCGAAGGTCTCGCGCAGCTCCGCCAGCAATTGCGGCAGCCTGATGTTGTCGTGGTCGATCTTGTTAACCACGATCATGCGGCACAGGTTGCGCCGCCGGGCCCAGTCCATCATGCGCCGGGTCACGAGCTCGATGCCGCCGGTGGCGCTGACCACCACCATCACGGTCTCGACCGCATCGAGCGCGCCGATGGCCTGGCCGATGAAGTCCGGGTACCCCGGCGTGTCGATCAGGTGGATGCGGGCGTTGACGCTGCCCGCCGCGTGGTCGCAATGCACGACGCTGGCGCGCAGCGAATGCAGCACGGCCTTCTCCTGCGGGTCGTGGTCGCTGACCGTGGTGCCGCGCTCCACCGAGCCGGCCGCGCCGATCATCCCGCTCTTGGCGAGCAGTTGCTCGACCAGCGTCGTCTTGCCTGCCGCCCCGTGGCCGACAACGGCCACGGTCCTCAATGCCTCCGTCGCGAATCGATGATTGGTCAACACCTTGCCCTCCTCGTTCTGGCCTGCCCCGCACGCGAACGCGACCGCGGCTCGCCGGTGCCTGCAGGCTCCCTTGGATCGATGACCTCGCGGCATGTTAGGCCGGTTGCACGGCCTTGGCAGGTGGTGCGGGCCGCCCGCGGCTTGAGCCTGCGCAAACCGGCGTGGCCTGGCGTTGCTGCGGTGCACGCCGCGTGCCGTAATGACCGGCCCCGCGGTAGCATGTCTCGTTGGCCGTAGTCGCCCATGCGCTGCGGCCGTCAGTCCGCCTGGTCATTCCGCCCGGTCATTCCGCCGGGTCAGTCTCCGCCGGACGGCTGCGCTCCCCGCCCCTGCCTGCTTTGAACCCCGACACCCCGCCCGTCCCGCCGCCCCACGCCCACGTGGTCATCGTGGGCGGCGGCATCATGGGCTGCTCGGTCGCCTACCACCTGGCGCAGCTCGGCGTCGGCGACATCGTGCTGCTGGAGCAGGGCCGCCTGACCTCGGGCACGACATGGCACGCGGCCGGCCTCGTCGGGCAGTTGCGCGCGCACGAGAGCATGACGCGGCTGATCCGCTACTCGACCGACCTGTACGCGCGGCTGGAGGACGAGACGGGGCTGTCCACCGGCTGGAAGCAGTGCGGCTCGCTGGCCGTGGCGCGCAGCGCCGACCGCATGGTGCAGCTGAAGCGCACCGCCGCGGTGGCGCGCGCCTACGGGGTGGCGTGCGATGTCATCAGCGCGGCCGAGGCCGGGGCCCGCTACCCGATCATGGAGACCGCCGACCTCAAAGGCGCGGTGTGGCTGCCGGGCGACGGCAAGGCCAACCCGACAGACCTGACCATCGCGCTGGCCAAGGGTGCGCGCAACCGCGGCGTGCGTATCTTCGAGGGGGTGCAGGCGCGCGCCTGCGAGGTCGCGACCGGCGACAGCGGCCGCACCGTGCGGGCGCTGACGTGGCGCAGCAAGGCCGGGGCCCAGGTGCACAGCGAGGGCCGCATCGAAGCCGACCTCGTCGTGCTGTGCGGCGGCCAGTGGTCGCGCGAGTTTGCGCGGCGCATCGGCGTGGCCGTACCGCTGTTTTCCTGCGAGCACTACTACATCGTCACCGACCGCGTGCCCGGCGTGACGCCGTCGCTGCCGGTGCTGCGCGACCCCGACGGCTACGTCTACTTCAAGGAAGAAGTGGGCGGCCTTCTGATGGGCGGCTTCGAGCCCGATGCGACGCCGTGGCTGCAAAGCGCCGCCCACCGCGGCGGCATCCCGGAGAACTTCGAGTTCCAGCTCCTGCCCGACAACTGGGACGCCTTCGAGATCCTGCTGGACAACGCCATCGTCCGCGTGCCCGCTCTGGCCGGCGCGCAGGTCAAGCAGTTCTACAACGGGCCGGAGTCGTTCACCGCGGACAACAACTTCATCCTCGGACCGGCGCCGGGGTTTTCCAACTTCTTCGTCGGCTGCGGCTTCAACTCGATGGGCATCGCCTCCAGCGGCGGCGCCGGCAAGGCGCTGGCGGAGTGGATCGTGCAGGGCGAGCCGACGCTGGACCTGTGGCCGGTGGACATCCGCCGCTTTGCCCGCTTCAACGCCAACGAGAGCTGGCTGCCGGATCGCATCAAGGAAGTGCTGGGCCTGCACTACAAGATGCCCTGGCCCAACCGCGAGCTGGAGAGCGCGCGGCCGTTCCGCCGCTCGCCGCTGTACGCGCACCTGGCGGCGGCGCACGCCTGCTTCGGCTCCAAGATGGGCTGGGAGCGCGCCAACTTCTTCGCGCCGTCGGCGGCCGAGGCCCGGATCGAGTACGGCTGGGCGCACCAGAACTGGCATCCGTGGGTGGCGGCCGAGCATCGCGCCTGTCGCGAAGCGGTCGCGGTGTTCGACATGAGCTCGTTCGCCAAGCTGGTGCTCAAGGGACCGGATGCCGAGCGCGCGCTGCAGTGGTTGGTTGCCAACGAGGTGCCGCAGCATCCGGGGCAGACCGTCTACACCGGCCTGCTCAATGCGCGCGGCGGCTACGAGAGCGATCTGACCGTCACACGCACCGGAGCGCAGGAGTTCCTGATCGTGACCGGCAGCGCGCAGGCGCTGCGCGACGCCGACACGATCGAGCGGGCGCTCGCCGCCATGCAGCCGCGGCCGCGCTGCGAGATCTTCGACGCGACCTCGATGTTCGCGCTGCTGGCGGTCATGGGACCCCGTTCGCGCGAGCTGCTGCAGCGGGTCTCCACGGCGCGCTTCGACAACGCCTCGTTCCCCTTCGGCACCAGCCAGGAGATCGACCTCGGCTACGCCACGGTGCGCGCCACGCGCCTGACCTACGTCGGCGAGCTCGGCTGGGAGCTGGTCGTGCCGGTGGAGTTCGCGGTGGGCGTGTACGAGGCGCTGCTGGCGGCGGGCGCGGACCTGGGCGTGCGCAATGCCGGGTACTACGCGATCGACTCGCTGCGCCTGGAGAAGGGCTACCGTGCCTGGGGCCGTGAACTCAGCCCGGACATCAACCCGATCGAAGCCGGACTCGGCTTTGCCCTGCGCAAGAGCGACGCACCCTACCGCGGCCGCGAGGCCGTGCTGCGCGCCCGCGCCGCGGGCGTGCAGCGGCGCGTGGTGTCGCTGGTGGTCGATGCGCCCCACACCAACCTGTGGGGCAACGAGCTCATCCTGCGCGACGGCCAGCCCGTGGGCTTCGTGACCTCGGCCGCGTTCGGCCACACGGTCGGCAAGCCCGTGGCGCTGGGCCTGGTCTCGCGCACCGACGGTCTGGCCGATCCGGCCTGGATCGAGGCCGGCCGCTACGAGGTCGACCTGGCCGGCGAGCGCTACGCGGCCGCAGTGTCCCTGCGCGCGCCCCACGATCCGACCGGCGCAAAGGTGCGCGGGTGAATCTCCCCCGCTCGGCCCCGCGATCCGGCTGGACAACTGGCCCGGACCGGTGTGCATGAACGCGAGAAGCCCGTCGCGTTTCTGGCAGCGCTGGCTGCTTGCCGCCAGCGCCCTGGTACTGGTGTTCGGGCTGCTGCTGCTGGTCGCGCCGGCCGCGGGCTTGGCCCTGTTTGGCGTGGTCGCCTACCAGTCGACTACCGCCCTCACGCAACTCGACGCCAATGTGCAGGCGTACCTGCGGCTGTCGCATGCGGTGATCGGTGCCGTGATGATTGGCTGGTCGGTCACCTTGCTCGTGCTGGTGGCCGGCCCGTTTCGGCGCGGCGAGCGCTACGCGTGGTGGGCCGTCGCCGGCTCAATGGCGGCCTGGTTCGTGCCCGATACCCTGTATTCGTTGACCAGCGGCTTCGTGGGCAACGCAGTGCTCAACGTCGGCTTCGCGCTGTTGTTTGCGGTACCGCTGGCCGCCACGTTCCGCGATTTCGCCGCGCGCGACTGAGCGCCGCGCACGGGCCCTTCTGACCTTGCCGTCCCGAGGTCGCCTTCCTGTCGGAGATTGCAGTCCATGCTGATCGGAGTCCCGAAAGAGATCAAGGTCCACGAGTACCGCGTCGGCATGACGCCCTCTTCCGTGCGCGAAGCCGTTGCACACGGCCATCAGGTTCTGGTGGAGACCAATGCCGGCGCGGGCATCGGCGCGTCCGACGAGGACTACCGCCGCGCGGGCGCGCGCGTCGCCGCCGGCGCCGACGAGGTGTTCGCGCGCGCCGAGCTGATCGTCAAGGTCAAGGAGCCGCAGGCGGTCGAGCGGGCGCGGCTGCGCGAAGGCCAGGTGCTGTTCACCTACCTGCACCTGGCGCCCGACCCCGAGCAGACGGCCGATCTCATCAAGAGCGGTGCGATCTGCATCGCCTACGAGACGGTGACCTCGCCCACCGGCGGCCTGCCGCTGCTGGCGCCGATGAGCGAGGTGGCCGGTCGCCTGGCCATCCAGGCCGGCGCCCACTGCCTGGAGAAGAGCACCGGCGGCAGCGGCATCCTGCTGGGCGGGGTGGCCGGCGTGGCGCCGGCGCGCATCGTGATCCTCGGCGCGGGCATGGTCGGCACCAATGCGGCGCAGATGGCAGTGGGCACCGGCGCGCAGGTCGTAGTGATCGACCAGTCGATCGACGCGCTGCGCCGCATCGATGCCATGTTCGACGGCCGCGCGCAGACCGTGTTCTCCAACCGCGACAACGTCGAGCGCGAAGTGCTGCGCGCCGACCTCGTGGTGAGCGGCGTGCTGATCCCGGGCGACGCCGCGCCCAAGCTCATCACCAGGGACATGCTCGGCCGCATGAAGCCCGGCAGCGTGATCGTGGACGTGGCGATCGACCAGGGCGGCAGCGTGGAGACCAGCCGGCCGACCACGCACGCCGAGCCGACCTACGTGATCGACAACGTCGTGCACTACATGGTGGCCAACATGCCCGGCGCCGTGCCGCGCACCTCGACCTACGCGCTGAACAACGCCACGCTGCCCTTCACGCTGCAACTGGCCGACAAGGGCTGGCGCCGCGCGCTGGCCGAGAACGCGCACCTGAAGGCCGGCCTGAACATCGCCGCCGGCAAGGTCACGCACAAGGCGGTCGCCAAGGCGCTGGGCCTGCCGTTTACCGCGCCCGAGGCGCTGCTGCCGACTTGAGCGCCCGGCTCCCCGCCCAGCCGCTGGCGCGGGCGCAGTCGTTCTGCGCCCGCTACGGCCTGCGCCTGCCGGTGCTGCTGGCGCCGATGGCGGGCGCCTGTCCGGTGGCACTGTCGGTCGCGGTGGCCAATGCAGGCGGCATGGGCGCGCTCGGCGCACTGCTGCATTCGCCGGCGCAGATCGCCGAGTGGATGGCACAGTTCCGCGCGCAGTCCGCCGGGCCCGTGCAGGTGAACACCTGGGTGCCGGACCCGCCGCCGGCGCGTGACGCAGCACACGAGGCGCGCCTGCGCGAGTTCCTGGCGCACTGGGGCCCGCCGGTGCCCGCCGCTGCCGCCGACGCGCAGCCGCCGGACTTTGCCGGCCAGTGCGAGGCTTTCATCGCGGCGGCCCCGCCGGTCGTCTCTTCGGTCATGGGCTTGTTTCCCGACGCCTACGTGCAGCGGCTCAAGGACTGCGGCATCGCCTGGCTGGCGTCGGTCACCACCCTGGCCGAGGCGCGCGCAGCGCAGGCGGCGGGCGCCGACGCCGTGCTGGCGCAGGGCGCCGAGGCGGGCGGCCACCGGGGTGCGTTCGATGCCCAGGCCGGGGCACGCCAGCAGATCGGCCTGATGGCGCTGGTGCCGCGGCTGGTCGATCGCCTCGACATCCCGGTGGTGGCCGCCGGCGGCATCGGCGACGGCCGCGGCATCGCCGCTGCGCTCGCGCTGGGCGCCAGCGCGGTGGCGATCGGCACCGCCTTCCTGCGCTGCCCCGAGGCGCAGTTGCACCGCGCCTGGGCCGACGCCCTGCACGAGCTGGAACCCGAGGACACCATGCTGACGCGCGCCTTCTCCGGTCGCTGGGGCCGCAGCATCGCCACCGACTACGTGCGCGCGGCCGCCGCGGCCGACGCGCCGCAGCCGGCGCCCTACCCGGTGCAGCGCGGCCTGACCGTCGCGCTGCGCGAGGCGGCCACGCGCGCCGGCGATGTGCAGCGCATGCAGGCCTGGGCCGGACAGGGTGCTGCGCTGGCGCGGCCGCAGCCGGCCGGCACGCTGCTGCAGCAGATGTGGGCGCAGGCCGAAGCCCTGCTGAAAGGCGCTGCGCATTGAGCCTCGAGGTCTCGTTTGCGGTGCTGTTCGCCGCACTCCTGCACGCCGGCTGGAACGCGCTGATCAAGGGCTCGGCCGACGTGCTGCTGAAGACGGCAGCCATCGTCGCCGGCGCGGGACTGGTGGCGCTGCCATTCCTCTTCGTGCTGCCGCTGCCGGCACCGGCGTCGTGGCCGTACATTGCCGCCTCGCTCGCCACGCATCTGGCCTACTACTACTTCATGGTGCAGGCCTACCGCGCCGGCGACCTGTCGCTCACCTACCCCCTGATGCGCGGCACCGCGCCGCTGCTGACCGCGCTGCTCGGCATGCTGCTGCTGCGCGAACTGCCCGGCCTGCTGACCTGGCTCGGCATCCTGCTCATCTGCGGCGGCATCGTTGCGCTGAGCTACCGGCCGCTGGATCACAGACCGGCCCGGGCAGCCGTGGGCTTCGCGCTCGCCAACGCGGTGGTGATCGCCGTGTACACGGTGATCGACGGCACCGGCGCGCGGCTGGCGGGCAACGTGTGGAGCTACATCGTCTGGCTGTTCGTGCTCGACGCAGTCCCGTTCACGCTGTTCGTGCTGGCCAGCCGGCGCCGCGCGTTCTTCGCCTTCGTGTCCGCCCACCCCGTGTCCTGCCTGGCCGGCGGCGCGGCCTCCGCCGCCGCCTACGCGATCGCGCTGTGGGCCATGACGCAGGCGCCAGTGGCCATGGTCGCCGCGCTGCGCGAGACCTCGGTGCTGTTTGCCGCCCTCATCGGCGCCCGCCTGCTGCACGAGAAGCTCACCCCCCTGCGCTGGGCCGGCGTGGCGATTATGTTGGCTGGCGTGGTGGCGCTGAAGGTTGCATGAGCGCAGGCCGGTTTACCGGGACGGCGCTGGAGCGGAAGCTCCATAGCGCGTCACCCGCCCGGTGCTACCGTCGCCCGGGCATGAGGATCAAGTCACCATCGGCCGGGGCGCTGCCGCGTGCCGCTTGCCCGAACGCCACGCCATGAGCACCGCCCGCCGCCGCCGCACGCACTCGCGCCAGCCGCCGCGCGCGCCCGCGTTCGATCCGCACGTCGACCCCAACCTCTACGATGCACGCGAGCATGCCGCGCCGTCGCTGGCGCTGCTGGCGCTCGAATGGCGCGCCCCGCTCGAATACGGCGCCGCGCTCGCCAGCCTGCCGCTGCTGAGCCGGGCGGCGCGCGGCGACGGCCATGCGGTGCTGGTGTATCCGGGGCTGACCGCCGGCGACGTGACCACGCTGCCCTTGCGTGCCTACCTGCGCAGCCGCGGCTACGCCGTGCACGGCTGGTCGCAGGGTCTGAACCTCGGGCCGCGGCCCGGCGTGCTCGAGCGCAGCGAACAGCAGTTGCGCGACATCGCCGCCACCAGCGGCGGCAAGGTCTCGCTGATCGGCTGGAGCCTGGGCGGCATCTACGCGCGCGAAGTGGCCAAGGCGCTGCCGCACCTGGTGCGCGGCGTGATCACGCTCGGCACACCCTTCACCGGCCACCCGCGCGCCACCAACGCCTGGCGCCTGTACGAGCTGGCCGCCGGCCACAAGATCGAGACCCATCCACGGCGCGGCCGCCTGCACGAGGCGCCGCCGGTGCCCACCACCTCGGTCTACAGCCGCAGCGACGGCGTGGTGGCCTGGCAGTGCAGCGTGCAGGACGCGCGCTGCTCGGCGCACGGCGAGGTCGAGAACATCGAGGTCGTGGCAAGCCACTTCGGCCTCGGGATGAATCCGGCCGCGCTGTACGCGATCGCCGACCGGCTGGCCCAGCCCGAAGGCGCATGGACCCCATTTCACCGCCACGGCTGGCGCTCGGTGGTGTTTCCGGCGCCGGTCGGCTGACAGCCCGTGCCGGCGCGCGCCCCGGCCCCGCTCGACATGGACACTGCCCTGACTCCGTATCGCGCCGGCCACGCCGACGTCGGCCGCGGCATTGCGCTCGCCTACGAGACCTATGGCGCGCCGGAGCAGCCCGCCATCGTCCTCATCATGGGGCTGGGGATGCAGCTGACGGCCTGGCCGCAAGCCCTGGTGCGGCACCTGGTCGATGCCGGCTTTCATGTGGTGCGCTTCGACAACCGCGACGCCGGGCTGTCGACCCAGCTCGATGGTCGGCGCGGCATGGCGCTGCCCATGGCGCTGGTGCGTGCGCGCCTGGGCCTGTCGGTGGCCGCACCGTACCTGCTGCACGACCTGGCGCGCGACACCGTGGGGCTGATGGATGCACTTGGGCTCGATCGCGCCCACGTGGTGGGCGCCTCGATGGGCGGCATGGTGGCGCAACTCGTCGCCAGCGGCTTTGCGGCGCGCGTGGCCTCGCTCACCCTGCTGATGAGCCACAGCGGGGCGGCGAACGTGGCGCCGCCGCACTGGGCTGCCGCGGCCGCGCTGCTGCGGCGGCCTCCGGCGCACGCCAGCGTCGAGCAACTGGTCGAGCACTACTTCAGGCTGTTTCGGGTGATCGGCAGCCCGCCCGGCCCCCACCGGCTGGCCGACGAGGTGCTGCGGGCCCGGCTGCACGCCACCTTCTCGCGCGCCTGGCGCCCGGCCGGCACCTACCGTCAACTCCTCGCCATTGTCGCCAGCGGCGACCGCTCCGCACTGCTGCGGCAGCTTCAGGTGCCCACACTGGTGCTGCACGGCGCCGCCGACCCGCTGGTGCCGCCGGCCGCTGCGCGCGATCTGGCAGACAAGATCCCGGGTGCGCGGCTGCGGTTGATCGAGCAGCTCGGCCATGATCTGGGCGCCGAGGC
>Ga0209985_10004821_pt1 | contig 10710 bp, 10 predicted proteins | sample NOAtaG_FD_187305 | JGI IMG/M metagenome (GOLD analysis project Ga0209985, IMG submission 187305) | Freshwater lake microbial communities from Lake Erie, under a cyanobacterial bloom - NOAA_Erie_Diel6S_1000h metaG (SPAdes) (version 2) | ecosystem: Environmental > Aquatic > Freshwater > Lake ... | reverse complement strand
GGACCGCCGCCACGTTTTTGACAATGGAAATCACGCGCCGTGTTCGCTCGCGAAACAGCCCCTCGAACGGGTCGCCTGCGCTGTTTAAGACGGCTTTGTTGTCGCGGTCGAATATCGCCACCTCTTCAAAATTCTCGCCGTCCCAACTGATCTGTGCAGGCTGCACCAGCGGATTCTCTGACAGCTCAAAACTGCTGTCATAATTTGCGGTCACGGTCCAGTTGTTGCGGTCCTTGCCTCCAGCCCTGGCCACCGTCAGCGACCGGCACCACGCCTGCGGATCTTCGTAATGCACGCTGCCGATTCGTGGCAGATTGTTGTTGCTGCCGACCGTGTAGGGGCCTTCGCTCGCAGTTGTTGACAGCCCGTACTGCCGCGTATATTTGCGCACGCCCAAATCATTCGTCGCCGTCTCACCGTCAGGCAGCGGACCGTTAAAAATCACAGCCATTCACGCACCCTCCGCCACAGCAAATTCTGGCTTGTTCTGTTTGATTGCTGCCACCAGATCCTTCGTCTGTTTTTCGGTTGCTGCCACAACGGGATCTTTCCGCCCCATGCTTCGAAGGATTGTGCTGAATGCCTCACCACTGCCACGCATTGCAGCACCAGCAAATCGCGGCTCCTGACTGACCGCCGCCGGAGCTGTCTGCTGATCCAGTTGTTTCATCTCGTCTTGCACCTGCTTTGCCGCCAGTGCCGCCTCCATGACGTTCAGCATTCCGGACTTTTCCAGTTCGTTGATTCGCTCCAGTCGTTCGTCCAGCTTTTGCTTCGGCGTTTTGATGCTGTCTTTGATCGCATCCACCTCAGCCTGCAGTGCCGCTTTGCTCTGCTCTGCCGCTGCTGTGATGTCGGCCTGTCTCTTCGCCTCTTCCTCTTGTTGCGCCAACAACTTCTCCCGCTCGGCCTGCATCTGCCGCAGTGCCTCAATCTGTGCGTTACTCGCCCCAGCCTGCAGCATGCGCTGAAACTCGATTTCCTGCGCGGTCGTCTCGCCTCGCAGGATACTTAATTCCTTCTGCAGTTCTTTGGTCTTTTCGCCCACGCCGGTAAACGCATCAATTGCCGCTTGCTTGTACGACTGGAACTGCTCCGGCGTCATGTCGGTGCGCCCGAGTTTCCGCAACGTGTTGAAGTCGTCGGTCAACTGTGCAATCTTGCGGCGCAGGGCTTCAGCCTGCCCCTGTGCAGACTGCGTGTTCATCTGTTCGATTGACTTGACGAATGCCCCGACGTTTTCGCCTTTGACGTCCAGCACACTCTTCTGTGGTTGTGCCTGTGCTTTCTTCACTCGCTCTGTTTGATCGGCTGCATCTTTCAGCAGTCGCGCGGCCTCTTCGGTCTCCCGATTCTGTTCAGCAAAGCTTAACCCTAATAACGCAGCCGCTCCAGCAGCCAGCCCGAGACCAATGGACAATTCCAGCCAACCCTTCGGACCGCTCAGGGCCTTCGCAAATGCCTGCGCTTTTGCGTACGCCTGCACGGCCTTTGTGACTGCCTGCATGGCGAGAACCACGCCACCAATCACCGCAGCAGCTATCCCGAGCACCCCGAAGAAATCACGATACTCCGTTACCAGCTTTGCCGTCAGGTTAAACAGCGGCGTCAGTATGTCCGCCACGAATGAGCCGATCACCATTGCCAGCCCCGTAAACGAGGTCAGAAGGTTGTCGATCGAATCGCCTAGTTCTGCCGCTGATGCTGCCATGTCGTCGGTAATCATGGCACCGAATTCCACACCCTTCTGCTGCATGTATTCAATGCCCTTTCCGCCCATTTGCAGCAACGGCAACAGGTCGCCAGCCCCCTTCCCAAATATCTCCATTGCAGCAGCGGCCTGCTGTGATGGATCTGAGATTCCGGCTATCGCGTCGGCCACCATCTTGAACTGCTGCTCAGGATTCGCCGCCAGAATTTGCGTGGTTGACAGCCCGAGTGCCTGCAGTTTCTCCGCCGCCTGTGCCGATCCGCTGCGGACCTCGCCCATCAGCTTCGCCATTTTCATCAGTCCGCCTTGCACGGACTCAATGCTGGTGTCTGACAGCTTGGCAGCGTAAGACAGCGTTGATAACGCTTCCACGCTTACGCCCGTCCGCTTAGCCATGTCGTCAAAGGCTGATCCGACTCGCACGAACTGCGCCACGGATGCAGTAGCAAACGCCACTGATGCCGCTGCAAACGCGGTCATGTAGCCCTGTGCCTCCTGCAATCCGGACTGCACGCCCTTAGAGTTGGCGGTGAGATTGACGACCAAATCACCCAGGCTTGCCATCGTTCCCGCCTATCATTTGCAAAGCTTTGTAGTCTGGACCGTCGTCGCCTGCCGGAAGATAATCCGCCAGTGCGTGCACCGTGTCCGAAAACCATTCCGACGTCGCATGCTCCGCACTCATTTGACAGGCCATTAGATTCGCCGTGCTGATTGCATTCCGCAGGTCTGCCCGACGTTCTCCCCACGGTGCAGCCACATACATTGCCAGTTGCGTCTGCCACTGAAACGGCGTGTGTTCTTCTCTGACATTCCACCAGTCATGCCGTCCGAGACTTCGGGCAAACTCCGCCGCAAACTTTGCCTCGAAGTCTCGTTTCAGTTTTTTGTCAGTGACTCCTGATCGACTGGTTTACTCAGCTTTGTCATTGCCTGCATGATGGCATTCAGCAGCCCTGGTGTCACCTGGTCTTCAGCATCCAGTTTCACCCTTGCTGCCAGTTGTTCCGGCGTTTCTTCCGGCTCCTCTTTATATGCTCGGATGCCGTGCTCATCCACAAGACAATAGGCAAGACTCAGCCACGTCTTCGCGTCCGCGTCAGCCAGTGCCGCCACTCGGTTGATTTGCCGGAAAGTCAATTCCTGCACATACAACCCAGTATCACCAACAGCCAACGATTGCCGTTTTTTCAACCGCTCGAATATGCTCATAACTCTGCCTCCTCCAAGGCTTGTTTTGCTCTCTGATACTCGCCCCACTTCGGCCCCGGCTTGTAGCTCAGATCGGCGTTATATCCAAGGATCACGCCAGCCCGGTACAAATCACGGTCCCCCTTGTTATTGATGCCCAGCGCGTTCATCTCATACTCAACACGCAAGACGTCAATTTCCTGTTGCGTCAAATTCAACGCCGCAGCGCATTCATCGTCTGCCGGTGCCGCTTGTCCTGTCCTGCACAACTGCAGGGCAATCGGTCCCTCAAAGACAGTGCCTGCCGGATACACAGCAACGCTGACGGAGTGCCCGGAACTGTTCTTTCCGGGCACCCATTGAACCAGCGGCTGCAGTTCTGGAGTGACCTTTGAGATATCACAGAACTGCTGCAGATGCAAACGCGCCTTCATCAGGTCACGGCCCCAGTAGTCTCAATTGTAAATGACCCCCGCAGCATGTCGCCGGGACTTGCGGTGCGGTCAAATCCCATGCCCAACCCGGAGTAAATCTCGTTCGTCGGTGTGGCGTCGGCATACGTTACCTTGAAGTTGTTTGTGCCCGCTGCTCTCACCTTTGCAATGAATGCAATTTGCACCGTGTCATCAGGATCGTACAGGCACTCGCCGCTGATGGTGGCATTGTCAACATAGCCTGTGTTGTTCTTCGTTTTTGCTGCGCCGCCGTCAAGCGTGGTTGTGTCCACGGTTTCGGCTTTTTCACCCGCGATGTTCAGGCTGCTGATCTGCGGGAATGCTGTATATACGCTGGTGATTTCCATCAGAAGCGCGGTGCCTTTGCTCGGGACTTTGTTCGGCATGTCTCAACCCTTTCCGGTTGCTTGTACTAAACGACGTGCGGCAGCACTTGCACGCGCCTTTGCTGCCTTCTTCTCGATCTTTTTCGCTCGTGCTTCCAAGTATCTGCGGCCTGCTCTGACCATGACGGCTTGCATTTCCGAGATGCTTTTTTTTGCGGCCTTCGCCGCCAGCCCCTCCTGCAGTGCCGGCATTTGTCCTGTCGGTCGTCCTGTGCCTGTCCGCTCAGCTTCTCGCCTGCGTTGCCGCAAACTCAGCGGCTTCCCCGAATCAATCGTAACGCCCTGATTTCCGTATCGCATACGCTCGCCAGTGCCTGCAATGAACCAGTGCACATTCGCCGGACCGATACCGACTCCGCCGCGTGATGTTCGCTTGCGTCGGAACGGCACCTTCCGCGCATCCTTCCCGACGTTGAATCCGACCTTTGCCCGCGTGACGTTCTGCCGGTAAATCGTGACACGATTTCCCACAGCGTTGCCCGCCTCTTTCACTCGCGGGTCAAGGTCTTTTTTCATCTGCTTACCGATTACATTCAGGCCGGCTTTCAGCACAACGCGGGCCAGTTGTCGCCCCAGTTTTGTGTGCAGAAACTCCAACTCCGGCACCAGTATTTCAACGCCTTCAATCGTGATGCTGGCCTTCATGGCTTCACCTCGACACGGCATAGCATACTGGCAACGAATGAACGATCCTGATGGAACATATCCCGCTCCATCAGCGGGGCCTGTGAATTGCTGACATCCCAAATGCGGACGCGCCAATCTGTGGTGGCGTAGTTCAGCAGCCGCAATTCAATCTGCCTCCGCAGTAGCTTCAGTTGCTCCACTTCGTCTTGTGTTTTCGTGTCGAGTTTCTTGCGTATCCACACCCGAATCTGGTGGCTGCTGTTGTCCTGCAGATCCAGTGTTTCAACCAGTTGCTCTTCGGTTTCCTGAATCACGTCCACACGCAACTGGCGAAGGTCTTGCAGATCCTCAGTCAGCTCATCAACCACCGTTGCCCGAACCTCGAGCGCGTAATCCGTGCCGCTGTTGATGCGGTCGCGGATTGCTTCGCAGGCTTCGGTTGATGGTGACAGCGTGGGCATGTGCTTAAACTTGCTTCGTGTGTATGCGTGTCATTGTCGGTGTGATTCGCCTGAAGCACTTTTCGCTGGTTGTGGGTGTGACCTCAAACCGCTTGCCGTCGCACGTGATGCGGTCGCCTGCCTCTGGTGTGTCGTATGGCAGGGCAGAAGTCAGGCCGATGAAATCCACCGGCCTGACCTCCACAATCAACCCGTTCCCTGTGTCCATGTACTGCGGTGCCAGGCTGCTGCGCCGCAGTGTGATGGTGGCTGAAGATGCCCCACGAATATACACGCAAGACTCTCCGGCAAACGCCAGCAGCGTCTCTGTCATACTCGTGGCAGCATCTTCGAAACCCGTCGTCATTGCAGACCTCAGCGTGCGTCAGGAACAAGTGCAGCCTGTGCAGCACCAAGCTTCGTCAGGCCGGTCACAATCCAGAACCCGCTCTTCGTGTAGACGCACGTGTAGAGTGCTTCGGCTGTCAGGGCCAGCTCGTTCGTCGCGCCAACGGTGACCTCGTTGACCTTGTCAACAGCCACTGCGGAAATCAATTCGCAGGCAGTCGTGCCGATCAGAATCCGCAGCACCTGCCCGACAAAACCAGCAGGCAGACTGATCTGCTTATCGGCGTTGTCGCTCGTGACCGTGACGTAAGACGCACCGGCTGGAATCAGTCCGGTTGTCGCTCCGCCAGTTGTCGCGGTGACAGCCACCGGCCTCTGGGGATACGGAGCATTCAGCAACACTCGCCCGGTATTGTCGCCAGATCCGGCAGCCTGTGTTGCGATACCCATGTAAATTCCAGTGCCGATCTGGTTAGCGGCCCCGCTGCTTGCGTCGCCGCTGTCTGGTGTTCCGGCAGAATCCCAGAACACAGGCAAGCCAATCACCCAAGCAGCGGTGGTCTTCGGCACGTCGTAAATGCCTTCGGTTGCCAAACTGCCTTTTTCGCTCGCGGCCAGATCGGTCGGCGTGATGCCAACAATACCGGCCTGCACGACGACGTCTCCGCCAACCACCGCAGCGGCTGGCGTGTAGTCTACAGCGTCATCGTCGCTGTAGAGAAATGCGGGACTCTGTGCCATCTGTATATGCTCCTGAATGGATTCAATTTGAAAAGACCCGGCAGCCACTGCTGCCGGGATTCACTCACTCGCCGCCTGTATCAGGCAGCACCCTTGCTCTTGACGCCTGCCAAGTATTCGGACTGTGAGCAGCCGAAGTCGTGGTAGCCACGGAACTGAATGCCCAGCGTGTTGAAATCGGCGTCAGCAGATTCAACAGTCGGACTTCGCTGTCCATTCAGGAACGATGTTACAACCGGCTTCAGCGTGTCGCCGAACAGGTACCACGCCGTGGAGCTATAACCGCCACCATACACCGAATCAGACAGTTCAGATGCAACCACCACGCGGTACTTGCCCGCGTGAATGTTTGCGTCCGCCGCCTTGACGGCAGCCAGATTGCGGGCCACATACAGGGCCTCAGCAACGGCTTCCAGCTCCGGCGGAACCAGCAGCTTCGTGGCACGTCCGCCCAGCGTCATGCGGCTGGATTCCTCAGCACCAGTCACCAGCGGGGACTTCCGCTGACGGAAAGCCTTCACGCCAAGACTCAGGCCAACGCCATCGGTTCCGAGATTGGTCGTGCCGCCTTCGATGTAGTTCGTGCGGGCACTCGTCCAAAACGTTGTGTGGTTAGCGAGGAACGTCGTCCACACCAGACGATTCAGGCGACGGGCTGCGCCACGTCCGAGACGCACACGCAGATCATCAAACGCCCCGAGGTCATCGTTGATAATGTCCCGACGTGTCAGCGAAAACATCTTCGCGTAGGTGTCAGCAGAGCGATTGTAACTCTCTTCGCTGATCTTGCCGTGCTTCATCACGCCGCCCGGCCCCAGTTCCTCATACTCCATTTCGTCGTTGAGACGATATGACGTGTGAGTCTTGAAGTCCGAAACGCTCTTCACGTCTGAGATTTCTTCCCAGTTGTTGTCCTCTTCTTCGAACCCGGCCAACAATTCCTTGTTCGCCAGATTGCTGAAGATCCCCGGAAGGCTGACTGTGCTGAAAGCGGCCTGCAGATTCTGACCGCTCGCGTACTGCAGGGCCTCGCGCAGGTTGCCGTCATGCAATCGGCTGCCAACATGAATCGGCATTCCGTTTGCGGCAGCGGCCTGAATGATCACCTGCTGAAGACCAACACGCCCACGGTACTGACTGTGTGCGGCCTGCAGTTCGGCGTCCGTGAAATGCTTGTCAGCCTTGTGCCCGCGTGCGACTGACAACGCGGCCTGCAGGATGCGTGTCTGGTCCCCGCTGCCTTGTGCCGCGCTGAATGAAGTCGGTCGCGTGCGGTTCTGCGAAGTCTGCCGTTTCAACGCTTCCAGTTCGGTCTTCTCAACACTCCAGCCCTGCTCAATCGCAGTTGCTGCGATGTCGTGGAACCCACCAGCAGCGGCGTTGATCGCAGACGCTCGACGGTGTTCAGCAGCCAGATTCTGGCGGAACCCAGCCATCAGATCCACCTGTGCTGCAGCGGCTGCAGTGGTTGGTGCCACGGCTGCCATCGGCTCCGGCTTTTTGTCCGGCATGTTGTCGGCAGCAGCCACCTTCATCTTTGCGGCGTAAGCGTCCTGCAACGCGGCCTGCTGTTCCGGATTCATGGTGCTGGAATCCAGCCCCAAACTTTTCACCCAATCTTCAAACGACATAACCAGCCCTTTCGATGCTGCGGCTGCGGATGCAGCCAAATTGACTGACGTACTCGAATCCGCACCGAGCGGCAGTATCGAGGTTTCCTTCAACACACTTTTCACTGCCAGCACAAACGGTCCGGAAATCTCTTGACCATTCACGTTGACAACCTGACCCTCGGGGATGTCCACACTTTCAAGCACACGTGCCCCGATTGACGCCTGCCATGTTTGCCCGTTTGCGTCCTGTGCCAGCACGGTCTGCACCAGCCCGGAAACGCCTGTCACCAACCCGCCCAGCGTTAGCGCGGTTCCTGTGTTTTCGATTGCGTCCGTGACGCCCAGTGTGGCCTCAACCTCTTTGCGATGATCAATCAAAATCGGTATCTGGTTAGGTGTCTGCAGCCCCCGCAGATCCACCACAACCGGATGCTCAAACCCATCGACCGGCAACAGGCCGCCGTTGTACGCCTCAATCTTGAACCGTCGCGGTTTTGCGCCGTCCGCCGCCTGCAGCTGAAGGCGATTCGTGATGCTGATGTTTTTCATTTTGCAGCCCCACTATACGCCAAATCTCTTACGGCTTCTGCAGGCATATCAGACTCAACGCCATCCGGCCCCGTCACTGTGTACGACGTGACGAACTTTCCCTGCTTCAGCGTCGTTTTGGCTTTCCCAAGTTTGTAGCCCATTTGATCAAGAGCCTGCCCCGTCTGTTGTATTGTCGCCTTCGTCTTGTTTTTCGGCAAAGCTACATTGTGCGTCGGTGCCGTTGCTGTGCCCCCACTCTTACTGCTACTCGAATTGCCGCCGCCTGACGTTCCGCCACCCTTGCTGCATTCATTGCCCGGCTCAAATCCTCCCGCACCAGTGCCGCAGTTTGCTGTCACTGACACCCCGTCTGCAGCGTCAACCTGCTGCAATTCGTCATCCGTCACACCGCTCGCCAGTGCATCATCAATCAACGCCCGAGACCGCTCGGGACTCAGGCCGATGGACTGCAAAGTCTGGTCCGCCATCACCTCGGAAATCTCGCCCGATGTCAGGCTGTCGAGAGTCTTGCGGATGCGTTTCTGGTTGTTGGTGAACGCTCGCTGTCCGATCGTCGTGTATTCACCGGCAGCCGCAGCGGGGGCCTGCTGCGTGGCTGCCGGTGCCTGCTGCGCCACGTTCGCAAACGGGGCCAGCATCTGATCCACATTCGACTCTGCAACCAGCGGGAAGGCCGATCGAATCAGGGCCTTCGCCGATGCGGCTGGAATCACTCCGGCTGCCACCTGGCCAATGATTGCCACGATACTACTGACCTGTGCCCCGTTCATCGCGGTGTCAGCCACTGCCGTACTCGCTGTGGTCACAGTCGTATCGGTCGGCATACCAGGTGCCTGCGGCGTGCCAGTTACGGGGAATGTTTGGGCAAACACGGCCTTCCTGTATTGGTCCACGCTCACTCCGAAGTCAGCAGCCCCACGCACAGACTCAAGATCCCAATCTTTGCCCCTGCGTGCGTGCTCCTCAGTTGGCGTTGCCAGACCGGTCCGCAATCGAATTTCAGCGGCCTGTGCTGACTCGACCTGATCCAGTTCCGGCAATGGTGGCCAGTGCCATCGGTGTTCGATGTCTGCAATCGCAGGCAGCCCGTTCAGCAGGCCCGGCACGAAAACGGCAGACTCCAGAAACCACTGCCACAACCGTTCTACGATGTCCATCTGGATCCGGTTTTGCTCAACCTGAACTTCAGGTTCCCAGACGTTTTTCATGTCCCCTTTGAAGGAGCTAAAATTCGCGTCTTTGCCGGTGCCTGCTGCCAGCGTGTAGGGCATGTTCGTACAACGACAGAACGACATCAGGGCCTGCCGCTGAAACATTTCATACAGCGGCCCGGGCTGCTTCGGTTCAACCTGTCCGATTTCCCAGCCTGCGGGAAGCGTGGTCAGCATGTTCCGCGTTAGCTCGATTTCTGCGAAGTCGCTCGGACTGTCTGCAGGATCAATTGCCGGGCTGTTGCTCTTCAGATACATGGCAAAATTCGCCGCGGTCTCTGCAGAGTACAGCGTTGCCAGTTCCTGCCGCCGCATGATTGGCAACGTCTGCAGTGCCGGTGTGGCTCGCGGGATGCCTCTGGTTTGCCCGGGTCGCTCCGCCCGATACAGGTGGCAGACTTCACGCGCTGCGTACCATTGCCCCTGCAATGTGCTCACAGGCGTGTTCAATCCGGGGTGATGGTCGTAGACGTAGAACTCCAGCTCATTCGTCGCACGATCAAACCTGATGCCGTCGTCTACGAACGGGTCCACCAGTTGCGACTGCTGCCACGGTGTGGCAATCTGATCAGACTCCAGAACCAGCAGATCCAGCCCCAGCGGAAACCGAACAGAACTGCTCCGCATAATGAAGACTTCGCCATCACGCCAGTACGCCTCAACGCACGTGCGCAGAATGTCGGCCAGCTTCACTCGGTGTGACCACTGACGCCAAGCGGACTCTAAGCGGCGGTTTGCATCGGTGTCTGCCGTCAGCACCTGTAATCGCGGGCCTGCTGCGCCGACGATATGGTTGGAGGCTGTTCGCAGGATACCGGCATACCATGAATTGTTGTCCGCCTCGTATCGGCTGCGAATCCGAACCACTCGCCGGACTGCCGGACTGATTGCAGCTCGTGCCGCCAATCCATCAGCATTCGTCCAATGCCTGCGGTTGTCCGGCGTCGTTTGTGCCAGATCAAACTTCGCACGCACCATCTTCTGTGGTGCCGCTGCAGGCTGCTTGTATCGTCCACGTCGGGCCATCTCAATGACCTCCGGGCGGGACGATTTTCAGAATGGCACCACGCAACCACGCCTTCGGAGATGCGGCAGCAGACTTAGCGGCCTGATGCTTTTCGTATTCCATCAGCTCCGTGAGGCTGCGATTGCTCACGCTGACGCCATCATTGCTGATGGCTGCAGGCTTGCTCACGTCGGATGCGAGTTGTTCGGCTGGTGTGGTCATGCCCGTATAATGGCACACCACACCACGTACAGAAACAACATGCTGGCATTAGTGCCAACTACTGCATCGGCTCATTGAATTTTCCGTGACGTTCACGGACCGCAACGATACGTTCCGAAGTCGTATTGATTCGACCGCAGGCAGGACAATGACGCTCCCGCAGAATGAAACCCGGCGTTGTCCGTGTGTGCTGCACTCGCGTCAGCA
>Ga0209985_10004818_pt1 | contig 10713 bp, 6 predicted proteins | sample NOAtaG_FD_187305 | JGI IMG/M metagenome (GOLD analysis project Ga0209985, IMG submission 187305) | Freshwater lake microbial communities from Lake Erie, under a cyanobacterial bloom - NOAA_Erie_Diel6S_1000h metaG (SPAdes) (version 2) | ecosystem: Environmental > Aquatic > Freshwater > Lake ... | reverse complement strand
TCATTGCACAGGAAATCCTCGTCGACCACGCCAGCTATCCCACGCAGCGGATCGCCCGCAACAGCCATCTCTACCGGCCCCTGGGCCTCGGCTATTCGAATCTCGGCAGCCTGCTGATGGCCGACGGACTGGCCTACGACAGCGACGCCGGCCGCGGCCTGTGCGGCGCCCTGACGGCGATCCTCCACGGGGCGGCCAACCGCACGAGCGCCGAACTGGCGGCGGCGGTCGGGCCGTTCGAGGGCTTCGCCGCCAACCGCGAGCCGATGCTCGGCGTCATGCGGATGCACCGCGAAGCCGTGGAGAAGATCGACCCCTCGTGCCCCAAGGCGCTGCACGACGCCGCCCGGAAGATCTGGGACGAGGTGCTCGCCGGCGGCCAGCGGCACGGCTACCGCAACGCGCAAGCGACGGTGCTCGCACCCACCGGCACGATCTCCTTCCTCATGGACTGCGACACGACCGGCATCGAGCCCGACATCGCACTGGTGAAGTACAAGCAGCTCGCCGGCGGCGGCATGCTCAAGATCGTCAACCAAACGGTGCCGCTTGCCCTGCGGACGCTCGGCTATGACGAGCCAACGGTCGAGGGCGTGCTGGCCTACATCGACAAGAACGACACGATCGAGGGAGCGCCCGCGCTCAAGGAGCAGCACCTGGCCGTCTTCGACTGTGCCTTCAAGCCGCGGCTCGGCAAGCGGAGCATCGCCTGGCAGGCGCACGTCAAGATGATGGCGGCCGCGCAGCCGTTCATCTCGGGGGCGATCTCCAAGACCGTGAACATGCCACGGGAGACCACGCCGGCCGACATCGCCGGCGCCTACATGGAAGGCTGGCGGCTGGGACTCAAGGCACTGGCGATCTATCGCGACGGGTCGAAGGAGAGCCAGCCGCTCAACACCAGCACCGAGACCGACAAGGCGGCCGCCAAGGTGACGGCCGCTCCGCGGCGGGAGCGGCTGCCCGACACGCGACGCAGCGTGACCCACAAGTTCAACGTCGGCGGCCACGAGGGCTACATCACCGTCGGTCTCTACGACGACGGGCGGCCGGGCGAACTGTTCATCACGATGGCGAAGGAAGGGAGCACGATCGGCGGCCTGATGGACGCCTTCGGCACCGCCGTGTCGATGAGCCTGCAATACGGCGTGCCGCTGGAGGTGTATGTCAAGAAGTTCTCGCACACGCGGTTCGAGCCCTGGGGCTACACGAAGAACCCCGACATCCCGGTGGCGAAGAGCCTCGTCGACTATCTCTTCCGTTGGATGGGCACCGAGTTCATTCCGGGCTATCGCGAGGCGAACCGACCCGGTGGGTACGGCGGCGGCGAGGAGGCCGCCGCGGGCGACGACACGGAAACCGAGCGCAAGCCCGCCGCCACGACGGCGAGCGGGCTGGCCGATGGTCAAGGAAAGGCCAAGAGCTCGGGTGAGGCGACGGTGAGCCGCGGGAAGCATCCGGCGGGCACCAACGGACACGCCGCCACCGCGACGGCGCAGAAGACCGCGGCCAAGGCCTCGGCGGCGCTGCTGGAGCGGGCCGGCCTCAAGATGGCGGTCGATCCGGCCGCCAGCCCGGCCGACCGACAGAGCCAGTTCGCCAAGTTCCAGATCGACGCCCCGGCCTGCGACAACTGCGGCTCGATCACGGTCCGCAACGGTAACTGCTATCTCTGCCACAACTGCGGCAACAGCATGGGGTGCTCGTGACCGGCCGTTGACCGGTGATGCCGGTCGTAGGGCCGGCACGGAAAAACGGTGGAGCCGGCGGACGCGACAGGTCGATGGTTGGTGCAGCGAATCTCGACCTGTCGCCGCATTCCGTCGGAGGTGCCAACCCCTTTGCGTTGATCCGGATCCCCTGACGCCCCGTGGCATTCGCCACCGGGCACGATCCGCATCAGTCTCGCAGTGTTCTACCCCGTTCGCAGGCGGACGACAGGATCGATTCATGGGGCCGTGGCGGCCAAGGTCGCCACGGCCTTTTTTCATGCGCCGGCCCATGCCTTGGCGCCGCTGCGCGCCCGAAAAAGGTGCGGTCGTGCCGGTCGTGCGGCGCGTGACGACCGCGTTTGCCGGGCACCAGAGCGGGAATTAGCATACGTCTGTCTGGCGGGTGGCGCGGCGGTGGCGGCCGCGTCCGATCGATGCCGGACGACTCTCCCGGAGGTGACTCGTGCGTCGGCCGATCCACTGTCTGCTCGTGGCGGTTTTGATCTTCTCGCTGTCGATCGACACGGCCAGAGCCTGCTGGTATCTACGCCACGCCCACCGCGGCCATGCCGTGCATGGCTGTCCGCCGGCGCCCGCTTGCCGCGGCGGATGGTCGATGGCCGTCGTGGTGGCGGACGTCGCCGTGGGATGTGGGACGACCTTCCATCCCGGCATCGAAACGATTGTCTCCGGCCACGGTCATTGCGGTGCGGGGCACTTCGCGGAGGAGATCGCCTGCGGCACGGTCGTGGAATGCTGCGGCGAACCGGTCGCCCATGGGGCAACTGAAATCGTCGTCTCCGAGCAGTTCGGCATGGTCGCGCCATCCGCTCCGGTCGTGGTGGCCCCCGCACCGCAGCCGGCCTTCCAGGCGCCGGCCGTGGTGGCGGAGAGCATTGCCCCGACGGCGCCGGCGGCCGCGGAACCGGTCCGCGCGCCCGGCCCCATCGAGCCCGTGCCGGCGGCGAAAGGCGAGCAGTCGGTCGTGTCCGTGGCCGAACCGCAGCCCGTCAATCCGCTCCCCCAGGCTGAGCGGACCGTGCAGCCGGCATCGGCCGACACGCCCGTCGAACCGCTGCTTCCCGAACCCGTTCCTCCCGCTCCGGAAACCAACGCCGAGCAGGCGCCGGAAACGACCGCCGCGGATCAGACCGAACCGGCCATCCCGGAACCGCGTCCCGAGGCGACCGAGCCGCCGGTCGCCGAGCCGCCGACACAGCCTGCCGACGAAGTGAAGAACGCCCCTCCGACAGCCACCCCCGAAGAGCATCAGCCCACGGAGCCGACCGTGCAGGAGGGAGTGAAGGAGGAAGTGGCGCCGCCCGCCGCGGCCGAGGAGCCCGCCGAGCCCAACCTGTTCGAGGAGGTGGAGGCGACCCCGGTGCCGCCCGCCACCGCCGAAAGGAACGAGCCGGCTGCCGTCGAGGCTCCCTCTATCCCCACCGACGAGGCCGCGGCGACCCCGGATCCGGCTGCCGACGACGTTGGCACGGCCGACGCCGCGGAGCCGGTTCCGGACGAGTCGGCTGCTGATGAGGCTGCCGTGCCCGCGGCCGAGGCAGACGCCCCGGCCGCAGACGACACGCCGCCGCCGGCCGCAGCGGAACCGGCCGCGACCGAGGCGACCGAGGAGCCGGCTCCCGCGACGGAGCCCACCACCGACCCGTTCTCGTCCACCGAGCCCGCCCGGCGGTGGATCGACGCCACCGGCCGCTACGCCGTCGTCGGCACACTCCTGGCGGTGCGGGAAGCCGCGGCCGAGATTCGCACGGCGGAGGGACGGACCGTCAGCGTGCGGCTCGACCGGCTCAGCCACCACGACCGCGCATATGCCGAGCAGGCGGCCGATCGCCAGCTGGCGGGCCCGGCCGCACCCCGGCCGACCGACACGGCCGGGATGTAGCGGTCACTTGTCGTCGAGCACCGCCACCGTCTCGAAGGCCTTGCCTTCGAGCATCTCCAGCGACGCGCCGCCGCCGGTGGAGACGTGGCTCACCTTGTCGGCGTAGCCGAGCTGCTCGACCGCGGCGGCCGAATCGCCGCCGCCGATGATCGTGATCGCGCCCTGGGCCGTGGCCGCCGCCACGGCATCGGCCACGGCCTTCGTGCCCGCGTCGAACGGCGGCATCTCGAACACCCCCATGGGCCCGTTCCACACGACCGTCCCGGCGGTGCGGATGATGGCGGCATACTTCCGCGCCGTCTCCGGGCCGATGTCGAGCCCCTCGAAGCCGTCCGGGATCTCACCCGCCGGCACGATCCGCTTGTTCGCGGCCGCCGAGAAATCGTCGGCGCAGTGCGTGTCGACCGGGAGAACGAGCTTCCCCTGCCCCTTGGCGAGCAGTTCCCGGGCGAGCTCGAGCTTGTCGTGCTCGACGAGCGACTTGCCGGTCTTGCCACCCTGGGCCAGCGAAAACGTGTAGGCCATCGCCCCGCCGATGAGCACGTGGTCGCAGATCGAGAGCAGGTTGGTGATCACGGCGATCTTGTCCGACACCTTCTTGCCGCCGAGGATCGCCACGAAGGGCCGCCGTGGCCGGGCGATGGCATCGGCGAGGTATTGGATCTCCTTCTCCACAAGGAAGCCGGACACGGCCGGCTTGCCCTGTGCCTTCATCGCCACCGGTACAGCGTGCATGCTCGCCTCCGTGCGATGGCAGGTGCCGAAGGCGTCGTTGACATAGGCGTCGGCGAGCGTCGCCAGGCCCTGCACGTAGGCGGCGTCGTCTCCCTTCTTCTCCCCCTTGTTGAACCGCACGTTCTCCAGCACGAGCACACCGCCGGCGGCCAAGGCCCGGGCCTTGGCGTGGGAGTCGGGCCCGCCGGTGTCAGCCGCCAGGGCCACCGGGCGGCCGAGCAGCTCGCCGAGCCGCTTGGCAACCGGCGCCAGCGAGAACTCGGCCTCGAAGCCCTTGCCCGCCGGGCGGCCGAGGTGCGACATCAGCACAGCCTTGCCGCCCCGGTCGAGGATCGAGCGGATCGACGGCAGAGCCATGCGAATCCGCCGATCGTCTGTGATCGCGCCGGAGTCGTCCTGCGGGACGTTGAAATCGACGCGGACGAGGACGGTCTTGCCGGCGGGATCCAGATCGGCGACGGACTGCTTGGGCATGGCGGGCTCCTTCAGGGTATGAATCGGGTGGGCGAACGGTCAGACGTCGAGGTTCTTGACGTCCAAGGCGTGCTTTTCGATGAACTCGCGGCGCGGCTCGACCTTCTCGCCCATAAGCACGCGAAACAGGTCGTCGGCCGCCGCCGCGTCGGACATGGTCACCCGCAGGAGGGTGCGGTTCTTGGGATCGAGCGTCGTGTCGCGGAGCTCCTCGGCGTTCATCTCCCCGAGACCCTTGAAGCGGGTGATCGACAGGCCCTTCTCCCCGGCCCGGCGCACCGCCGTGAGCAGGCCCCGCAGGTCCTCCAGGCCGATCTCGCTCTCGCCACGCCGGAGCGTGTACCGCGGCGCCTCGCTGCCGGTGCGGTCCTGCGGCATCAGGCTCTCGATGCCGAAGCCCATGGCCTCGAGCTCCTTGAGCCCGGCATTCACGCTCCGCACCTCGTGCAGATCGATGACCACGAGCTGATCGTCCCCGGTGCCCGGCGCGGTGCCGGGCGTGGTGTCGCCGACCGCCTGGGCCTCCTCGATCCGCCCGACCTGCAGCTCGCCGCCGGCAGCCTTCTCCTTGCCCTTGACGAACTTCTCGAGCTCGTCGCGGCCGGTGAACCAGCGCTCCTCGAGCCCGTAATAGACGTGGTACATCGGCAGCCTGCCGGTAGTGGGGTCGCGGCGGGCGGCATGGTCCCGCAGGCTGATGCCCCGCTTCTCCAGCGCCACCAAGGCGTCTTCGAGGCCGGCGAGCGTGCGGCACAGTTTCTGCATCTCGTCGCCGGCGATCTCGCGGCCGTCGCCCGGCAGGAACACGCCCTCGCCGAGGCCCTGGTCGAGGAGCTGGTTTTTCATCTCCTCCTCGGTCTGCACGTAGTAGACGCTCTTCTTGGACCGCACGCGGAACAGCGGCGGCTGGGCCACGTAGACGTGCCCCTCGGCCACCAGGCGATACATCTGCCGATAGAAGAAGGTCAGCAACAGCGTGCGAATGTGGGAGCCGTCCACGTCGGCGTCGGTCATGATCACGACCTTGTCGTAGCGGCGTTTGCCGAGGTCGGCCTCCTCTCCGATCCCGGCGCCGATGGCCGAGATCACGCTGCGAACCTCCTCGTTGGCGAGCACCTTGTCGTCGCGGCTCTTGTAGGCGTTGATGATCTTGCCACGCAGCGGGAGGATCGCCTGATACTCACGGTGCCGGCCGCCCTCGGCCGAGCCACCTGCCGAATCACCCTCCACCAGATACAGCTCGCACTTCTCGACGTCGCGGCTGGTGCAGTCGCGGAGCTTCCCCGGGAGCCCACCGCCCGACAGGGCCCCCTTGCGCTCGCGGAGCAGCTGCTTGGCCTTCTTGGCCGCCTCGCGGGCCTCGGCCGCGAGCACGCCCTTCTGGACGATCGCCTTGGCGCTCTTGGGATTCTCCTCCAGGTACTTGGCCAGGAAGTCGCCCACCGCCGAGTTGACGATCCCCTCCACCTCGCCGTTGCCGAGTTTGGTCTTCGTCTGACCCTCGAACTGCGGGTGCGGCACGCGGACGCTGATCACCGCGGTCAGCCCCTCGCGGACGTCCTCGCCGGTCGGAATCAGGTCCTTGTAGAGGCCGGTCTTCTTGCCGTAGGCGTTGAGGGCCCGGGTCAGGGCGGAGCGGAACCCGGAGACGTGCGTGCCCCCCTCGGTGGTGCAGATGTTGTTGACGTAGCTGTGCAGGCTTTCGGTGTATTCCGTCGTGTACTGCATGGCGATGTCCCAGGAGACGCCGGAGGCCTCTCCCCGGATGCTGATCACGTCGGCGTGCACGGCGTCGCTGGCCTTGTTGAGGTGCTCGACGAACTCCTCGATGCCACGCTCGAAGTAGTACCCCTCGTCGTTGCCGCTGGCGGCGTCGTGGAACTTGATCCGCAGCCCGGAATTGAGGAACGCCAGCTCCCGCAGCCGCCGCGAGAGGACGTCCCAGGAGAACTTGGTCTGCGGGAAGATCTGCGGGTCGGGCTTGAAGGTCGTCTTCGTGCCCGTGCGGGTGGTCGTGCCCATCTTCCGCACCGGACCGGTGGACTCGCCCCGCTGGTACTCCTGCTGCCAGACGTGCCCCTCGCGGGACACCTCCACCTCGCACCACTCCGAGAGGAAGTTCACCACCGTCACGCCCACGCCGTGCAGGCCGCCGGTCGTCTGGTAGGCACCCTTCTCGAACTTGCCGCCGAACTTGAGGACGGTCATCACGCCTTCCAGCGTGGAGACGTCGCGCTCCATCTCCTCGGAGAGCTGGGGATGGCGATCGACCGGGATTCCGCGGCCGTCATCCTCGACGGTCACGCTGCCGTCCACGTTCACCGTCACGCTCACGTGCTTGGCGTGGCCCGCCATGCACTCGTCGATCGAGTTGTCCACCACCTCGTAGACCAGGTGGTGCAGGCCGCGGCTCGTGTTGTCGCCGATGTACATGCCGAACCGCTCGCGCACATGATCGCGGTCGGAGAGGTGCTTGAGGTCGGCCGACGTGTAGGCCTGCTGTTGCGGTTCGTCTGCCATGGTGGTCGTCTCCGATCGAGGGGCGGTGGATGGTGGCGGCGTCAGGCCGAGCGGCCGGCGTCGGCCATGAGGCGGCAGCGGATGTCGGTGATGCCGGCGGCCGGGACGAGCGCGGCCAGTTTTGCGAGCACTTCCCGCTTCTGGAAACCGAGCTCCTGGACGAGGGCCGAATGGCTCACGAACACCTCGAGCACGCCGCGCCGGACCAGGCCCGGCTGCGACGCCGCCTTGAGGGCGGCCGGAGCCGCCTCCTGCCAGGCGGCGGCCAGCCCGTCGGCGGCCCGCTCCCGGTCGTAGCCGGTGCGGGCCATCAGCCGCGACACGATCCTGCCGATCGAGATCGGGCCGGGGTGTCCGGCGGCGGGGCGGTGAGGTGAGAAAGCCATGCGGGGATCGCGTGGAATGGTTTCAGTCGGCCGCCAGCGGCATGATCACGTAGCCGTAACCGTCCTCGGTGCGGCAGACACAGGCGCTTTGCGGGTCGGTGATCTCGACGGTCACGTTCGTGCCGCCGTCGAGCACGCGGAGAAAATCGGCGACGAACCGGGGATCGAGCTTGATCCGCACGGTCGCCCCGGCATGGTCGAGCGGCAGCTCCACGCGGCTCTCACCGCTCTCCGCCGACCGGCCTGCGAGCACGAGCTGCCCCGGTTCGAACGCGAAATCGACCCCCTTCGACTGCTCGCTGGTGACGATCGCCGCCTGCCGAACGGCCGCCAGCAGCGGGCCGGCGACCAGGTTCACCCGCACGGCCTCCGGCCGCTCGGGAAACACGTCGCGCCAGCGGGGAAAGCGGCCGTCTACGAGCCGGGCGGAGATCGTCGTGCCAGCCGTCTTGACGAGGATCTCGGCCGGACGGGCGGCGACGAGCACCGGCACGTCCGCCGCACCGAGGCACCGCTCGATGAGCTGCATGGCCCGGGCAGGCACGATCGGCTGGGCGTCGGGAACGGCGCCCCCCTGCGACTTGGCTGGCCCCTCCATCTTGGCCAGCCGCCGCCCGTCAGTGCCGACGGCGATCACGCCGGCCGGCGTCAGTTCCACGAGCACGCCACCGAGCGCATACCGGCTCGATTCATTGTCGGTGGCGAACACCGTGCGGCGGACGAGCTCCCGCACCAACGGCGTCGAGAGCTCGAAGCAGGCCTCGGTCGGGAACGTCGCCACCGCCGGAAACTCGAGTGGATCCTCGGCCGGCAGGCGGAACTCGCTGCGCGGCGCCTTGACCACGGCCGCGGTGCCGTCGGCATGGATCTCGAACACCGTGCCCGGCGGACTTTCACGCACGATGGCCGTCAGCCGGCCGCTCGGCAGGAGCACGGCCCCCGGCGCGAGCACCTCGACGGCGTCGATTTCAATGCGGATGCCCACTTCCAAGTCGGTCGCCGACATGACCGTGCCTTCGCGGCCCGCCTCGAGCTTCACGTTGGTGAGGACGGGCTTCGGGGAGCGCGCGGGAACGACGGCAGCCGCGCTTTGCAGGGCCGCCAGCAGGGGCTCGCGGGGGCAACGAACTTTCATGAACGGCGGTGTCCTGACGATGCAATGCGGGCCGGAAGGATGCCTCCGGCCGCGCCGGACAGAAGCCCGGCGAGACCATTACTGTACCCGAAGAACCGCCTCCGGAAATGCCCTCCACGGCCGTCCGAAACCACGTTTTTCATGGTCGAATCCGCCGTTGTGCCCCCCTGCCTCCCTCTGCTTCTGATCTTCATGAATTGAGAGAAATGAGGAAAACAGAAGATAAGAGAACGGCAGCAGGAGGAGGGCGGGCGCGAGTCCGGCGGCACCGCCGCCCTGCAGAGACCGAAACAGGGCGAAAAGTGGCAGAATTGCGGCACGTTGCCGGCTTTTGGCCGCCGGCGTCAGACCGGTGGTGGCTGTTGAAAGCGTGTTGACAACGTGTGCCTTCCAGCGGTGAACACGCTGTCGGGCACCGGTTCGCGCCGTGGCAAAAATCGGCTCACGAACCGCCAACGGATGGCCGGTGCCGTGGAGGTTTGCAGTCCGCGGCATGTGCTCTGCCGCGTCGGCGGACTTTCGCGAACCGAATTGTCACGCAACCGACAGGTTATCGACACGACTTTCCTGACACGGCACCGAGCCTGGAGAGCACGGGCTCGAGCCGGCTCATGGCGGCATCCACATCCGCCGCGGTCGTCGTGCGTCCGAAACTGAACCGCACGGCGGCCGCGACATGATCGGCAGACAAGCCCATCGCCACCAGGGCGGGGGCCGGCTCGCTCGATCCGCTCGCGCATGCCGTGCCGGTGCCGCAGCAGATGCCCGCGAGATCGGCGGCCATCACAAAGGCCTGTCGATCGACGCCCGCCAGGGCCAGGGTGAGCATATGCGGGCTCGAGAGGGCCGGGGCAGCGAGCCGCTCGACGTGCACACCGCGGGCAGCGGCGGCGGCGGTAAAGGCGTGGGCGAATCGTTCGCGGAGTTCGGCCAGGCGGGCCACCTCGGCCGCGCGTTCCGCCACCGCCAGTTCCAGGGCCCGGGCGAAACCCACCGCCAGCACGACCGGTTCCGTGCCGCCCCGCAGGCCGGCTTCCTGCGGGCCGGCCACGAGCGGCGTGAGCACGACACCGCCTCGCACGACGACCGCTCCGATGCCCCGTGGCCCGGAGAACTTGTGCGGCGCGAGGGTGAGAGTGGCGGCGCCGAGGTCCGCCAGCGCGATCGGCTGGGTGACGACGGCCTGTGTGGCATCGACATGAAGCAGCACATCGTTCCGCCCCCGCAACGCCGCCGCGATGCGGGGCATGTCTTCAACGGTGCCCGACTGGCCGCAGACGAGCGTCGTCGCCCAGATGCCGCGGGCCGACGAGGGAAAGACCCATTCCGGCGTGATCCGGCCCGTTCCCGCCAGCGGCGGTTCGGTCACGAACCAGCCCCGGCCGGCGAGTTCACCGCGGAGGTTCCGCACGCTCGTGTGGTCGCGGGCGGACGACGCAAACACGCCGGTCCCCCCGGCCGCGAGGCCGAGGATCGCCAGTCGGTTGGCTTCGGTGGCCCCGCTGGTAAAGACCAGCCGGTCGCGATCGCTGCCCAACGTCCGGCCGCCGAGGAGTGCCAGGATCTTCTCCCGGCATTCTTCCAGCACCCGCTTCGCCCGCCGTCCGGCCGCATGCGGGCTCGACGGATTGCCCCACGCCTCGTTCTGTGCCGCGGCCATGGCTTCGGCCACCTCCGGACGCACCGGCGTGGTGGCGGCATGGTCGAGGTAGACGGAGGCTGGCGCCGCGGCGGTCACGACGCTGTGGCCTACTTCACCGCGTTGAGTTCCACCAGAAAGTGGAGCGTGGCATCGGGCGGGATGACCCCGCCTGCGCCCCGCTTCCCATAGCCGAGGTTGCTCGGGAT
>Ga0209985_10004814_pt1 | contig 10719 bp, 12 predicted proteins | sample NOAtaG_FD_187305 | JGI IMG/M metagenome (GOLD analysis project Ga0209985, IMG submission 187305) | Freshwater lake microbial communities from Lake Erie, under a cyanobacterial bloom - NOAA_Erie_Diel6S_1000h metaG (SPAdes) (version 2) | ecosystem: Environmental > Aquatic > Freshwater > Lake ... | reverse complement strand
CTGGCCGACTCCGGGACCCGGATCGCCATCGTCGACGACGAACGGCTGGAGCGCATCGCCCCCCACCTGGAGGGGTTGACGGACCTGGAGCGCGTCTACGTCGCCCGCCTGCCCGAAGGGGTCGAGACGTCGGGCCGCGTGCGCCGACTCGAGACGGTGATCGGGGTGGTCAACAGCTGGAAGGCCCTTCCCGACCTGCCGCTTCCGGACGTCGCCATTGATCCCGACGACGACGCCACCATCCTCTACACCTCCGGGACCACGGGCCGGCCCAAGGGCGCCCTGGGCACGCACCGCAACATGACCTGCAACGTCCTGACGAGCGGCATCGCCGCGGCGCGGAACTTCCTGCGGGCCGGACAGCCCCTGCCCGAGTGCGACCCGCACAAGCTGCCGCAGCGCAGCTCCCTCCTGGTGGTGCCCCTCTTCCATGCGACCGGTCTGTCGGCGACCCTCGGCCCGACCATGAACGCCGGCGGCAAGATCGTTCTCATGCGCCGCTGGGAGGCCGAGCAGGCCATGCAGCTCATCGAGCGCGAGCGCATCGACGCCACCGGCGGCGTGCCCACCATCGCCTGGCAGCTCATCGAGCACCCGGCCCGGGCGAAGTACGACCTGTCCTCCCTGGTTTCGGTCTCCTATGGCGGCGCGCCCTCGGCGCCGGAGCTGGTCCGGCGGATCGTCGAGGTCTTCCCGGGCTCGGCGCCCGGCAACGGCTGGGGCATGACCGAGACCACCGCAACCTTCACCAGCCACACCGGCACGGACTATGAGGCCCGGCCCGACAGCGCCGGCCCCGCCGCGCCCGTCGGCGACATGCAGATCCGGGACCCCGCCGACGGCGTCACCCTGCTGCCCGTCGGTCAGGTGGGGGAGCTCTGGGTCAAGGGCCCCCAGGTGGTGAAGCTCTACTGGAACAAGCCCGAAGCCACGGCCGAAACCTTCCGGGAAGGCTGGCTGCGCACCGGCGACCTGGCGCAGCTGGATGAGGAGGGTTTCCTCTTCATCGTCGACCGGGCCAAGGACATGCTGATCCGCGGCGGCGAGAACATCTACTGCGTCGAGGTCGAGAACGTGCTCTACGACCATCCGGATGTGATGGACGCCGCCCTGGTCGGAGTTCCGCACAAGACCCTTGGAGAGGAGCCCGCCGCCGTGGTGCATCTGAAGCCCGGCGGGACCGCCGGCGAAGCTGAATTGAAGCAATGGGTGCGCGAGCGTCTCGCCGCCTTCAAGGTCCCCGTGGAGATCCGGTTCTGGCCCGAGCCCCTGCCGCGTAACGCCAACGGCAAGATCCTGAAGACCGAGCTGAAGTCGGTGTTCGAGGCGCGTTCATGACTGACGCCTCCGCCCCCCTTATCGTCGGCCTGGGCGGCACCACCCGGGAGGGGTCCTCGACCGAGCGCGCGCTCTGCGCCGCCCTGGCGACGGCGGAGGCCCAGGGCGCCCGGACGCGCCTGATCGGCGGCGCCTTCCTGGCCGAACTTCCCATCTACGACCCCCGGCCCGGCGGCCCGACGGCCCGCCAGTCAGAACTGGCCGAGCTCGTCCGTAGCGCCGACGGGCTGATCCTGGCGACGCCGGGCTATCACGGCTCCCTGTCCGGGGTGATGAAGAACGCCCTGGATACGCTGGAGCTTCTCCGGGAGGATGCGCGTCCCTACTTCACCGACCGGGCGGTCGGCGTCATCGTAACGGCGGCGGGGTCGCAGGCGGCGGGCACCACCCTGACCGCCGTGCGCTCCATCGTCCACGCCATGCGCGGTTGGCCGACCCCCTTCGGCGCGGCGATGAGCGTCAGTTCGGCCTCCTTCGGGCCGGATGGACGGCCCCTGGAGGACCGTGACGCCTGGCAGCTCGACACCGTCGCCGGCCAGGTGGTCCAGTTTGCGAAAATGAGGTTGCAGTCATGAAGCGTCCCTACCTCGTCACCGACTCCCCCAAGCCTTCGGAGGGCGACGTGTCTGCGATCAGCCCGATCGAGGACATCATCGAAGACGCCCGGAACGGCCGTCCCTACATCCTGGTGGACGCCGAGGACCGGGAGAACGAGGGCGATGTCATCATCCCCGCCCAGTTCGCCACGCCCGAGCAGATCAACTTCATGGCCAAGCACGCCCGCGGCCTGATCTGTCTGTCGATCACCGGGGACCGGGCCCGCCAGCTGCGCCTGCCCCCCATGGCGGTGGACAACCAGTCCGGGCACGGCACCGCCTTTACGGTGTCCATCGAGGCCCGTGAGGGCGTCACCACGGGCATTTCCGCCCATGACCGGGCCCATACCATCGCCGTGGCGGTGGACCCCACCAAGGGCGCCGACGAGATTGTCTCCCCGGGGCATGTCTTCCCGCTGGTCGCGCGGGACGGTGGCGTTCTGGTCCGGGCGGGTCACACCGAGGCCGCGGTGGACATCTCCCGGCTGGCCGGCCTCAACCCGGCGGGGGTCATCTGCGAGATCATGAAGGACGACGGGTCCATGGCCCGCCTGCCGGACCTGATCGCCTTCGCCCAGACCCACGGCCTGAAGATCGGCACCATCGCCGACCTCATCGCCTACCGCCGACGGACCGAGCGGCAGGTGGAGCGCGTCCTTGAGACTCCGGTCGAGAGCGCCTTCGGCGGCCGGTTCCGGATGGTGATCTACCGCAACATCCTGGACCGCACCGAGCACATGGTGCTGACCCGGGGCCGGATCGAACCGGACCGGCCCACCCTGGTGCGGATGCACCGCCTGGACCTGGCGGCGGATGTCATCGGGGCCGGCGGCGCGCGGTCGGGCCATGTCCGAAAAGCCCTGGAGACCCTCGCCGCCAGTGACGCTCCCGGCGTCGCGGTCTTCATCAGCGACTCCAATCCGGCCTGGCTGTCCGAGCGCTACGGGGCGGACCCGGCGGTGGATCATGGAGCGAATGTGCTGAGGGATTACGGGGTCGGCGCCCAGATCCTGATTGACCTCGGCGTTCGCGACATGGTCCTGCTGACCAATTCCGCCACAGTGCTTCCCGGATCAGCCGGATACGGTCTGCGGATCCTGGAGCGCCGCCCCCTCGACTGATACCGGGATTCCGGCGTATAAGACCCGCGCTTTACGCAGCGCCCGGCCGAAAGGTCGGGCGCCGTCATTTCAGGAGACCGACATGGCCGACATTCTGATGCCGAAGGCGACCGCTGTCTGGCTGGTCGACAACACCTCCCTGACCTTCGAGCAGATCGCGGATTTCTGCGGCCTCCATCCCCTGGAGGTGAAGGGCATCGCCGACGGCGAGGTCGCGCGCGATATCCGCGGTGCAGACCCGATCGCCAACGGCCAGCTGTCCCGCGAGGAGATCGACGCCGCCCAGCAGGACCCCAAGCGCCGGATGACGGCGCTGAAGAGCCGTCACGCCGAACACCTGAAGCCGACGAAGAAGGCGCCGCGCTACACGCCGGTCTCCCGTCGCCAGGACCGCCCGGACGCCATCGCCTGGTTCGTGCGGAATCATCCCGAGGTCTCGGACGCGCAGATCTCGCGCCTCCTCGGCACCACCAAGGCCACCATCGACCAGGTCCGGAACCGCACGCACTGGAACTCGGCCAACATCAAGGCGGTGGACCCGGTGAGCCTGGGCCTGTCGACCCAACTCGAGCTGGACGACATCGTCCGCAAGGCCGCCGAAAAGCGCGCCCGGGACAACGCCCGCAAGGGCATCGTCGAGCCGGAAGGTCCGACCCTGGAGCCCGCCTCCGAAACTGCGGCCGAACCCTGGCCGCAAGCTGAAGACGAGGACTGATCAGCGATTCAAGCTGCGGGACGCGCCCGCGACTTGAGCAGCTCGATCTCTTCCTTGATGTGGAGCTTTCGTCGCTTGATGGCCTGAATGGCGCTGTCCGTCGAGCTCGGATGCGCCATGGCGTCACGGAGCTCGCTCTCAAGTGACCGGTGCCGGCGGTCAAGTTCGCGGATGCGGGCGTCAATGGACATGACTCAGGGTCTCCTTCCATGCGACTGGAAACAGTGAACACCCGCTGACGCCGCCTGTCAGATCACATAAGTTTGCTTTCGAAGCCCACCTGAACCTTGGGGTCGGAAAATGGTCAGCTCCCGGCAGGCGCAGATGGCGTCTTCGTCAGTGCCGCCACCCGCTGCCCGTGGCCTTCGGAGGTTGGCTTGAACCGGACTCCAGAACCCGCCGAGGAAGCCGAAATCCGTCGCCGGCTGGCGGAGCTCCAGCTGGATCACAACGACCTGGAGGTCGCCATCCAGGCCATTGGTCTGTCGCCAGTACCCGACATGATGGTGATCGGCCGACTGAAACGGAAGAAGCTGGCGCTCAAGGATGAGATCCAGCAGCTGAAGGATCAGCTGACCCCCGACATCATTGCCTGAAGTGGCGACATGCGCCGACTCCTCAGGTGCGGCGTTTCTGGCGGCGGGCATACATGTCCGCGTCGGCACGGGCCAGAATCTCCTCGCTCTCCAGGTCCGGCGTGATCTCGCTGACGCCATAGGAGACGTGGATCGGAGCTGACCATTCGCCGAACTGGATCGGGTTGGCCTCGAGGTTGCGGGCGAGGTTGCGGGCGCGGATTTCGGCGACCGGCAGGCTGGCCTGGGTCAGGACCACAGCGAACTCGTCCCCCCCGACCCGAGCCACGAGGTCGGTGTCAGCCGCCTGGGTCGTGAGCCGTTCCGCCACAGCCCTCAAGGCGAGGTCCCCCGCCGGGTGACCGAAGCTGTCGTTCACGCTCTTGAAGTCGTCCAGGTCAAAATAGATCAGGGCGGCGGGAGATCCATAACGATGGCTGAAGGTTCGGATCCGGTCGAGCTCCCTCATCAGGGCGCGGCGGTTGAGGACCGGGACCAAGGGATCCTGATCCGCCAGGGCCTCGATCCGGCTAAGCTGGGCCTTCAACCGTGCGACCTCCTGCCTGAGGTCATCGATCTCCGTAAGGAGCGTCCAGATGGCGCCCTGGACCGCCGGGGTGAGTTCCGCCTCGGAAAGGCCTAGGAAGGCGGTTTCATCCGGCCGCGCGGATCTGCCTCCCGCGACCCTGGCGCCGGCCTCGGCCAGCGCGCGTCTCCGGATGTCGGAGAACGGCTGGTTTCTCGTCCCTGTGACCTTGAGCGCCATGCGACAGAACCCGCGAATCTCCCATGACGTTAACATTTTACGCACGGTGTGTTGACCCAAGGAAGGAGGGGCCTATTCTCCCGCGCCTCGCCGCCAGGGGGCCTTTAAATGAGTGTTGCCGCCGCGCCCGTCGCCATCATCATGGGCAGCCGCTCGGATTGGCCGACCATGAAAGGCGCCGCCGATATGCTCGACGCCCTTGGCGTTCCCTGGGAGGCGCGGGTCATCTCGGCGCACCGGACGCCGCTTCGGATGGTCGAATTCGCCAGGGGCGCACGGGCCGCCGGGGTCAGGGTCATCATCGCCGGAGCCAGCGGCGCAGCCCACTTGCCGGGCATGACGGCGGCCCTGACAGACCTTCCGGTCCTCGGGGTTCCGGTCGAGTCCAAGGCCCTGAAGGGCATGGACAGCCTGCTGTCCATTGTGCAGATGCCCGCCGGGGTGCCGGTGGCGACCCTGGCCATTGGCGAGGCGGGCGCGCGCAACGCCGGCCTGCTGGCGGCCCAGATCCTGTCCCTTGGCGATGAGTCGCAGGCTCAGCGCCTGGCGGCCTGGCGGGACGCCCAGACCGCCTCCGTCGCCGTCACGGTCGCCGACGACTGAGGGTTCTGTGACGCCGCTTCCCCCCGGATCGACCATCGGCATTCTGGGCGGGGGACAGCTCGGCCGGATGCTGGCGGCCGCCGCCGCACGCCTGGGCTTCGACGTGGCGGTGCTCGATCCTGAACCGGACTGCCCGGCCTCCCGCGTCTGCGCCCGTCACCTTCTCGCCAACTACGATGACCCTGCCGCCCTTGAGGCGCTGGCGGGCGCCTGTAGCGTGGTGACCGTGGAGTTCGAGAACGTCCCCGCCAGCGCACTGGAGATCCTCCTCGCCCGCGGAGCCCGCGTGGCGCCGGGTCCGCGGGCCCTGTCCACGGCCCAGGACCGGGTGGAGGAAAAGACCTTCCTCAACGCGGCGGGGGCGCCCACCGTGGACTTCCGGCCGGCCTCTACGGAACAGGAAGCCGCTGAGGCCGCCACCGCCCTGGGGGGACGGGTGCTCATCAAGACCCGGCGCGATGGCTACGACGGCAAGGGCCAGGCCTGGGCGGCCTCGGCCGAAGACGCCGCTGGCGTGTTTAGGTCCCTTGGCTCGCGCCCGGTCATCGTCGAGGCGCCTGCGGCCTTTCGGCGGGAACTCTCCATCATCGCGGCGCGAAGCTGGGATGGCGCGATGGCGGCATTTCCCCTTGCGGAGAACATTCATCAGGATGGGATTCTGCGCCGGTCTTCAGCTCCGGCTCGGGTAGAGCCAGCCCGCGCCCTGGAGGCTGAGGAGATCTCTCGGAAGGTCCTCGCGGGTTTGGACTATGTAGGCGTCATCGGGATCGAGCTCTTTGAGCTGCAGGACGGCAGCCTCCTGGTCAACGAGATCGCACCCCGGGTGCACAACAGCGGTCACTGGACCCAGGACGGGACCACGGTCGACCAGTTCGAGCAGCACGTCAGGGCCATCGCCGGCTGGCCCCTCGGCGCCGTCGACGCACGGGCCCGGGTCGAGATGGAGAACCTGCTCGGCGAAGACGTCCTGCAATGGCCAGCCATCGTGGCGGAGCCGAACGCCCGCCTTCACCTCTATGGCAAGCGCGAAGCGAGGGCCGGCCGCAAGATGGGGCATGTGAACCGGGTGTTTCCGCTCTAGGTGCGAGGCGTCAGGCCAGGGGCGGAATTCCCTGCAGAGCCTCTTCCAGTTCCGAGAAGGTCGGTTGGGTCAGGGTGGGAACATTGCCGCGCCCGATCTCAACCGAGATCTGGGCGGCGTTGCCATGAAGGTGGGCGACCAGAACCGACTGTATGATCTTGTAGAAGGCGGACTCCTCCTCGACGATGGCGTTCAGTCGGACCGCGAAGGGGCCGATCAGCCCATAGGCGAGAAACACGCCGAGGAAGGTGCCGACGAGGGCGCTGCCGATCATGCCCCCAAGCACGGCTGGCGGCTCGGTAATCGAGGCCATGGTCTTGATGACCCCGAGAACGGCGGCGACGATCCCCAGGGCGGGCAGGGCGTCCGCCATGTTCTGGAGGGCGTGGGCCGGGCCCAGAGCTTCATGGTGGTGCTTCTCGAGCTGCTTCTCCATCGCATCCTCCACCTGGTGGGGATCTTCCAGGTTCATGGTCATCATCCGCAGGGTGTCGCAGATGAAGTCGACCGCGAAGTGGTCCTTCAAGATCTTGGGGAAGCGGTTGAAGAGGGTGGAGTCCTTTGGATTCTCGATGTGGCTTTCAAGGGCGATCACCCCCTTGGCCTTCATGGTTTTGGTCAGCAGGAACAGCAGGGACAGGAGATCCTTGTAGTCCGACGCCTTCCACTTCGGCCCGGAAAAGATCTTGCCCATGCCCGAGGCGACGCCCTTGATCACGGTCGGCGAGTTGCCGATCAGAAGGGCTGCGATGCCGGCGCCGAAGATGGTCGCCAGCTCGAAGGGGGCCGCGGCGATCACCACGTCCATCCTGCCGCCATGAACGATGTAGACGCCAAAGACGCAGACGAAGAGCAGGACAATGCCGATGATCTGGAACATGTGAACGGCGTCCGGTGGAATCTTCTCCCTGCTTAATGCCGGAATGCTTAACGTCCGGTGATCATGATCCGGGGTGGCGCCGGATACGGCGCAGACCTATCAGGTGCCCATGTCCAGCGACTCCCCTCCCGCCTCCAGCAGTCCGAGCGGCCTCCCGCGGTCCACCTTCGCCATCATCTTCGCGGTCTCGATGGTCACGGCCATGGGCAATACCGGCATGATCTCAGTGCTGCCCGCCATCGGTCGCTCCATCGGCATGCCCGATCCCATGGTGGCCGCAGTCTTCTCCCTCTCCGCCCTCCTCTGGGCCTTCTCCTCGCCTCTCTGGGCGCGCCTGTCGGACCGATATGGGCGCAAACCACTGATGATGGTCGGCCTGGCGGGTTTCATGGTCTCCATGGCCTTCTGTGCAGCTGTGGTCGCGGCCGGGCTTCACCACCTCGCCGCGCCCGTCGTGATCTTCATCCTGTTCCTGCTGGCGCGGGCTCTGTTCGGCCTGTTCGGCGCGGCTTCGAACCCAGCGACCCAAGCCTATGTCGCCGAGCATACCCCCGAGGCACAGCGGACAAAGTCCATGTCGGGCCTGGCCGGCGCCTTCAGCCTGGGCACGGTGATCGGCCCTTTCATCGCCCCCCTCTTCGTCCTGCCCTTTCTGGGTCTCGCCGGGCCCATGGCCTGCTTCTCGCTGATGGCCGGCGTCATGCTCGTGATCGTCTGGCGGCGGCTGCCGGAGAGCCGCTACCGTCCCCCACCGCCACCCGCAGGAAGTCCTTCCCTTGGAGAGACTCCGTCAGGTCCCCCGATGTGGCGGGATCCGCGGATCACCCCCTTTCTCATCTACGGCTTCATCGTCGCTGTCAGCCAGACGGCCCAGGGCCAGACTCTGGGCTTCCTGATCATTGACAGGCTGGCCGTCTCGCCCACCGCGGCTCAGGGGTTCATCGCCATCGCCATGATGTTCGGCGCCATGGCGGGCCTGCTCGCTCAATGGGGTCTGATCCCCCGATTCGAGATGACGCCCCGCCAGCTCCTCAGATGGGGTGTGGCGGTGGCCGCCTTGGGAAACGTCATCGTCGCCGCCGCGCCCGATTACTGGGGGGTCGTGGCCGGCTACGCCATTTCGAGTCTGGGCTTCGGACTGGCGCGTCCGGGCTTCACAGTCGGCGCGTCCCTGGCCGTGCGGATGGAGGAGCAGGCCCGGGCCGCCGGCGCAATTGCCGCGGTGAACGGGATCAATGTTGTCCTCGCCCCGGCCTTTGTCGTCCTCTACCAGCACGTCCAGTCAGCGCCCTTCCTGCTCAACGCCGTGCTGATGGTCGCCATGCTGGTCTATGCTTACAGCAACCCCCAGCTGAAGGCCGCCAATCCCCGTCCTGCGAAGGTCGAGAATCCGGACGGGGGCCTTGTCTGACCGTCGTTTCCAATAGGGTGGTTCACCCGGCGCGACGATCGCCCGGCAGGCGACGGCCTGCGACGTCGAAGCGACCGGGCGCCTGGACGCCGGGGAGGCGAATCTCGCTTCGCCGGCAGCGCTTGCGACGGATCACGAGCGGCCAGGGCGTTGACAGCTAGAGGCCATCGGCCAGAAGCCGGTTCGTGGCGGTCTCGATCCTCTCCTCCAGCAGGCGCATGAACTCGGCCCGCTTCAGGCCAGGTGGGATGGGTTCCAGGAATTCATAGACGATCACGCCGGGTCGCCGCAGGAATCCGCGTGCGGGCCAGTGGACACCGGCGTTGGTGGCCACGGGATGCACCGCCACGCCAAGCTCGCGGTAGAGGCCCGCCACGCCAGGTTTGTAGTCGGGCGGGGCGCCGGGGGTTTTGCGGGTTCCCTCCGGGAAGATCACGAGCTGGCGGTCGCCCAGGCGGAATTGCTCCTGGGCGCGGCGCACCATGTCTCTCAAGGCCGTTGCCTGGCCATCCCGATCGACGACGATCGAGCCAATTCTCAAGGCGATCCAGCCGAAGATCGGGATGATCATCAGCTCCTTCTTCAGCACGAACAGCGCGCCCTTCAGCACGCCGAACTGAACGAAGACGTCGAACATGGTCTGGTGCTTGGAGGCGATCAGGACGTCCGCAGACGGTACGTGCTCCTTTCCCCGAATCTCCACCCGGATCCTGCAGATGACCCAAAGCAGGCTGTTCACCGAGCGGCTCCAGAACCGCATGCCGGCCAGAAGCCAGCTCCGCGGAGCGGCGAGCACCGGGATCAGGGCGATCGCGTAAACTGCAGACCAGACATAAAAGACGATCGCAAAGAGGAACGAACGGAAAAGGATCAAGGCGACTCCTTGCGCGGGGCGTCGCCCCCAGGTTTCAGGCTGCGGATTGTCTCCCGGGCCAGGACGGCCATGTACTTCGAGTACTCAAGGATCATCAATCGGGCGCCGCTGCGGGTCTCGCGCCAGCGCCTTGCGTCCAGCGCCGGGGTCGCGGCGGCGTAGGACCTCAGCTCCAGGTCTGGCAGCGCCGTCTTCAACTCCAGCATCGCCCGGGGCATATGAAAGTCCGCCGTCACGATGATCAGGCTCCGGAACCGCATGGCGCGGGCCCATTCCGCTGTTTCCCTGGCGTTGCCCAGAGTGTCGGCGGCGGTGAAACCCAGGTCCACGCAGCAGTCGTAGAGCCGCCGCGCAGCCTTGCTGACAAGGCGGATATCCTCGCGGCTCGCCTCGCGGTTGACGCCCGAGACCAGGAGCCGGCGGGCCAGGCCCGCCTCCAGGACCGCCATGCCCGCGTCAAGCCGGGCGTTCGAGCCCGGACCCGTGAGCACCACCACGCCATCCGCCGCCTCCGGGAGGGGCGCGGGAGTCAGTCGGCTCAACCGGTCGGCGAAGGCAAAGAGGCCCGCGGTCCAGATCAGCCCGATCACGAGGAGGCCAGCCAGGATCCTCAAGGGTCCAACTCCTGAATCCGGCGCGCCGCGGTGGCCAGGGCGCAGACGATGGCGATCAGGCTCGCCGCAGCGACCAGGCTGGCCAGCCGCCACGTGAGGGCGATGAGGTCCGCAGTTGAGATTCCGGAGGTGATCAGGCCGGACA